>ENA-OURV01001269-OURV01001269.1-human-gut-metagenome-genome-assembly--contig:-NODE-1269-length-20239-cov-3.002626_pt1 | contig 20239 bp, 18 predicted proteins | sample MGYA00242141_ERZ509072 | MGnify/ENA primary metagenome ERZ509072 (study PRJEB26280, sample SAMEA2338763) | human gut metagenome | biome: human gut; feature: human-associated habitat; material: faeces... | reverse complement strand
TATCACGAGCTGCTTAAGGATGAAAGCATTGATGTGGTGTATGTTCTTACGCCGAACCGCAGCCACGCGGACATTTCGATTGATGCGCTGAACGCCGGCAAGCACGTTATGTGCGAAAAGCCCGCCGGCGTTTACACAAGGCAGGTGCGGGAGATGAACAAAGCGGCAGCGGAATCCGGGGTGGTTTTCGGGCTTATGTTCAATCAGAGAACCGACCACATCTACCGGAAGATGCGCGAGCTTGTCACAAGCGGGAAATTCGGTCAGATACGCCGCTCGAACTGGCTGATCACAAACTGGTACCGCCCGCAGGCATATTACGACTCCGGCTCGTGGAGAGCGACATGGAGCGGAGAGGGAGGCGGAGTGCTTCTCAATCAGTGCCCGCACAACCTTGACCTGTGGCAGTGGATCTGCGGAATGCCGACGGCAATAACGGCAAAAATGAGCTTCGGACGCTGGCACGATATCGAGGTGGAGGACGACGTGACCATCCTTGCGGAATATGAGAACGGCGCGACCGGAGTGTTTGTCACCTCGACCGGCGATTTTCCGGGGAGAAACCGGTTTGAGGTCACGCTTGACAGGGGAAATATCCTGATCGATGACGGAAGGCTGACTGTCACCGAGCTTGATATGCCCGAACAGGAGTTTTCGGCTGTGAATACCGAAATATTCGGCAGACCGGGGTACAGGGTATACAGCCCGGAGACCGACGGGCTGAATCCGCAGCATATCGGGGTGCTCAACAGCTTTGCCTCGGCTATACTTCACGGGACTTCACTTGTTGCTCGCGGAGAAGAGGGCATAAACGGGCTTATGATATCAAATGCCGCGCACCTTTCGGCTTGGACGGGGAAAACCGTTTCGCTTCCGATAGATGAAGAGATGTACTATAACGAGCTTATGAAGCGCGTGGCATCGTCAAAACGCAAGGATAATGTCGCCGCCCGCGTTGCCGACACAAAGGGGACATACGGAAACTGAGAGGGGCAATGGGGCTGTCGGAGGCTATCCTGACGGGCGGAAGATAAGTCAGATTGTTTTTCTTTCGCAAATATCCGGTTCCTTAAGACTTCGGGCATATTGCTATTGACAAAAAAACAATATTTTGATATAATAAATTCAGTAATATTTCCCGTGACATTAAACGGGAAAAATATTGCAAAACTCAAAGGAGAAAGAATCATGAAGAAACTATCACTCGCTCTTGCGGCGCTTCTCGTTCTTACGATGTTTGCTTCCTGCAAGAAAACAGGCGACGACCCCAAGACATCCGGCAGCTCGTCGTCTGAACCCATCTCCTCTTCGGTAAAGGATTCGACCGAGCCGGACAGCACCTCTGCTCCTGCTCAGACGTCCAAGCCGAATGATGAAACAAAGCCCCCGGAAACGTCCAAGAACGAAGATCCGGCTCCGACTCAGAACACAACAACTCCCGAGCAGACCGAATATGAGATCCCGAAGGCAGCAAAGGCACCGGTGATCGACGGTAAGTTTGATGCCGACGAGTGGAAGGGCGCTCTTGAGGTCAAGCTCGACAACACCAACACTGTTGATATGGTGACCTCCGGACTTGTCTGCCAGGGCGGAACATTCAGATATCTTTGGGATGAGAAGGGACTCTATGTAAGCATGGAGATCAACGACTCTGTTCTCTGCGACAGAAAGCACACTGCCGGAAACGGAAGCTATAACAATCTTGACGGTACCCAGATTGCGGTTTACATTGACCCGAACTGTGCGGGCGCTGCGGCAAACCAGCTGTTCTTCTTCTCGTTCTGCCCCTCGGCTTCCGACGGAAAGGCATACATCGGCGAACACTTTGTCTACGGTGACGTTGATAACGGAAAGGACGTTCCGGAAGCCGCGATTGCTTCGACGATGACCGAAACCGGCTACATTATCGAGTGCCGCATCGACTCCGCTGCGTTTGCCAAGGGAAATATCGAGATGAAGAAGGGCACGACTCTTATTCTTGCCAACATCATCCTCGACAACGACAACAATAAGCAGGGTCTGTTCGTTGATACCGCGTGGTTCAACGCTCCTCTTACCAACAATTACACTCTTATCGGCTGATCACGGCTGAAAAATGGGGCTGTTAAAAAACATCGGTTTTTTTAACAGCCCTTTTTCTGTTTTTCGTAACGTCAAATGTGCCCTGACTGTTAACGGCAATGATCGGATTATGACGATTTTGTCATGTTTTGCGACGATTTTTTGGCTTTACAATTGAGACAATACAGGGCATAATGGTAAATGATAAGACGGAATCCTATGAACGGTGATTCCGGAATTTTTAAAACGGACGGAGGGGTATACTGTGAACGGAAACGGCGGTTCTGACGGTTACGATGATTATGAAAAAATTGCGAAAGCCGTTGCAGAGCGGCTTGTTGCGGATATGGAGCGTGAGGCTGATGCCTGCGGACAGATAGATGTCCCCGCTTCGCTTGACAGACGCATGGAGGCCATGTTTGCTTTGCGACGCAGAAAGGCGGAAGTGCGGCATCGCATATTTTCGGCAGGCGCGGCGGCAGCGGTGGTCCTGCTTGTGTCGGTCTGCTGTCTGAGACAGAGTATGTCCCCCGGAGATGCCGGCTGGAGTTATGAAATCGGCAGAAAGTCCATGATTCAAATAAGGTGACAGGGAGCACCGATGACCTTACGGAGGCGGATGCCGAAGCAAAGGTCGGAACCGACAGGGGCAGGTTATTCCGTTTATTGCTCTGACCTTATTGCAGAAAAAAGGCTGTTAAAAAACATCGGGTTTTTTAACAGCCTTTTTATAATCGGTTGGAGTGCCGGGTTACCTTGTGAGACCGTGAAGCATGAGCTGCTTTGTATCCCAGAGCTTGGGAGACAGGTCAACATAGTAATTGTGCGGGTTCTCAAAGCGCTTGATCTCGTCCCACTGCATATCCATCTGTTCGGAGCAGTATTTACGGATCTCCTCTGTTGTGGGGAGCTTGTAGACGAGTTGTCCGTTTCTGAAAATCGGCTTCTGAAGCTCGATTGCATAGAAATCCGTCAGGGTTTTTGACTTCCAGGTGAAGTTCGGGTCGAAAATCGTAAGGGGCTTTGTTTCATCTACCGTCTCGTCATGAACGGTGATATAATCGGCAATGGCTTTTCCGGTTTCACGCTCGATCAGGCGGAAGACCTTCTTGAAATGCGGGGTCGTGACCTTTTCGGGGTTTTCGCTTATCTTGATCTTTGGGATGATGTTGCCGTTGCCGTCCTCGACAGCAGCCAGCTTGTAAACCCCGCCGAAAACAGGGGAGCTTTTTGAGGTGATAAGCCTCTCCCCGACTCCGAATGCGTCGATCTGCGCGCCCTGAGTGAGAAGATCGCGGATGATATACTCGTCAAGTGCGTTTGAAGCTACGATTTTGCAGTCGGGAAGCCCCGCCTCGTCAAGCATCTTTCTTGCCTTTCTCGAAAGATACGTAAGGTCGCCGGAGTCTATCCTGACGGCACACTTTGTGATTCCGTTTGCCTTGAATGCCTTTATTGCGTTGGGAATGCCGCTTGAAAGGACATTGTAGGTATCAACAAGGAGGGTGCTTGAGGTCGGGTAGAGCCTGCAGTATGTGTCGAAGGCCTCGTACTCGGAATCGAACATGAGGACCCATGAATGAGCCATTGTTCCGGTCGCCGGAACTCCGAACCGTTCGTCGGCGATCGCGCACGCGGTTCCTGCGCAGCCTGCGATATAGGATGCTCTTGCACCGAGTATGGCACCGCCCGGTCCCTGCGCCCTGCGGGAGCCGAACTCGCTTATAGCCCTGCCGTTTGCCGCGCGGACTATGCGGTTTGCCTTTGTGGCGATAAGCGACTGATGATTGAAGGTGAGAAGCAGGAACGTTTCAATAAACTGCGCCTCAATCGCCGAAGCACGTACCGTTATGACAGGCTCTCCCGGGAAGATGGGCGTACCCTCCGGCATTGCGTAGATATCTCCGGTAAAACGGAAGGTGCGCAGATAGTCGAGGAATTTCTCGTCAAAGCATTTTTTGGAGCGCAGATATTCGATGTCCTCCTCGGTAAAACGGAGGTTGTTTATATAGTCGACGATCTGTTCAAGACCGCAGGCGATAGCGTATCCGCCGTTATCCGGATTCTGACGGTAAAATACGTCGAAATACGATATCTTGTCCTTTAATCCCGAGAGAAAATAGCCGTTTCCCATCGTAAGCTCATAGAAATCAAATAGCATTGTGTAGTTTTCGCGGATATAGCTGTGCATTGTTTTTTCCTCCGAAACAGAGTGCAGTATTTTAGTATGGTAGTATTGCGGTATACGGATATTGTGCCGGCAAGCCGGTTCTTTCAGGTTTTTATATAATCCCTGACCCTTATCGGAACGCCGAGCCTCGCCGCTGTTTCGCGGCATTTTTCGATATCGGCATCCGTGATTGTGTCCTTCACAACCGAAAACACGGTGTCCGGAACGAACTGCTTTACGTCGGCGGCAAAGGTCAAAACTGCCTGAAACGCCTTTTCTCCGAACACCGGGCGGCAGATACGGGCATATTCACGCGCGTCCGGGGCGTTCAGGCTTATCGATATCCGGTCGACGGCGCCGGCAAAATCCGGGGCTGTGCGCCGGCAGTTTATGAGGTCGGACTGTCCGTTGGTGTTGAGGCGTATCGGCAGGGAGAATTCCTTCTTTATCTGCCGGCAGACATAAAGCATATCGTCAAGCCGCTCGGTCGGTTCTCCGTAGCCGCAGAAAACAACCGAGTCGTATTTCTCCGGCTCTGCTTTTCTTACCGCATCAATTATTTCGTCCCTTGTCGGCTCGCGCTTCAGCCAAAGGTCATCGGCATAGAAGCCGTCAGCCTGAGTCCTTACGCAGAAGGTACAGGAGTTGGAACAGCGGTTTGTGATATTGAGGTACAGAGAATTTCCGTACACATAGGCTACAGTCATGAAGCAATCACCTCATTTATTGAAGGCGGCAGTATTCCCGTCCGCGGGAACAGCCGCGCCGCGTTTTCAAGTGTAACGGAGCAGAGGCGTTCAACGCTTATTCCGCGAAGCTCCGCCGCTTTTTCAGCCGTCAGGAGCATATAGGACGAATCATTTCTCCGTCCCCTGTACGGATGAGGGGTGAGGTACGGGCAGTCGGTCTCGATAAGCAGTCTGTCCTCCGGTATTTCCGTGACGATCTGTGCCGTGCGGCGGGCGTTTTCGAATGTTATGACCCCGGAAAACGAGATATGCCATCCGAGCTTTATAAGCTCCCGGGCGGTCTCGGGGCTTCCGCTGAAGCTGTGAAACACACCCCGCGCCTTCGGGAATTTCATAACCGTCTCAAGGCAGTCGCCGTGCGCATCGCGGTCATGGACAACGACCGGGTAACCGAGCTCGCAGGCAAGCTCAAGCTGTCTCGAAAACCAGTATTTCTGAAATTCGCGCTCCGACGGCTCCCCGTGCCAGTGATAATCAAGTCCGATCTCGCCGACAGCCACCGCTTTTTCCGAGGCAGCAAGCTCCCTTATCTCCGAAAAAGCGGCTTCCGGGTCGGAAATGTCGAAAATATCCTCCGGGTGAAGCCCGACAGCCGCGTAAAAGCCGTCGTACTCATCGGCAAGAGCAAGGGAAAGACGCGACGAATCCGGGTTAGTCCCGGCATTTATCACGTATTTCACGCCTGCCTGCCGTATTTTCCCGATCACTTCGCGGCGCTCGCTGTCGGAGCCGAATTTTTCGTCGTAATAATGGGCGTGTGTATCAAAAAGCGTCATCTGATCCTCTGTCCGGCAGGTACCGAATCGTCAAGGAACGCCACCCTGATATTGTCTCCTTCGCCGGAGGCAAGGATCATTCCGCAGCTGTCAACTCCGCAGAGCTTTGCCGGTTTGAGGTTTGCGACAACTATCAGCTTCTTTCCGATAAGCTCCTCCGGCTTATAGCACTTTGCGATTCCGGAAACCACCTGACGCTTCTCGTAACCGAGGTCAAGCTGTAATTTCAGCAGCTTCTTTGCCTTCGGAACCGGTTCGCAGGCGATGACCTTTGCGGCACGGAGCTCGGTTTTCATGAAATCGTCGATGGATATCGGCTCGCAGCAGTCATCGGGACGCGGGATCTCCGGCTCGTCCTTCTTGTTTGCCGCACGGAGGGCTTCGACCGTCTCTTTTTCGTCAAGACGGGAGAAGAGAACCCTTGATTCTCCGATGTGTTTTCCGCTCTCAAGCCCGCCGAAGGCATAATCAGCCCTGTCTGTTCCGAGCTGAGTGAGTATATTCGCCGAGGTTGACGGCATGAACGGCTCAAGCATCACGGCGCCGACCCTTATCGTCTCAAGCAGGTTGTAGATCACTGTTCCGAGACGTGCGGTCTCGCCGTTCTTTGCAAGAGTCCACGGCGTTGTCTCGTCAATATACTTGTTTGCGCGTCTGAAGAGGGAGAATACTGTGTCAACTGCGTCGGCAACGTGATATGTGTCCATCTGCGCCTTCATTCTTTCGCAGGATGCCGCGACGAACTCATGCAGCTCCGCATCGGTTCCCGCGTCATCCGCCGGGGCAGGGACGATCCCGCCGAAATATTTGCCTGTCATTGCAAGCGTGCGGTTGACAAGGTTGCCGAGGTTGTTTGCAAGGTCGTTGTTGTACCTTGCAACGACGTTTTCGTACGTGATGCTTCCGTCGTTGAGATAAGGCATTTCTGCGAGGACGTACTGTCTTACCGCGTCAACTCCGAACACCTTTGCAAGGTCGTCGGCATAGATGGAATTGCCCTTCGACTTGCTCATTTTGTCCTGTCCGATGTTGAGCCACGGGTGACCGAAGACCTTTTCGGGGAGCGGAAGGTCAAGCGCCATCAGGATTATCGGCCAGTATATGACGTGGAAGCGCATGATGTCCTTTCCGATGATGTGGACGTTCGCCGGCCAGTACTTTCTGAACAGCTCGGTTTCCGGCTCGTCGGGATTATAGCCGAGAGCTGTTATATAGTTCGACAGAGCGTCTATCCAGACATAGATAACGTGCCTGTCGTCGAACGTGACCGGAACGCCCCATTTAAATGAGCTTCTCGAAACGCAGAGATCCTGAAGTCCGGGCTTCAGGAAGTTATTGATCATTTCCTTCTTGCGCGCTTCCGGTTCGATGAATGAGGGATGCTCCTCAATATACTTCATAAGGCGGTCCTGATATGCGCTCATACGGAAGAAATAGGACTCCTCCTTCATGCGCTTTACCGGTCTGCCGCAGTCGGGGCATTTTCCGTCAACCGCCTGAGTGTCGGTGAGGAACGCCTCGCACGGCTCGCAGTACCAGCCCTCGTATTCGCTCTTGTAGATGTCGCCCTTGTCGTAGAGCTTTTTGAAGATCGCCTGAACCGCCTTCTCATGGTAGTCGTCGGTGGTGCGGATGAACTTGTTGTAGCTTGTGTCCATCAGATCCCAGATGGCTTTTATTTCGCCTGCAACGCCGTCAACGTACTGCTTGGGCGAAATTCCGGCTTCCGCGGCGCAGTTTTCGATCTTCTGCCCGTGTTCGTCGGTTCCGGTGAGGAAGAAGACGTCATAGCCCTGTTTTCTCTTGTACCGTGCGATCGCGTCGGTCATGATTATCTCATAGGTGTTTCCGATGTGAGGCTTTCTTGAGCTGTACGCAATTGCGGTTGTGATATAGAATTTCTCTTTCATGTCAAATCTCCGGTTATATATACGAATTCCTGATTGTTTCAATAAGGTCGGCGACCGCACCCCTGTCGTGGTGACAGAGCGGCGGCTGACAGATTGCTTTTACCTCGTCAATCGCGTTTGACGGGCAGAAGGCATAGTCGGCACGCTTAAGCATATCGATGTCGTTCTCATAATCACCGATGCAGAAGGCGGTCATTTCGCCGCATCCGCCGTTCTTCAGATATTTTTTGATGAAGTCGATGCAGTTTCCCTTGGCGGAGCTTTTATCGACGATCTCAACGACGTTGTACCACGAACGGAAGATATTATATGAGTCTCCGTAATTCCGCAGAAGATAGTCGCGGCAGTCCGAAACCAGCTGCGGGTCATCGTCCCTGTTGAACCTTGCCTTGTGCCAGCGGTCTCCGGGAACGTCCTCCGGCTTTATCTTCCCGTGATACTCCATGTCGTCGGGGTAAACCGCAAGCGACATTGAAGGGAAACGGGACAGAACGTCATCAGCCATTTTTCTGCCGGAAACTCCGTCGAACCAGCTTTCACGAAGGATCTTTCCCTCCGACGGTTCGTATACAAGCGCTCCGTTGCACATTATCAGCGGCGCATTCGAAACCGTGCGGAAATCCGGGAAGATCCTCGACATTACCGACGGCAGTCTTCCGGTGGAAAACGAGAAATGACCGCCGTTTGCCCTGAAGTATTCGATTGCCGAAATGTTCCGGTCAATTATCCTGCCGCCCTCGCCGGCGAAAGTGCCGTCAAAGTCGCTTAAGATCAGTATTCCGTCAAAAATGCCCATGCTGTACTTCCTTTCGCCGTCATTCCCCGCCGAGAAGACGGAGACATTCCGTAAAATACTCCGGCAGTGCCGAGTCGAACTTCATGAACTGCCCTGTTATCGGGTGGACAAAGGATATCGTCTTTGCGTGCAGGCACTGCCCGGAAAGAAGGGAAGCGTGCGTGACCTCGAACCGGCTTTTCCCGCCGCCGTAGACCGTGTCCCCGAGAAGCGGATGCCCGAGCGACGCCATGTGCACGCGGATCTGGTGCGTCCGTCCGGTCTCAAGCTGCAGAGCGATATGATCGGCTTTTTCAAGGTGCGAGACAACCGAATAGTGCGTCACCGCCGGTTTGCCGCTTTTTACGATCGCCATTTTCTTCCGATCGACCGGATGACGTCCTATCGGTGCGTCAACCGTCCCGCTTTCATCCCGGAGATGACCGTTGATTATCGCCTCATACCTTCTCCCGAACGAGTGCGACGATATCTGCTCCGCAAGCGAAACGTGTGCCGCATCTGTCTTTGCAACGGCAAGAAGCCCGCTTGTGTCCTTATCGATGCGGTGAACGATTCCGGGGCGTATCACTCCGTTTATCCCGGAAAGGGAGGTGCCGCAGTGATATAAAAGCGCGTTCACAAGCGTCCCGGTCGGATTTCCGGCGGCGGGATGCACCACCATTCCCTTCGGCTTGTTCACGATAAGCAGATAATCGTCCTCGTAAACAATGTCAAGCGGAATGTTTTCCGGTTCAGCCCTGTCCGGAACCGGCTCCGGAAAGTCGATATCGACGGTATCGCCCTCACGGAGACGGTAATTCTTCGGCATTTTCACACCGTTTACCTTTACCGCGCCGCGCTCCGTTAATTTGGCAGAGGCGGAACGTGTGATACCACCGCGTTCCGCCACATAGACGTCAAGCCGCTTGCCGACGTCGTTTATATCTGTCATGATGCCTTGTCCGCCGGATTTCCGGCGCTCTTTTTATCCTTGCCGTCTCTGCTGTCCCTGCCGTCCGAAAAAAGATTCCGGTTGACAAAAAGGATGTCTATAAGCACGAGAAGAGCACCCACCGTCACAAAGCAGTCGGCAATGTTGAACACGGCGAAATCCATGAACTGAAATTCAAGAAAATCGACGACAAAGCCGTTTGCAATACGGTCGATCTGGTTGCCGATGCCGCCGCCGACGATCATTGCAAGAGAGATACCGAGAAGCGGCGGAACCTTTTTCCGGCACTTCACAAGATATATCCCGATAGCGACGATTGCGACGGTTGAAAGCACGATGAAGACCCAGCGGAAGCCCTTCATCATGCCGAAGGCGGCGCCGGTGTTTTCGACGTAGCTGAAGCCGAGGATCCCGTTTATGAAATCCGCAGTTCCGACCGGCTTCAGCTTCAGGACGACAATATATTTTGATATCTGGTCAAGGGCTACCGATATGACAACGATAGCCGCCCAAAGGATCAGCTGCATATTAAAGACCGAGTATCTTTGCACAGCGTCCGCAGAGGAAGCCGTCGTTATCGATACCTTCTTTCGAGTATTTCCAGCAGCGGACGCACTTGCATCCGTCGGCAGGCTCAACGGTGACAGTGTTCTGACCGTCGTTGACAAGCGTTACACCGGAAACGATGAACACTGTCTCAAGCTCATTGCCGAAGCTCTCAAGGAGCTTATATTCGTCGCTGTCGGCGGTGTGGACCGTGACCTTTGCGTCAAGAGACTTTCCGATCTTCTTCTCGGCTCTTGCACTCTCAAGCGCCTTCATGACCTCGTCACGCATATCGAAGAGACGGTTCCAGTGCTCTTCAACGCCGCCGAAGTGGTATTCTTCTCTGTACTCCGGCATATCGTTCAGCATGACGCTTCTCACGTCGTCACCGGAAACGTGGGACATACTTGCCCATGCCTCGTCGGCGGTGAAGGAGAGGATCGGGGCGACAAGACGCACAAGAGAGCTGAGGATGATATACATCGCCGTCTGAGCCGAGCGGCGCGCCTTCGAGTCCTTATTCTCGACATAGACGCGGTCCTTCGTGATGTCAACATACAGCTTTGACATATCGACGGTACAGAAATTGTTTATCTCGTGATAAACGGCGTGGAACTCAAAATCGGAATATGCCTGACGCACCGTTTTTACAAGGCTGTTGAGTCTTGAAAGCGCCCACTTGTCGATCTCGTAAAGCTCATCGGCGGGAAGCATATCCCGGTCGGGATCGAAGTCGGTCTCTGCGGTTCCGAGGTTTGCCATAAGGATACGGATGGTGTTTCTGACCTTGCGGTAGGTCTCGGAAAGCTGACCGAAGATCTTATCGGAAACGCGGACGTCGACCTGATAATCGGAGGAGGCGACCCAGAGCCTTACAAGATCGGCGCCGTACTTGACGATCATTTCCTCCGGAGCAACGGAGTTTCCGAGTGACTTGTGCATTGCCTTGCCCTCGCCGTCAACGACCCAGCCGTGGGTGAGAACGGTTCTGTAGGGCGCACCCTGTCCCTTTGCACCGACGGCGGTGAGCAGGGAGGACTGGAACCAGCCCCTGTACTGGTCTGCGCCCTCGAGGTACATATCGGCAGGCCACTTCATGTCGGGGGTGTTTTCAAGCACCGCGAAATGGCTTGAACCGGAGTCGAACCAGCCGTCAAGCGTGTCGGTCTCCTTCGTGAAGGTCTTTCCTCCGCAGTGCGGGCAGACAAAGCCCTCCGGAATAAACTCCGAAGCGTCCTTTTCGTACCACGAATTGGAGCCTTCCTTTGCAAAGATATCGGAGACGGAATTTATCGTTTCGTTGGTGCATACCGGCTTTTTGCAGGTATCACAGTAGAATACCGGAATGGGAAGCCCCCAGTGACGCTGACGTGAAATGCACCAGTCGGCGCGCTCCTTCACCATCTGGGTTATGCGCTCTCCGCCCCATCCTGGGATCCAGTTGACGTTACGGCAAGCCTCGACAGCCTCGTTCTTGAAGGCATCGACGGAGCAGAACCACTGCGGCGTTGCGCGGAAGATTATTGGCTTTTTGCATCTCCAGCAGTGCGGGTAGGAGTGAACGAATTCCTCCGATGCAAACAGCGCGCCGGACTCCTTCATGTCCTCAAGTATTGCGTCGTTTGACTTGAGATAGTGCAATCCGGCAAATTTTCCGGCGTCCGCAGTCTGATAACCCTTGTCATCTACCGGAACTATTATATCGATATTGTATCTCCGGCAGGTAATGTAGTCGTCGGCACCGAAGCCGGGAGCTGTGTGGACGCAGCCGGTACCGCTGTCCATAGTGACGTAATCGGCATTGACTATCACCGACTGACGGTCAAGGAAGGGATGCTGAGCGGTCATGTATTCGAACTCGCTGCCGGGAAGGGTAAGGACGGTTTCATATTCCTTTATGCCGCCCTGACGCATGGTTTTTTCGGCAAGTGCGGTTGCCGTGATATAGAAATTACCGTCGTCCGCTTTCAGAACGGAATACTCGTCACGCGGATGAAGAGCGATCGCAAGATTTCCCGGAAGGGTCCATGTGGTTGTCGTCCAGATTATGAAATAGGTCTTTGAAAGGTCACAGACGGAGGACAGCTTGCCCTTGTCGTCGGAGACGCGGAATTTGACATAAATGGAGGTACAGGGGTCGTCGGAATACTCTATCTCTGCCTCTGCAAGCGCAGTTTCGTCGTTCGGGCACCAGTATACCGGCTTCAGACCCTTGTAGATATAGCCTTTTCTGAACATCTCGCCGAAGACCTTTACCTCGCGTGCCTCAAACGAGGGGTTCATGGTGAGGTAAGGGTGCTCCCAGTCGCCGAGAACGCCGAGACGTCTGAACTGCGACATCTGGATATCGACGAAGTTCTGAGCAAATGCATGGCAGGCGTTTCTGAACTCCGGAATGCTCATCTTCTTGCGGTCGAGCTTGTTCTTCTTGATTATCGCGGACTCAATCGGCATACCGTGGTTGTCCCATCCGGGAACGTACGGGACATAGTGACCGGTCATCGACATATGCTTGTTTATGATATCCTTGAGGATCTTGTTCATCGCCGTTCCCATGTGGATGTTTCCGTTTGAGAAGGGAGGACCGTCGTGGAGAACGAAGGTGGGCTTTCCGCTGTTTCTCTTCTTTATCTCGTTGTAAAGATCGAGAGCCGTCCACTTTTCATAGATCCCCGGTTCGCGCTGGGGAAGATTTGCCCGCATCGGGAAGTCCGTCTGCGGCAGATTGAGGGTTTTTGTGTAATCCTGAGCCATTTATTTTTGCCTTTCTGAAATCAGGTTTATTTTTTCTTTCCGTCATAGACCCGGAGGAATTCCTCTTCGGACTCCGCATCGGAATCTGAATTGGAGACGTTTTTCAGCATACGGAGAAACTCCTCATCGTCGTCATCGGAGCCGGAAACGGTGCTGTTGAGCTTTTTGATGGAGTCGACAATGCCGCCCCTGCCGTCGTCGGTCACTCTGCTTCTGTGGGTGACAAGCTCGTCGGAGGAGGGTGCTGGCGCGTTATCCCCGTCGGCATCGCGGACGCTGCGTTCTTCATCTTTTTCCGGTTCGGCGAAGATATCCTTCGGAATGGGAGCCTCTGCGGGGGTGGTTACGGAGACATCGGAGGTGTCATAGTCAGCCGCTTCTGCAGATTCATCTGCAGATGAATCTGCTGCATACGGAACCCCGGAGCCGGATATCACCGATTCTTTTCCCGCAAGGTCGTTCTTTATCCGTTCAATGACTGCGGCGGAAAGCTCCTCCGCGGTTCTGTCATCGGAGGGAACCGGCGCGATGTCCGGTGCTATCTTTTCGATAAGCTCGATATGCGCCTGATATTCCTCAAAGAGAGCCGCTTTGAATGCCGCGACCTCTTTTCTTGCCTCGTTGAGCCTTTCTGTTTCCTTTTTTATGTTGGCTTTGAATTCGGCAATAAGCCTGTCGCAGCTGTTCTTGGCGGAGCGCATAATGACATCGGCGCGCTCGTTCGCCTCGTTGATAATCCGCGTGCTTGCCTTCTGGGCATTGACAAGCGCGGAGCGGATCGACTCCTCCTCGCCCTTCATTGCGTCAAGCTGAGCCTCTGTCAGGCGGAGCTTTTTTTCAAGCTCGTCGTTTTCCCGGTAAAGCTCGGAATATTTTTCGATAATGAAATCGATATGTTCGTCAACCTCGACGGTACTGTAGCCTCTTAAGGATTTTGTGAACTCCCTGTTTTTAAGTTCGTGCGGAGCAAGCATGATGTTGTGTTCCTTTCCCCGTATTTGCGGTAAGACCGGATCTGCAGCACTTGCGGCAGCCGGCAAAAATCAGTAAATAAGTGCCGACAGGCAGGCTCTTATGATAAGTATGAGCATAACTGTCAGAAAAAACGAAAGGTCAAGCGGACCTGCGGAATTGAGATTTTTTTTGGCAAGCAGTTTTCTGACCGGTAGAAGAAACGGCTCGGTTATTGCGTATATCAGGTTGACCAACCATCCCTCGGCATCGGGTGCCACCCACGACAGAATTGCGCTTATCAGAAGCGCATAATTTACGATTCCGAGAAGATAGTAAAGAAAATATACCAGCATTGTGGCAGCAACGGACATTTTGATTGTTTCCCCTTGACGGTTTTTCAGATTCCGGGAAATTATTCCGGTTCACGGCATACAGCATACAGTATACTGCATTATTGGATAGAAAAAACAAACTGCTCTGCAAAGAGATACATTTCTCAGCAGAGCAAAGTGACCGCACACGGATACCGGATCACCTGTCGGAACAGGGGAAATCCGGCATCCGTGCCGGTGTCAGTAGGGTTCAGAACAGCTCGGTGTCTTCCTGCTTCTTTGCTTCCTGAAGCTGCTCACCGGAAACGTCAACGTTGTTCGGGACGATGACGAAGGTGTTGTTGGCGACTCTCTGAATATAGCCGTCGATTGAATACGCGACACCGCTGAGGAAGTCGATAAGTCTTCTTGCCGACTCCTTGTTTGTGGATTCGAGGTTGAGAACAACCGTGCGGCGGTTGAGCAGATGATCGGCGATCTTCTGTGCCGTTGTGCTGTCGTACTTCTCGGGTTTTACGACCTTGAGCTCGAGAGCACCGGAGCTGAAGCCCATACCGGATGACGGCTGAGCCTTGGACTGGCTCTGCTGAGGAGCGGAATATCCGTAATTTCCGGAATTCTGCTGATTATTCTGTGCGGGTGCGGGGTCGTCGAAGTAGTTGTCGTCACCGAAGTTGTCGTACCCGTCGTTTTCGTAATCGTCGCCCTCCTGGGGGTTGACCGCATTCTTAAGTCTGTCAAAAAAGCCCATTTTAGATTCCTCCGTTATAATTATCCAAGTGTATTTTCCGAATTTTTAAGTATTGAAAGCGCCTGTGCGCCTATATAAAAACATTATACCATACTTTTCGGGTGAACGCAACCGTTTTTTGAAATCTGCGAGAATATTTTCGGAAAAAATATCGCAGATCGCGTCGGTCAGCCTCTTCTGCCGAACACCGCAGTGCCGGGGCGGATGAGATTTGCACCGTACTCTACCGCAAGGCGGTAATTGTCCGACATTCCCATGCTGAGTATCGGGTCGGAGCCGAACAGCCCGCGGTCTGACAGCCGGGTATAAAGAGCTCTTGTCCTTACGAAAAAGGGGCGGTAATCCTCCGGATCGACGCAGTGGGGACCTATCACCATTATGCCGCGCGGGTTTATGCCGGGCAGGGAGGAGATGCTTTCGATAAAGCTCTCCGCCGTTTTCTCCGGGACGCCGCTTTTTGCCGGTTCGTTTCCGATGTTCACCTCGCAAAGCACGTCGGTAATGGTCCCTGCTGCCGCAGAGCGTTTTGATATCTCCTCTGCCAGCTTCATGCTGTCAAGCGAGTGGATGAGGCATACCTTTCCGATAATGTACTTCACCTTGTTCGGCTGGAGCGTTCCGATGAAGTGCATATTCACGCCGGTTTTATCAAGTGCATCGAACTTTGACAGAAGCTCCTGAACACGGTTTTCGCCGATGTTGTGAAGCCCGCATTCCTGCGTCGCGTAGTTGATCACTTCGGCGGGCACGGTCTTTGTTGCCGCCATAACCGTCACGTTTTTTCCGGCAACGGCGGTGAATATTTCCTCAAGGTTTTGTCTGACCCGGGCTTTTATCTCCTCCGTCAGCTCAGTTGACGATTTTTCCGTCATACAGATCCTTGCCTTTCACGATAACAAAGTCATTTTTAGCGAGCCACGATGCCCTGTCCCCGGCGCTTTCATCGCGTTCCTTTACTATTAAGTAGCCGTCGTACTCAAACAGCGGTTCGATCTTCCGGAACAGCACCTTTGAGCCGCGCAGGATGTAAACGCCCTTCACCCCGTCAACGATCCTGACCGCCGACACGGGAACGCGGTAGCCGGTGAATGAGCTTTTCACTACCTGAACCGTCTGATTGCGCAGATAACTGAAGCCCTCAGGCAGAATGTCTGTCCGGAAAATCAGCACCGACGTGTCGGAGCCGACGTCGGAGAGTATGCGGTAGAGGTACATATTTATCGATGCGCCGCCGTTGTAGGGAAATTTTACGTCATAATACTTTCCGGTGTCGAAATTATGAAGCTCGTCCGATGCAACCTCGCACGCCGCGTACCACCGGTAATCGGTGACCAGCTTTCCGACCGCGAATCCGCCGCGGCTGAGATCCTCTGCGCTCTTCCGGCACATTGCGCGGTAATCGCCGAGTGTCATGGCAGCAATATCCGCACTTGAGAATATATTCTCGAACCCGTCAACGGCGCTGAAGAAATATCCCGCTGACTCGGTAACCACCTCTGAGGCGCCTGCCGGAAAATTCGCCATGAGCGCGTTTTTTTCGGCTTTCAGCGTTTCAAGCTGAGCCGAATAGTTCCGCACGCTTCCGACTATGATCTTTCTTCTGTTCAGCTGTATCAGAAGGTCGTCGGATATGGCTGAAACCGATGATACGCTTCCGCTGTCCGCCGATTCCATGAAGGAGTACAGATCCTTCCAGATAAGTCTGTCGGTCGATGCCGTGTCGGAAAGCGAGGCATGTACATAGGACTCGCTCTGCTCAAGGATCCTGATTTTTCTGTCAAGCGCGATTATGCTCTTCCGCATCTCCGCGTCCCCGCCGGAGGGATATACCTCCGCGACCTTTGTTCCGATAGCCACCTTGTCTCCGTCGGAAAACAGGTAGTTTATGTCGCCGCTGAAGGGAGAGTACAGTATCTTTTCGTTCCGCATTATCGAGGAACGGATTGTAAGCGTTTCCTCTTTTGTCGTCAGCGCCGCGGTCTCGGTGACGATATCCTGGCTGAATCCGCCGGACATATGGTAAAGGATATACGCTATCAGTATTACCGACAGCAGAGCCGACGCCGCGTATTTCAGCACATTTTTAAGATATTGAACATCCATGTTATTACCCGTCCGGATACAGATGACGGTTTATTTCCCGCATTATCTCCCGGAGGTTGTTTTCCGCACCGGGAGAGTCGGGGTAAAACCACTTAATGCTTTTGTTTCTTCTGAACCACGTCAGCTGACGCTTTGCGTAGTTTCTTGTGTTCTTTTCAAGCAGAGCGACAGCCTCGCCGTATTCCGCCTTTCCGTCAAGATAAAGGTAAATTTCCTTGTAGCCTATCGCCTGAGCGGCGTTGCACCCGCGCGGAAGGCCGAGCCTTTTCACCTCATCGACAAGTCCCGACTCAAGCATGACTCCGATCCGCTGTCCGATCCTGCGGTACAGTATCTCTCTGTCAAGATAGTCAAGCCCGATGATCAGCGTATCATACGGCGGCTCGGTCTCTTTTGACAGCCTGTCCCACTCTGTTTTTGTTTTCCCGGTGCCGCGGTATATCTCAAGAGCGCGGACAACGCGCTTCACGTTGTTTTTATGCGTCTTTTCAGCCGATTCCGGGTCAACACGCAGAAGCTCGTCCCACAGCTCCTCCGGAGAGCGCGACATGAGCCCTTCCCGTATCCCCTCCGGAACCTCGGGAGAAAACGACGGTATTGAGATGACCGAATCGAGATAAAGCCCGGTCCCGCCGCAGAAAACCGGGATTTTTCCGCGCGATGTGATATCGGAAATCGCTCCTTCGGCAAGCGGCTTGTAATCGGCGCAGGAAAAAGGCTGCTCCGGGTCACAGACGTCGATAAGATGGTGCCTTACCTCCGACATTTCCCCGGCGGTCGGCTTTGCAGTCCCGATATCCATGCCGCGGTATATCTGCATGGAGTCGCAGGAGACGATCTCCCCGCCGATTGTCTTCGCGATTTCCGCCGCAAGCGCGCTCTTTCCGGACGCTGTCGGGCCGACAATCGCGATCAGCTTTGTTTTTTCAGAGGCTGACAACCTGAATTCCGTCCTTTGTGACGTAATTGTTCCTCACGCCGAGGCTCTCCATCCACCCGCGCACGGTGACGGTCTGCCAGACATGGGTGTTGAAGCCGCCGCCGACGTCGTTGTTCCAGAGCCATCCGGGGGTGCACCAGAGACATACCGACGGAGAAACGGTTTTATAGAACTCAAAATCCGCTCCGGACTGACCGTGATGTGCCATCTGGCAGATATCCGACTTTATCTTGTCGCCGTATTCCGCAATTATCTTGTTTCCTGCCTCGATTCCGCAGTCGCCGGTAATGAGGATGCTCTTTCCGCCGACCTCGATTCTGAAAACTGCGGAGGAATTGTTGCAGCGGTTTTGCCTTATGGCTGTGTCAACGGTGTAGAAGACCCTGAAATCGGCTCCTGCGACAGATATCCTGTCACCGTCGCTTATGATATGCGCTTTTTCCGCAAATACCGGAAGACACCGATAGAATTCGTGAAGCGTGCCTGATGCCGACGGGTCGTTTCTCAAATAGTATTCCGACGGGAAGCAGTAGTAAAGCGCGTCGAAGTCGAATTCGTCCCGACGGTTCTCGATCATTTCGACAAATGCGTCGATATGGTCGCAGTGCGGATGGGTGAACCATATCGCATCGATATGCGGCTTTGCGGAGCCGGTCAGCTTCTTCAGGTAATCAAGAAGCGGAGCTGCGTCTTCTCTGCGTCCTCCGTCGATGAGGATCAGCCCACCCTCTGCGGTGGTGAGTATTATGCTCATCATCTGCCCCTCGGTTGCGGAAGGAAGCATATGGATTGTGTTTGTCATTTATCTGTCTCCTTATTTATGCCTTTATCGGCAGCTGCTGCCTGATGCTTTATGCGGATGCCTGTTTTTTAAACAGGACTGCTTTGAATTTATCACTATTGTAAACCATTGCAGCCGTTTTGTCAATGACAAGGCTTCATTTTTGCTTTTTTCGGGATCACAGTATCAGCATTGCATCCCCGAACGAAAAGAACCGGTATTTCATGTCTATTGCCTCATTGTAGGTCTTAAGCATCATTTCGCGGCTCGTCAGCGCGGAAACAAGCATGAGCAGGGTGCTTTCCGGCAGGTGGAAGTTGGTTATGAGCGCGTCGGTTATCTTGAATCTGTAACCGGGGTAGATGAATATCTTCGTGTCGTCGGTCACCGGATGGACAATACCGTTCTCGTCAGAGACGCTTTCAAGCGTGCGGCAGGAGGTGGTTCCGACGGCAAAAACTCTGCCCTTCCGGTTGTTGATGAGGTCTGCAGTTTCCTTTGACACCGAAATGAACTCGGAGTGCATCTCATGCTCCTCTATCCTGTCCTCCTTGACCGGCCGGAAGGTGCCGAGACCGACATGAAGCATGACCGGAGCGATGACGACGCCCTTTGCCTTTATTCTCTCAAGCAGCTCCGGGGTGAAGTGAAGTCCCGCTGTCGGTGCGGCGGCGGAGCCTTCCTCTTTCGCATATACTGTCTGATAGCGGTTTTTATCCTTCAGCTTTTCGGTGATGTACGGCGGGAGCGGCATCTGCCCGACCTTGTCGAGAACGTGGAAGATGTTGTCGCCCTCATATGCGAATTTCAGCAGCCGGTTCCCGCCTTCGACGGTTTCAAGAACCTCTGCACGAAGAAGCCCGTCACCGAATATAATCTTAGTACCGGGTCTGCAGCGTCTGCCGGGGCGGACGAGGGTCTCCCATACATCAAGCCCGCGGGAGCGGAGAAGCACCACCTCAACGGTGATCCCGCTGTCCTCCTTCACGCCGTACAGCCTTGCCGGGATGACCTTGCTGTCGTTTATGACAAGAACGTCGCCCTCGTGCAGGTAGTCGATGATGTCGCGGAATATTCTGTGCTCCGTCTCCCCGGTATCCTTGTGAAGGACCAAAAGACGTGAGGAATCGCGCGGCTCGGCGGGAGTCTGTGCTATCAGCTCCTTCGGAAGGTCATAGAAAAAGTCCTTTGTCGTGAGCGCGGTGTCGGTCAGTTTATTTGTTATCATTAGTCTGAAGCTTTCTTACATCGGTATTGCGTCTTAAGCGCAGCTATCATTATATTACATATTACCGCCGATTTCAACCGCTGAAAACAAATTTTTTGTGAAGTTGAGGCGGAGAATATATTTCAGTCCGAAAGGAGTTGCATCAAAATGCGAAAAGAACTGTTCAGAGGCGCGGCAACCGCACTTGTCACGCCGTTCAGTGACGGAGGGGTGGATTACAGGGCACTGAAGCGTCTGGCGGGATATCAGGTCAGCCACGGAGCCGACGCGCTTGTGGTGTGCGGGACTACGGGAGAGTCTCCGACGCTCTCGGCGCTTGAAAAGCTGCGGTGCGTTTCTGCGGTATGCGAGGAGGTCGGCGGCAGGATACCGGTTATCGCCGGGACCGGGACCAACGACACCGGGTTCTCGGCAAGGCTGTCGCGTCTTGCCTGCCGGGAGGGAGGCGACGCCGTGC
>ENA-OURV01001266-OURV01001266.1-human-gut-metagenome-genome-assembly--contig:-NODE-1266-length-20253-cov-2.841915_pt1 | contig 20253 bp, 14 predicted proteins | sample MGYA00242141_ERZ509072 | MGnify/ENA primary metagenome ERZ509072 (study PRJEB26280, sample SAMEA2338763) | human gut metagenome | biome: human gut; feature: human-associated habitat; material: faeces... | reverse complement strand
CCTGACAGGCAGTTGCCGTGTCATTTTTCGAAAACTGTTTTACGGATACCCAGCAAGTGCAGCAGTTCTTTTTTGTTCTTGCTCGTTCACAAAAAGTTAACATTTGAAGGTTCAATCCCTACTTGTCTTGTAGGACAAACTGTGCTACAATCCTCTTGTATGAAAGATACCCCCAAGGGGTAATTTGAAAGGAGTTGTTCCCATGCGTGAAGCAACCGAGAAATGTCCCCGCTGCTGTGACACTGCAAACGCAGACGACCGCGAAGTGCGGGAAGCCGAAGCAGAAACGGAAGGTTCTTCCTGCTGTTGCCGCCACAAAAAGCGGAGCGAGGAGGAGTACAAGAGCCTCATCCACCGGCTGAACCGCATTGAGGGCCAGATCCGCGGCATCCGCGGCATGGTGGAAAAGGATATCTACTGCGCCGACATTCTGGTGCAGGTGGCGGCGGTGAACTCGGCGCTGAACGGCTTTTCCAAGGAGCTGCTGGCCCAGCATGTGCGCACCTGCGTGGCGGACGATCTGCGGGCGGGCAGCGAAGAAAAGCTGGACGAGCTGATCAAATTGCTGCCAAAGCTTATGAAATGACCCTCTTGCGGGCAAGCCAACCGATCTTCAGGAGTACGATTATGGAACAATACAATGTTACCGGCATGAGCTGCGCGGCCTGCTCTGCACGGGTGGAAAAGGCCGTGAACGCCGTTCCCGGCGTCACAAGCTGCTCGGTCAGTCTGCTGACGAACTCCATGGGCGTGGAGGGTGACGCGGGTGACGCGGAGATAATCGCGGCGGTTAAGGCGGCTGGCTACGGAGCCGGCGTAAAGGGTGGGAAGACTGCCGGTGATGAGCCGGAGGAGCTTGCCGACACCGAGACACCGAAGCTGAAAAGGCGGCTGATATGGTCGCTTGTGTTCCTCGCCGTGCTTATGTACTTCTCGATGGGGCATATGCTCGGACTGCCGATGCCGGCGTATTTTGAGAACAACCACATGGCTCACGCGTTGGTGCAGATGCTCCTTGCGGCGGTCGTGATGATCATAAATCAGAAATTCTTTGTAAACGGCGTGAAGGGTGTGATACACCGGTCGCCGAATATGGACACGCTTGTCGCGCTCGGGTCGGGAGCGGCGTTTGTGTACAGCACCGTGGAGCTTTTCGCAATGTCCGACGCATACGTCAGGGGCGATGCGGAGGCGGCGATGGGGTATATGCACGGGCTGTGGTTCGAGTCGGCGGGGATGATCCTTGCGCTTATCACCGTCGGAAAAATGCTTGAGGCGCGGTCGAAGGGAAAGACCACCGATGCGCTTAAGGGGCTTATGAAGCTGGCGCCGAAAACGGCGAGCCTGATACGTGACGGAAAAGAGGAGACCGTTCCGGTGTCGGAGGTCAGGGTCGGAGATGTTTTCGCCGTCCGCCCCGGACAGAGCATTCCGGTTGACGGAAGGGTGCTGAAGGGCTCGTCGGCGGTCGATGAATCGGCGCTGACCGGCGAGAGCATTCCGGTTGACAAGACAGCCGGCGACAGGGTTTCGGCGGCAACGGTAAACCGGAGCGGATATCTTGAATGCGAGGCGGAGCGCGTCGGCTCCGACACCGCACTTGCGCAGATAATCAAGACCGTCAGCGACGCGGCGTCGACAAAAGCCCCGATCGCAAGGCTTGCCGACCGCGTTTCGGGAGTGTTTGTCCCGGTCGTCATCGGGATAGCGCTTGTCACGGTCGCGGTGTGGCTGATGCTCGGAAAGGACATCGGATTTGCGCTTGCGCGGGGAATATCGGTGCTTGTCATCAGCTGTCCCTGCGCGCTCGGACTGGCAACTCCGGTCGCGATTATGGTCGGAAGCGGAGTCGGTGCAAAGCACGGAATTCTGTTTAAGACCGCGGCGGCGCTTGAATCGGCGGGAAAGACGAAAACCGTAGTCCTTGACAAGACCGGCACCGTTACAAAGGGTCAGCCGGAGGTCACCGACGTGATATCCGACGATGAAGAACGGCTTCTTACCGTCGCGGCGGCGGTCGAGAGCCTGAGCGAGCATCCGCTTGCCTCTGCGGTGATGAAATATGCCGGGGAGAAGGGGATCGCCCCGCCTTCGGTCACGGATTTCGAGGCACTGCCGGGCAACGGGCTTTCGGCTGTGCTTGACGGTGAAAAGATATGCGGCGGGAACCTGAAATTCATCTCTTCTCAGACCGAGGTCAGTGAAAAATTGCGCAATGACGCCGAGGGGCTGGCATCGGAGGGCAAAACTCCGCTGTTCTTCTCCTGCGGCGGCAGGCTCTGCGGGATAATCGCTGTCGCCGACGTTATTAAGGAGGAAAGCCCGGAGGCGGTGAGACAGCTCCGTGAGATGGGCATCCGCGTCGTCATGCTGACCGGAGACAACGAAAAGACCGCGAACGCGGTCGCAAAGCAGGTCGGGATCACCGACGTTATCGCCGGAGTCCTTCCCGACGGGAAGGAAAAAGAGGTCGCAAAGCTCTGCCGCGAGGGGAGCACAGCGATGGTCGGCGACGGGATAAACGACGCGCCGGCGCTGACGAGAGCCGACACGGGTATCGCGATAGGAGCCGGAACCGACATTGCCGCGTCAGCCTCCGATGCCGTGCTTATGAACAGCCGTCTGACCGATGTCCCGGCGCTTATAAGGCTCAGCCGCGCGACGCTCCGGAATATCAGGGAAAACCTGTTCTGGGCATTCTTCTACAATGTGATCGGTATTCCACTGGCAGCCGGTGTATGGATTCCGATTTTCGGATGGACACTGAACCCCATGTTTGGTGCAGCTGCCATGAGCCTTTCCAGTTTCTGTGTGGTAACCAATGCACTGAGACTGAATCTCTTTAAGGTACATGATGCTTCCAGAGACAAAAAAATAAAACAGAATGTGGAAGAAATCCATTATATTTCAGCTAATGCAGAAATGAAAAACGTAACAGAAAACAAAAGTCTAAAGGCAGAGAATCCAGACTTTTGCAACAGTGAAATTCATGATCCAAAAGATCAGGAAAATATAAAAGAAAACAAGGAGAACAAAGAAATGACAACAATCACAGTAAACGTAACAGGAATGATGTGTGGACATTGTGAAGCACATGTGACAAAGGCAGTAAAAGAGGCATTTGGAGTGGAAGATGTAGTTTCCTCCCATGAAAAAGGAACCACGGTGATCCATGCTCCGGAGAAACTGGACGAGGATAAGATCCGCGAAGTGATCAAAGAAGCCGGCTATGAAGTAACCGGTATCACACAGGAATAAAAAACAAAAAGGGGATTTTATGGAAAACCAGAACCAAACACCACATAAAAGACGTGTCCGTTATAAAGGAAAATATCCGAAGAAATTCGAAGAGAAATACAAGGAATTACAGCCTGAGAAATATAAAGATACCATTGAACACGTGATTCAGAAAGGAAATACCCCGGCGGGAATGCATATCTCCATTATGGTTAAGGAAATCCTTGATTTTCTTAATATCCAGCCGGGCGAAACCGGATTTGATGCCACATTGGGCTATGGCGGCCATACGAAAGCGATGCTTCAGTGTCTGAATGGCAAGGGCCATATTTATGCAACAGATGTAGACCCTGAGGAATCCGCCAAAACAAAGAAACGTCTGGCAGAGCAGGGATTCGGGGAAGAACTGCTGACAGTAAAGCTTCAGAACTTCTGCACCATTGATGAGATTGCCAAAGAGGTTGGAGGATTTGACTTTATTCTGGCAGATCTCGGTGTTTCATCCATGCAGATTGATAACCCCAAAAGAGGTTTCTCTTTTAAAACAGACGGACCTCTGGATCTGCGCCTGAATCAGGAAACCGGCATCAGTGCAGCCCAGCGTCTGGATACCATTTCCAGAGAGGAGCTTGCGGGAATGCTCTGTGAAAATTCTGATGAACCATATTGTGAGGAACTCGCCAAAGCCATTACCGATGAGATCCGCAGGGGAAATCATATTGACACTACCACAAAACTGCGTCAGGTAATCGAAAAAACTCTTGATTTCCTTCCTGAAAAGGAAAAGAAAGAGACAATTAAGAAAACCTGCCAGCGAACCTTCCAGGCATTGCGTATTGATGTTAACCATGAGTTCGAAGTATTGTATGAATTTATGGAGAAGCTTCCGGATGCTTTGCGTCCGGGCGGACGTGTGGCAATCCTTACCTTTCATTCCGGTGAAGACAAGCTGGTAAAGAAAGCGCTTAAAGCAGGATACAAGGAGGGAATCTACTCAGACTATGCAAAAGATGTGATCCGCCCCTCAGCCAAAGAGTGCACACAGAATCCAAGAGCCCGTTCCACAAAGATGCGCTGGGCTATAAAGGCTGAATAAAGTTCTAATAAATGTTTGTGAATTACTCGGTAACTGAGTTACCAGAGCATCTGAAAAAAGGCGGGATACCGCCTTTTTTCAGGGTGCATCCATGACGCCACTACTGTTTGCTCTTTAGAGCTATACAGCTGCTTTTATTATTTCCGGTGTTTTCAGTCCGGTTACGGACAGTTCTTTTGCACTGTCCACTGTAAGAAATCAGATAACACAGGAAAGTATACAAAGTTGCATTATTTTGTAGAATTGCTATGAACTATGAACAATTGACGTATTTTGTAAACAAAAGTATACTATGCTTATTAAAAGAACGAAGGAAAGAAGCCAGGAGATTACACCTGACAACAGAGGAGTAATATGGGGAAAGGAATTGAACGGTATGGCTACTGATGAAGAGCTTTATGGGCAATATCTGAGCGGTGACGAGACAGGACTTGAACTATTGATAAAAAAATACGGCGATCCATTGACCTTATACATCGATGGTTATCTGCATGATGTCCACGAAGCGGAGGACTTAATGATGGAAACCTTTTCCTGGCTGTTTATGAAAAAGCCCCGCATCCGGGATGGATGTTTTAAGGCTTACCTCTATAAAGCAGCGCGTCACATGGCATTACGCCACAAAAGCAGACGACGGATTATCTTCAGTCTTGACGACCTGACCAGAGAACCGGAGGCACAAACGCTGGTGGAGGAGGTCGTCCGCACAAAAGAGCGAAACCAGATCCTGCATCTCTGCATGGACGAGTTAAATTCAGATTATCGGGAAGCTCTTTATCTGACCTATTTTGAGGGTATGAGCTATCAACAGGCTGCTAAGGTCATGGGAAAAAGTGTGAAACAGATCACAAATATGGTGTACCGGGGAAAAGAGCGTTTACGCGGATTATTGCAACGGGAGGGTATTACAGATGTTGAAAAATGAGGAACGAATTGCTGAAGTAAAACGGCGTATTGGGGAAAAAGAACGACAGCAGAGACTGAGGCACAGACGGATTGTCTCCGCATTCTGCATAGCGGCATGCCTTGCAGTAATCGTTGGTGTTTCCTTTGTCATGCCAGGTATTGTCGGACAGATTGAGCCCGGTGCTTCTTCCGGCTTTGAAACAGCAGCAACAATTTTAGGCGGCGGCACCGCACTGGGATATATGGTGATCGGACTGCTCGCTTTTATTCTCGGCGTGTGCGTGACGGTTCTGTGCTTCCGCATCCGCCAGCTGGACAAAGAGGAGCAGACGGAGGAACAAAAGGGGGACAATGGAGATGGAGCTGATCAATAATCTTTTTCAATTCGCTGTCACCCTGCTGGGCTTTTGTCTGAGTGGTATCTGGTATCTGAAAGATCGAAAACAGACCTGTTTCCTGCTGACCTGTTTTTACGGCTGCTTTGCCCTTGGCTCTCTTTACTGGACGCTGTATCTGCTTTTGTTTTCTGAAACACCGCAGGTCTTTTATGTGTCAGAGTTTGGCTGGATAGCCAGCGTGATTTTCCTTTATCTTCTGCAATACACCCTTTCCTCTGCAGAGGAAAGAGACTTTTCGACACGGAAATCTCTGATAGCTCCTCTGATCGGCGTTCCGCTTTGTGTATTTTATTGTACTTTTGGGGATGTTCTCTCCAATCTACTCTGGTGTGGCATGATGATCGTTGTTTCTTATCATTCTATCCGGGGTCTTGCTTATGCGCAGATACAGACAGGAACAGCGTGTAAGATGCGGTATTTTCACATTGAGGTGCTGTGCTATGTGGCGGTGGAGTATGCTCTTTGGATCTCTGGCTGTCTGTGGCCGGGTTATTCCATTTCCGCTCCCTATTGCTGGCTTGATCTTCTGCTTACAGGCTGCCTGTTTGCACTGCTGCCAGCCACAGGAAAGGCGGTGCAGGTATGACATATATTGAAAACGTATTTCTTTGCATGGCCTCGCCTCTGCTGATCGCCGCTCTGTGTATGGGAAAGCGGCAGAGAAAATTCTTTCTGTTCTGCTTTGCCGGGATGGGTGTCTGTCTACTTTCCGCATACATCAACACCTTTTTCGCTGCACTTTACAGAGCGGACACCTTTGCAGCTACCACAGAGATTGCCCCGGTGGTGGAGGAAGTGATGAAACTTCTGCCATTGCTCTTTTATCTGCTGATATTTGAGCCGAAAAGAGAGCAGATAAAAAATACAGCTGTAGTTATAGCTCTTTCCTTTGCCACATTTGAGAACGTCTGCTACCTGATCCAAAACGGAGCCGGACATTTTTCTTTTATTTTCTTCCGTGGTATTGGGACTGGAGCCATGCATGTGATCTGTGGAGCCATTGTCGGCGGTGGTCTTGCATATGTGTGGCAGAGAACATGGCTGAAGATTGCCGGAACCTGCGGTCTGCTGGGAGCAGCAATCACTTTTCACGCAATTTATAATCTTCTGATCGCCTATGGCAGTGCAGCACAGTATATTGCTTATCTGTTGCCTGTACTGATCCTGGCAGCGGGAAAACTGATCTTCCGCAGTTCAATACAATAATATAACCTGATTTTTCGCTTTTGGGAGCTGTTTCGGCAGCTCTCAAATTTTTTTGAAAAAATTTGATTTTCAGGTGAGAGTTTTTCGCTTTTTTTGTACCTATATAAGTGAAAGACTTTTAACACTGTTTTTGGGGAAGGAGGTTGGAGGCATGTACGATACAGAAAAGAGTATCGAATTGGTAAAAAAGCGAATGCATGAATACCACTGCCGCCAGGAGCGGCGCACAGTCTGCCGTCTGTCCGTTCTGTGTGCCCTGTGCTGTTCCTGTCCCTTGTGGGGGCAATGGGGATCATGCAAAGCCGGCCAATAAACGCCACGGGAATGTACGGCACAATTCTGCTGCATGAGGGCGCAGGCGGCTATGTGTTGGTGGCTGTCATTTCCTTTACTGTGGCAGTTGTGATTACCGCATTATGTATCAAATTCAGAAAAAGAGAACAAAAGAGTCAAGACGCAGAAGATCATGTATAAAGAAAGGAGAGGTGAACGTATGAAGAAAAAGTTATTAGCCGGGATTCTGGCGCTTGCACTGTGTTCCACCAATATGCCCCCCCAGACCATATTTGCGGGGGAATTTACTTCAGGAAATCCGGATGTAGTGTCTGAGGAAGATACTCCAGAGATTTTTACCAATGAGGAGCAGGAAGCAGCAGGAGAGACAAATGAGGACTTGTTTGTATTCAGTTCGGAGGAGGCTCCTGAATTTAACGATACCCCCGATGAGGCAATGGCTGCTACGGAAAATGCACAAAATGGAGTAATTGATTTAACTGAGGATGCTAATGTTACGGACGGAGTTTATACCATAAATATAGCAGAAGATTACAAATTCACATGCAAGAAAAGTCCGGAAACGTCAAATAGAATTGTGGTTGATGGAACGAATACTTCAGAGCAAGACAACATCAACATTTATCTTGATAACGTAAATATCAAAACATCTGCTGGTTCGGCACTGCAAATAAATAATAATGTTAAAGCTACAGTTACTATCTATTTAACAGGCATAAATAACCTTACAACAACTAATCAAAGCTCTGCTGGTTTACAGAAAGATAACGAAGCTCAGCTTATAATAACCAATGCTTCAGACACTACTACAGGAATCTTAAAAGCTAGTAGTGATGGGAGTGGGTATGGTGCCGGAATTGGTAGCGGCAATTACGGATCTTGCAATAATATTACTATTAAAAGTGGTTCTGTAACTGCTAGTTCCACGAGTGGTGCCGGAATTGGTGGCGGCCTTTACGGATCTTGCAATAATATTACCATTAGTGGCGGTTCTGTAAATGCACAAGTTGGTTGCACTCCTCACCAGAATTTGGATAGCTCTGGTAGCTACGACCCTAAAAGCCCTGAAGTGTATCTCTGCGTTATTCCTAATACAAAAACTAAATCAGTAGCTATAGATAATAAAGTCTGGGAACCATCTAATCATAAAGCGGTTGAATCTACGAATACAAATCTATATGCATGGCTAACCGGAGAAGATCATCTTATAACTGTTGAAAAAGAGACTAAAAGTTATATCTTTAATTCAAATTCAGGGACATTTAGTGAAGGTAAACGTGATGTTACCAGTGATATTTTTGAATTTAACGGTTCTGAGTTTACTTATGATGGAAACACACACTCTCCTAACATCACTACGAAGAACAACATTAAAGGTGTAGGAAACTTCACTGTAAAATATTTCAAGGAAGATAATTTGCAAGCCGAGATAAACGAGCCTAAAGATGTTGGTACTTATATTGTAAAGATTACTGCTGTAGAAGAGGGCGATTTTTACAATGCATATTCTGGTTATTTAACAAACGACAATTGGAAATTTGCTATTAATCTTACCCCTACAATTACTACATATAAAGATGAGTATGATGGAAATCCTCATCCAGTTATCAGTATTGAAGAAAGTACAATTCCACCAAATAGTATTATTGAATACAGTGTTGATAATGGACAAACATGGTATATTTTGAATTCTAACGATAATATTCCTACTGTAAGTACGGTAAGGGAAGCAGAAAATACTAAAATTTTTATACGGATATCCAATTTCAATTCCAATTCCAATGATGATACCTGGACTTCACAAGAATATCAAGCAATCATCAAGCGAGCAACCTCAACACCAAATTTTCCATCAATAGACACAATCTCCGTTCCATGGTCCTGTAAGAAAGTAAAAGATATTGATCCTAATTCTCTTCCTCAAAACTGGAATTGGCAGGCAAACGATGCAAATAATGATTTACAGGTTGGAAATAATTCTGCTACCGCAATTTACAATGGCAGTGATAAGGGAAATTACGAAAAAGAAACTTTCACTTACACAATCATCAGAAAGGAATGTGAACACAAAAATACCGTGGGATGCTACTACTCCTCTCCATCCTGTACTTCCAACGGTTACAGCGGAGATACCTATTGTAACGACTGCGAGAGAACCATCTATTACGGCTCCACGATTTCCGCATACGGCCATGACTATGATAACGGTGTTATCACTACAGAACCAACTGCCGAAACCGACGGAATCATAACTTACACCTGTAAACGATGCAAACATCAGGATACAAAAAACCTCGGAAAACTTGGTGACGGGGAACCTTATATTGAGGGAAGTTTCCAGAAGAAAGGCTGGGATGCTGTCAACGGTCTGATCAAGACTTCCAAAGAAAAAGATACCATTTCCATTACCCTGAATGGTGCCAAGGTACTTCCTGCCACTGTTTTATCCGAAATAAAAGGCAAAGATATTTCCCTGAATCTCGATATGGAGAATGGTTTCATCTGGAAGATCAACGGTACTTCCATTACAGCAGAAACACCTGCGGATATAGATCTTTCTGTTACAAACACAGCAGAACATATCCCGGCAGCGTTATACAGCCTGATCTCCACAAACCAGAATGATTTCGGTTTCCATCTTGGAAGAAGCGGAGCTTTCGATTTCCCGGCGGTACTTTCTGTAAAGGCAGATGTTTCCTGTGCAGGACTTATGGCAAATCTGTTCTGGTATGATGTTGAGAATGGGGTTCTGCAGTGCATCCAGACTGTAACTGTAGGCGGTGCATTTGAGCGCAGTATTCCATATGCTGACTTTGCCCTTTCCAAAGGACAGGATTATTTCATAGCATTTGGTACAGAATCTCTCAATGGCAGAGTCATTCACACAGACGGAAGTATCACAGATGAAAACGGTGCATACCTGCGACCTGCTGACGCAAAGATTTCCAGCCATTCCATTGACAGAAACAAGCTTACTGTCAAACTTTCCAAAGGATGTGCAGGTGCTCAGGGTTATGACTTCGTGATCAGTAAGAAATCAAATATGCTCCAGACAGGAAAGTTCAGCAAAACAGTTTCCTCAACCGGCAAGCCACAGGCATCTTTCAGATATCTGGCAAAAGGTACCTGGTATGTGGCAGCCCGAAGCTGGGTTCTGGATGCACAGGGCAATAAGGTCTATGGTTCCTGGACAAAGGTTAAGAAGATCAAGATCACTGTTGTCACACCGCAGCAGCCAAAGATCAGGAATATCACTGTAAAAGGAAACACTGTGACTGTTACTTACACAAAATGCAAAAATGCCACAGGTTATGAAATCCTGCTGGGAAACAAATACAAAACCTCCGCAGGTGAGAAATATCCGGTTAAGAAATATCTGAAACGTACAGAAGGCAAAAACACCGTAACTGTAACCTTTACAAACGTAAAGAAAGGCACCTGGTATGTGACCATACGGGCATGGAACCAAACCTCCAAAGACAAATCCAGAGCTTACAGTCCATACTCCACAATGAAGAAATTCAAGACAAAGAAATAGCTTCTGTTTCTTACAGATATTTCTACTGTAAAGATAATGCCAAACAGCCTTGTAGGCAAATGAAACAGTTGACAGCTGAAAAAACCAATGATAAGATAAATGCACTCAAATTATAACAGAACAGGCTTACAGTCAGAAAAGGATCAGAATTTCGGTTCTGATTATTTTTTGTGTTTTATTCCGTTGACAAGGGAAAGTTCGCACTTGAAAAAGAATAAAAACTGGGTTATAATACGAACAAATGTTTGCAATGCAAAAAATCATTCCCGGATTTACAGTAAGCAATCCGGTTGATAGAAAGAAAGGAAATGTAACAGACATGGCAAAGAAAAACACCTATGATGCAGGGAGCATCTCTGTCCTGGAAGGCCTGGAGGCGGTTCGTAAGCGCCCGGGAATGTACATCGGAAGTGTTTCACGAAAAGGATTAAATCATCTCATTTATGAGATCGTAGATAACGCAGTAGATGAACATCTGGCAGGATACTGCAGTTTGATCCATGTGATTCTGGAGAAGGATGGTTCCTGTACGGTTACGGATAATGGAAGAGGAATCCCGGTAGATATGCATGAGAAAGGAGTGTCGGCAGAGAGACTGGTATTTACAACTCTTCATGCAGGCGGTAAATTTGATAATTCTGCCTATAAGACCAGCGGAGGACTTCATGGAGTAGGCTCTTCGGTTGTGAATGCCCTGTCTACATATCTGGACATTAAGATCAGTCGTGACGGATATGTGCATCATGATCACTATGAACGGGGAATCCCGACCATTGAACTTGAGGAAGGGCTGCTGCCGAAGCTGGGTAAGACCAGACAGACCGGAACAAGTATCAATTTCCTCCCTGACCCGGAGATTTTTGAAAAGACCAGATTCTCAGCAACAGAAGTAAAGAGCAGACTTCATGAGACTGCATATCTGAATCCGGAACTGACTATTCGCTTTGAGGATAAAAGAGGTGCAGAGGTCGAGGATATTACCTATCATGAGCCGGATGGTATCATTGGATTTATCAAAGATCTGAACCACAGCGCGGAAGTCCTGCATGATCCGGTTTACCTGAAAGGGGAAGCAGACGGCATTCAGGTAGAGGTGGCATTCCAGTTTACCAATGAATTCCGTGAGAATGTACTGGGCTTCTGTAATAACATTTACAATGCAGAGGGCGGTACTCATCTGACGGGATTTAAGACTACATTTACCACAGTCATGAATACTTATGCGAGAGAGATTGGCGTTCTTAAAGACAAGGATCCGAACTTCACAGGTGCAGATATCCGTAACGGAATGACAGCGGTTGTTTCCATCAAGCATCCGGAACCGCGTTTCGAGGGGCAGACCAAGACCAAGCTGGATAATCAGGATGCATCACGCGCAACCGGAAAGGTTGTAGGAGAGCAGATGGTACTCTATTTTGATAGAAATCTGGAGACTCTTAAGACCATCCTTTCCTGCGCAGAGAAAGCAGCAAAGATTCGTAAAACAGAGGAGAGGGCGAAGACGAATCTTCTGACAAAGCAGAAATATTCCTTTGACTCTAACGGAAAGCTGGCAAACTGCGAGAAGAAGGATCCTTCCCAGTGCGAGATCTTTATCGTAGAGGGAGATTCTGCGGGAGGTTCCGCAAAGACTGCCCGCAACCGTAATTATCAGGCAATCCTTCCTATCAGAGGTAAGATCCTGAATGTGGAGAAAGCAACCATTGACAAAGTGCTTGCCAATGCGGAGATCAAGACCATGATCAATGCATTCGGATGTGGATTCTCCGAAGGATACGGAAATGACTTTGATATTACGAAGCTTCGTTACGACAAGATTGTGATCATGGCTGATGCCGATGTGGATGGTGCGCATATTTCCACACTGCTCCTGACTTTATTCTATCGTTTTATGCCGGATCTGATCACTGAGGGACATGTGTATATTGCCATGCCGCCATTATATAAAGTCATGCCTAAGAAGGGGCAGGAGGAATACCTGTACGATGATAAGGCACTGGAGAGATACAGACGTGCCCATAAGCCGGGAAGCTTTACTCTTCAGAGATATAAAGGTCTGGGCGAGATGGATGCGGAGCAGCTCTGGGAGACGACTCTGAATCCGGAAACTAGAATGATGAAGCGGGTGGAGATTGAAGATGCGAGACTTGCATCAAGCGTGACAGAGATTCTGATGGGAAGCGATGTTCCGCCGAGAAAGAAATTTATCTATGAGCATGCACAGGATGCAGAGCTGGACATCTGATTTCGCCGGAGTGTTATGTGGAAATTAAGACAGATACATGGATATGTGTCTGAGATGGAGGAAAGAAATTAAATGGAAACAAAACAGGAGAATGTGATTCCCACCGACTATGCGGAGGTCATGCAGAAATCCTATATAGATTATGCCATGAGTGTTATTATCTCCAGAGCCCTGCCGGATGTGCGTGACGGATTGAAGCCTGTACAGAGAAGAACCCTGTATGATATGTATGAACTGGGTATCCGTTATGACAGACCATACAGAAAATGTGCCCGTATCGTAGGTGATACCATGGGTAAATATCACCCCCATGGTGACAGTTCGATCTACGAAGCACTTGTGGTAATGGCTCAGGATTTTAAGAAAGGCAAAACACTGGTCGACGGACATGGAAACTTCGGTTCCATCGAGGGCGACGGTGCAGCTGCCATGCGATATACAGAAGCCAGACTGGAGAAACTGACACAGGATGTCTTCCTCGAAGATCTGGATAAGAATGTAGTAGATTTTATGCCGAACTTTGACGAGACAGAGAAGGAACCTGTGGTACTTCCTGTCAGAATCCCGAATCTGCTGGTAAACGGGGCGGATGGTATCGCTGTCGGTATGGCAACCAGTATTCCACCTCACAATCTGGGTGAAGTGGTAGATGCGGTGAAGGCATATATGAAGAATAACGATATCAGTGTCAAAGGGCTGATGCGCTATCTCAAGGGACCGGACTTTCCGACAGGTGGTCTGGTAGTAAATAAAGATGACCTGCTCAGGATTTACGAGACAGGAACAGGGAAGTTGCGTGTCAGAGGTAAAGTGGAGACAGTGAAGCTTAAAGGCGGCAGACAGCAGCTTGTGATCACTGAGATTCCGTACACTATGATCGGTGCAAATATCGGAAAATTTCTGAATGATATTGCGTCTCTTGTGGAAAACAAGAAGGCAACAGATATCGTGGATATTTCCAACCAGTCTTCCAAAGAGGGAATCCGTATTGTTCTTGACCTGAAGCGTGACGCAGATGTAGAGAACCTTACAAATATGCTCTACAAGAAGACAAAGCTGGAAGATACTTTTGGCGTGAATATGCTGGCAGTTGCGGATGGCAGACCGGAGACTCTAAGTCTGAAGCAGGTGATCGAGCATCACGTAGATTTCGTATTCGATGTCACGACCAGAAAGTACACCACACTTCTGAATAAAGAGCAGGAGAAGAAAGAAATCCAGGAAGGTCTGATCAAGGCATGTGATGTGATCGACCTGATCATCGAGATCCTGCGAGGAAGCAAGAACAGAGAACAGGTAAAGAAATGCCTGGTTGACGGTGTGACAGAAGGAATCAGGTTCAAGAGCAAATCAAGCGAGAAAGCTGCGCAGAAGCTGTATTTCTCAGAGAAACAGGCAGCTGCGATCCTGGATATGCGCCTGTACAAACTGATCGGTCTGGAGATCGAGGCACTTCAGGCAGACTATGCAGAAACAATGAAGAACATTGCCATTTATGAAGATATCCTGAATAATTATGATTCCATGGCAGAAGTGATCATGAAAGAACTGGATCAGATCAAGAAAGAATACGGTACGAAACGCCGCACAGTGATCGAGAATGCAGAAGAAGTTGTCTATGAGGAAAAGAAGATGGAAGAAATGGAAGTCACATTCCTTATGGACCGCTTCGGATATATGCGGACCATTGATAAGTCTGCATATGAGAGAAATAAAGAAGCTGCCAATGCAGAGAACAAATATGTGTTTAACTGTATGAATACAGATAAGATCTGTATCTTTACAGATAATGGAAAGATGCACAGTATCAAGGTGGCAGATATTCCGCTGGTTCGTTTCAGGGATAAGGGGACACCGGCAGATAATCTGAGCAATTATGACAGTGCACAGGAACGTATGCTCTATGTAGCACCACTGGCATCTGTAAAAGAAAATACACTTCTGTTTGTCACTGCTGCATCCATGTGCAAGCTGGTGAGTGGTGCAGAGTTTGATGTGGCGAAGAGAACGATCGTGTCTACGAAACTTGCTGAAGAGGATTCTCTGATCTTTGTGGGTTCTGCGGATGAAATGGAACAGGTGGTATTCCAGAGTGAAGGCGGATATTTCTTAAGATTTCAGAAACAGGATATTTCTGCTATGAAGAAAACATCTATCGGGGTGCGTGGAATGAAACTGGCAGAAGGAGATAAGCTGGATCATGCATATCTTCTGGAAAGCCGCCAGGAATATACCATTACTTATCATGATAAACCCTATGTTCTCAACAGGATAAAACTGTCCAAACGGGACAGTAAAGGAACAAAACCACGTATATAAAACCAACAAATCCGCTAAAATCAAGGTTTTTGCAGGAAAAGCCTTGCAATTGCCGGGAATTGGTGTTACAATACACCTAAATTAGAACTTGTTGACAAAGGAGTGGGCGTGAGCCCACTCTTATTTGTTGCATGGAAAGGCAGGTGGGAAAATGAGCAGACGGGAAGAGTATGAAAAGCGCGCAGAGGAACTTCTGGCACCGATCGTAGAACTTAACGGTTTTGAACTGGTTGATGTAGAATATGTAAAGGAAGCAGGAAACTGGTACTTGAGAGGATACATTGACAAACCAGGCGGAATTACAGTAAATGACTGCGAGACAGTCAGCAGAGCATTCAGTGACAAACTGGATGAGAATGATTTTATCGAAGACAGTTATATCATGGAGATCAGTTCGCCGGGACTGGACAGACCGCTGAAGAAAGACAAAGACTTTGAGAGAAACATGGGAAAACTGGTGGAAATCCGTACCTACCGGCCAATCGAGAAGCAAAAAGAGTTCTGCGGGATTTTGACCGCATATGATAGTAACAGTGTGACAATCGATGAGGATGGAACCGAGCGTGTTTTTGATAAGAAAGACACAGCCCTGATACGCCTCGCAATAGAGTTTTAGTTAATTCGGGAGGATAAGAAAAAAATGAGCAGAGAGTTAAAGGAGGCACTGGATATCCTTGAAAAGGAAAAGAGTATCAGCAAAGATACTCTGCTTGAGGCAATTGAGCAGTCTCTGATCCAGGCCTGCAAGAACCATTTTGGAAAAGCTGACAATGTACATGTAACTATTGATCCGGAAACCTGCGATTTTTCAGTGTATGCAGACAGAAGTATCGTAGAATACGTAGAGGATCCTGCAATGGAGATTTCTCTGGCAGATGCTTTGAAGATCACATCAAGAGCTGAGATCGGAGGCATGATACAGGTTCCGATCCAGTCTAAGGAATTCGGACGTATTGCGACACAGAATGCAAAGAACGTTATCCTGCAGAAAATCCGTGAGGAAGAACGTAAAGTGCTGTATGATGAATACTATGGAAAAGAAAAAGAAGTAGTAACCGGTATTGTACAGCGTGTGATGGGCAAGAATGTAAGCATCAATCTTGGTAAGGCAGATGCAGTATTAAGTGAGAATGAACAGGTGAAAGGGGAAACCTTCCAGCCGACAGAGAGAATTAAGGTGTATATTCTTGAAGTCAAGGATACCCCGAAGGGACCTCGTATTCTGGTATCCAGAACTCATCCGGGACTTGTGAAACGTCTCTTTGAGTCAGAAGTTGCAGAAGTAAAAGACGGAACTGTTGAGATCAAGAGCATCGCACGTGAGGCCGGTTCCCGTACAAAGATCGCTGTATGGAGCAACGATCCGGATGTAGATGCAGTTGGTGCATGCGTAGGTATGAACGGTGCACGTGTCAATGCAGTAGTTGAGGAACTTCGCGGTGAGAAGATCGATATCATCAACTGGGATGAGAATCCTGCGATCCTGATCGAGAATGCATTGAGCCCTGCAAAGGTTATCGCAGTTATGGCAGATCCTGATGAGAAGACAGCTCTGGTAGTTGTTCCTGATTATCAGCTGTCCCTTGCAATCGGTAAAGAAGGTCAGAATGCACGTCTTGCTGCAAGACTTACAGGATTTAAGATTGACATCAAGAGTGAGACTCAGGCAAAAGAAGCCGGTGATTTCTATGATTATGATGATGACGAGACTGCAGAAGATGCAGCTGAGGCATCAGCAGAGGAAACTTCAGCAGAAGATTCCCTGACAGAAGAAACCGAAGCAGAAGAAGTTTCAGAGGAAGTTCCTGTAGAAGAAGAGCCACAGGCTCAGGAAGCAGGAGAGAATGAAGACGAAGAATAAGATTCCCATGCGCCAGTGTACCGGCTGCAGGGAAATGAAAAGCAAGAAAGAGATGCTCAGAGTTCTTAAGACTACAGAAGATGAAATCGTGCTTGATACTACTGGTAAGAAAAACGGCAGAGGCGCATATCTGTGTCTTTCCAGAGAATGTCTGGATAAAGCGATTAAAAATCATGGACTTGAGCGTTCACTGAAAACTGCGGTTCCGGATGAGGTATACGAACGACTTAAGAAGGAGCTGGAAGATATTGAAAAATAACAGAGTACTGTCGCTGATAGGGCTGGCTACCAAAGCAGGCAAGACCGTAAGCGGAGAATTTTCCACAGAGAAATCTGTAAAGACCGGAAAAGGACTGCTTGTGATCGTTGCTGAGGATGCCTCCGAGAATACAAAGAAGAAATTCAGGAATATGTGCAGTTTTTATGAAGTTCCGATTTTCTTCTTCTCAGATAAAGAGAGCTTAGGCAGAGCAATGGGAAAGGAGTACCGCGCCTGTCTGGCTGTCCAGGATGAGAATTTTGCGAAAGCAATCATGAAGGAGGTATAGCGATTGTCAAAATTAAGAGTACATGAGCTGGCCAGAGAGCTTGGACGACAGAACAGAGAAGTGATCGAGTTTCTGAAATCAAAAGGCGTTGATGTGAGAAGCCATATGAGTATGGTGGATGAGCCTGCGGTTTCGGAAGTAAAGAATAGATTCAGAAAAGACAATAATAACAGGGGAAAGGAGCATATTGCGAAATTGGAGACTCCCAAGACAGAAGAAAAGGTTGTAACAGCAAAATCAGAAGGAGATAAAACTGAAACACCTAAAAAGAAAAAAAATATTATCCGCGTTTTTCATGCACAGAATGCAAGTGACGGAGGAAAAACAAGAAAGAAACCTGTGAAAGCTGAAGGCGAGAGAACAGGTTCACCAAGAAATGCAGAAGGAAGAAATTCCGACAGTTCAAGAACAGACGGTGACAGACCAAGAAGAAATAATAATGACCGCCCAGGTACAGGCAACAGAAGACCGGACGGACAGAACCGTCAGGGAAGACCTCAGGGTGAAGGAAGATCCCAGGGAGATAACCGCCAGGGAGGACGTTTCGGACAGGGAAGATCCCAGGGCGATGGTCAGGGCCGTCCGGGCGGAAGATTCCAGGGCGATGGAAATCGTCAGGGAGGACGTTTCGGACAGGGAAGACCACAGGGAGATGGAAACCGTCAGGGAGGAAGACCGCAGGGCAATGGCCAGGGTCGTCCGGACGGAAACAGAAGTGAAGGACGTGACGGACGCTTCGGCGGCAGTCAGGGACGTCAGGGACAGCGCCAGAATACAAGAAAGAATGACGATATGGCATTTGCACCGGAACTGACAAAGACTTCCAAAGACAGCAAGAGAGAAAGAGACAGAGAGAACAAAAACAAGAAAAAAGATTTTGATAAGACACAGAGTGGCGGACGCAGACCAAATCAGGGTGGATTCAATAAGAATTCCAGAATCCCGAAAGCTCTGCAGAAACCGGCTCCGCAGCCAAAACAGGAAGAGAAGAAACCTGAGGTTAAGGAAATCACACTTCCGGAGAAGATGACGATCCGCGAACTGGCAGAAGCTATGAAAATGCAGCCGTCAGTAATTGTGAAGAAGCTCTTTATGCAGGGTATGATGGTTACCGTAAACCATGAGATCGATTTTGAGAAAGCTCAGGAGATTGCTCTGGAATATGATATCATCGCAGAACCGGAAGAGAAGGTAGACGTTATCGAAGAACTCCTCAAAGAGGATGAAGAAGACGAAAAAGATATGGTTTCAAGACCACCTGTAGTCTGTGTTATGGGCCACGTTGACCATGGTAAAACATCCCTTCTGGATGCAATCCGTAAGACAAATGTAACACGTGGAGAGGCAGGCGGTATCACACAGCACATCGGTGCTTCTGTAGTAGAGGTTAACGGACAGAAGATCACATTCCTGGATACACCTGGACATGAAGCTTTCACAGCTATGCGTATGCGTGGTGCAAACTCCACAGATATCGCAGTTCTGGTTGTAGCAGCTGATGATGGTGTGATGCCTCAGACAGTAGAGGCTATCAGCCATGCGAAGGCGGCAGGCGTTGAGATCATAGTTGCAATCAACAAGATTGATAAGCCAAGTGCTAATATTGAGCGTGTAAAACAGGAACTTTCTGAATATGAACTGATTCCGGAAGACTGGGGCGGAAGTACGATTTTTGTTCCTGTATCCGCACATACAGGAGAGGGAATCGATAATCTGCTTGAAATGATCCTTCTTTCAGCAGAGGTACTGGAGCTTAAAGCAAACCCGAACCGTGCAGCAAGAGGTCTTGTGATCGAAGCACAGCTTGATAAAGGTAAAGGACCGGTTGCGACAATCCTTGTACAGAAGGGAACCCTTCATGTCGGAGATTTCATTGCAGCAGGTGCATGCAGCGGTAAAGTACGTGCAATGATGGATGACAGAGGAAGAAGAGTAAAAGAGGCAGGACCATCCACTCCGGTTGAGATCCTTGGTCTCAGTGATGTTCCGAATGCAGGGGAGATTCTGATGGCATTCCCGAGTGACAAGGAAGCCAAGAACTTTGCGGCTGCCTTTGTTACAGAGAATAAGAAACATCTGCTTGAAGAAACAAAGGGCAAACTTTCTCTGGATAATCTGTTTGATCAGATCCAGGCAAGCGATCTTAAGGAGCTTCCGCTTATCATCAAGGCAGACGTACAGGGATCTGTAGAGGCAGTGAAACAGAGTCTTACCAAGCTTTCCAATGAAGAAGTTGTTGTACGTGTGATCCACGGTGGCGTTGGTGCAGTCAATGAATCTGACGTATCCCTTGCTGCAACCTCCAATGCGATCATCATCGGCTTTAATGTTCGTCCGGATCCGATGGCAAAACAGCTTGCAGATCAGGAAGGTGTGGATCTCCGTCTTTATAAAGTTATTTATCAGGCAATCGAGGATGTAGAGGCAGCAATGAAGGGTATGCTTGATCCGGTATTCGAAGAGAAAGTCATCGGTCACGCAGAGGTACGTCAGCTGTTCAAAGCATCCGGTGTCGGTACGATCGCGGGAAGCTATATCCTGGATGGTATTTTCCAGAGAAACTGCAAGGTTCGTATTTCCAGAGAAGGCGAGCAGATATTTGAAG
>ENA-OURV01001264-OURV01001264.1-human-gut-metagenome-genome-assembly--contig:-NODE-1264-length-20286-cov-3.836835_pt1 | contig 20286 bp, 17 predicted proteins | sample MGYA00242141_ERZ509072 | MGnify/ENA primary metagenome ERZ509072 (study PRJEB26280, sample SAMEA2338763) | human gut metagenome | biome: human gut; feature: human-associated habitat; material: faeces... | reverse complement strand
TGATAACAATTAAGATGGATACCGACAACAGTTCAATGGTCGTGTATTCCTCAAAGGTAGTATCCTTATCCGGCAGAACCAAATCTGCAACCTGTATGATGTTGAGCTGGTTATCCAGACTGATTGCATTTTCAACCGAACCGTCTGAGAACAAAAGCTGTGCAAAATCATAGTCCGTAAAACTTTCGATATGGTCTGCAATGTTACGGGATACGGCGGTATCCTCTTTCCGCAGTTCCTCAATGACCTGCAACAGCCCGTGGTTCTGATTCTGGGATACCGTGCGGACAGCTTTTCTAAGGACAGGGAACTTTTCGCCGTCCCTTGAAGAAATTCCTGTAAGGAATGTCAGAATGTCGATGGCAAGACTTTCAGCGTCCTTGACATCTTTCATAATCACATACGGGTCTAACAGCCCTTGATTGCTGGAATCACTGGTAATGTTTACAATGTTGATTTCCTCTGCAATCTCCGGCAGTGTTTCTTTCCAGTTTCCACGCTCACTTTTCGGGTCTAGGATAACTGCCTGTCCACCGAACAGAACGGAATAATACACTAGCAGGTTATTACAGAATGATTTTCCACCACCAAGCGAACCTACAAAAGCAGAAGCCAACGCATTTGTGACCGTACCTTTTACCCCTTGACTGGCAAGGGACGGTTGCAGGTAGACATTTCTTCCTGTATCCACGGAATACCCGATATAGATTCCTATGTTTTCTCCCAACATCTGAGTCGCACCGAAACCAAGTCCGGCTAAAAAGTCGGATTTCACATACTGGATATAATCATTGATATAACGCTTGCTGGCTGGAAGAAATTCTCCATGCAGTCCCATCATATCTCCGGCAGGGCGAACCAGCTTCACATTCAAATCATCGTAAAAGTCCTTGACTTCATCACAACGGCGTTTCAGTTCGTCAAGATCGGGTGCAGACACCCGTATGACGTAACTTAACTTATACATACTTTCCTTGCTCTGGTCTAAATCTGTTTCCAGTTCATCGACACTGTCCAAGGCTTCCACCACATTTGAACTTGTTTCGTTTCCGGCTTGATAGGCGTGATTATCCAAGTCCTTTAATTCCTTTTTCTTGTTACGGACAGTGGTTAAGGCTTTCTTATTCCCGACAATTTCAACATTCATAGACGTATCCACAGGGAATGTGAACTGCTGTTGCTGGAAATAAAAGATTTCCGATGATGGGAAGTCCAGCTCCCCGACAATGGCATTGACCGTAAAGTAGGATATATAGCTTTCGCTGTCCTCATGTTCCAGACGCAAATATCGCTGGCTTTCTTCCACCACACAACGGGTAGGACGGATAAGGTCATAATACTTAATCAGTGTTTCTCTTTTTAATTTTCTTTTTGGCAGAGGATACACATAATCTTCATAAGCTATCCCGTCCCTGCCGTAGAGGTGTTCCATCAGATAGGCAAAATCTTTGGCTTCCAGTCGGCGGATTTTGAATCTACGGGAGATTTTGTTTTCCAGCAGTTTTTCCATCTTCGCATAACGGTTGATTTCATCATTGCTCATGGAAACAAAGTCATTCATCAGCGTGTGCCTTACCTCATTCAAAAACTCACGGAATGTCAGAAATACCGATTTTTTGATGTTCTTCAGATTGACTTCGTCCTCTGTGACCATGAGCTTGAATCCCAGAAAGAAACGGTAATCAACTTGATTGTCGCCTATAATAGATACAAGGGCTTCGGTCTGGTCGTCTATTTTCTGATAGGCGACTTCCTTTAATTTCCCCGTTACCAGCTTCTTTGACTGTTCCTGTATGCTTCGGATTGAGCTTTCGGTTGCAATCTGCAACGCATGAATCTTTCCCTCACGGGACTGTGCGATAAGCTGACGGAAGCTGTCATGCACAAGGTATTTCTGTTCTGGGGATAAGAATGAATAATTGTACGGTATCAGCTCATAGTAGGCGAACACCTCATTGTCCTTATTCCAGACAAGGTTATTGTCGATATATTTAATCGGGAACATAGGTCACACTCCTTACTGCCGTGATAGTTTCCTCAAATTTCTGCTTATGCAGGTTCACGGCTTTTCCGGCATAAGTCACTTTGGGACGCAGAGCATACAGCACCATCGTCTTGATGTAACTGTATGGCTTTTTCCCGTCAAAGGTTTTCTGTGACATAAACCATGTGAGGGCAACGGGAATCCCGAAATATTTTAAAAATGCTCCCTCAATCATGGAAAGTGGCGGTACATCTGCAAACAGAATGATGATAAATTCCGTCAGTACAAACCATGTAATCTGGGTAAAGGTCACAGGGAATGGCAGGTTTACATCATTGATGGCATACAGTACCTTTTCCACGTTCCAGATACTTGTATAACTTCGGATTTTCTTCACTTGTAAATGCTCCTTTCTTCATTTTCATAACAACAGGGACAGCCGGATTTCCCAGACTGTCCCCAAGAGAAAAGCTGACAGTAGCACCAGTGGCGGTGCTGATCTGCCAGCCCTTAACGCAGTACCTCACAGATACCAGCGTTTGTTGCAATAAATGTCCCCTCTATATCGAGGTCACGCCCGTAGGCTTCATAGTCGATATAGTTCTGTAAAGAGGACGGGATTTCTCCGAGTACCTGTTCTTCATCAATCAGATAGTAGGCTAAATCGGTCATCGTTTCACAGCCGGAATACAGAATGATGTCGTCCTTATGTTCCACCAGTTCTTCCAGACTTCCATAGCAGGATATAAAACTGTCCAAGTCGTCCAGCAGGTAATCCGGTAATTCTTCCAACTGCTCATAGATACGGTTCAGTTCTTCGATGGAAATGTATTCGCTAATCTCCATCGGGAAGTTGTCCGTATCATGGATTGCGTATTCTTCGTACTCTGCATTTAAGCCGATACGTTCTGCAATCACTTCTTCGTCCAACGGAAAAGAGAACCAGTCCCCGACCAGTTCTCCCTCATTGTACTTGCCAAGATTGGCTATATAGACTTGCATATCATCAATCATAAACGGTCACTTCCTTTCACTCATTGTATTCATAAAATCTGCCATGCACACACAGGAAATGTTCTGATGTTTCTTCCATAGCCGAACAGTTCCGATGGTATGTAATACTGCCAAGTCCGGCTTCCAGCTCTTGCAGATTTGAAAACCATTCTCTTTGAATTGCAGGTATATCTTCGGGTGGAATTTCACTCTCTGAAATTGCAAGACAGACATTATTTAGCAAGTTGAGGTCTGTATCTTGCAGGATTTCAAAAGGAAAATCATAATCACTGATAAGATAACGCTCACTGTCCGGCGGTAAGCCAATGGATTGTTTTAATGCTTCTATGTTGCAGGGAAGTGTAAACCACGCACAGCCTGTATCTTTTTCCTGTTCATCAAGATTGATAACAAATACTTTCATTTCTGCCATAAGCAATACCACCTGTCAAAGTTTGAACATACCGTTGTTGCAGACAGCATAACGTCCTTTTTCTTCCAGTTCATGGGCGTAGGCTTCCAGATTAAAATATTTCTTTCCTTTTTCGGAAAGAGCAGAAAATTCAATGTTATGCTCCAAGCGGTAACGGGCAACGTCCATGATGTTGTGGCACTCTGGATAAAACAGAAATTCTTCCGACTTCTGCAATAAATCCTCAACACCGCCACAATAGGGAATCAACTCTTTGTATGCCTGCTGAACTTCTGGCGATAAATCCATGTAAGTAAAGTACATCTTGTTTAACCGTCTGACAGAAGTTGACCTTACAATGTCGCCAGCAAAAGGGAGCTTCATATCTGTGATTTGATAATCGCCACTGTCAGCTTCCACGCCGAGCAGGTCACGGAACAGCTCATAATCAATGGGTAAATCGAACCAGCGAGAGGTTTTATCCTCTGCTGATTTGGTCGTTTCAATCAATACGCTACATTCTTCCATAGGCTTTACGCTCCAATAATCTTATTGAATAACTGTAACAATACGTCTTTTACGCCGGACGCATTGAATACAAGACCAACGGCTACTAAGGCAACTACCAAGAATCCGATAAGTTTGGAAAACTCACGCTTGAATCCCAAGTAGATACCGATAACAACAATCGCCATCAGCACAAGGCTCTGTGCGTTGCTTAAAAACCAGTTATAAAGGTTCTGTCCAAAATTCATACTTTCTTTTCTCCTTTCAGTTCCATCATTTTTCGGTCAGACTGTCTGCCAGCCTGTAAAATACACATGGCAATCATGCCAACTGTTCCACCTAAAGAGAAGAACAGGAAGTCAAATAATAATCGTTGCATTTTTCAATTCTCCTTTTCTAAAATCACATCTTCGGTTGATGTGGTCTGTTGTTCGATTATCTTGTAGTGCTTTTCCGTCAGTTTCGTGGATTTACGGATTTCTTTCAGATAATCAATCCCTGTTTTCGCTGTGATTGTTTCCAGCATTTTGAGTGTCGGGTCAACCTGCCGTTGAATCCAGCGTAGGGTTCTGTCCAGTGTGTAGGGTTCGGGTTTGGTCGTGAGCTTTAACGGCTCTCTGTTTTCCCCGATGAACCACGCCCAGCGGACAGATAATTTCCAGTCGCTCCGTTTCTTGTCTGCTTTCTTATCCACAAAGCGTACATAACGGTTGATAATAGAAAATGCCGTCCGTTCAGCGTCATAGTAAGTCAGCAGGTCACGGACAGCATAATAAGCACGTTCATTTTTTAACCGTATTTCAAATCTGTTTTTTATCGGTGCTTCCTCAATGGGAATCCCCAGTTTGATGTACTGTTCATAGCTTTTTTCATAGACACAGAAGTACACCTCACTTTTCAGTGAACCGATATAAAGCGTATAGCCCATACCAGCCTTGTCCTGTTCCTCATGCTTGACCAGTTCGCCGGAAGCATAGGACTTAAAGGAACGGAACACCGATACACATTCCTCATTCCGGCATTTTTCGGTCAGTTCTGGAATATCCAACATTCCTGTATGGTCATTGATGGCAAGGTCAAGGCGTTTCATCACACCACCGTCCACCAGAGCGTCCATAAGGAAATCATACCAGCTCCGTTCCTGTGCCAGCAGATAACTTTCAAACTGGCGACAGCCTTTTCCTTTCAGTTCCAGCAGGACACCTTTTTCTTCATCGGGAGAAGTATATACGAAAATATCTCCGATGTAGTAGTGTTCTGTATAACTGTAATGCCCGAAGTCCTCATGTATCATGTACTGAATATTGAGCTGTAAGATGTCCTTAATGATGTGTCCAATATCCAGTGTCGGAAACCGTATCCTCACATAATCAAACAGCATGGTAAGCGGTGCTTCTGGATTGAATTTTTCCAGAGCTTCCAAAAGTTTCACTTTCATTTCTTCTGTGACCGCCACCTTGCCGGATTCAATACGGCTTAAATGTTCACGGCTGATTCCAGCCATGACCGCAAGTTTCGTCTGGGATACACCGTACTGCAAACGCCTGTCTGCAAAATCCTGTATCCACTCTGTATCATTCAGTGCGATACCCCCTTTACAAAAAACTGTGACATTTTTAGTCCGATGTCACAGCAATAAAAAAAGCTACCAAACGCTTGATTTCAGCCAAGAATCGGTAACTTTTGTGTATGTTTCCTTGTGATTTGTGCCCCTCTGTTAGATAACGAGGGGCTTGATATATGCTGGCGTGGCTACCGCCACACCAGCAAGGCTAGTCCGTACCTGTGGCTTTCGCTTCGCACGCCACCTGTCCGTCCTGCCTTATGTGTGCAAGTTTCCCAATCGTACCCAAGAAATCATAGCTTTTGGGTACAAGGGGAGTATAAAATTCCGATATGACACTTGTTCCTACATCACAGTATCCACGCCCTTTGATTTGCTTCTGGAAAAACTGCTTTTTCACATCACTTCCAAAGAGCATACCATAGCCAAGTTCACTCAGCCGACCAAGTCCCACACGGAAATTGAAATTATCTCTGATACCATCTCCGAAATATTTTGCGTCTGGACGCTGGCAAGCCACAATCAGAAAGTATCCAGCCTGTCTGCCGAGCATAACGATTTTCTTTAGCTGGCTTAACAGGGCAGTGCTTTCCTTTGTCGTCAGCATTTCCAAAAACGCCACATATTCATCAAAGATAAGGAATTGTGGAGCAAGCCCCAGATAGGCATAGTTTTCTCCTGTGCGATAGTTCGGGTGCAGTTTCATTTCTTCCGAGCGTGTGACCATGCCCTCATAAAAGGCATTGACGCAGTCAATCATATCGTCTTTCGTGTGGTAGACATTTCCCATGACTGTTCCCAAGTCTGCAAGGTCAGCGTTCTTCGGGTCAAGAATGTATAAATCCGCATTGGTTTTAAGCAGGGCTTCAATGATGGTCAGCAGAAAATAGGTCTTTCCACCGCCAGTACCACCGCAGATAAGGGCATGGGGAAGTGAATCATATTCCCACACCAGATTTTTCATTAACCGCAGACCGCCGTTTTCGGCAACCACTTCATCAATCGAAATACGGTTCGCTATCATATCATAGAGCAGGGTGTATTCGATATATCCGTCATGTAATGTCTTGTCGGTCAGCTCACAGTACAGCCCCGATTCCAGTTTATCCTCTAAGGACAGGAGCTGTTCTTGATATTTTCCCATTGTGATTTCACACAGGATATGGAGCAAGCCGTTGTCCATCTGGTAGTAGATTTTCGGAAACCACACGATTTTTTCTCTGGATCTGCTTTGCAGGTCAGTGAAAAAACCGCTGTCTTTGGTGTTTTCTACTTCATACCATTTATTTTCCAGCACCATACGAGCCAGCTTTTGTCTGTGTAACAACCGCTTGATACGGTCATATCCGTAACGGTAGTAGAGAAAAGCGACCAATGCACAAACACCAGTCGCTATCAGAACCGTAATGGAATTGTAGGCAGTCCAAGTAATTCCGGCATGGAGCAGGTTAAAATCTTTCCAGTCTATAACAAGGAGCTGTCGCAGATTCAGTAGCAGGAACACCGCAACGAACAGGAGCAACAGCCAACCGATACAGAAGTGATAGACCAGCGATTTGTCACTGGCACGAATCCTGTTACCTTTCTTTTTCCACGTCATACGCTAACACCTCTTATTTCTTCGGCGGTTGCTGTGAAGCATTGTTCTGTGGATTTCCGGCATGAGTGCCTTTGTTCTTCAAAACAATATCGTCTGCTTTTACATACCAGTCCACATCTGCACCACGGTAATTTGCATTGGCTACCGTATCTGCAACAGGATTGATAAGTTCCACTTCGGCGTTGTAGTCATAGTCCTTTAACGGAACAGTCGCCGGAACGGATACCTGTATCATGCGTCCCTGTGTGTTGCACTTCAAATCGTAAGTACGCTCCTTGATTTCTTCACTGACCGTTCCATCTTCATTCTGTACATGAACCTCACGGCGTAATGCGGAGAACTTCAACACTCCAAAAGTCTTTTCTTTATCAATGACGATTCCATTTGCTAATCTCATAATCTGAATACCCCCTTATTTACTTTCTGCTGGTAACATATCGTCTGCAAGCAGGATATAATTGACAAATCCACGTTCCCCGATTTTATAACCATCGGTAGTGATTCGTGGGTTGATAAGTTTTACTTTCTGTTCCGGCGAAAAATGTTTTTCACCAGCTTTGGCAGGAAGCACAACGACAACATCATCAGCTCTCTGCACATCGGAATACAGGTTGTAGCTTCTGGTAATGACAGCCATACGCCCGTTGATTCTCTGCTGTTCCGTAGTATTTTCTCCGGCAAACTCCAAGTTGCCGAATGTCTTTTCCATGTTTGGTACGACAAATCTTAATTCCATAAATGATTGACCTCTTTTCTTTCTGTTTTATTTTCTTTCCTGCTGTACTTTGTGGGGAGCTACACTCCCCACGCCCCTAGTGGACTTCACGCTCCCGTAAATCAGAGCTTCACGGGAGCGTGAAGTTGTAAAAAGGGTGGCGACCTTGAACGCTCTACCAACCGCTACATTACCGCCTTATGATTTCTTTTTACGGCGTTTGAAGTAAAGCATACCGCCAAGCCCTACGCAGGAAAGACCGAGCATGGCAAGATAAGCATAGATATTGGTATTGTCGCCTGTTTTTGGGCTGTCACTTGTCTTAGTAACCATAGATGGTGTATCCGGCGTGTCGGTATCCTTTGGTGTGTCTGGGACTTCCGGCACTTCCTTGATTGTCACAGTCTGTCCATCATCTGTGATGTCCTTATGTTCTGTCACTTTCTTTGGTTCGTCTGGATTGGTCATATCGTATAATTCCTCAAATGTGACAAGGCTCTTGCCACCAAGAGAAGAACCATCAAAAGTAAATGCAATCTCAACTGTCATTTTTTCATTGTCGGCTGTAAACTCATAATCATTGGATACTTTCTTTCCATCAATCAGAAGTTCTGCATTTTCCTCTTTTAACATCTGCCAGCCGGAAAGTTTGTATTTTGTTCCAACTTCCAGCCCATCTAATGTGACTTTATCCACAATCGTTACATCTTTTCCGGCTTCGATTTCTTTCTTGCCGTTCTTGTCCGTAGCAGTCGTATGGATTTTGATGATACGTTCTGTGATAAGAACAGTCTGTCCATCATCGTTGATGTCTTTATGTTCGGCAACCTTGACAGGCTCTTTCGGATTGCTTATATCGTACAATTCCTCAAAAGTAACAAGGTTCTGACCGCCAAGAGCTGAACCGTCAAAACTGTAAGTAATCTCAACCGTCATTTTTTCACTGTCAGCAGTGAAAGTATAATTACTGTCTACACGTTTCCCGTCAATCAGAAGTTCGGCGTTTTCTTCCTTTAACATCTGCCAGCCGGAAAGTTTATATTTTGTTCCAGCTTCCAAGCCATCAAGTGTGACTTTGTCCACGATCTTGATGTCCTTTCCGGCAACAATCATTTTTTCGCCTGTTTTCTTGTCGGTCGCTGTGGTATGGATTGTGATTTCTTTTTCGTATTCATCAGTAAGTGTCCCTAAATCTACGGTCACTTTATTTCTGGATACGACCACTTCAAAGGCTGGAATCAGCTTAAATCCGGCGTTGGAATCACACTTTAATTCCTCAATTACATAGGTATCATAGAGTAATGCACCTTTGCTGTCGTCTGGTTCAGATGTCCCAAACCATACACCGTCCTCACTGGATTTTCCGGCATTGGTATTGACCTTGTGGGAAGCCCAGCTTGAAGCAGTGGAGAACTGACCGTTTTTGTCAGTAACTACAATATGGGATTCTCCCGTTGTCTTGCTTGTAATTCTGAATGGAACACCTGCAAGACGTTTGTGTGTACCTGCACCGATTTTTACACCCTCAATATCGCCACGTTTAATCTGGTTGTAGACAGAGTGGGATTTGTCGGTCAAGTCCACGATTTTTCCATCTTCCGTGATAGAAAAGTCGATTGCCTTTGCACCATCTGTCAAGTAGCCCTCTGGTGCTTTGCTTTCTTCTAATCTGTAATTTCCGTAAGGGAGCAAGTCGGCAGAAGTAGAAGCAATTCCGTCAATGCCTGTCTGAATCTTCTTTACGGTTTCATTCTTGTTGTATAATTTTTCCTCAACCAGTACAGGACTGTCATTTAAGGAAATGATGTTGAACTCTGTGTACTGTAAGGTCGCACTTCCTTGTGCTTTGGTATCCTTTGTTTCAAGGTCACGTTTCTGGATTTTCACACCGCCACGGATAACCTTGTCGGATACGGAATACTGGTTGCTTCCAGAAAGTACAGCAAGTTCGCCATCTTCGGAAATCTGTGTAAGGTATGTTCCCTTAATCTGTTCGGAACTTCCGTCAGCCTGCATATATGCACCATCTAATAAGTAGCCGTTTGGTGCTTTTGTTTCTGTGACAGTGAGTGTACCAAGTGGCAGTACATTTTTACCGTCCTGTGTATAGAAGCTGTCGCCGGATACTTTGTAGCTGTCGGCAAGTCTGGATACATAATGGATAGTTCCGTCACTGTCTTTTTCTGCAACGGTTTTCGTTGTCCATGTACGGGTAGCCTTTGCAGGAAGATTATCCGCATTGTAGTACCCGTCATAATAGCTCCATGCGAACTCTGCACCCTCTAAAGAAGCATTTCCCTGTGGAGTGGATTTTCCTGTTTCCATGTCGATTTTGAATAAATCAATCAAAGTTTCTGTGACCTTTGGAGTGTCAGTAACAGTCAATGTCGCTGTTTTTCCAACTTCCACATTTAAGGCATGGACAGTAGAATCCAGCTTGTAACCCTTTGGAGCAGAAAGCTCTTTGATGTAAACTGTTCCGGCTTTTACCTCAACTTCTTTGGTATCGCCGTTTCCATCGGCAGTAAGTGTGGCAAGCTGGCTGTTACAGCCTTTATCAGAATAGACACCAAATGTTGCACCCTCAAAGGAATAGTTGGCATTGCCATCTGTGACCGTGGGATTGGAAGAAGTCTTTTTGACCTTTGCATTTCCCACATTTAACTTCGCCCAGAACTGTCCGATGTCCTGTCCTTCGCCAGTATAAATGTAACCGCCACATTCATAGCGTCCCTTATTTGCTTTCACAAATGCTTTCGCACCAGCGTACACTTCATTCTGTACTGCCTGTGAGATTTCATTATAGGAAGCTCTGACGTTATCGCACTGCCAGCCGAGCTGTTCACTCAATCTCTGCCAGACAACACACTGTTCCAGCAAATATCCCTGTTTGTAATTCAAGTTCGTATGAGAAGCGGTATATTGCTTGACGTACTCTAAGGAAAGAGCAACGTCCGCAATCTGATCGCTACTCATACGGGTACTTGCGTCAGAGCGTGTTTTATATCCATTCTTGAAATTGGTGTTGATGTCCACGCAGTAGGCAGTTTCGCCCTCAACTTTCATGTGTCCCTCATTGAATGTGGATTTGATAGAACCATCATTCATAACGTGTTCAATGTAGCCGACACGTTCTGCTGATTCTGTCCAGTATTGATTGCCGGAAGCATGAACCGCCGTCACTGGTAATGCCGTGAGAATGGTTGCAAAAGCAAGCGTTCCTGTCAGCAATCGCTTTACTAGCTTATTCATATTTTCTCTTTCTCCTTTCGATTTTGGGTATGAAAAAAGCCGTCCATTTCTGAACGACTGGAAATAGAAAAGGAACGCCAAAAGTGTACGTTCCATAGTCTATAAAATATTTAATTTTTCTCTCTGGTGTGCTATCTGACGCCAATTTTGACCCCAAATTTCTGAAAAATGACGATTTTTGATGAACAGCTACAAATTTTCAAAATCCGTGAAACCCTTGTAACTAGGGCGTTACGGGACTATATGAAACTAGACAAAACCAACGTCACAATAACAAGAGGTGAGTGCTAATTTTTTTGTGAAGAATTTGTGAACGTTACAAGCCATGCAACATGGTGAAAAAAGACGCCCTTGCAAAGGCGTCTTTTTTGCTATTTTATAGGGCGACAGCCCTACAGCGAGGGAACTCTTTCCCGAGCTGTGCATGGCGTATACCACTACTTCACAAAGAATTTTCACTTACTTTCGCACTCGATTTTCTTGGTTTGACCATATTTTTACGACAAATTTTTGGAAAAATATATTTGTCTGATTTTCTTACTACTCCTCATCTCTTTTATTATTAGATTTCAGGCATACTTGCTAATTTCTTCTATTCAGCCTTCCCCTCTGGAAAAATAATTTTAAACACAAAGAAAAAAATCACCATGGAAACTCCACCTGTAATAATTGTCACAAGCATGTTATAGACTGCCGGTGCCACATATGCAGATGCAACTGGCATCCACAGATTATTAAATCCATTACAAATCAGTGAAATTATCACCCATGCAACAAAATACCAGATTGCCTGATATACAGGATTTCCATGGCTTTTAAAAGTAATATTTCTCTGAAGCGGAAAATTGATACACTGTGCAAGAAATGACCCCAATTCATAACTGATAAAATAGCCAAGTCCACCACCGATCAGTATATTCCCCGTTGCATCACGCAATACATTATACCCCAGCAAGCTCCATGTAAATTTTACTCCAAACAGATTCATTGAAACCTTTGGCCACATAAATTCTGTACCAGCCAGACCAATTCCCAAAATCCCTGGTAAAAATGTAAATACAAGATACTGGAATACTGTCACGCCCATACTGAATATAACAAAATAGAATATCTGATAAAGCCATTTTGCAATAGCAGAATGTTTCTCTTCAAAACATTTCCATATATTTTTTATATGATTCATCTGCACTTCCCTCCGGCTCCTTTTAATAATTTTTCATATTTCTTATTATTTCTTCTGTTTCTGAAATATCCGCCAACTACTTTTTTTACTCCAAGCATAAAGTGGCCATTCACAGCATCGACAATTCCATATACCATTTCCATACTGACTGCCCCGCCGGTCATCTTGGCAATCCCCCGAAACGGCATATTGTAAATAAAAAGAATATTCAGATCTGGCTTTCCCTGTGCCTCACTCTTCTTTTTCATTTTTGTGAGATATCTATATATCAGCCTTGCAAGTCGGCTTTTTGCATAATACATCTGACAGATTGCATCATTGATTTCCAGATTTCCACTCCATCTCCCGTTCGGTATCTCATGGCCAAGAAGTTCACGAAATTCCTCATCTGATATTTTCTGCACGATTCCTGTATAATAGTAAGGCATTTTTGCCGGATTATACGGATACCCTTTACTATTTCCTATTCTCTCAGTCATACCTGTTAAACGAATATCTGCAACACTGGCTCCTACCATAATCTGATAAGTTCCTGTTTCTATTTCCCACTGTCCCGTTTTTATATTCCAATAACGGAATGTCTTATCATCAAACGGAATCCTGAGCTGTCTGCTTTCTCCTGCCTTTAGATAAACTTTTACAAAACCTTTCAGTTCTTTTTCCGGTCGGAACACGATTGCATTAGGAAGTCCTACATACATCTGAACAACCTCAGCTCCGTCTCTGTCACCTGTATTGGTAACCGAAACTTTGATTCCATCCTCTTCTATGATAAGATCAGAATATGTAAATTCCGTATAGGAAAGCCCAAAGCCAAATGGATATTGCACCCGGACTTTTGAAGTATCATAATAGCGATATCCCACATAAACACTCTCTCGGTATTCCGATGTTTTCTCATTACTTGGATAATATCGGAATGCCGGTGTCTGTTCATAAGATATGGGATATGTTTCTGCCAGTCTTCCTGATGGATTCACTTTTCCGGTCAGAATATCCAATGTTGCAGAAGCGCCTGCCTGTCCATTCAGATAGCCATGCAAAATCGCTTTGCAGCAGGTGTGCCATGGCATTTCTATCGCAGATCCTGCACTCAGTATTCCAATAATATTTTCATTCACTTTACTGATATCCTGCAGAAGATCTATCTGATTCTGCGGAATACGCATATGGGTTCTATCCAGTCCTTCTGATTCACTGATCTCATCAAGACCAAAGCAGAAAATCACAATATCTGCGTTCATGGCCAAATTTAATGCAAACTTTCTATCATTCTCATCTACATCTCCATTTCTCTGATAGCCTCTTGTCATCCCCAGAATATTCAGATCATATTGTTGCAAAATCGATGACATATCTTCTACTTTTGTTGGATTGACCATAGAAGATCCTGCCCCCTGATATCTGGGTGAAAAAGCAAAATCTCCAATAACAGCGATGGATTTTTTTGTATCCAGCGGAAGAATCTGTTTTTCATTTTTCAGAAGAATCATGCTTTCTGCTGCTGCTTTCCTTGCCAGTTGATGATGTGCATTTCTGTCAAAGTTTTTATCTGAAAGCTTCTTCCCTGATGTCAGTTCCATCACTGCATCCACCAGTTCTCCAACTCTTTCATCCAAATCCGCTTCCTTCAGCGTTCCATTTCGGACAGCAGCAATCACTTCTCTTGCAGAATCGTACCCACAGGACGGCATCTCCAGATTTGAGCCGGCAGCAACACCTTTCACATGGTCATTGCTTCCGCCCCAGTCTGTTACTACAATTCCATCAAATCCCCATTCTTTGCGCAGGATATCTGTCAAAAGATGTTTGTCCTCATTAGCATAAATCCCATTAATCTGGTTGTAACTGCTCATGATTGCTTTTGCGTGTCCTTCTTTAACAGCTATCTCAAAACCGGTCAGATAAATTTCTCTTAATGTCCGTTCGTCAACAACTGCGTCCATTGCCATTCTCCGAAGTTCCTGACTGTTAACCGCCAGATGCTTCGGGCAGGCATAAACGCCTTTACTCTGTATTCCACGAATATATGACGCTGCCATCTTCCCGGAAAGATATGGATCTTCTGAAAAATATTCAAAATTTCTTCCACATAATGGGCTTCTTTTAATATTTAATCCCGGACCAAGCAGGATATTTACATCCATACTTGCTGCTTCCTCTCCAAGAGCCTGTCCAATCTCTTCCCCCAGATCCTGATTCCAGCTGTTTGCTATCGTCGCTGCTGTGGGAAAACAAGTTGCATTCAAGGATGCATTCAATCCCAGATGGTCTCCTGCTCCTGCCTGTTTTCTGATTCCATGCGGTCCATCTGAAAGAAAGATGGACGGGATGGAAAGCCTGTCAATTTCTCTGGTCTGCCAGACAGTTTTTCCACTGAGTATCGCTGCCTTTTCTTCTATTGTCATCTTTTCAACCAATTTTTGCTGTTTCATAACTGTTTTCCATCCCACTTTCATCCTTATTCAACATTCTTTCTTTTCTTATATCCTCTGATTACCAGTACTTCCATTCCTGCCATGAAAAGTGCTATTACAATGTCGATACCAATTCCTGCTTTCTTCCAGTTTTCCATACCTGTTTCTTCGTGTTCTCCATCATAAGCCCAGCTGCTTACAACTGTATACATGACATTTTTGCAGGCATTTCTCATCTGAAGTACAGATGTTGGATGCTCCGGATTGGCTACATTGTTCTCTTCTCCGTTAAATGTGGACAACATTGCATCTACTCCATTCGCCAAAGCTGCATCTGCATTCATAAATCCATGACCATTGTTTCGGAAGAAGTCTGTAAGTGCCATTCCCCTGAATCCCCATTCATCTCTGAGAACTGTATTCATAAGGTTACTGCTTTCTCCAGTCCATTTATCTCCAAGGAAACTCCAGGAAACCATAACCGCATTTGCGCCACCCTGTTTTACAGAAATTTCAAATGGTTTCAGATAGATTTCCCGAATTGCCTGCTCATTTGACCAGACACTTACCATCTTTGCATTTCCTTCATACAGTGCAAAATGCTTAATGTAAGAATAAACTCCATATTTTCTTGCACCTTCTACTGCATTTGCCCCCATATTTCCTGCAAGAACTCCATCTTCTGAAAAATATTCATAGTTTCTTGCTCCAAATGCGGTTCTATGAGTATTCATACCTGGTGCATACCAGCCTTCTGCACCCATTTCCTGACTGATCTTGCCCATGCATTCACCCCAGGCCTGTGCAAGTTCCTTATTCCATGTGGAAGCAACCACAACTTCAATTGGAAATCCAATAGAACCAACTCCTGTAAAGTTGTTATTAATTGCTGCTGGTCCATCGAAATCAAGTGTAGCCACTTTTCCCACAGAATCCATGGCTGCTGTCTGATAACCAGCCATTGCAATCATATTTGCCATTTCATCAACAGTAAGCTGATCCAGAAGTTTTTCCCAACGAGGATCGTCATAATCAGCATCACGCATATCAGCTAATGTAAGTCCATTATCTGCTCCCGTTGTCGGCATTACATCCTCATCATTGAGATATGTAGTCTTATCAAAGTTGCTGTTCAGATGATATTCAGAAACATATGGCTCACCCAGCTCTGCAGATGCCGGTGCTGCTGTAGCCTCTTCATAATTTGCAAAATGATCTGCTCGTGATAAATATGTCACATCGCCTTTTGCATCTTCAAATACATTTGTTGCTGCAGTATCATCTGATGCTCTTTTATTTTCTCCCTTATATACTACATCTTTATCTGCAGTATAAGTTTTCTGATCCAGCACAGTATGTGAATCGCTGTTGATAGAAATCGCATAATCGCCTTTTTCAAGAACATATGCTTTTGCATGATTCTCATCATAAGAGGCCATATCTTCTATACTGAATGTAACTGTAACAGTCTGAGATTCTCCCGGCTGAAGCAAATCTGTTTTTGCAAACTCGATCAGATTTGCAGAAGATTTCTCAATTCCCCCATTTGTATATGGCGGTTTATAATACACTTCTACTACATCTTTTCCGGCAACATCTCCGGTGTTGGTTACTTCTACATCTACAGAAATCTGTCCGTCTTTTTCCTCCAGTTCACCCATTTTCTGTTCAAATTCCGTGTAACTCAGGCCATATCCAAATGGATACTGTACAGTCTTATCGTAATCAATCGCACCTTCCTGTGCAGCTGTTTCATAGTACTTGTATCCTACATAAATACCTTCCACATAATTGGTAAATGCCGGAGCATACACCTGCGCAGTTCCTGCGTTCATTCCTTCAACGGCCAAATCTGCCAGATTTGTATACTCCGTTTTTTCTGCATTATTCCACCACGGAGCAGTCGTCATATCATAAATAAATGTATCCGGTGTTTTTCCGGAAGGATTGACTTCACCTGAAAATACTTTACCAAGTGCATTAAATCCCACATTTCCCGTTCCGGGGCACCATACAACAGATTTAATCTGAGGATATTCATCTGCGAAACCAAGTTCAAACTGATTTGCTCCATTATAAACCACAATCACATTATCAAAGTTTGAGCAAACCATATCTACCATATCTCTCTCAGTTTGTGAAAGCTGTAAATAATGCTCTCCCTCAGGAAAATCATCATATTCATCTGAATTATTATCATATGCTGCTTTTCTTACATCCATAGGAATATCATTATGACCTTCACCTGCTTTTCTGGAAAGAACCACAACTGCCACATCAGAATACTCTTTCGCACTTTTAATAAGCTCATCACTGTAAGTATCTACAGGTGGCTCCGGTAATGTCCAGCTCTGTTTCTGGATAGACATTTCCGGATTATCTGCACCATAATTGTTATAAAAATCAACCAGTTTCTGGTTAATAGAAAATCCGGCATTTTCAAGTCCCTGATTCAGACTGACAATATCATACAGATCATTAATTCCACCGGAACCAGCTCCTCCGTAAGCCGGATTAATAGATTCCCAGCCAAAAATATTCAGTTTTTTTGTTTCATTTAAAGGAAGCAGGCTTTCATTCTTCAGAAGAACAATTCCGTCTTCCATAATCTCTTCTGCTACTTCCGCAGCTTCTTCATTTGTTTCATCGCTTAAAGTTCCATTTCCCGTTGCCAGTCCAATCAACGTAGCCATTGGTCCAAAACAGATCATATTCACGCAGACAACAACTGCAAGAACCATTGCGATCGCAGCTTCTCCTCTTATCAGAAATCTTTTGCCCCTGGACATCCTGCGGCATGCGATCATAATTACGATTCCAATTACAAGTGCAGCAATAATACCGATAATATACGGTTTGCATAATTGTAATACCGCCAGCACATCTTCCATTTCAACACTGATCATTCTCTTTTTTCCTCCTTTGACTCTCTCGCCTTTTTCAGGTATCATTTCCTGTTGACATTACTATAACATGGTTATTATTTCGTGCCGTTTTTGGCACAAGATGCAGCAAATATGGCACAAAATACTAAAAAAGGTCCACCGGACCTTTTTGTCGTATGCTTGGCAACAAAAATACCCAGAGCATTACAATACTCTGGGTAAAAGAATCTTTAGTTCAAACCAGTTCTGCTGTACTCCAAATACTACAGAACCATCATATTTTTCTACAGCTTTACGAATACTCTTCAATCCAAAACCATGGTTTTTACTATCCTTTTTTGTTGTTGTAATCAGATCCTCTTCATTTTTGGAAATTTCTGCTTCACAATAATTCTCTATCTTGATGAACACAAATCCTTTTTGAGCGGATACTGTCAGATGGATCAGTCTTTTTTCCGGATCTGGAATTAAAATTACATGTTCAATCGCATTATCCAAAGCATTTCCAAATATAGAACATATATCTGTTACATGCATATGATCCAATAATTTTCCATCTGCCACACAGGTAATCTGTATATGATTTTTTCGACAATGGAAAATCTTAGCTGCCAAAATCGTATCAAGTACCTGATTCCCCGTTCTGCTTATATTTTCAAAAGCAGCGATTTCCTTTTCCATGGAATCAATCCATTTTTTTCGTTTCTCTTCATCTGATTCCGCGCGAAGTCCCGTTATCTGGTGTTTCAGATCATGGTATTTCATTTGTATGAGATCCAGGCTGTCCTGATAATTTCGGTATTGATCATACTGGCTTTTCAGCATCACGTTCATTACTGAAAGTTCTTTCTCGGCAACATACTCACTGATCCTGCTCTGATAAGCATGCAGGATTGCAATTCCTCCAAAATCGATCAGTGTTCTGATAGAAAAAATATCTGCACGTTCTCTGCTCGCAAATGGTGCATTTTCATTTAAAAAGCTCAGATTACTAAAAGCAAAGATTGCAACAGCCATGATTGCCGCCGCTGCTACTTCCTTTACTGTCATCTGTTCAAGATAATTTTGCTTCAGAAGATCTTTTTCTAAATAAATATCAATAGTAAAGCAGCCTCCAAAAATAACCATCGTGATCAGAATTTCAACCCAGATGCTCTGATTTCCCCATGTCTGTACACCAGATACCATCTGCCACTGCAGCGAAGCTGCAAACTCTGCAAGAACAAATGCACGGGCACAGCAATAAGCCGCTCCCAGAGGCTTCATATTTCCTCCGACCATAAGAAATCCATACATCATACCTGCAGCGATCATCATACAGGGAATCCACAAAATTTCAGTTACATTGCCTGTTAAAGTCAGAAAGATACTCTGCATTGCCAGCATGAAAAGACTGCCTGCCAGAAAATGTACAGATTTCATGTTTTCTTTTTTTAGGATATAAAGATAAACCAGACATGATCCCCACTCTGCTATTGCCGTATAAATTCTTGGAATATCCTGATATAACATAGTATCCTCCATTTCGCATGAAATCATTCCATATTGAGGTTTTGCAGAAGCAGATTCATGAATTCTTTTTTTCTGGTTCTGCTGACAGGTATATGTACATTATGAATCACACAATCAGAACCAACAAATCCCTCTACATGATTCATATTTACCAGATATCCCTTTGCACATCGAAAAAAATTATGTACTGCAAGTTTTTCTTCGAGTTCTTTCATCGTAATTCTTGAACAGTAATCTCCTCTCGAAGTATGATAAATTACATTATGTCTCTGCCCCTCAATAAAATAGATATCTGCTATATCTATCTTTACAACTCCTTCCCCAATCGGAATCGTAAGAAATTCTTTAACCTCAGAGCGCATACGTCCAACTGCTTTATCCAGTTTCTGCGAAAAAGAAAAGTACTCAACTGGTTTTACTACATAATCCATTGCATCAACTTCATATCCACGTACTGCATATTGAATCATATTTGTAATAAACATAATAATTACTTTCTGATCCATCTGACGGATTTTTTCTGCTGCTGTCATACCGTCCATGAACCGCATCTGAATATCCATCAGAATAATGTCAAAACCACCACTGTAATTCTCAATGATATCTTCTCCATCACCAAATACCGTAACCTTTATTGATCTTCCCCTTTCCGTTTGATATTTCCGGATATACTCTGTTAATTGTTTTACGTAAATTTCTTCATCTTCCACAATTGCAATCTGTATCATCCTATACCCTCCACAAGAATTGCATTTTTTGTAACTGTTCAAGCCCGCACAATATAGTTCCAGGTTTTTACTGTTATTTTATAAATAACTTTTGTTTTAGTATATCACTGCTTCATTCCTGAGTCAAGTGGATGTAATATTACAAATTACACCTGTATAATCTGGTTTTCTTTTATCGTATATCCACAGTTATCGCATACAATGTCGCCAACTGTTTTTCCATCTCTCACAAATACTTCTATATCTGCACTACATTTCGGACATTTAACTTCTTCAATTGAAGTCATGTTTCTGGCGTCCATACATCCTGAAAAAAATCCCATCTTTTCACCTTTTTCCTGTATATATTCTATTATTTTCTTAACCTAATTTTTCTTTTATTTTTTTATCTCATCTACTGCTGTCTGGCTGAAATCATAAAGAGAACCTCCCTCTCTCACAGTCCTAGCTTCTTTACAATTTCTCCCAGTGCACTTCTGACCGGAGAATCTTTCGGAAGCTGTATGATCGGCTTTCCATCACAGTCATACTGAT
>ENA-OURV01001240-OURV01001240.1-human-gut-metagenome-genome-assembly--contig:-NODE-1240-length-20512-cov-3.875055_pt1 | contig 20512 bp, 16 predicted proteins | sample MGYA00242141_ERZ509072 | MGnify/ENA primary metagenome ERZ509072 (study PRJEB26280, sample SAMEA2338763) | human gut metagenome | biome: human gut; feature: human-associated habitat; material: faeces... | reverse complement strand
GTCCTTCAACAGACGCCGTTTCTTTTAAGCTGCTTTCGGCAATCGCTTTTCCGTTGATTGACAGGTCGGTCGCAACTGTTTTTGATACTTCACACATAATGATTATTGGTTTTTGCTTTTATTACTTTCGTCATACAAAAAAGCCAAAGCCAAAGCCAATGCAGGTTATTTTTTGAAGGTTACATATCTGCGATAAGCGGGATATTTAGTATCTTTGGGGGCTTATTAAACTATTAGCCATGATAAAGAAAAACCTGCTGTCAATATTGCTTTTATGCTTTGTAACTCTGCTGAATGCACGGAGTTGGGTTAGAGTCAACAGTGTGGGCTATCTGCCGCAAGACTCAAAAGTAGCTGTATTTATCTCAACAGACCAATTAACGGATAATTCATTCCAAGTCTATGATGCTTCAACAGACAGCCTTCTCTTTGAAAGTACCGGAAAGGTTTCAGATGCTGCAAGATGGGGAATGAAGACAGCACTAAGACTTAATTTCTCAAAATTAGACAAGGAGGGGGGATATTACATTGTATGTAACGGCACAAAGTCTACAAATTTTAGAATTTCTGCATCTGCGTATGACGGACTTGCAGATTTTCTGCTGGTTTACATGAGACAGCAACGTTGCGGATACAATCCTTACAATGATACACTCTGCCACCAACACGATGGTTATATAGTAGACCACCCAACACGTAGCGGCGAAAAGATAGATGTTACGGGCGGTTGGCACGATGCTACGGACTACCTGCAGTACCAGACAACATCTGCCACGGCAACCTATCATCTGCTGTTTGCGTACAATCAGGCAGAAGACAAGACAATATTCAAGGATAGATATGATGCAAAGGGTAAAGCAGGGGGCAACGGAATCCCCGATATTTTAGATGAGGCAAGATGGGGGCTTGAGTGGCTTATGAAGATGAACCCCGGGGATAAGGAGATGTTTGCCCAGATAGCGGATGACAGGGATCATGCAGGGTTCAGGATGCCGTACAGAGACAGTGTAGATTACGGATGGGGACCCGGAGAGGGGAGACCTGTCTACTTTGTAACAGGTAAACCGCAGGGGCTTGGCAAGCATATAAACAGAACAACCGGCGTTGCATCTGTTGCAGGAAAGTTCTCCTCTACATTTGCTCTTGGTGTGGAGCTGTTCAAGAAAATAGATCCTGCATTTGCAAAAAAGATGCAGGCCAAGGTTGAACCGGCATTTAATTTTGCAGAGGAGGTTCCGGGAAATACCCAAACGGCATGCCTTGTTTCGCCATATTTCTATGAGGAGGATACATACACAGATGATATTGAGCTTGCCGCTGCAACAATCTATAATTTGTCGGGAAGCGAAAAATGGAAAAAAAAGGCGGACTATTGGGGCGAATTGGAGCCTGTTACCCCATGGATGGAACTTGGGAGGGGAAGGCATTACCAATACTATCCGTTCATAAACTTGGGACACTACTACCTTGCGGCATCTAATGACAAGACGTTGGCAGACAAGTATAAAGGGTTTATGAGAGACGGGCTTGAGGCAATATATCAAAGGGCAAAAAATGATCCGTTCCTTAACGGTATACCATATATCTGGTGCTCGAACAACCTTACATCGGCGGCAATTACTCAAGCTAAACTGTACAACAGCGTTACCGGAGATGATAGTTATGTGGAGATGGAGACCTCTCTAAGAGACTGGCTGTTTGGGTGTAACCCTTGGGGTACATCTATGATTGTTGGGTATCCGGTTGGCGCAGATTACCCTTCGCAGCCGCACTCATCGTATACGGTGCTTACCGGAGATCTTACATACGGCGGGCTTGTAGACGGTCCTGTCTATAAGACTGTGTTTGAGGAGAGGGCAGGCAAATCGCTTACAAAAAAGGATGAGTATGCTGTTTTTAATAATGGTATTGCCGTTTATCACGATGATTTGGGGGATTATGCATCAAATGAGCCTACGATGGACGGAACGGCCGGGCTTGCGTACTACTTTGCTGCTATGGAGAGTATGGGAAAGAGGCAGAGAGCAGCAGATGATGTTGAGGTTGTAAAGGATTCCTATGGGGCTGCCATTAGGGTTAACCCGGGCAAAAAGGAGATATATCTTGTCTTTACGGCAGATTCCATGTTCAACGGTGCGGAAAAGATTCTAAAAACACTTAAAAAGGAGAAGGTAAAGGGCTCTTTCTTCCTAACCGGTAATTGCCTTAGAATGCCAGAGCATGAGGAGATTATAGAGCGCATAATTAAGGATGGGCATTATGTTGGAGGGCACTCTAACAGACATCTTCTGTATGCTACATGGGAGAATAGGGATTCGCTTATAGTTTCCCATGAGGAGATAGCTGAGGATATTAAGAATAATGCGGCCGAATTGGTAAAATTTGGTATAGACAAGGAGAATTCTTTGTGGTTTTTGCCACCTTATGAGTATTATAATAGTGAGGCTGTTTATGTTATAGAGAATTTGGGGTATAAAGTTGTAAATTATACACCGGGAACGGCAACACCTGCAGACTATACGGTTCCTTCTATGATGAATTACCAGCCGTCTCAAAAGCTGATAGACAAGTTTTATGCTTTTGAAAGGTCGGACGGTTTGGACGGGGCGTTGGTACTTATACATCCGGGTGTTGAGGAGGAGAGGACAGACAGACTGTACAACAGACTTGGAGAGATGATTCAATATCTTAAGAAGTTGGGCTACAGTTTTGGAAGATTGTAGATTGTAAAGGCTCTATAATAATCTCTAACTGCCTGAGTTTTTAGCTTATTTAGCTCAAGGCAGTTTTTTTATTTGGTTGTTTTTATTAAATTGCCAATTTGTTGTTACATTTGTGAATTGAATTAAGAAATTATGTATAAAATTGTAAGAAAAGAGATATTAACACCTAATATTACCTTAATGGAGGTAATGGCCCCGAGGCTCGCGTCGTCTGCACAGCCGGGGCAGTTCCTTATTGTGAGGGTTGGAGAGAACGGAGAACGTATTCCGCTAACGATATGCAACTATAACAGAGAGAGGGGGACGGTAACAATTGTAACGCAGATTGTGGGAGCTTCGAGCTTTAAGATCTGCAGCCTTAACGAGGGTGATTCCTTTACAGATGTAGTTGGCCCTCTTGGGCAGCCAAGCGAGCTTATAGATATTCTTCCAGACAAACTACAAGAGATGAAATTCCTCTTTATTGCGGGGGGATTGGGTACTGCGCCTGTCTATCCGCAGGCTAAGTTCCTGCATGAGAGAGGGGCATACGTAGATATTATTGTTGGCGCAAAGACAAAGGATATGGTCATCTTGGAGAAAGAGATGAGCGCGGTATGCAACCATCTGTATATCTGTACAGATGATGGAAGTTATGGGGAGAAGGGGTTGGTAACTGCAATGGTAGACAAGCTCATGGAGGGGGGAGCCGTTTATGACCAAGCTGTGGCCATAGGTCCTATGATAATGATGAAATTTGCATCGCTTACAACCAAAAAGTATAACTTGCCTCTTATTGTTTCACTCAACACCCTTATGGTAGACGGCACGGGAATGTGCGGGGCCTGCAGGGTTACGGTTGGCGGAAAGACAAAGTTCGCCTGTGTGGACGGCCCTGAGTTCAATGCATACGAGGTAGATTTTGATGAGGCTATGAGAAGACAAACCATGTACAAGACACAGGAGCTGGAGAAAGATCACAAATGCAGGATTAGAGGTTAAGGATTGTTAAAGGATAAAATAGAGAGATGATGGCTAATAATATACCAAGAGTACCTGTGAGAGAGCAGGATCCCAAAGTTAGAGCAACCAATTTTAAAGAAGTATGTTACGGATACAGCAAGGAGGAGGCGATGCTTGAGGCTACACGTTGTCTCAACTGCAAGAAACCTGCCTGTATGACTGCTTGCCCTGTTAGCGTAAAGATACCTTTTTTCATACATCAGATTGCTGAGGGCAACTTTAAAGAGGCTGCAAAGATTATAGCAATAGATAGTTCCCTTCCTGCAATATGCGGAAGAGTATGTCCTCAGGAGAACCAATGCGAAGGCAAGTGCGTTAAGGGTTTGAAAGGGGAGAGCGTTGCCATTGGAAAACTTGAACGATTTGTTGCAGATTGGAGCAGAGAGAACGGTGTGCAGTTTACAGATAAAAAACCTTCAAACGGAATAAAGGTGGCTGTTATAGGCAGTGGACCATCCGGGTTGGCCTGTGCATCTGACCTTGCAAAGATGGGGTACGATGTAACCATATTTGATGCACTGCACAAAGCAGGCGGTGTACTAACTTACGGAATACCAGAGTTCAGACTTCCAAAAGATACCGTAGTTGCCCATGAGATAGAGAATGTTAAGGCTCTTGGGGTTAAGATAGAGACAAATGTTGTTGTGGGGAGGACGGTGACAATAGACTCTCTTATGGATAATGAGGGCTTTAAGGCTGTGTTCATTGGTTCGGGTGCCGGTCTTCCAAAGTTTATGAATATCCCAGGCGAGAACCTTAATGGAGTGGTTTCTGCCAACGAGTTCCTTACCAGAAACAACCTTATGAAGGCATACGACAAGGATTCCGATACCCCAATCTTTGTTGGGCGCAGGGTATGTGTTGTGGGTGGCGGAAACGTTGCCATGGATGCTGCACGAACAGCATTGCGCCTTGGGGCAGAGGTTACCGTTGTCTACAGAAGAACAGAGCATGAGCTTCCTGCAAGGGCAGAGGAGGTGCATCACGCCAAGGAGGAGGGGATTAATTTTATGTTCCTTACAAATCCTGTTGAGGTGGTGGGCAACGAGAAAGGTTGGGTTACGGCTCTCAAATGCGAAAAGATGGAGCTTGGCGAACCGGACGAATCCGGCAGAAGAAAGCCTGTCCCTGTAAAGGATTCGTTTTTTGAACAGCCTGCCGATGTTGTTATAATGTCTTTGGGTACGGCCCCTAATCCGCTGCTCTCTAACACCACACCCGGCCTTGACCGAAACAAAAAGGGCGGCCTTGTTGCAGATGAGCATGGCGTTACAACCAGAGAGGGTGTTTTTGCAGGTGGCGATGCCGTTACAGGTGCCGCTACAGTCATTCTTGCAATGGGTGCCGGCCGCACAGCAGCCGCTGCAATAGACAACTATCTGCAACACAAGCAATAAGAGGATAAAATATGATTTGTAAAAGTGAAATAGTACATCGCTAACTCGTTTTTTTATGAGTTAGCGATGCACTATCTCACTTTTTTTGTACCAAATGAGCTGCTACAACATACGGAGTAAAGAGGAATATGTATAGCGGGAATGTGCAGAGCGAGGTAATTCTTGATGATCTGTTTGCAGAATAATTTAAGTAATCTTAAAAAAATAACTTGGTAATCTTTAATTGTCTTTTTGGTCTATATTTCTTTTCTCAAAAATACTGCTAAATCTTTACCAACTTATTTTTTAACGTTTACTAAAATGCGCTGATTATACAAAGTTTCGAAAGCGAAATGTCCGCAGCGCACTATTGTACGTGAGGAACATTGAGACTTGAAGATACATATCATCATTATAACTCAAAAAGTTATATAAAAAGTGCAAATGCAAGGCTTGCGCAGCTGAGCATACCGGAGTTTACTTAACGTAAATGAGGATATGCGAAGCAAGCGTAACGCAGCAGTTGTCTTTTTATATAACTTTTTATTTAACAAGGAGTTTATCCTCTATCAGCCTATTCATATACTGCTGCACCACCGCCTTAAAGAAATCATCCTTGGATTCAACATCCTTATACTGTATCGCACCGGATTTAAGTAAGTTATTATTCAGAAGACTATCTTGTTTATAATCATATACAGATTTAAGAGAATTCATATCCCTTACATATAAGGTATCGCCCTGAACCATTTGAAACTCACCGCCACCAAAGTTAACGGCAAATGGGGTTTTATTAGAAGCCGCGAGATTACGGCCGAAACCAACAAAAGGCTCTTTATAGCCAAGTATACCTAAAACAGTTGGCATTATATCTATCTGCTGGGTAGTTAACGGATATTCCCCGCAAGGGATAAATCCGGGAGCATAGTATATAATAGGTATCTGGGTTGTTCCAAGCAGGGTTGAATATTTTGGCATGTAGCCATTCCATGTTGAATGGTCCGGAGTAATGACAAATATGGTGTTCTTAAACCACGGCTCCTTGGAAACCGTAGCAAAGAATATTTTTAAAGCATTATCAACGTATGCAATTGTCTCCTGCAAAGGAATCTCACCTTTAGGAAAAACATTCTTGTATTCATTAGGAATTTTAAACGGATGATGAGAAGACAAGGTAAACACAGAGGCATAGAACGGCTCTTTGAATGTGGAGATTGTCTTTGCAACAAAAGGGAGGAACTTATGATCCCAAATACCCCATGAACCATCAAAATCTGAATTGTTGCCATATTCATCCTTACCAAAATAGTTCTTTACACCACAAAGATTTGTAACTGCACGCAATCCCATTGAATTGTTTGGCGCTCCATGAAAGAAGGCAGTATAATAACCTAAAGAATCCAATATCCTTGGCAGACCTCTAAAGGCATCATTGGCATACGGAGTAACAGCAAACGACTCCATAAGACTTGGTATAGAGGCCATTATAGATGGTACCGCATCTATAGACTTTCGCCCGTTTGCAAAGGCATTGGTACACAAGATTCCATCCTTACGCAGAGAATCCAAGAAAGGGGTAAAATTTGTCGGGAGGCTCCTATTTAAAAACTGCATATTCTCCGCCCCGAAACTCTCCAATATTAGAATCACCACATTTTTTTTCTCGTTTGTAACAGGGAACATGGAGGTTGAATCTCTCTCCTCTAAGGCCGGAATATGTAAAGGGGTGTAAATACTTTCCATTGCCTCGTATGACGGATAGAATTTCTGTATAGTGTACTGCCTCTTTCCTGCGGTACGAATAAGCGAAAACGGCGTATTGAGCACTGCCGATGTATGGATAGCCTTGTCTACATAATCACCGGCATTGCTAAGGGTAATAGGCCTTATAGTTCTTGTAACACCGCCGCGTATACCTATTATTATAAGTGGAACCGCTATAGCCAATGCCACAAACTGCGTTAGGTACGGCTTGAAATTGTTAAATGAGGTATACATCCTATGTTTGAAGAAATCATACTGTTTTTTGTAGCTTCCCGACAAAAAAACAAGGGCGGCAAGAAATAGCAGTCCTATTACGAATATATACCAGTAAAGGGTAATACTCTCAAAAAAAATCTTTCCAAACTTTATATCTCCCTGAAACTCCTGGACAAATGAGAAACTTGTTCGCCTTAGTGTAAATTTAAAGTATATGCAGTCCGCAAGATTTATTGAAAGCGGAATAAAATTAAAAATTACATATACCCATTTGACAGCCTTTTGATACAGGGCATTAAATACAAACGGCACAGGCAATAACGCCATTAGAAGAAATAAGGAGTTTGTGTACAGGATTGCAGTATTGTCGAACATAAGTCCGCCGCCAAGTATCCTCAGCATCTCTCCCGTTGATATTGGCTTTAGTATATTGTAATTAATAAGTATAAAAGCCACTCTGCTAATAGTGTACAGAAGATACACCAAAAAAATTCTCCACAGTATAAGAAGGTAGTAGTTTATGACAGATTCCTTGTTTTTCATCTTCTCTATCTTTAAATAATATCTACATTTTTTATATGCAGCAAAGGTATAGAAACTGTTTTAAAGTAGTATGGATCTGCGTAAAATTTAACAATATGTTTTTAGACTTCACAGCAGCTGCAGCTATGTACAACTAGCGCAAAATGCGGGGCCGGAAAGTAAAAACAGAAGGTTAAATAACAAAATAAAAAAAATTAAATCCTTTTGATAATATTTATTAAATTTGCCGGATAAAATGCATATATAATTCTATAAAACGTTATTTTAATATGGAACTTACACACATAGAGCACATTGGAATTGCAGTTAAATCATTAGACGCTGCCATTCCTTACTACGAGGAGAAACTCGGTCTAAAATGTTATTCAATAGAAGAGGTTAAAGAGCAGAAGGTAAGAACTGCTTTCTTTAAGATTGGCCAGACCAAACTTGAACTTCTTGAGAGCACAGATCCAGAGGGACCTATAGCCAAGTTTATTGATAAGAAAGGCGAGGGTATACAGCATATAGCATTTGCGACAAACAATGTACAGGCTTGTCTTGACGAACTATCTGCAAAAGGTGTTCAGCTTATTGATAAAACCCCAAGAAAGGGTGCTGAGGGCTTGAATATAGCATTCCTACATCCAAAATCTACAATGGGCGTTCTTACAGAGCTTTGCGAAGATCCTAAGAAAAAATAAACTGAAATAACCATAATAAAAATTATATAAAATGAGTCTACAACTCGAACAAGTTAAAGCGCTTATTTCACTTCGTGAAAAAGCACGCTTGGGTGGTGGTCAGAAAAGAATCGACTCCCAGCACGATAAAGGCAAATATACAGCTCGTGAGAGAATCAACATGCTTCTTGACGAAGGAAGTTTTGAGGAATTTGATATGTTTGTAACTCACCGTTGCACAAACTTCGGAATGGAGAAGAGTGTATTCCTTGGCGATGGTGTTGTAACAGGATATGGTACAATTGACGGAAGGCTTGTGTATGTATTTGCACAGGACTTTACTGTTTTTGGAGGTTCCCTTTCTGAGAGCTTCGCATTAAAGATCTGCAAAGTAATGGATAAAGGTCTTAGGATGGGCGCTCCCGTTATAGGTCTTAACGACTCAGGTGGAGCACGTATTCAGGAGGGTGTAAACGCACTTGCAGGTTACACAGAGATCTTCCAGAGAAACATCCTTGCATCAGGAGTTATCCCACAGATATCAGCAATCTTTGGCCCTTGCGCCGGCGGTGCAGTATATTCCCCTGCACTTACAGACTTCAACATTATGACCAAAGGTACAAGCTACATGTTCCTAACTGGCCCTAAAGTTGTTAAATCTGTTACAGGTGAGGATGTTACAACCGAGAATCTTGGTGGAGCAAGCGTTCACGCATCAAAGAGCGGTGTTGCCCACTTTGCAGTTGATTCAGAGGAGGAGGGTATACAGGTTATTAAAGATCTGTTGAGCTTCATACCACAGAACAACCTTGAGGAGACTCCATACGTTGAAACAGAGGATCCAATTGACAGACTTGAGGATTCTTTGAATGAGATTATTCCGGACAATCCTAACAAGCCATACGATGTTTACGAGATCATAGGTGCTATCGTAGACGAGGGTAAATTCCTTGAAATTCACAAAGACTATGCAAAGAATATTGTTGTAGGTTTTGCTAGATTTAACGGCCAGTCTGTTGGTATAGTTGCCAACCAGCCTAAGGTTCTTGCCGGTGTATTGGACAACAATGCCTCAAGAAAGGCTGCAAGATTCGTTCGTTTCTGCGATGCATTCAACATTCCTATTGTAACATTGGTAGATGTACCGGGCTTCCTTCCGGGCACACAGCAGGAGTACGGCGGAATTATCCTTCACGGTGCAAAACTTCTTTACGCTTACGGCGAGGCTACTGTTCCAAAAATTACAGTTGTTCTTAGAAAAGCATACGGCGGAGCATACTGCGTTATGAGCTCTAAACACCTTAGAGGAGATATCAACTACGCTTGGCCAACAGCAGAGATTGCAGTTATGGGCGCATCGGGAGCTATTGAGGTTCTTTACGGAAAAGAGCTTAAAGCAGCACCGGATCCTGCAGCTTTTGCAGCAGAGAAAGAGAAAGAGTACAGAGATGCATTTGCAAACCCTTACAATGCAGCTAAGTATGGTTATATAGATGATATCATTGAGCCAAGAAATACAAGGTTCCGTGTTATCCGTGCTCTTCAGCAGCTTGCTACCAAGAAGCTTACAAACCCTGCCAAGAAGCATGACAACCTACCTCTATAATCATTAAAACTGTCAAAAATGAAAAAAATAAATAGTTTGTTTTTAATGTTGGCAGTTCTTCTGGTTGCCGGTACTGTTAAGGCTCAGAATATGTCCGATATGCGTTTGAACGAGGTTCTCGTTACAAACACAGACGGATATATAGACGACTATGGTAACAGGAGCGGATGGATAGAGCTGTTCAACACATCATACGGTACGGTGGATATTGGAGGTTGCTACCTCTCCGACGACCATAATGATCTTACCAAGTATATGATTCCAAAGGGGGATGTGCTTACAAAGGTAAAACCTCGTCAGCATGCGCTCTTCTTTGCAGACGGGATGAAGGACAGAGGAACTTTCCATATAAACTTCACCCTGCAGAATGGTGGCACTGTATACTTTACAAGCAGTGATGGAAAAACCGTCATTGATGTAATAAATATCCCGGTAGATCTTCCCGAGAATGTTTCATACGGAAGATTAATGGATGGTGAAGGTTTTGCAGAGCCTACACACCTCTTAAGAAAGTCTTACCTTATAGCCCAGAAAGAGGCGTTATATGGTGATGAGAATGCAGGTTTCGGCGTCTTGCCTAAAGTTACTCCAAGTACAAACAATGTGACTTTGGATGGTGAATCAAAGGCCAATAAGATGGCAGAGAATGACCCTACAGGCGGCATTATGGCTTTGACAGCTATGTCTGTTGTATTCCTTGCACTTATTATTTTAGCTCTTGTATTCAAAGCAATAGGAAACCATTCTATAAAGAAAGCATCTGTAAAGACAGCAACTGCAATGGGCGATGGCGTTCAGGGTGCTGTAAAGGCAGAGGAGGCAACCAAGAAAGGGGAGATTACAGCAGAGACATACGCTGCAATCGCAATGGCATGCCATCTTTATAAACAGGAGACCGAAGCTCACGATTTTGAGAATACAATTCTTACCATTAACAAAACTGCAAGGTCATATTCTCCATGGAGTTCTAAGATCTACACATTGAGAGAGACCCCTACAGTAAGGAAAAGATAATAACCGAAATAATAAAAACACTGATGAAAGAATATAAATTGAAAATAAATGGTAACGATTACGACGTAACCATTAACGACATAGAGGATTCAACTGCCAAGGTTGAGGTTAACGGTATGCCTTTTACAGTTGAGTTTGACAAGCCTTTGAAGAAAGCAGCTCCTGCTCCTGCAGTTAAAAAAGCGGCCGCTCCAAAAGCTGCTGCGCCCGAGGTTAAAGTTTCAAAACCGGCTGCTGCGGCCTCATCAGGCAATGGCACAGTTGTAACATCACCGCTTCCGGGAGTTATCCTTGAGGTATCTTGCAAAGAGGGTGATACTGTAAAAGTAGGACAGAAACTTATGGTTCTTGAGGCCATGAAGATGGAGAACATCATTGAGGCTACTGCAAATGGTACAGTAACAAGTATTAAAGCTAACAAGGGAGACTCTGTTCTTGAGGGTGCCGATCTTGTTGTAATTGGATAAGCGTTATGGTATTAAGTTCTCTAATAGTAGAAAACCTAAAGCAGTTCCTTGGCTACACCGGATTTGCAAACTGCACATTCGGACATGTCCTTATGATTCTTATAGGTCTTGTCTTTGTGTACCTTGCAATAAAGAAAGAGTGGGAACCTATGCTTTTGGTTCCAATTGGATTTGGTATCATAATTGGAAATATTCCTCTTTTCCCCGGCCTTAGCGTGGGTGTATATGAAGAGGGCTCTGTATTAAATATCCTTTATCAAGGTGTACAGAAAGGATTTTATCCACCATTAATCTTCTTGGGTATTGGTGCAATGACAGATTTCTCTGCCCTTATATCAAACCCTAAACTTATGTTGATTGGCGCAGCCGCACAGCTTGGAATCTTTGGTGCCTATGCAATTGCACTTGCTATTGGGTTCTCTCCTGCAGAGGCCGGTGCAATTGGTATCATTGGTGGTGCAGACGGTCCTACAGCAATTTTCCTTTCAGGTAGACTTGCTCCGGATTTGATGGGTGCTATTGCCGTGTCTGCATACTCATACATGGCATTGGTACCGGTTATCCAACCACCTATCATGAGATTGCTTACAACCAATAAGGAGCGTCTCATAAGAATGAAACCGCCACGTGCTGTTTCCCAGACCGAGAAGAAATTGTTCCCAATAATCGGTTTCTTGCTTACAGCATTTATAGTACCATCCGGTATTCCACTCTTGGGTATGTTGTTCTTTGGTAACTTAATCAAAGAGTCGGGCGTAACAAGAAGGCTTGCCGAGACTGCAAGAGGTCCGCTTATTGATGTTGTTACAATTCTTATTGGTATTACAGTTGGTTGTTCAACTCAGGCAGACAAATTCCTTCAGTGGAGTTCAATAAAGATCTTCATCCTTGGTGCCATCTCATTTGCAATTGCAACATTCGGTGGTGTCATCTTTGTTAAGATCTTCAACCTGTTCCTAAAAGAGGGCAACAAGATCAATCCGCTTATTGGTAATGCCGGTGTATCCGCAGTTCCCGATTCTGCTCGCGTATCTAACAATGTTGGATTGGAGTATGATAAAAAGAACTACCTGTTAATGCATGCTATGGGTCCTAACGTAGCAGGTGTAATTGGTAGTGCCGTTGCTGCCGGTATCCTTCTTGGATTCCTCTCATAACAGAATATCAACTATTCAATCTATATAGGAGGCTCGAAACAGATTCGAGCCTCCTTTTTTTTCTTCTCTCCCTCCCTACCTTCTTTACTTTCTATAAACATCTATATAACATATTTAAAAACAGTATTTCTCTCCGTGTCAATCAAGGTTGAAGCCAACGCCAAGGCCAACGCCAAAGCATCTCATCCATAATATGGCCCAATCTGTTCCATATTACTAAAAAAAGTCACATATTCATAATTGTATAAAATTTCTTTAAACAATCTGTAGGATTTGTTGTTCCGATTTTTTAACTTTGAGACGTTTTTTTTGGTAATGAAAAATAATAAATAAAAAGATATCTTTATGGAAAATAAATTGCAGGAACTCACAGACAAACTCTACAACGAGGGTCTGTCCAAGGGAAAGAAAGAGGCCGAGGAATTAAAGAAAAAAGCTCAGGAAACATCTGCTCAGATGATAGCAGATGCAAAAGCTAAGGCAGCCGAAATTATTGAAAATGCTACCAAAGAGTCTGAAGAACTTAAATCAAAAACAGAAAACGATGTTAAGATGGCGTTCTCACAGGCTTTTTCTTCTTTCAAACAACAGGTAGAGAATTCGGTTGTTGCCAAAGCTGTAAAGGTGGAAACATCCAATGCTCTAGGCGACAAGGAGTTTCTGCAGTCTATAATAAAAACAGTAATAGAGGCTTATAATCCAAACAATTCAGACTCAATGGAGCTGAACCTTATTCTGCCGGCAGCAAAACAGCAGGAGCTGGAGGATTTTGTCGGGAAGCAGATTGCAGGCATATCAAAAGCCCCTATAAATGTAAATTTTAGCAAAAAATTCCAAAACGGGTTTAAGATTGGCCCAAAGGATAACGGCTATATTGTAAGTTTTACAGATGAGGATTTCTACACACTTATAGGGGAATATCTTAGACCTAAAACCAAGAAAATTCTTTTTGGAGAGTAGTATATGAGGAATAATTACCATTATATCATAACGGGACTTCCTCAACTTGTCTTGGAAAACAGAAGCAAGACTGTAAGCTACGAGAAGATGCGCGACTCTATTTTAAGCAGCGCGTCCGATAGTGATAGAGCTTTGGTAAAATGGTTGGAGTTTGGGTCCGATGCAAAGAATCTGAGCACCCATTTTTACTACGCTTCGTTTAAATGCAAAAACAGGTTCATTAGAGACTATTTTAGAATGGATCTCCTTATAAGAAACTATAAGGTGGAATATATGTCTGCAAAATTGAACAGTGACGCATCCAAATACTGCATCTATCCCTCTAATTTCAGCAAATTGGAGAAGGATGCCCTCTTAGCGGAGGAGTTGGAGCCTATTTTTGCTACCAAAGATATTTTGAAAAAGGAGGAGATGCTCGATGATCTAAAATGGAGCAAACTTAATGAGATGGCTCCGTACGGAGAGTTCAGCATAGATGTTATTCTTGTTTTCCTCGCAAAACTTATGCTCATTGACAGATGGAACAAGTTGGATGCAGAAAAGGGGGCAAAATTGTTCAAGCAATTGGTTGACGAGGTTAAAGGGACATATAAAGCGTAACAGACAAGATAGTCTGTCTATGAATTAGATTTAGAAATTAAAAAAATATATAACATGAAAACCACAGGAAAAGTCATAGGTATCATTTCTAACCTTGTTACAGTTGAGGTTAATGGTCCGGTGGCGCAAAATGAAATCTGTTTCATTAAGACCGGAGATATCCGTCTTATGGCTGAGGTTATCAAGGTTGGAGGTAAGAATGCATACGTGCAGGTATATGAGAGTACTCGAGGTGTAAAGAACGGTTGTGATGTTGAGTTTGAGGGGTACATGTTGGAGGTTACTCTAGGGCCCGGTCTTCTTTCAAGCAACTACGACGGACTTCAGAATAACTTGGCTACAATGAAGGATGTATTCCTAAAAAGAGGCGAATACACAGCTCCGTTGGACAGCGAAAAACTATGGGAGTTCACCCCTATTGCCAAAGTAGGCGACAAGGTGATTGCTGCAGACTGGCTTGGAGAGGTAAAGGAGGGATGGCTGCCTCACAAAATCATGGTACCTTTTTCCTTTAAAGGGGAATACACAGTTAAAAGCATAAATAAGGCAGGCAAGTACAAAATAAATGACACCGTAGCGGTGCTTACAGATGAGGAGGGTGAGGATGTAAACGTTACAATGGTTCAGAAATGGCCTGTAAAGGTTGCCATTGGCGGATATGTGGAAAAACCTCGTCCATACAGGATTATGGAGACCTGCGTAAGATGTATAGACACTCTTAACCCTATTGCAGAGGGAGGTACAGGATTTATACCCGGCCCTTTCGGTTGCGGCAAAACCGTACTGCAGCACGCCATAGCAAAACAGGGTGAAGCAGATGTTATTATTATGGCGGCCTGCGGTGAGCGTGCCAATGAAGTTGTGGAGATCTTTACAGAGTTCCCTGAATTGGTTGATGCAAGAACAGGCAGAAAACTCATGGAGAGAACCACTATTATATGTAATACATCCAACATGCCTGTTGCAGCACGTGAGGCATCTGTCTACACAGCAATGACAATTGGTGAGTATTACAGGGCAATGGGACTAAAGGTCCTTCTTCTTGCAGACTCAACTTCACGTTGGGCACAGGCACTAAGGGAGATGTCTAACAGAATGGAAGAGCTTCCCGGTGCAGATGCATTCCCTGTGGATCTTCCTGCAATCATATCCAACTTCTATTCAAGAGCGGGTATTGTAAAACTTAACAACGGCTCAACCGGTTCTGTAACATTTATAGGAACGGTATCACCTGCCGGCGGTAACCTCAAAGAGCCTGTTACAGAGTCTACAAAGAAGACCGCAAGATGTTTCTACGCACTTAATCAGGCTCGTGCAGACAGAAAACGTTACCCTGCAGTTGACCCTATTGATTCATATTCAAAATATCTTGAATATCCGGAGATCGTTGAATACTTGGACAAGAAGATGGGATCAGGCTGGGTAGACAAGGTTCAGAGTGCAAAGAATATAATCATAAGAGGAAAAGAGGCATACGAGCAGATTAACATCTTGGGAGATGACGGTGTGCCAATGGAATACCACTTAAGATATTGGAAGTCTGAACTTATAGACTTCATTATCCTTCAACAGGATGCCTTTGACGCAATTGACGCTACCTGCCCTATGGAGAGACAGGAGTTTATGTTGGACAAGGTTCTTGAGATCTGCAACACCCCATTTGAGTTTGAAACATTTGAGGAGGTAGGCACATTCTTTAAATCTTTGGTAAACATAATGCGTCAGATGAACTACTCAGAGTTCAAGAGCGATAACTTTAACAAATACATTAACCAGTTGAACGAGACAATTGCCAAAAGGCAAAATGGTCTGGCAAGTTAATCTTAAACAGTGTTATGGCAAATAAAGCATTTCAAAGAATATATACAAAGTTGGAGGCAATTACAAAAGCCACGGTATCTCTTAAAGCAGAGGGTGTTTCCAACGACGAGCTTGCAACAGTAGACGGCAAACTCGCTCAGGTGGTTAAATTAAAGGGAGACTTGGTAACACTGCAGGTGTTTTCCGGTACAGAGGGTATCCCTACAAATGCAGAGGTGGTCTTTTTGGGTGAACCGCCTGCACTAAATGTGAGCGAAGAGCTTGCAGGACGTTTCTTCAACGCATACGGTCAACCTATAGACGGCGGTCCTGCCGTAGAGGGGGAGAAGAGATTCATTGGCGGCCCAAGCGTTAACCCATACAAAAGAAAACAGCCTTCGCAGCTGATTCCCACAGGTATTGCAGGTATAGACCTTAACAACACTATAGTTTCTGGGCAAAAGATTCCGTTCTTTGCCAACGCAGACCAGCCTTACAACCAGGTAATGGCAAATGTTGCACTTAGAGCGGATGTAGACAAGATTATCTTAGGAGGTATGGGACTTTCAAACGACGATTATCTCTACTTTAAGCAGATGTTTGAAAACGCCGGTGCACTTAACAAGATCATAAGCTTTGTAAACACTACAGAGCAGCCTCCTGTGGAGCGTCTGCTTATTCCGGATATGGCGCTTACTGCAGCAGAGTACTTTGCCGTTGACAAAAACGAGAAAGTGCTTGTACTTCTTACAGATATGACCCTGTATGCCGATGCGCTCTCAATTGTAAGTAACCGTATGGACCAGATTCCGTCTAAAGACTCAATGCCCGGCTCGCTTTACTCAGACTTGGCAAAGATCTACGAGAAGGCGGTGCAGCTTCCTGCCGGCGGTTCCATTACCATCATAGCCGTTACAACGCTTAACGACGGTGATATTACCCATGCTATTCCCGACAACACAGGTTATATTACAGAGGGACAGTTATTCTTAAGACACGATACCGATACCGGAAAGACTATCATAGACCCGTTCCGTTCACTTTCACGTCTTAAACAGCTTGTAATTGGAAAGCAGACAAGAGAGGATCACAGCCAGGTAATGAATACAGGCGTTCGTCTGTATGCCGATGCAGCCAATGCAAAGACAAAACTAGAAAACGGTTTTGATCTTAGCGATTACGACTTAAGGTGTTTGGACTATGCCAAAGATTACTCAACAAGACTGTTGTCCATTGATGTAAACATCCCTATCAACGAGATGTTGGATACAGCTTGGGAGTTGTTTGGCAAATATTTCAAGCCGGAAGAACTTGGTATTAAACAGAACCTTGTAGATAAATATTGGAAAAGTGCCAAATAATTAAACAGTTATGGCTATAAAATTTCAATTCAACAAAACCTCTCTCAATGAGCTAAACAAGCAATTGAAAGTGCGTACAAACGCGCTTCCAACGTTAAAGAACAAGGAGAGCGCCTTGAGGTTGGAGGTAAAGAAGGCAAAGCAACGCAGCGAGTCGTTAGTAAAAGAATTAGACGGCAAGCTGAAAGCATACGCCTATATAGCTGCACTGTGGAATGAATTTGAGCCTGGTCTTATACGAGTAAAAGATGTAAAACTCAGAACTGAGAAGATAGCCGGTGTAAAGGTTCCGGCATTGGATGGTGTTGAGTATGATGTAAAGGGGTTTGATATATTCAAAAAACCGCTTTGGTATACAGACGGTGTTGAGATATTAAAGAGCCTTGCACAGATAGGCATCGAATCTGAGATATATCTCCAAAAGATGCATCTTTTAGATTTCTCTCGTAAAAAGACAACACAGAAAGTAAACCTTTACGAAAAGGTTCAAATTCCAGGTTATCAGGAGGCTATAAGAAAAATTAAACGATACATGGAAGATGAGGAGAACCTCTCCAAAGCCTCGCAGAAGATTGTTAAGACCAGACATGCTGCAGAGGAGGAAGAGGAGGAGATGTTACAGAAAAAGGAGGTAAATCATGATTAAGAAGATGACAAAATACACCTTTGTACTCTTCCATAGGGATGTTGAAGGTTTTCTCTCAGGTTTGCAGGACTTGGGGGTTATTGATATTACACGAAGCAAGAGGAGCGTTGATACAGTTTCCAAGGAGAAGTTTGACGAGATTGAGAAATGCCGTAGGCTTGCTTCCAAACTTGAATCGGTGCATAACAATATCATTGAGGAGTTTGAGAAAGGCAAAAAAACCTATGCCGCACCATCCTCGCTTGATATTGACGGTAATATTATCTCTGCCGCAACCGGCAATAAAGAGGTTGTAGAGGTTATCTCTCTAAAATTAGGGGCATTGGACAGTCTTAAGATTGCACTGAAAAATGCTGCATCGGCTTTGGCTGAGTCCAAACCTTGGGGTGAATTCGACCACTCAAATATTGCAAGGATAAATGAGCTTGGTCTAACCTGCAATTTCTATACTGTTTCAAACAAACGGTACAGTGCAGAATGGGAGAAGAATTTTGCAATTCAGGTACTTAACGAGGAGAACAACAATATATATTTTGTTGTTGTGGGAGACAATAAGGGGTTTCCTGTTTCTCCCGTCAAATTTCCTGCAAAAGCTGCATCAGCTATAGAGTCCGAGATAGCATCAATTGAATCCGATATAGACAAGACAAAGACCGAAATTCTGTTTTTGAACAGTCTGAAGGAGAAGATAGATTCATATCGTGCAGAACTGTTCTCCAATTTGGATGTCTACCTTGCAAAGCACGGCTCTAAAAAGGAGGCAGAGGAGACGATAGTCGTTTTTGAAGGATTTGCTCCAACCGAGATAGACGATAAGGTTGCATCTTTCCTAAAAGACAACAGCGTGTACTATTTCTCAGATGCCGCAAAGAAAGAGGACAACCCTCCTATTCAGTTAAAGAACAACTTTTTTGCAAAGTTATACGAACCTATTGGAGAGCTGTATATGCTACCAACATATGGAGAGCTGGATTTAACGCTCTTCTTTGCTCCGTTCTATATGCTCTTTTTTGGTTTATGTCTTGGAGACATGGGATACGGGCTTGTGCTTGTTCTTGCAGGTCTGTATGTCAACTTTAGAATGAAAGAGTATGCAAACTACGGCAAATTGGTTGCCTGGTTAGGGTTTGGCTCAATAATAATGCCTGCCCTTAACGGAACATTCTTTGGGGCCAAGATATATGACCTGTTCCCTGCTTTTGGGGATCTGCGCAACGTACTCTTTGATGATATGAAGATGTTCTGGTTTGCAATTATATTTGGTATAGTACAGATAGTATTTGCCAGAATATTAAATGCAATATACAGGATGAAACATGAGGGCTTTACGGCCGGCCTAAGCAATATAGGGTGGGCCATTCTCATAACATGGATCTCATTTTGGTATTATTATAACCAGATTGGAGCAGCCATGCCGGCATGGGCAGGGCTATTTGTATGGGTAGGTTTAGCACTTATATTGCTATTCTCATCAGACAGTAAAAACATTGTTGTTAGAATCTTTAAAGGGACAACATCTCTGTATGATATTACAGGAGTGTTTGGAGATACACTATCTTATATACGTCTGTTCGGACTTGGAACAGCGGGCGGTATTCTTGGATATGTTGTCAACTCCGTTGCAGTCCAGCTTGGAGGCATTCCATACCTTGGATGGTTCTTTATGATTCTTATGCTTGTAATAGGTCATTTGGCTGTACTGCTGCTTTCTTCGCTTGGAGCATTTGTACACCCAATGCGTCTTACCTTTGTAGAGTTCTACAAAAATGCAGGCTTTGAAGGTGGAGGAAGGGAGTATTCACCATTAAAACGCAACAAAAAATAAGAAATTTTAGAGTAGCCTATGCGGTTATAGGCTAAAGCAAAATATTTAAACAGAAAAATAAACTAAAACAATAAAAATTAAATTATTATGGAACAATTACCATTCTTTTTGGCCTACACCGGCCTTGCATTCATGTTGGCTCTGTCTTGTATAGGCAGTACATACGGAGTTACCATTGGCGGTAACGCTACCATTGGAGCACTAAAGAAAAACCCTGACATTTTTGGTAAATCTATGATTCTTTGCGCTCTTCCATCTACACAGGGTCTATACGGATTTGCCGGATTCTTCCTTATGTTGGGCAATCTTTCTGCAAGAACATCTCTATCTCTAAACGCTGCTCTTGCCGTTCTTACAGCAGGTTTGGCTTTAGGTATTGTTGGTTTCTTCTCTGCCACTAAACAGGCATCACTTGTTGCTAATGGTATCAACGAGATGAGCAACGGTAACGATGTATTTGGTAAAACACTGATTTTGGCGGTATTCCCTGAGTTGTATGCAATTTTAACATTTGCTGCAGCATTCTTGGCTTTGCCTGCATAAGTTTCAGCAACGCCAAAAGAACTAACAGAGGCGGCTCGCATGTCAATGGAGGCCGCCTCTACTGTTTATAGTCAGTTTATCAGCTTTAGCTTTAGCCAATTAAATTTTAACAGCCAATGTTTACGCCAACGCCAATGCTTTTCTCTATACACAAAAGGCCAAAGTTAACGCCAAGGCTATATAAAAGATTATTAAAGATTCAAGATAGAAGTGCAACACTGGCAGGCTAGCCCGCCAGTGTTGCGGC
>ENA-OURV01001232-OURV01001232.1-human-gut-metagenome-genome-assembly--contig:-NODE-1232-length-20598-cov-12.187120_pt1 | contig 20598 bp, 9 predicted proteins | sample MGYA00242141_ERZ509072 | MGnify/ENA primary metagenome ERZ509072 (study PRJEB26280, sample SAMEA2338763) | human gut metagenome | biome: human gut; feature: human-associated habitat; material: faeces... | reverse complement strand
GTCCTACGCAACGTTTCTGGAATATCAAGCAACTGGCCTCCACTCCGGCCGATGCCTTGGCCATTCCGGTCAGTAGCAGCAAGAAAAACGTAAACTGTGCGGCTTTCGGAAATATGGTGCGTGGGGAATATGCCGTCCATATGGTCAATAATGGGGCAGATTGCGAGGCGGTCATCTCCGGTATCCCTGCAGAAGTGAAGGAACTGAAAGTCTATGTGACCAATACAAAAGACTGCATGAAGGAAACTGCAGTGAAAGTGGAGAATGGGCAGGTACGGGTACACTTGCCGGCCATCAGTTTCATTACCTTATTGTCTGATAAATAGTTTTGAAATAGAATAATATAAATGATTACTAAAGAATAGTGATATGAATATAACTACATGTCTGTTTACAGTTCTGGGAGGGATGGTCACTTTAGGGCATCCTTCAGAAACTATACGTTTGAATCAGTTAGGGTACTATCCCCAGCAGGAAAAAGTAGCTGTGGTGAATACCGGTGAGGTCCGTGAATTTACCATAGTAGATGCAGCCACGGGTAATCGGGTATTTTCCGGTAAGCCCGGATATATTGCTTCATCTGCTTGGTCGGATAAGAGCAGGACGATATTGGATTTCAGTGACATCACGGCACCGGGAAACTATTTTCTGATGGTTAACGGAGATTCAGTGGCATTCGAAATAAAAGAAAGAGTACTGTCCCCTTTGGCCGATGCTGCTTTGAAATCTTTCTATTACCAACGTACGGGCATGCCCATCGAAGCGACTTATGCGGGTCGGTGGAGCCGTCCGGCAGGCCATCCCGATGACAAGGTACTGATACATCCCAATGCTGCCGGGCCGGAACGTAAGGCGGGAACGGTGATTTCTTCTCCGGGAGGATGGTATGATGCCGGAGACTATAACAAGTATATTGTGAACTCTGCCTATTCCATTGGACTGATGCAGGCGATTTATGCCCGCTTTCCTGATTATTTTATCCGTCAACAGGTGAACATCCCGGAAAGCGGAAACCACACGCCCGATTTGCTGGACGAGATGTACTATAACCTGAGATGGATGCTGACTATGCAAGACCCTGCCGACGGAGGAGTCTACCACAAGCTGACTACCCCTTCGTTCGAGGGATTCATCAAGCCTACGGAGTGTAAGCAGCCTCGTTATGTGGTTCAGAAATCAGTAACAGCGGCATTGGACTATGCTGCGGCTTTGGCGCAGGCTTCTGCCTTGTTTACTCCTTACGAAGAGGATTATCCGGGCTTTTCGACAGTGGCTTTACAGGCTGCCGAACGTGCTTACGCCTGGGCAGAAGCGCATCCGCAAGCGCTCTATCATCAGGACCTCCTCAACAAGCAATATCAACCTGCCGTGGTTACGGGAGCTTACGGTGATCGTAGTGCCGATGACGAATTCTTCTGGGCGGCTTCCGAGCTCTATCTTGCTACGGGAAAGCCCGTTTACCGGGAACAAGTGAAGAAGCATCTGCCGACTGCATATAAGACTCCTTCTTGGGGCAATACCACTGCGTTGGGCGTGTTTGCCTGGCTGCAACCGGGCAGGGAATATCAGGGTGAAGACGTGGAATTGGCAAATGCCATGAAAGACCTGTTACTGGACTATGCTGTCGAGGCTGTGCGGGGTGCTGACCGCTCTCCTTTCCATGCTCCTTACGGCAACGATGCCAAAGATTTCTTCTGGGGATGCCTTGCCGAAGGGTGTGCTAACCAAGCCACTTCACTGGTTTGCGCCTATTTGCTTACGGGCGAGAAGTCGTACCTGACGAACGCCTACCGCAATATGGACTACATTTTAGGAAAGAATGCTACGGGATATTGTTATGTTACCGGTTTCGGGATGAAGAGTCCTCTGTATCCGCACCATCGTCTTTCTACATCGGATGATATAGAGGCACCTCTTCCCGGTTTCCTGGTTGGCGGTCCCAATCCTGGGCAGCAGGATGGCATTGCTTATGCTTCCAACCTGCCGGATGAGTCTTATGCAGATGTGGAGGGTTCGTATGCTTCCAATGAGATAGCCATTAATTGGAGTGCCGCTTTGGTGGCGTTGGTGTCTTCGTTGGATGCTTTGATGTCAAAATAATGTTGCTATTCAGCCTGCTGCCTTATAAATTCGGATGGGCTGATGTTGAACTCTTCTTTAAAATGTTTGGAGAATACCTTGGGGGAGTTATACCCCAAGGTATATGCAATTTCCGAAACTTGCATCTGGCTTTCTGTCAAGAGTTGTTGTGCACGTTTCATACGGATGGTCCTGATGAATTCGATGGGTTTCTTTCCCGTTATCTTAATCATTTTCTTGTAGAAATAGCTGCGTGATATATTCAGGCTGCTGGCCAGCTCCTCGACGGAAAACTCGGTTTCGCTGATATTGTCCTCTACAATCTGGATGGCTTTTTCCACCAGCTGCCGGTCAAGGGGAGTGATGGTGATACAGCTTGGCTCGATTTTAATGTCCTGATTGAATATTTCCTGACGTTTGACGTTCATCTCGATAATCTTGTTGATGCGCAGCTTGAGGACTTCCATATTGAAAGGCTTGGTGATATAGTCGTCTGCACCAACGCTAAGCCCTTCCAATTGGTGTTCTTCACTTGCCTTAGCTGTCAGGAGGATAATGGGGATATGGGAGTAGCGTATGTCATTCTTGATGGTTGAACATAGTTCCAGACCATCCATCTCGGGCATCATGATGTCACTGACCACTAAATCAATATCTTCCTTTTCCAGTACATTTAGTGCATGTTTTCCGTTTGTGGCTTTTAATACATGATACTGCCTGGCAAGACTTTCAGAGAGAAATTTCAAGAAGTCGTAGTTGTCATCTACGAGTAGTATGGTGAATGGATGGGATTCTTCCTTTATTTCCGGTTCTTCGACCGGTTCTCCGTTTTTGGTTTCATTACTGTTCTGGTGCAGGGGTAGGGTAATCAGGAATACAGAACCACAAGGCTGGTTATCCCTGACACAGACAGTACCCTGATGCATCTTTACGTATTCGGAAACAATGTGCAGTCCAATGCCGCTGCCTCCGTTGCTCGACTGGTTTTTGCTCGACTGATAGAATCTTTGGAATATTTTCTCCTTGGATTTATCTTCTATGCCGCAACCGGTGTCGGTAAAGGTCAGCTCAAGATTTGTGCCTCTTACGGCAATATCCAGTGAGATGCTTCCTTTATTGGGAGTGAACTTGAATGCATTTGACAGGATATTTGTGCATATCTTGCGTATCTTGTCATAGTCGAAATCCATGAATACAGAATGTTGTGGAGCGGTAAGGCTATAGCTGATGTTCCGTTTCTGTGCTATCGGATCGAAAGAGTGGAATATTTCACTCAGAATGATAAGGATGTTGTCATGTTTGCATTTCAGGGTTTCAGCCTTGGCATCCAGCTTTCTGAAATCCAGCAGTTGGTTAATCAGTTCCAGCAGATAGTCGGCATTTTGTTTGACCATATCCAGAATACCTTTACGATATTCGGGATGGTCTACGAAAAACTCTTCAAGCGGATTGATGATAAGTGACAAGGGAGTCCGCAGTTCGTGGCTTATGTTGGCAAAGAACTGTAGTTTCATATTGTTGATTTTCTGCTGCCTTTCATTTTCCATCTCGATGGCTTGCATGATTTGTTTCTGCTTTTGGCGTAAGCGCAGATTGCGGATAATGGACAGAAGGATACACAAAATGATACCGGTATATATGGTATAGGCCCACCAGGTGCGCCACCAAGGAGGGAGTATCTTTATTTTCAGTTCCTTGATGTTGGGGCTCCATATGCCTTGTGAGTTGCATGCCTTGACGGATAAAGTATAGTTTCCGGCAGTCAGCATGGATAGGTTTACTTTGTTGTTTTCGGCATAAATCCAGTTGGAATGAATCTTATAGGCATATTTTATCTTATCCGTTTCCACCAGGTCGAGAGCGGAGAAGGACAGAGTGAATGAATTTTCCTTTTCAGTGAAGGAAAGGTGTTGTGCACATTCAAGTGAGCTGCCGTTCAGGATGTCCGGATGGGGCATTCCGGATTTGAACTCAATACCGGTAAGGTAAATGTTGGCATCATAACTTGTGGTCAGGATGTCTTGTGGAATGATAGTCTGGTAACCTTGAGGAGTACCTATCAGTATATTGCCGTTCTGCAGTTTGAGGATGGCGTGGACATTGGTATCGTTGCATATCAGTCCGTCGCTTACGGAGTAGTTCACGATGGTGTATGTATCGTTTGTTATTTTGATTCGTGAGATGCCGTTGCCGGTGCCAATCCACATTTGGTTGTTGTTGTCTTCCGTGATGGCTCTGACGAGATTGGCGGCAAGCCCGTTTTTCTGGTCAAGGAAGTAGATGGAGTCGTTCTTCTGGTTCCATATGCTCAGTCCGTGTGGATGTCCTATCCAAAGAAGGTCCCGGCTGTCCTTATAGACAGTGAGCATATTGTTCTCCTTGAAACGGCTGGCTTCGGCGTATATATTATAGGCTTGGGTTTCCGTATCGATAATAATGAGTCCTCCTCTGGTTGCTACGTAAAGGGTGCTGTCTTTGTCATAGTACATATCACGGACAAAGAATTCTCCCGGACGGTACAAGATGGTGTCAAACTGCCCGGTTTCCGGATTTAACCTCTGTATATATCCTTTCATGGTACCTATCCAGATGTATCCGTGTTTGTCCACCTCTACTGTATACACATTGTTTTCGAGAAGCTGGCTGTTGCTTACCGTGTATTGTTTGATTTGCCCTTTCGAGTAGCATAGCAGTCCTTTCTGGAAGGTGCCTATCCATAGGCGGTTTTTGGAGTCGATGGATAAGTCGACTACAATATTGGCGGGAGTTGCTATCTTTTCGTATGAATCGGTCACCAGTGAACGTCGGATTAGTCCCGTACCGTCTGTTCCGTAGTAAATGGATTCCTGGCTTGTGTCTTCGCAGAAGGTTAGGATATCATCATATTCCAGGGATTTGTTGCATAGTATGATTTGAGACATGGGGCTATAATAGGAAATACCGTGTTTGAAATTCCCTATGTATATGGTTCCGTCTTTGTCCCGGTAAATGGTATTCAGATTGTTGCTGGCAATGGTGTGCGGTTTCAATGGATTGTGCACCAAGTTGGTAAGAGATTTGGTCAGGGCGTTGTAAACGAACAACCCCATATGGCTGGTAAGTATCCATACGTTGCCGTCTCCCAGGTCGAGGATGCGTTGCACGCGATTGTACTGTATGTGGGTATTATCGTTCAGGCTGATGTCCTCCCATTGCTGTGTAAAACTGTTCTTGTGCAAAAGCAGGCTGTTTTGGAAGGTGTATACCCATAGGCTTTCGTTTTGGTCTATGTAAATGTGTGGCTCATGATTCTGCAGCAAAGGTCTATAGACGGCGGGAATGGCTATTTCCTTGACTTCGGAAGTCTGCTTGCTGATACTGTATAGGGTACCGTTGGAGTACATTATATAAATGAACTGGACACCTATATAGAGGCATGAAATCTTTTCAACTGCCAATGGATAGGCTTTGATGGAGCTGTTGTCCATGCTTCGTATGTAAAGTTTGGAATAGTCGTAGGCCCAAAACTCATTCTTGGATGTTTTTCCCATCCTCAGAATATTTTTACTGGGGATTTGCAGCCCATCGAGTATGGGTTTATAGTCATTGTCGAATTTACCGGTCTTATAATTATAGATACTGTAGCCGCTGGAAGTCCTTATCCATACATTGTCGTCCGGTCCTTCGAAGATTTCGCTGATGGCATCGTCCGGCAGATCGGAGTTGTTTTGGTAATACTGCTGGAAGGAGTAGCCGTCGTATTTATTGAGTCCTGATTCTGTTCCCACCCAGAGGAATCCCCTATTGTCTCTGTAGATGCTTCGGACACTGTTGTTGGAGAGTCCTTCTGTTGTAGAGAGCTGCTTGAACATGACAGCCGGCGGGATTTCCGCTGAATTACCTTGAACAGCAAGGAGGAAGGCCAGATTGCATATAAAGAATAGGAGCAGTTGTTTCATGTATTTTCTTTATTAGAAGAATTAACAATATTGTAACTGCAAACTTAAATATAATCCTCCGAACGAGCAAGGGAAGATTTGCGTATTCGCGTGGGATGATATCCTCCGTTTGGTGAAAAATAGTATGCATTTTGTTTCCAATGGCCCTATATGGGTTCTATGAAACAAAACTGGATATTAAAAGACATTTTTAAGGCATCTGTGTTTCCTTTAAGAAAAATACATTTGCAGGCGAGATCATTTAAATCCTAATAGTATGAAGAAAGAACTTTTAGCAGTGGCGATGCTGTTGTTTGCCGGCGGCAATCTGTTGGCACAGCCACATGTCAATGACGGTACCTCGTATTTGATGAACCAACCTCTGGACATGAGTACCGATTTCCGTGACTTGAGTAATACCTTGTTTTTTGCAGATCACCTGGAGTCATTCGATGCCAAGTCGGGTGAAGGGCTGGTGAACTGGAAACGCGGGCATCTGATGCCCCGCCAAGCCTTCAATACCAACGGTGCACAGCCCCGTAAAATGAGAATGCTCGATTTTCCTTTCACTGCCTATGAAAATGACCCCAACCTCAAATTCAAGATTGACTTTGTAACTCCGCGTACGGTACGTATCCGTATGCTAACGACCCCGGTGGAACCCAAACCTGCCGCTTCCATCATGTTGGCAAAGGAACCGGGCAGGGATGGAAGTTGGAAAGTTGCCGAGACGAATGACAAGATTGTCTATTCCAGTGACTATGGAACCATTCAGATTAACAAGAATCCCTGGAGAATCGTCTTGAAGGATAAAGCCGGACGTATCTTGAGCCAGACTGCCGCTTTGAGTGATGCGGACTCTACGCAGGTAAAATATACGCCGTTCTGTTTTGTGAAGCGGGGAAGCGACAATGCCCGCCGCATCAATCCGGTATTTACCTTGACTGCGGATGAAATGATTTTTGGTTGCGGAGAGTCTGCCACTGGGTTGAACAAGGCCGGACAGAAGGTGAACTTGTTTGTTACAGACCCACAAGGGCCTGAGACGGACCAGATGTACAAACCGATTCCTTTCTTTATGAGTAACCGGGGATATGGCATGTTTATGCATACATCCGCTCCCGTGACTTGTGATTTTGGTGCTACCTATATTGGGCTGAACAAAATGTTCATGGGTGACGAGAACCTGGATTTGTTCGTTTTCTTCGGCGAGCCGAAAGATATTCTGGACGAGTACACCGATTTGGTAGGAAAGCCGGGCATGCCCCCCTTGTGGTCTTTCGGTACGTGGATGAGCCGTATTACCTATTTCAGTGAAAAGGAAGGTTATGATGTAGCGGCCAATATCCGTAAGAACAAGTATCCGTGCGATGTTATCCATTTCGATACCGGCTGGTTTGATGTGGACTGGCAATGTGACTATAAATTCTCCGAGAACCGTTTCCAGAATCCACAGCAGATGTTGAAGGATTTGAGGTCACAAGGTTTCCATGTATGTTTGTGGCAGTTGCCTTATTTCACTCCTAAAAATCGTTATTTCTCTGAACTGATAGAGAAAGACATGTATGTGAAAAATGGAAATGGTGAACTTCCCTACGAAGATGTGGTGCTCGATTTTTCCAATCCGGAAACCGTAAAGTGGTATCAGGACAAACTGGCGGGATTGCTGAATATCGGTGTCAGTGCCATTAAAGTAGACTTCGGCGAGGCTGCTCCACTGAACGGTATTTACGCTTCCGGCAAGAGCGGATGGTATGAGCATAACCTCTATCCGGTGCGTTATGATATGGCAGTGTCCGAGATAACCAAGAAGTTGCACAACGAGAATATAATGTGGGCACGTGCCGCATGGGCCGGTTCCCAGCGTTATCCATTGCATTGGGGCGGTGATGCTGCAACTACGAACACGGGACTGCTGGGTACGCTTCGTGCAGGCTTGTCCTTCGGCTTGTCCGGTTTCTCCTTCTGGAGCCATGATATGGGCGGCTTTGTAAAATCCACTCCGGAGGACTTGTATTGCCGCTGGATACCGTTCGGTTTTCTTACTTCCCATACCCGCGCGCATGGGGCACCTCCGACAGAGCCGTGGTTGTACGACAGCAAGCGTGTGCAGGATGTCTTCCGCAAGAGTGCGGAGATGAAGTACCGTCTGATGCCTTATGTGTATGCTCAGGCTAAGGAATGTACAGAAAAGGGCTTACCGATGCTAAGAGCCTTGTTTGTAGAATTTCCCGATGATCCGGGAGCATGGAAAGTGGATGACGAGTATCTCTTCGGTTCGCAGATTCTGGTTGCCCCCTTGCTTGAATCTGGTATGACGGGCCGCACAGTTTACCTTCCCGAAGGAAAATGGATAGACTACCAGACAGAGAAAGTCTACGAAGGTGGATGGCACCAAATTGAAGCAGGCAGTCTGCCGATAATCATGCTGGTACGTGACGGTTCGGTACTTCCTCATCTGAAGTTGGCGCAGTCCACTGTTGAGATGGATTGGAGCAAAATGAACCTGAAGGTATACAGTGCTGACAAGAAGCAGGCGGAAGGATTGGTTTGTCTACCTGCCGACAACCGTATTCAGGTTGTGAAAGTGGATTGTGGAAAGGCCAAACCGCAACTGTTGAACCAGGTTGAAGGCACTTCCCTGAGTTTCTGAACTTAATCTTTGAAAATCTATATTGAATTCACCCCTGCCGGTATGGAAGAGAAAGGGATATAGTTACCGAAATCTGTGTTACTATGGTGGCACAGATGTGCCTTCCCAATGGCACGGCAGTGCCTCTATAGTGGCACAAAATTGTGTCGCATATCTTTTTCCCGATGTGCTTATGACCGGGGTATTTGTTAAACCTAAGTATTTAGTATTTATGAGAAATGTGATGAAGTATTTGGGTATCATGTCAGTATCGCTGGCATGTGCCGGACCTCTCTTTGCAACAAGCGTACAGCCGTTTGCAGGTGTCACTGTCGTACAGCAGAGTGTAGTTACTGTGAAGGGCCAAGTGGTGGATGAGAAAGGCGAGCCCATCATCGGTGCCAATGTCATTGTGGAAGGTACGACAAACGGTATGATTACCGATTTGGACGGTAACTTCTCCTTGCAGTGTCCCGTAGGTTCTACGCTGAAGACCAGTTACATCGGTTATCTGGCGCGAACGGTCAAAGTAACCGGGAATATGAATGCTCTGAAAATTATTTTAAAGGAGGATACCGAAACCTTGGATGAGGTAGTTGTTGTGGGCTACGGTACGATGAAGAAATCCGACCTCACCGGTTCTGTGGCTTCCGTGAATGCGGAGGAAATGATGAAGCGGAATCCGGTGAACTTGGGACAAGGTTTGCAGGGAGCTGCGGCAGGTGTATCTGTCATCCGTTCTTCCGGTGACCCGGAAGGAGGTTTCTCCATCCGTATCCGCGGTGTGGCAACCGTGAATGGCTCTGCCGACCCACTCTATGTAGTGGACGGTGTGCAGGTGGGAACTTCCATCGATTTCTTGAATCCTAATGATGTAGAGTCCATCGAAATTCTGAAAGATGCTTCGGCTACAGCAATCTATGGTACCCGCGGTGCCAATGGTGTCATTATGATTACTACCAAGAGCGGCGGTAAGGGTAAGGCAAAGGTGAACTTCTCGGCCAACTATGCCCTTCAGTTCAATTCGAATAAGATTGATGTGGCTGACGCGGACTTGTTTGCAAGCGCTGTACGTTCCGCCGTCAAGAATGACGGTATTGCCATGACCAATCTGGCGTATGGCGAGGATTACATAGGCAGACTGAACAGCATTGACTGGCAGGACGAAATGTCACGCACGGCATTACAGCAGAACTATAATCTTTCTGCTTCGGGAGGCAGCGAAAATACCCAGGCCAACTTATCTCTGGGTTACTTGAACAATCAAGGTATCGTGATTGAATCGAATTTTAAACGCTTGACGGCACGCGCTAATATCACCCACAAAGTGAAAGACTTCCTGCATGTAGGCTTGAACTTGAACTATGCGCATTCGGAAAAGATGGGAGGAGGCAACCTGAGAAACTATGCACAAGCCATTCCAACCATGGATTATGTAGAGGACGGTGTTTTCTATTCCATGCCTATTGTGTTGCCCGACGGTACTTGGGGACATTACAAGAAAGAAGGTAATGGGGATGTGAACAAGGGAGCTGACAATCTGGTTGCTGCTGCCAAGACTGCCGACAGCATCAATAAATGGGACCGTCTGCTCGCCAGTGCTTTCCTGCAGCTCGATTTGTACAAAGGATTGACTTTCAAGACCATTGCCAGCTATAATTATTATACCAGAGGTTATAATGGCTATACGGCTTACAATGACAGAACTTTTGGAACTCAAGACCGTAAGGACTCGTTCTCGCTGAATCAGAGCCAGTCTACCTCACTTGGTCTGGAAGCGTTCTTGAACTATGACTGGTCCAATGAGCACCACCGCGTAAGTGCAATGGCCGGTTTCTCTACCAGTGATACGAACGGTGCCTGGCTGAATTCCAGTGCCAACGATTTCCCGGCAGATAACATCCGCCAAATTTCATTGACCAATGATCCTTCTTCCAAGCAAACGGATGGCGGGCTGGACCTGAAGACAAGATTCCTTTCTTACTTCGGCCGTCTGACTTATACTTTGAACGACCGCTATATTGTGACTGCAACGGTACGCCGCGACGGTTCTTCGAACTTTGGTGCCGGCAATCGTTACGGTACATTCCCTTCCGCTTCTGTAGCTTGGCGTCTTTCCGAGGAAAAGTTCATTAAGGATTTGGAACTGTTCAGTAACTTGAAGTTGCGTGCCGGATGGGGACAGACCGGTAATGCGGGCAATGGTACCAACTTGTCCATTGCACAGTTGTCTTCGGCAAATGCAATGTACTGGTTCTTTAATGGTTCGAGTGTGATTAACGGTGCCGGTATCGCCCAGCAGAAAGAAATTGATACCAACTTGAAATGGGAAACCAATGAGCAGACAAATATCGGTATTGACTTTGCCTTTATGAACAATGAGCTTTCTTTCTCTGCCGATTACTTTATCCGTGACGCAAAGGATCTGCTTCTGTATCGCCAGATTCGTCCTTCTACCGGTTTCTCCAATGTCTATACTAACGCGGGACATATCCGTAACTCAGGTTTCGAGTTTACTGCTGCGTGGAACAAGAGCTTCAGCGATTGGAATATCGGCATAAGACTGAATGGGTCTACTCTGAAGAACGAGGCTATTGAAGTCGGCGATCCGATATTCAGCAAGTCAGGTTCAGCACAAGATGGCGACAACTGGGACAACCACTCCATTACACAGAACGGCTATCCTGTAGGTTCCTACTATGGCTGGAAGGTAGAAGGCATTTTTAGAACCCAGGCCGAAATTGATGAAATGAATAGGCTGGCGGTTGAAAAGGGAGTTGAAAGTGGTGTATATCAGGACAAGACTACCCAGCCCGGCGACTATAAGTTTGTTGATTTGAATGGTGACGGGCAGATTACCGATGCCGACCGTACTGTTATAGGCAATGGATATCCCAAGTTCACTTACGGAATGAACCTTACCGCTTCCTGGAAGAACTTTGATTTCTCGATGAACTTGTACGGTGTAGCCGGTATGGATATCCTTTCTTATTCTTCGGCCCGCTTGACCTCAGTCTATGCACCCGACGGCGGTTATCAGAATGTACTGAAGGAATATATCAATAATGCATGGTCATCTTCGAATACCGGCGCCAAATATCCGCGTATCACCAAGACAGACTATAATAAGAACATGCGTGTGTCCGACGCCTACATCCAGAAGGGGGATTATCTGAAGATTTCAAATATTCAGATAGGATATACATTCCCGAAGAATGTGCTGAAACCGGTGAAAATGGAAAATGCACGCGTATTTGCCAGTGTCGACAATGTATGTACCATCTCTTCGTACAATAAGTTCGGCGATCCGGAAGTCGGTGACTCCAATGTATTGTATTCGGGATTTGACGGAGGACGTTATCCGTTCCCGATGTCGGTTACTTTCGGTCTGAGTGTACAGTTCTAATACTAACGGATAAAAAATATGATTATGAAAAACTTATATAAACTGTTGATCGGTGTGCTGGCCTTAAGCACCGTAACGTCTTGTGACGATTATTTGGAAGTGGATCATTACGATATTCTTCCGGCAGATTTCATGTTTAAAACGGAGGAGAATGTCCTTTCCGGATTGAACGGACTTTATGATACCTTTTATACGGACCAGCACGGTTCCGGTGATGACGAAACATGGGGATTCAAGCCTCAGGTATTTGCTGCCAACCATTCTACGATGGACTGTCAGGCTTCCGGTTGGGATGCGGAATGGCAGCGTCATGCCTGGAAACCCGATAAGGGTTCCCTGGAGACTGCATGGCGGATGAGTTATCGTGCAGTGGACCGTGCAAACCGTTTCCTAGCTGGCCTGGAGACGGCGGATGCCTCTATATTTGCGGACAGCAATTCCAAGACCGTTTATGAAGCGCAAGCACGTGCCATCCGCGGTTATAACTACCTTTACTTGACGAAACTTTTCGGAAGGGTACCGATGTTGCTTACCGGTGAAACCTATACTACTTCGGTAGGAAAGGCACGTCCGGAATCCGTGGATGAGACTTATGCGGCTATCGAGGAAGATTTGTCTTTTGGACGCGACCATCTGGACTGGTTACCCATGAATGGTGAATACGGACGTATAACCAAGGGGTTCTGCAAAGCTTATTTGGCCGAGCTGTATATGTTGAAGAAAGACTTTACGAAAGCCAAGACGGAACTGAAGGATATAGTGGACAGTGGAACCTATTCATTGGAGCCCTGCTTCGGTAACCTGCATGCCTGGGATACACATTGGACCAAAGAATCTGTATTTGAGGTGATGTATCATGAACAAGGATATATGGGCTGGGGAGCCGATTCGTCTTCAGATGCCATGATGTGGTACGGATATATGTGCGCGGCACCCGAATGGGGAGGCTGGGGTTCTCTCTGTCTTTCTTGGGAGTTTGTACGTTCCTTTGAACCGGGTGACAAACGCCGCCAGTACTCTGCTGTTGCCAAAGGGGATACGCATCCTATTACCGGGCAGACTGTAGGGGTGACAAGTGGTTTTGACGGTCTTTTCCAAGGTTCCGAAAATATGCCTACTGTTTATTCCTTGAAATACTGGAGATGCAAGCCAGGTGAGAACAACAAAGTATTCAATCCTATTTCATTGACTCTGAAGCGTTATGCAGGCATCATGCTCGACTATGCAGAATGTTGTTTCGAGACAGGTGACAACGCTACCGGATGGAACATGATACGTCAGATACGTAACCGTGCTTGGGGTAATTTGGAGATGGGAGCGACGATGATTGACCTACCCGCCGACATGTTGAATACCCAGACGGTGGAAGTGCCGGATGCAGAGACCTATTATACAAGCTATAAGGCAGCCAAAGGCTATACTTCTCCGGTATGGAAGGTGGCGTTGATTATAGAGCGTCGCCATGAATTCAATGCCGAGTTTTCGCTTTACCATGATTTGTGCCGTATGGGTATGTGCAAAGAGTGGTTTGCCGCCGAATATCCGAAGACAGCAGCCAACTCTTCACAAGAGGCTTGTCTGCAGACTGGTGACTCATTCCGTTTCTTTGAGCACGAGGCTTATCAGGAAATCTTCCCGATTCCGACGAATGAGATTCTGACCAACCCGCTCATCAATCAGGCTGACCAGAATCCGGGATATTGATAAATTATAGATAAACACTTAATAATAAAATATTTGTGAGTGAAATGTCAGGCACCAGTAGTTGTTGTGATAGACGTCAGCGTCTGTCGTGATGAAAGCCGGTGTCTGACATGACAAACACCAGTACTTGAGACGACGAACACCAGTCTCTGATAAACGGGGAGTTATACAAGGAAAAGTTTGATGGTTTTAGAGAATAATTATGGAAAGGAAGATGTTTTATTGGATAGCACTGCTGGTTGCATATTGTCTGGCAGGCTGCCGGTCGCATTCAGGGAAGACAGATATGCAGACACGCATGCGTACAGAGATTGTCACGAATGTCAGAGACAGCGTGTTGCCGTTTTGGATGGATTATGCAGTGGCTCCCGACGGCAGTTTTTATGGAACTGTATTGCGGAATGGTACTCCGGTAGTGGATGCTCCGAGAGGAGGGGTTCTGAATGCCCGGATTCTGTGGAGTTTTTCTGCCGCATACCGTACGTTTAAGGATGAGGCTTATCTGAAGCTTGCGGATAAATCGCAACGCTACTTCATTGATACATTTATAGACAAGGAACATGGTGGGGTATATTGGCTGGTCAATCCTGACGGTGAGGTGCTGAATGCTTCCAAATATACGTATGCCATGACCTACGCCATCTATGGGCTGGCTGAACACTATCTGGCAACAGGTAACAGCGAGAGTCTGGATATGGCTGTCGGTTTATATCATACCTTGGAGGAGAAAGGCCGCGAACCGCAATATGACGGTTATGTGGAATCTTTTACTGAAGATTGGAAACAACTGGATAATTATGATAACAATGCACCCAAGACTATGAATGCGCATTTGCACGTGCTGGAGGCTTATACCCTTTTATATCAGTGCTGGAAAGACGACGGACTGAGGAAAAGACTCGAATTCTGCACCGAGTTGTTTATGGACCGCATTTATGACTCTTCAAAGAGACATTTTAATTTGTTCTTTGATAATGCATGGAACAGTCTGGTTGAGATGGACTCTTATGGACATGATGTAGAGGCGGGATGGCTGCTTTGTGAGGCTGCCCGTGTATTAGAAGACCGGCAACTGATGGATAGGGCGAATCGGCTTGCGCTGGATGTGACGGATGCTTGCTTGGCGGAAGGACTGAGTGACAAAGGGTATATGATGTATGAAAAGAAGGGCGGAAGAACAACCGGCCATGCCTCATGGTGGGGCCAGATTGAAACGATGATAGCTTGTGTCAATGCCTGGCAAATCAGCGGGAATGACGTTTATCTGCAATCGGCCGATACGGTTTGGACTTTCGTAAAGGACTGTATGATAGACCGGGAATATGGTGAGTGGTACAGTGATTGTTTTGATGGAGAACCCAAGAAGGATACTCCCAAAGTGAGTATGTGGCGTTGCCCGTATCATACGGTACGCTTGGGAGTGGAAATACATAATCGTTTAAAATAGTATTTATGAAGAAATTTATAGCAGGTGCAGCATCACTGATGCTTTGTATGGGGCTGCACGCCCAGGATTTCAGAATCAATCCATCGGGATATTTTGAGAATGGCGGGGCCAATGTGATGGTGTTCAGTGACGTCTACCCTGAAGGACACCAGGGAGGACTGACCCTTGTTTTGAATGGAGACCGCAGGGCTGCCAATGGAGATGTGCGCTTTGAAATCTCGCAAGGGCAGTGGCAGGGATTGCCCAAGATGAGAAGCCGGGTGGTGGATGAGGCTGACAATGAAATCCGTGTCACATTGAGTTATCCGGATTCGGCCAAACATATGGCAGGCTTTAATCCGATGCTTTATCCGGATTTTGTTTTTGGCTATACCATTAAGGTCAAAGGCGAGAAGGATTATCTGGTATTGACCGTTGATTTGGACCAACCGGTGCCCGAGCGGTTTGCCGGCAAGTTGGGCTTTAATCTGGAATTGGTACCTTCCACTTTGCTGGGCAAGCCGTGGATTATGGACAACCGGACGGGAGTCTTTCCCCACCAGGCGATGGGGCCCACCATGAAACAGTCTTCCAACATGGAGCATATCGGAGATTTCAACCCTGGCGGGAAAGCTGATTTGGACCAGTTGCTGTTGGATAGAAAGACTTATAACCCGATGATTGCCGATGATATCGTCTCTGCTCCTTTTGCCGAGGGGAAAAAGTTTGTACTCAATCCTCAGGATGATTTGGCAAAGATTACGATTGAAAGTGAGAAAGGAGACTTGCTGCTGTATGATGGAAGGATAAATCATAACAACGGTTGGTTTGTGCTCCGTTCGGAGTTCCCGGCAGGGACAAAGGAAGGTGCGGTGAAATGGATAATCCGTCCGACAGTCACTAAAGACTGGCGTTATGCACCGGTGGTGCAAGCCTCTCAAGTAGGTTACCATCCTGGACAGAAGAAAGTAGCTGTCATAGAGTTGGACAAACGGGATACAGACTTCAAGCAACCTGCCCTTTATCGCATTGTTGCCGATGGCAGGAAACTGGTAAAGCAGCAGGCTGCCAAGGATTGGGGAGATTTCCAACGCTACCACTATCTGCAGTTCGACTTCACGGAAGTGACGGAAGAAGGGCTCTATCAGGTGATGTACGGCGATGCTGCTTCTCCGGTGTTCCGCATTGCCAAAGATGTGTGGGACAAGGGTATCTGGCAGGCAGAGGTGGAATACTTCTTGCCGGTACAGATGTGCCACATGCGTGTGAACGAAAAATACCGTGTATGGCATGACTTCTGTCATCATGACGATGCACGTATGGCCAAAACCGATATCAACCATATAGACGGATATACTCAGGGAACCTCTACTCTTTGTAAGTACCAGCCGGGTGATTTGGTTCCAGGGCTGAATGTGGGTGGATGGCACGATGCGGGGGACTATGACTTGCGTGTGGAATCCCAGGCAGGCGAGGCCTATATACTTGCCATGGCTTGTGAGAACTTTGGTGCCTATTGGGACGAGACTTCCATAGATTTTGAAAAGAAGATAGTCGAGATTCACCAGCCGGATGGAAAGAATGACTTGTTGCAGCAGGTGGAAAACGGTGCTTTGACGATAGTGGCGGGTTGGAAGGCTCTGGGGCGTCTCTACAGAGGGATTCTGTGTCCTACCGTACGCCAGTATGCACACTTGGGTGATGCGTCGGCCCATACAGACCATGTCAGTGGGACTGCCGACGACCGCTGGGTGTTTACGGAGGACAACCCTGGTAGGGAACTTCAGGTGGCTGCCTGGCTGGCAGGTATTTCACGTGTCTTGAAGGGACATAACGATGCATTGGGAGCGGATTGTCTGGAGATAGCCCGTGAATTGTTCAGGATTACCCGCTGCGACAACAACCGGGTGCTGACAGCCAAGGTACATGCTGCCGTAGAACTTTATCTGGCGACAAAGGAAGTGGAGTACCGTGATTTCGTTTTGCAGCAGCAGGATTTCATCTGCAAGAATATCCGTCAGACGGGTTGGTTCATCGGACGTTTCGACAAGGCTGTGGGAAATGCACGTTTCAGCAAGGCTGTTCGCAAAGCACTGCCGGAGTTGCAGGCTATGTATCAGGAGTATAGCAGTAAAACTCCGTATGGAGTGCCGCATGACAGAGGTAACCGTTCTTCCGGTTCATGGGAACCCCAGCATCTGGGCTACAATTACTGTTACCTGCATGCTGCCTATCCTGACTTGTTTGCACCGGACTATATTTTCAATGCTGTCCAATACCTGCTCGGTATGCATCCGGGACGTAATCAGGCAGCGTTTGTAACGGGAGTCGGTGCCGAAACGATGAAAGCTGCCTATGGTGTCAACCGTGCCGACTGGTCTTATATTCCGGGTGGAGTGTCTCCGGGTACAAATCTGATTCGTCCTGACTTGCCCGAATTACTTCATTTCCCGTTCTTATGGCAGGAGGGTGAGTACTGTTTGGGCGGACATGCTACGTGGTTTATGTATATGGTATTGGCATCTCAGAAAATATTGAATGGTAATGAACAGTAAAATAAAGGTAGATAAGTTTGTAATTGTAGCTTTTCTGCTCTGCATGGTCTGCACTATGGCCATGCAGGCAAAAGCTTATGACAATTTTAAGGTATCGGTCTATGTACGTGCCTACGAGGTAGACAAGATGAAGGACATCCATTGGCTGGATTCGACTTGGAATGTGATTTCACAACAGTTGGAAGTGGACAAGATTTATCTGGAAACACATCGTGATTTACTGATTGTGGATGACGCCACCCTGGAGCAAGCTAAGAAATTTTTCCATGACCGGGGAATAGAGACTGCCGGAGGAATTACCTACACCATCAACGAGGCGAACAGTTTCGAGACGTTCTGCTATTCCAATCCCGAGCATCGTGAGATGGTGCGAAAGATTGCAGAACATACGGCAAAGCACTTTGACGAGTTTATTCTGGATGACTTTTTCTTCACCAGTTGCAAGTCGGACATAGAGATAAAAGCCAAAGGTGCGCAGAGCTGGACGGAATACCGTTTGAAGCTGATGACTGAAGCCGGGCGCGACCTTGTGCTGAAACCTGCCAAGAAGGTGAATCCTCGTGTAAAGGTAATCATCAAGTATCCCAACTGGTACGACCATTTCCAAGGTTTGGGCTTTAATCTGGAGGAAGGTCCCCAACTCTTTGACGGTGTCTGGACGGGTACCGAAACAAGGGACCCTGCCGGCAACCAGCATCTGCAGAATTATCTAAGCTATAATATTATCCGCTATTTCGATAATCTGCGTCCGGGCTACAACGGTGGAGGATGGGTGGACTCCGGTGGACTGAATCTAGGCATGGACCGCTATGCTGAGCAGCTGCATCTGACCATGCTTGCCAAGGCTCCCGAAATCATTCTCTTTGCCTATAACCAGCTTCTGGGCGTGAAGTTGTCTCCCAGGTTCCGTACCCCTTGGCAGGGCATGGGCACCAGCTTTAATTATGATGAGATGACTGCCCCTATCCGGCAGAAGGACGGAACTTCCATAGAGCCTACCACCATGGCACGCATTGCGGATGTTGTATTGAAACAGACTGATAAACTGATAGGTAAGTTGGGTAACCCCATTGGCATCAAGTCCTACAAGCCTTTTCATGTGGCGGGTGATGATTTCTTGCAGAATTATCTGGGCATGATAGGTTTGCCGATGGATATACGTCCCGTTTTTCCGAAAGACCAACAAGTGGTGCTGCTGACTGCCCAGGCGGCTCAAGCTCCGGAGCCCGACATTAGGAAGCAATTGCAAAGCGGACGGGATGTGGTGATTACAAGCGGCTTGCTGAAAGCCATTCCTGAAAAAATTGCCGAAATAGTAGAGTTGCGTTGTACCGATTTGAAAGCTCTTGTCAATGATTTTGGCCGATACGGACAAGCCGGACGCGATTTATTGATACCGCAGGTTCAGTATTATACGAATGATGCTTGGGAAGTAGTCAGTGCGGGCCGTCCGTTGACGGGAGGAGTATCGGGGTATCCTATTTTGTTGAGAGCTCCCTATGCCGCCGGCAATCTATATGTATTGACCATTCCCGATGATATGGGAAATTTATATGATTTTCCGGCAAAAGCCTTGAATGAGATTCGCCGCATTATGAGTAGGGATATGGATGTCTATCTGGAGGCTCCCTCCAAAGTCGGATTGTTTGTGTATGACAATAAAACACTGGTGGTGGAGAACTTCAATGATGAACCGGTGGAAGTGCGTATTGTTACCGATGATGAGGTGACGAGGTTGGAAAATCTGGAGAATGGGGATATTCTGGCTCCCCTTCCTGCCGAACCCGTACAGAGCAGGCGTCCGGTGACACCAAAGAACTCTTTCCGTTTGTCATTACTGCCCCATTCGTATAAGGCTTTCCAATATAAATGACGGGTAAGAAGATTGTCGGATAGTTATTCGGAAGGGTAACGGGAGGTCGGTTCTACAATGGGCCGGCCTCCTTTGCTTCCAGTCATCCGTGAGAATGCTTGTGTTCTTTCAATATCCTGTGCGGCAGTGTCCCGTGCCCCAGCAACTCTATCGGGCAGTTGAAGTTGCGTTCCAGCCATTCTTCCGTAACGCCGGTATCGGGATGGTAGTCCAGGGTTTCGTTGACGCAGGCAATGGACTTGACTTGCTGCAACACCGTGCCGATGTCGTGGCTGACGAGAATAATGGCGCAATCCTTGTTTATCTCTGCCAGCAGTTCGTAGAGGCGGGCTTCGAAACGCTTGTCGATGTATGTGCTGGGTTCGTCGAGAATCACCACCTGCGGGTCGGAGATGATGGCACGGCCCAGGAGGGCACGTTGCAACTGTCCGCCGCTCAAAGCGCCGATGGCACGCTGCTCCATGCCTTCCAGCCCCATGCGGGCTATCACGGCAGAGGCTTTCTCGCGGTGCCGGGCGGTGAAGCGTGAAGCCAGCGGCTTCTTGCTGCTGAGTCCTGAAAGGATGACCTCCTCTACGGTGATGGGAAATTTCCGGTCGATGCTGCTGTACTGGGGCAAGTAACCCATAGATAATTGACAATTGACAGTTGATGATTGACAATTGGCAATTTCGGAGGGGGATGGGGGGCAGGAGTGATATAGAATTTCCCCGGCGGTGGGTTTCAGCAGTCCCAGTATACATTTGATAAGGGTAGTCTTTCCACCACCGTTGGGACCGATGATGCCCAGAAAATCACGTTCGTAGATAATCAGGTTTATATCATGCAGTACGGTCCGGTTATCGTATCCGGCGCTGAGGTTCTTTATCTCTATAATGGGGGATGCAGGCATAGCTTCTTCTTCGTTAAATGGACAGAATCATCGTTTACTCTTTTACAAGCGCTCTGGCGGTATTCATCATCTCCTCCTCCCAGTCGTATGAGAGGGGATTGATAGCCACCACCC
>ENA-OURV01001228-OURV01001228.1-human-gut-metagenome-genome-assembly--contig:-NODE-1228-length-20614-cov-9.021061_pt1 | contig 20614 bp, 15 predicted proteins | sample MGYA00242141_ERZ509072 | MGnify/ENA primary metagenome ERZ509072 (study PRJEB26280, sample SAMEA2338763) | human gut metagenome | biome: human gut; feature: human-associated habitat; material: faeces... | reverse complement strand
GCCTTGGCAGCGCCGGTGGAGGAGGGGATGATGTTGGTGCCTACTGCACGGCCGCCTCTCCAGTCCTTCTTGGAGGGAGCATCAACAGTCTTCTGAGTGTTGGTGGCAGAGTGCACGGTGGTCATAAGACCCTCAACGATGCCGAAGTTGTCGTTGATAACCTTGGCAAGAGGAGCCAGGCAGTTGGTGGTGCAGCTGGCGTTGGAGACAATGTTCATATCGGTGGTGTATTTGTCATTGTTTACACCCATAACGAACATAGGAGCATCTGCGCTGGGAGCGGAGATGACAACCTTCTTGGCGCCGCCTGCAAAGTGAGCGGAAGCCTTCTCCATGGTGGTGAACACGCCGGTGGACTCAACAACATAGTCAGCGCCGGCCTCGCCCCACGGAATCTCAGAGGGGTTCATGCAGTTGTAAACAGTTACAGCCTCGCCGTTGACGATGAGCTTGCCGTCCTTGGTTTCAACGGTGCCGTTGAAATGACCGTGAACGGAATCATACTTGAGCATGTAGACCATGTAGTCAAGATCGATGAAAGGATCGTTTACCGCAACAACCTCAACAGAGGGATCGGCAGCGGCAACACGGAATACCAGTCGGCCGATACGGCCAAAGCCATTAATACCGATTTTAATCATTTGGATTACCTCCCAATTAAATTCTTCCTATATTTTAGTATAAATTGCCGATACGGGCAAGCGAATTTTGCATTTATCCGCTTTTTTGCCGTATATGCATATCAAAAAGATAGAAAAACAGCCGTCAGCGGCGGCTGCTGTTTCTGATTGCTATAAGCCGTACCAGCTGCAGCAGGGACATAAGCATCGCTGCTACATAGGTAAGCGCTGCGGCGGTGAGCACCTTGCGGGCGCCAGAGGCTTCATCAACGGAAAGAATGCCTTCGCCCTGAAGCGCCTTCATGGCGCGGCGGGAAGCATCAAACTCCACGGGCAGGGTGATAAGCTGGAAAAGCACTGCAAAGCTGAAAAGCAGTATGCCTATATCGCACAGCACAGGGACGCTGCTGTTGAAGATGAGCCCTATTATAAAAACGGGCATTGCCAAAGAGGAACCTAAGTTTACTACCGGGAGCAGCGCGTTGCGAATTGCAAGCGGCTTATAGCCGGAGGCGTACTGCATTGCATGGCCGGATTCATGGGCGGCCACGGCGATGGAGGCTATTGAGCAGGTATCGTACACTCCGCCGGAAAGCCGGATAACGCCGCTTCTTGGGTCAAAATGATCCGTAAGCGTGCCGGAGGTGCGGGTTACCGTTACTCCCGGAACGCCGCCCTGCCGGAGAATCTGTTCGGCGGCCTGTCTGCCCGTTATGCCGCACATGGCCGGTATAGAGGAATATTTTGAGTAGGCATTGCTTACCATAAGCTGCGCAATGAGCGACAGCAGCAGACCGGGGATGAGAATGATTACGGTCCAGTCCCAAAAGAACATAGGTTTTACTCCTTGCGTATCTGCGGCGGGCCTGCGCTTTTGTGCCGTATATTGCGGCGGAGCAAAGCAAAAAGCCGTTGCGCAGAGAATGTCCGCTTTGATGCGGATTTTTCAGTAAATATAATATATCATTTGCCCTTGCAGGTCAACGGCAGTAAATACATATTTACAAAAGATTAAAAAATACGGATATATAGCGGGGAAATCACGAAAAAAACGGGTACGGACACGGAGAAGGAACAAAAAAGACACCCGCTGTGCGGGTGCCGGAAAAACGGTCATTTGTGCCGTAATAGTTTATAAAAACGTTTTATTCGGACTTCTTTTTCTTTTTGAAGGCGATGATAAGCACAACCGCGATTACGGCAACTGCCGCAGCGGCAGCTATTACGACAGGCACAACGGGGAAGGAGGAGCTGCCGGACGGAGCATCGCTTGTCTGCGGCGCCGTGGTGGTATCGGCGGTTTGAGCGGGCGCGGGAGAAGCGGTGGCATCGCTGCTGCTGCTGCCGGTGGCATGGCCTTCATCGGGGGTGAAATCGCTGCCCAGCTTTACAAGCATATAATCGTCAACGACAAAGCCTTCGCCCTCTTCGCAGGCAACGGAGTAAAGCGCTACGCCGGGGTTAAGGATGCGGGTGCTGCCGCTTTCCCACTTGCCGCAGTCGCAGCTGTCGTGATAGCCGTAGGAGGAATAATAGCAGTAGTCGGCGCCAAGAGAATCAAGGCGTACGATGTACCAGCCCTTGAAGCCTGAGGGAATACTGGCAAGGCCGTGGCCGTAATCCTCTAAATATTCCTCGGCCTTGTAGATTTTGCCGTCGGTGCTCATAAGGTAGCAGTCAACATCGGAAAACTCGGTTTGCTGATATACATTCTGATGGGCATTTCCGTCGGAGCCGACTACCTCGCCGAACCAGGATACGCCGGCGGCATCGCAGGAGTTATTTTCGATATAAAAGCCTACGGCATCATACTGCGCGCATTTTTCTGCGGTGAGATACTGCTCGCGGATATCGTCGGTTATGCCTATGCGCATGGCCATATAGCCCATGAACAAATCGGTTATGACAAAGCCGTGATCCTTATAGCTGTACCGGGTTTCCGGGGCCTCGTAGAAAAACCAGCCGTTATTGCCGTTATCAATAGTAAACGGAGCATCGTCCTTATCGTCAAAGCTGTAAAAGATCTCGGCGGTTATACGGCTCTGGGGCGGAGCCGCTGCAAAACCGATGCAGCACAGGCAGGAAAGCAGCAGGGACACAAGAAGAAAAACAAACATTCGCTTCATACTTTTATCATTCCTTTTCTTTTTCTTAAATGCATTATAGCAGAACGGCAAACAGGTTTCAATACACCCTGCAAACTGATATTAGCACAATATTATCCACAAAAAATGTAAATTTAATGCAGCATATGCCATTCGCGATTGAGTGCGAAACGATGTTTGTTTAATGCAGCCGGTGCTTTTTCGGCGATGTGTTTTTTGGAGATGCCGAGGGATGCGTGCGCGTAAAAAAAGGCCGACAGCTGTCGGCCTTTTCGGCATGACGGACGGATATCCGCACCCTTGGGGGATATGCGCGGTATCAGGCAAGCTTTTCCTGATTTCCGGTGCGAAGATCCACGCGGTAAATGGTTTGCGACGAGGTGTTGACGGTGTAGAACAGCCAGTCGCCTGCAATGCAGAGATCGCCGCAGTAGGCGCGGCTGCCCAGCTTTGCAAGCTCGCTGCCGTCAAGCCGGCAGGAGTATATGCATGAGTAATCGTTGACATTTGAAAAATAGAGATAGCCGTTACAGATGTTTATATCTGCAACGGTAATATCGGCGATTTTGCGTGCATTGCCGCCGTCAATATCCGCGGCGTAAAGACGGTCGGAATCGGCGGAGTTGGCGTAGTAAACCGTGTCATTGTAAATAACGATGCTGGTGGCGCGAAGATTACCTGTTTTTTTATAGGTGTAGCCTTCCCCATCGCTGTTCGGATAGGCGGCATAGAGCTGCTTTGAATGGCGTACGGCGCAGGAATACAAGGCTCCGCGATAGTAAAAAGGCGACATGACCTTCTGATCGCTTATGCGGGTGTAGCCGGTGCCGTCGGTTTTGAGAACATGGAGGCGCTGACTGCTGCTTACGGTTTCCATGTATATAAGGTCGCCTACAACGGTGAAGGCGGACATGCTGGTTTTGTATAAAAGCGTACGCTCGCTTCCGTCGGTGCGGCATTTATAGAAATGCAGACCGGCAGCCGGGGCGCAGTAGTAAAGCCAGCCCTCGCAGACGGTGATGAATTTTGCTTTGTCCTTGGTTACGCGCACGGCCTGCGTGCCGTCGTTTTTCATGCTCCATATGCGGTAGCCGTCGGCGGGGTTAAGATAGTATACGGTGTCGTTTTCGCGGGCTGCAAGGCCGTAGCCTGCGGTACCGCCGGCATTTACGCTGTAAGGCACATAGGAGGGGCCGTCCGCGGTATTTACGGCATCGCGTCCGTCAAAGAGCAGACGGGGGTCCAGCGTAATGCGCCTTACGGTATCGGCGGAATTGGAATAGCCGGCGTAGTCGCTGCGGCGGCCCTGCAGCAGCTCAAGATGTATTTCCGGAAAGCCGGAGGGGCCGGCATTGCCGGTATAACCCAAAAGCTCGCCCGCCTGCACGGTAGCCCCGGATTCCATAAAGGAAGCGGCCTGCTCGAATTGCGCAAGATGGAGAACGGTAAGGGTGAGGTCTCTGTCGGGAACATATATACTTACCGCATCCTTCGAGGCTGCCGTTACCGTGCCGGAAACCGGGGAAAGGAAGGGTTCGTCGGCATGACAGAAATAGTTGATGCCGGCATTTACGCCCTGAAAGCCCGGAGCGGCATCGAGGTATTCAAGGGACAGCTGCCCGTAGCCGAAGGAGTAATCGCTTTTATCGGTGTTTGTTACGGTTTTAAGCAGCGCGGCATAGCCGGCATCGGAGGAGCTGAAATAGCGTATTCCGGGAATATAGTCAAAATAGGCAAAGCGCAGCACCTGTTTGTCGGAATCAAGCTCCAGCACGGACAGCCCGCGGCAGGCCTCATCCTCCACTATGCCGTTTTGGGGAACGGGAGAGTAGCCCTCCGGCTTATCTCCGGCGGAAAAGGAAGGCTCATCCGCAGAAAAGCGGTAGACAAACTCTCCCTGAGCCGCAAATTCGCATTTTACGCGGCCGACAGCGCCGCTTTCCGATATTCCGAAGGCTCGCATTTCAAGCGCGGAGGGATCATCGGGGGAGGGAGTGTCTTCCGGCGCGGGAGAGAAGGACGGACCGCGCGTGGCTTCGATTGGGTTTACAATGCCCATACAGCCGCTGAGCGCCGATATGAGCGCCGCGCACAGGCACATGACCGTAAAAAAACAGAAAAGGGTGTTTTTTTTCATAGAGGACTCCTTTGTTTGTTTTTTGCCGTTTTGCTTTGCGGCTGCCGTTAAGCGGGCTTATACGCGCGGAGCGGCCTTTTTAAGCAGCGGATAAAGCGCCAGTGCAACAACGGCATTAAGCGCCAGCTGTATCAGGTTGAACAGAACATTGGTGCCCGCAACGGCGATACCGTAGAGCAGCCACTCGTAGAGAAAATAGCAAAGCACCATTGCGACACCGCCCGCAAGCAGCGCAAGCACGCTGCGCCAAAAGCCGGGGAAGCCGGCGTTTTTGCGGGGACGCAGTATAAGGCAGGCTATAAGACCCATAAGGAATTTTGCCGCCAAGGTGGCGGGGGCGTATACGGTGTAGCCGGAGAGCAGGTCGGCAAGAGCACCGCCCACGGCGCCCACGGCAGGACCGTACCACAGCCCCAGCAGCAGGCACGCACAAAGAGTTACGCAGTCGCCCAGATTTATGTTGCCCACGGTTGTTATAAATGTGGGAACGGAAAGAAAAGCTGTCATAAGGGTGCATGCGGCGCAAAGCAGCGCGGCTATGCAAAGCCTGCGAAGGGAAGTTCTGTTCATGGTGTGTACCTCGTTCAGATTATTTATAAGTCCGGAAAGCGCAAATTGCTTTTGCTTTTTGCACATAGGGGAGATATTAAAGATATTATACAATAGCACAGTATATTTGACAAGCAGGGACGGCGCAGACGGGCGAAGAAACACGGGCGGCAAGGCGCCCCGTCCGCCTTGCCGCAGTAAAAAATCCGCCGCTTAAAAAGCGGCGGAGAAGCTCCGAGAGGATGTTTGTGCGCCGTTTGCGGTGCGGTTTTCGGTGTTATCTCTTGAACTGAACATCCTTTTCGTACTGCTTGATGGCGGCCAGAGCGTTTTTGCCGTCGGCTATGCCGTTTTTCATGAGAAGATAATCCCATACGGCATTAACGGGCAGGTTCTTGAATTCATCGCTAAGCATAAGGCGGGAGGTGAAATCGCCCTCAACCTCGGCCTTGTCGATAAGCTCAAAGGGCTCAAGCAGGGAGGCCAGAATAGCCTTGCCGGCAGCGCGCAAACCGATAGCCCAGGCGGCAACGCGGTTGATGGAGGCATCAAAGTAGTCAAGACCCATGGGAACTCTGCCGTAGAGGTTTCCGCGGCGCATTTCCTGCATTATGCCGTAGAGCTCGTCGTTCTGGATAACGACATGGTCGCTGTCCCATCTTACGCCGCGGCTGATGTGCAGCATAACGGTATCTACAAAGTTAATATAAGAGCTGAGCTTATCCGCTACGCTCTCGGTGGGGTGGAAGTGACCTGTGTCAAGGCATACGCCTACGCCGTTCTTTGCGGCATAGCCAAGATAGAATTCATGGCTGCCCACGGTGAAGCTTTCCACGCCGATTGCAAAGAGCTTGCCCTCAAGGACGTCGGCGGCATATTTTTTCTCTTCGGGAGTATAAGCCTTGGCAAAGATCTTATCAAGGGAATCCTGAAGCAGCTCGCGATAGCGGAAGCGATTGGCGGGGATATCCTTAAGGCCGTCCGGAATCCAGATGTTGTTGTAGCATTTTTCGCCCATTTCCTTGCCGATGGCTGCGGAAATCTCGCGGGAGTCGATGCCGGCTTCTATCCAGTAATCACGGGTGGATTTATCAAGGCAGGCAAGGGAGAAGCCCTTGTTCATCATGGGGTGGGTGAAGAAGGAGGCGTTGAAGTCAAGACCGTAGCCCTTTTCCTTTGCCCACTGAATCCAGTTGGAGAAATCGTCGACGGTGAGATCGTTTCTGGGATGATGCTTTTCGGCATACATGGAGTGCAGATTGATCTTGTGCTTAAGGGGGGAGAGAGAGCAGGCCATGTCGATATCGCTGCGGAGCTCGTCGCCGTTGCGGGCGGCGCCGGGATAGCAGCCGGTTACGAGGTTCTGGCTTTCGGCCTGAATGCCTTCAAAGCCGTGAACATCATCGCCCTGCCAGCAGTGCACGGAGATTTTGATCTTAGCAAACTCCTCCAGTACCTTTTCCACATCTACGCCCCAGTCTTTATATACGGCTTTGGCGCTTTCGTAATTCTTGAGGATCTGTTCCTGTGTCATAGATATCACCTTTCCTTTTGATTATTATCCTTTTGATTATTAACTGTAATTCCGCTGCGACGGAACCGTGTTCTTTTGTTTTTCCGCATTTATTTGCCGTGTTGCGTATATCGGCAAAAAACACGGCGCATACCGGGAAAATCACACCGTTTGAATTATACTCCCTGCATGGGGGCTTGTCAATACGGGCAAAGGAAAAACATATGCCGAAAATCGGACAAAAAGGCTTGGGTGCTTAAAAGAACCCGCATCAGACAAGGGCGACAACGGCGCAGAATACGGCGCACAGCAGCATAATTCCCCCGGAAACAAAGGACACCGAGGAGGCGCTGCGGGCGCACACCCTTTTTGCGCGCAGCGATATGCCGTTGGTTATAAGCATAAGCCCGAGGCTAAGAGCGCTCAGAGCGCCGCTGAGGTATTCGGGAAGCACGCCGCACCAGCCGAGAACAAGCAAAATTATTGCATCCAAAGCAAAAAAGGCTATAAGCAGCAGGCGTATTTTCTGCATTGCGGACATGTCGGAAAGCCGGGAAAGGATTTTGTTTATCATTTATTGCTCCTTCGGACCGTTATTTTAATTAAGGATGGCCCCTATGACGATATTATACCCCTTAGCGCCCTGTTTTGCAACAGATAAATAGCCCCCCGCGCGTGCGGGGATAAAAATGGTTTTTCGGGCGGAAAAACGGGCTTAATAATTAAAGCAAGGCTGTGTTTGACTTGCTTTTGAAAAGGAAATGTGATATAATACATATTATAATATACCATGGCTGCGCATACTGCGCGGCGCACGGTCCGCGGCAGGCTCAGGGCTGTGTCTTTAGCGGATGTTTTATAAAAAACGGCCGGGAAACGGCAAAAGGGAGGAATGACGGTGCTGCTTCATCTTGGAGGAACCGCCGGCGTGCCCCTCGGAAGGGTAGTGGCGGTGCTGAGCATGGAAAGCCCTTCGCAGGATACTGCGGAGCTGATAGCGGCGGCGCGAAAAGCCGGGCTTGTTACCGAGGTGTGCCCGCCTCCGCATAAAAGCTGTGTAATAACGGCGGAAGGACGTAAAAGCAAGCTGTATTTGTCGCCAATATCGGCGGGCACGCTGCGGGCGCGCGCCGAAAGCGGCGGAATGAGCGAGGTTCAGTGAAAAACCGACGGTTAAATACGGGGTGAAATGCGCGCGGCGCCGCTGCTTGCGCGGGACGCGCACGAAGATGAACATTTTTGCGGTATGGGAAAATAGCGGAAGACAGACAATAATCATACGGAAAGGAGCCGTTCGCTTGTTCGGACGGATATGTGTATGTCGCAGGAGAATATAACGGTTAATATCGGCACGGAATCGGACGCCATTGAAAAAATGACGGCGGTGCAGGGAGAATACGATGCTTCTCAGATTCAGGTGCTGGAGGGGCTTGAGGCGGTGCGCCGAAGACCCGGAATGTACATAGGCTCAACGGATGAGCGGGGTCTGCATCACCTGGTGACGGAGCTTGTGGACAACAGTATAGATGAGGCATTGGCGGGCTACTGCACGGAAATCGAGGTTACGCTGCATGCCGACGATACGGTATCCGTACGGGACAACGGACGCGGTATTCCGGTGGATATTCACGAAAAGTACGGTATTCCGGCCGTGGAGGTGGCTATGACCATTCTGCATGCGGGCGGAAAGTTCGGCGGCGGAGGATACAAGGTATCGGGCGGTCTGCACGGCGTAGGCATGAGCGTGGTCAACGCGCTCAGCGAGGAAGAGCATGTGGAGATATGCCGTAACGGCAAAAAATACGAGCAGGATTATTCCCGTGGCAAGGCATTGGGGCCGCTGAGGGAAACCGGCACGAGCGATCACACCGGCACATATCACAGATTCCGTCCGGATTCCGAGATATTTGAAACCACGGTGTTCAATTTTGAAACCATAAGGCAGCGTCTGCGAGAGCTGGCGTTTTTGAATAAGGGCATAAAGATCACGGCAAGGGATGAGCATCCGGACAATCTCAAGGAGGATGTATTCCACTATGAGGGCGGCATACGGGAGTTTGTGGCATACCTTAACAAGGGAAAGCAGGTGCTTACGGAGCAGCCGCTGTATTTTGAGGGCAACAAGGGCATGAGCGTTGTAGAGGTGGCCATGCAGTACAACGACAGCTACAAGGAAACGGTGTACACCTATGCCAACAATATTGCTACGCACGAGGGCGGCACGCACCTTGAGGGCTTCCGCAGGGCGTTGACGCGGGTGATAAACGAATATGCGCGCAAGTTCAAGCTGCTTAAGGACAGCGAGGCTGCACTGTCGGGAGACGATGTGCGAGAGGGCTTGACCTGTGTTATATCGGTCAAGCTGGAGGAGCCGCAGTTTGAGGGGCAGACCAAAACAAAGCTGGGCAACAGCGAATTCCGATCCCTTACCGACAGCATAGTGGGGCAGGGGCTTACGGATTATCTTGAAGAGCATCCCGCCGAGGCAAAGGGCATAATTGAAAAATGTCTTATGGCAAACCGCGCAAGGGAGGCGGCGCGCAAGGCGCGTGAGCTTACAAGGCGCAAGAATGTGCTGGAGAGCAATTCTCTTCCCGGAAAGCTGGCCGACTGCTCGGATTCCGATCCGCAGAAATGTGAAATATTCATAGTGGAGGGAGACTCCGCAGGAGGCAGCGCAAAGCAGGGCAGGGACAGAAAAATACAGGCGATACTGCCTTTGCGCGGAAAGATTCTCAATGTTGAGCGCACGCGAGTGGACAAAATGCTTCAGAACAATGAGATCCGCGCCATGATAACGGCCTTCGGCGCCGGTATCGATACGGAATTTAATATTGAAAAGCTGAGATATCACAAGATAATCTGCATGACGGATGCCGATGTTGACGGCAGCCATATACGCATACTGCTGCTGACCTTCTTCTTCCGGCATATGCCGCAGCTTATTGAAAACGGATATGTATACATTGCTCAGCCGCCGCTTTACAAGGTTACAAACACCCGTACAAAGGCTATAAATTATTTTTACAACGATGCGGAGCTGCGCACCTTTATAGATTCCAAGGATGAAGGCGAGCGCAAGAGCCTGCTTACCAACCGCTTCAAGGGTCTGGGAGAGATGAATGACAGCCAGCTGTGGGAAACCACAATGAACCCGGAGACCCGCACGCTGCTTAAGGTGACCATGGAGGATGCAATAGCGGCAGACCAGATATTCTCCCTTCTTATGGGGGATCTGGTGGAGCCGCGGCGCGAGTTTATAGAGCAGAACGCCAAGCTGGTTGCAAGCGACGACCTTGACATATAAGCGGAGGAGCAGCTGAATGGAAAACGAGCTTAAAAGCAGAGTACTTGATGTAAATATCGAGGAAGAAATTAAAAAATCCTTTATATCCTATGCCATGGCGGTTAATATTTCCCGTGCGCTGCCCGATGTGCGGGACGGACTTAAGCCGGTGCACAGGCGCATACTTTATTCCATGTATGAATCGGGCTACACCAACGATAAACCCACCCGCAAAAGCGCAAGAATCGTGGGTGATGTAATGGGTAAATATCACCCGCACGGCGATGCGGCCATATACGACGCTATGGTGCGCCTTGCCCAGCCTTTCTCCATACGCTACACATTGGTTCAGGGGCAGGGCAACTTCGGTACGGTGGACGGAGATCCGGCAGCGGCAAGCCGTTATACCGAGGCAAAGCTTTCCAAAATAGCGGGCGATCTGCTTGCCGATATTGATAAGGACACGGTGGATTTCTATCCGAACTTTGACGAAACCGAAATGCAGCCCAGGGTGCTGCCCAGCCGCTTCCCCAACCTGCTTGTAAACGGTTCGGACGGTATAGCCGTGGGTATGGCTACAAATATTCCTCCGCACAACCTGCGCGAGGTAACGGCGGGCGTAAAGGCGCTTATCGACAACCCCGATATTACCTCCGAGGAGCTTATGGAGTACATAAAGGGGCCGGATTTCCCTACGGCGGGCACCATAATGGGGCTTTCCGGCATCAGGCAGACCTATACCACGGGCCGGGGCAGAATAGTGGTGCGGGCAAAGCACGAAATAGAGCAGATGACGGCCGACCGGGCGCGCATTGTGGTTACGGAGCTGCCGTACCAGGTCAACAAGGCGCGCCTTGTGGAGAAAATTGCAGAGCTGCATAAGGACAAACGCTTTGAGGGCTTAAGCGCATTGCGCGATGAATCCAACAAAGACGGTATGCGGCTTGTAATGGAGCTGAAGAAGGATGTAAATCCGAATGTCGTGCTTAATTTCCTTTATAAGCACACTCAGCTTCAGGAGACCTTCGGCGCGATAATGCTGGCGCTTGTGGACAATGAGCCGAAGATACTTACCCTTAAGGAGATGCTGTATTATTATCTTGAGCATCAGAAGGAGGTTATTGTCCGCCGCACAAGGTTCGATCTTAAAAAGGCACAGGCAAGGGCGCATATTTTGGAGGGCCTTATAAAGGCGCTGGATATAATTGACGAGGTCATAAGCCTTATACGCTCTTCTCAGACCACGGATATTGCCAAAAGCGCGCTTATGGAGCAGCTGGGCTTTTCCGAGGAGCAGGCAAAGAGCATACTGGATATGCGCCTGCAGCGCCTGACAGGCCTTGAAAGACAGCGGCTTACGGACGAACTGGAGGAAAAGAGGAAGCTTATTGCCTACTACAATGAGATACTGGGAAGCGAGAAGCTGGTGCTGGAGATAATCAAGGACGAGATAGGCCAGATAGCGGAGAAATACGGCGACGACCGCCGCACGGAGATCACGGCGGCAAGCGACGAGATAGATTTTGAATCGCTTATTCAGGAGGAGGACATGGTGGTTACCATGACCCACTTCGGATACATCAAGCGGCTGCCCAGCAACACCTACCGTGCTCAGCACAGGGGAGGCAAGGGCATAACCGGGCTTACCACCCGCGAAGAGGACTTTGTGGAAAGGGTGCTGGTTACAAGCACGCACACCGATCTGCTGTTCTTTACAAACTTCGGCAAGGTGCATCAGATAAGATGCTATCAGATACCCGAAGCGGGCAGAACGGCAAAGGGTACGGCGGTGGTAAACCTGCTCAATCTCGCTGCGGGCGAAAAGGTAACGGCGGTTATTCCGCTGCCTGAGGATAAGCAGGAGCGTCAGGGCAAAAACCTTGTTCAGGCCACGAAGGACGGCTTTATAAAGAAAACAAGACTGAGCGAGTTTGAAAACATACGAAAAAACGGCATACTTTCCGTTATACTGCGTCCGGGCGATGAGCTGGTGCAGGTGGCGCTTACAAGCGGCGAGGACGACATCGTTCTGGGCACGGCGCAGGGCAAGGCAATACGCTTCAGCGAGAAAAACGTGCGTCAGATGGGCAGAGTGACTCAGGGCGTTACGGCTATGGATATAGCTCAGGGAGACAGAGTTATAAACATGGGCATACTCAGAGAGGGCACTACCATTCTTACCGTTACCGAGAACGGCTTTGCAAAGCGCAGCTTCCCGGAGGAATACCGTGTTATCAACCGCGGCGGCAAGGGAATAATCACGCATGAGCTTACCGAAAAAACCGGCGAGCTTGTGGATATCCAGGTGGTAAACGATGACGATGATGTGATGCTTATCACCTCTGACGGAGTGATCATACGCATACCGGTGGCGCAGATACGCATTGCGGGGCGCGCGACTCAGGGCGTAATTGCCATGAGAGTGGCTGAGGGCGTTAAGGTCGTGTGCGCGGCGGCGGTGCCTGCGGAGGCGGAAACGGAGCAGGCCATTGAGCAGCAGGCAGAGGCGCATGCGCAGGATGCGGACAGCGCGGCCGATGACGATGCATTGCTTGACCGTGAGGATACAGAGCTTATCTGAAAAGAATTCCCATAAATAATACAATAAATGAACCGTTTGGCTTTTTGCAAACGGTTCATTTTTTATTATAATATGCCGTTTGGACATAAAAAAGCGGATCCGTACGGGCCGGCTTAAATATTGCGTTCTTCAAAAAGGTCGGTTATCGGCACGTCGAGAGCTTTTGCAATGCCGTAGAGTTCAATATCCGTAACCGTGCGCTGCTTGTCTTCAATACGGGAAACGGAGCCCCTGCATACATATATCGCCATAGTTTCCAGCTTATCGGACAGTGCTTGCTGACTTAGATGTTTTTTGATTCTGAGCCTGCGAAGATTTTTCCCTATCATATTCATTTCGTTCCCGTCGATAATTCTTGCCATACATTACCTCCATATATTTTGTCTTGACATAGGACAAAGACAACGTCAAACTATGTATCGCAAATAATTGTCCTATAACAGGACAAAAACTTATACAGGAAGGTAAATATGAAAAAATACCTTGTTGTCATAATGGCGGTCTTGATGGCGTTATGCCTTTGTGCCTGCGGCAAGAGCGAGGCGGTAAAGGCTGCGGAGGAAAAAATAGCGGCAATAGGCGATGTAACGCTGGATAGCGAAAAACGCATTTCGGCAGCGGAAAAAGCAGTGGAAAAGCTGAGTGATGATGAGCTTAAACAGCTTGACAAGGCGGAGGAGCTTAAGAAGGCACGGGAAAAGTATGAAAGGTTGGTTGAGAGCAAGGCGGCAGTTGTAGATTCGTTAATTGTACAAATAGGAGAGGTTACTATTGAGAGTGAAGAAAAAATAGAAGCGGCAAGACAGGAATATGATGCCGTGCCGGCGAGCGTGAAGAGCAGGGTTAAAGGATTGACTGAGCTTGAATCGGCGGAGAATATGCTTATAATGCTGCGTGCACAAAGAGCGGACAACCTGATCGATCAGATAGGAGAGGTTACACTTGAAAGTGCCGATAAAATAAATGCAGCTCAGCAGGCGTTTAATAGGCTTAAGAAAAATGAAAAAGCTCAGGTAAAAAACGTTTCCCGGCTCACTCGGGCGAGGGAAGAGTTTGCGGCACTGCAAAAGCGGGAGAAGGAGGCAAAGCGCACCGAGGCGCTTAAGCTGCTTGGGAATATGCGCCTTGATGAAGATAAAGTAAGACATTTGAAATTCTATTATCCCAGCATATGGAGGGTTAATCAAAACGAAACTTGGATTGCAGATAAACGCTGTTTCATATTGCCATATATAGGTATGGATGACCATGGCGGTGTATGGATGAGGGTTGTATATAATTTTACGAATGACGATTGGGTGTTTTTCAAAAAGATTACGGTAGCGGCTGATGAAAAAAGATATTATAGGAGCTTTGAGGATTACGATATAGTTCACGATGTTGACGGCGGTGTACGGGAGTATATAGACATTGACGGTGTTTCTGATGTTGAAATGCTTTTGGCAATAGCCAATTCAAAGGAAACCATCGTGCGCTTTGAAGGAAACGAGTTTGTATACGATTTTATTGTTAAGGAAATCGATAAACGGGCTATAAGAGAGGTTTTGCTGGTTTATGAAACATTTCGGTATGGTAGCATTACTTTCCCGAATAAATTGCATCGTTAAGTTTATGGTAGTGCGTATTAAATGATGTTGACCGTTGCGGTTTTTTGCAGAAAAAATAAATGTAAATCAGTAAAATATATTGCAATAATGTAGCTGAGATGCTATACTAAACGCAATATATGACAGTAAGATGTCGGTTTTAATAATTGCAGGGGGTTAATTATGTATTGTAAAAATTGCGGTCAGCCGATAGATCCGAATGCAGAGGTTTGCATACATTGCGGCTTCAAAAAAGGAACCGGTGCGGCGTTTTGCTCAAATTGCGGCTCGCAGATGCAGCCGGGCGCGACATTCTGCCCCAATTGCGGCGCTCCTCTGGCGCAGTACACAGCGGATCAGCAGAAATCCAAAATGACGGCGGGTCTGCTTGGCGTGCTGCTCGGAGGTCTGGGCGTTCACAACTTTTATCTGGGCTACACCGGCAAGGGCATTGCGCAGATATGCCTGAGCTTTTGCTGCGGCATAGGCTATATCTGGGGTCTTATCGAGGGTATTATGATCTTTACCGGCAATATCGATAAGGATGCAAACGGCATTCCGCTTAAGAAGGATTGCTGACGGGCCGATAATTAAAGCATTGCAAAAAAGGCGCGCACCCGCAGGGGTACGCGCCTTTTGTCGGTTCGGTTTGTTTCGATATCGGCTTGTGCTTTACCGCGCAACTGCAATATCGTATTTTCCGCACTCAAGGGTGAGAACGGTCATGGCGTCGGTACGGCTTTCCGTGCTTACGCCGGGGCAGCAGTCGGGAGCGCTGCCGTCCACAGTGACGCCGGTGCCTTCAAGCTCAACAACGGCCTTGCAGGAAACGGGAACCTCAATATGCAGGCTCCAGCCGGAAGCGGTTTTTTTCCAGGCGGATACAATGCGGCCGTAGGGAGTTTCGATGCTGCCGCTGCAGGCAGGCATATTCTCCGGCAGATACGGATGCACGCGAAAACGGCGGAATGCGGGCTCGGACACGGTTATGCCGGCAAGGTATTTATAGAACCATGCGGTTATGGAGCCGTACATCGGATGGGAGTGAGAGTTCATTGCAAAGCCGGTGGCGTATTCCCAACGCTCCCATATGGTGGTGGCGCCCTTGCTTCTCATATAGCCCCAGCTGGGGTAGGTGGTCTGCTCCATGAGCTTCATTGCGGTTTCAAGGTAGCCGTAGCGGGTGAGTATCTCCGGCAGGTATTTTGTGCACAGATTGCCGGTGGAGAGGTGATAGCCCCGCTTTACGATATCGGCGTTGATGTTGGCGGCAACGCGCGCCTGCTCGGACTGCGGCACTATGCCAAGCTCCAGTGCAAATATATTCGCCGCCTGAGAGCCGGTGGAATAGTTGGCGCTCACACGGTCGTAATATACATCGTTAAGGCGGGTGCAAAGCTCACTTACACGGTCTGCATACATTTTTTCATCCTCGCCGTGGCCGGTGATGCGTGCCACCTCCTGCATAAGACGGGCGTTATAGTAATTGAAGCAGCTGGACATATACTGCCCGGAGGTTATGCCGGATACGGGGGAGCCGCCGTTGAAGCTGTCCGGTTCCGGACCCGCCCAGTCGCCGTAAAGGCTGTATATGGCAATGCCGCGGTCGGAATTGCGGTACAGGTATTCGGTCCATTTGCGGAAGCCCTCGTAGTTTTCGCGCAGGGCGCGGTCGTCCCCGTAGTGACGGTAAACAAGGAAGGGCGCATAAATGTAGGAGGAGCATACGGCATCGGCGGGCTTGTTTCCGCGGCGGAAGGGGGCGGTATCGCCTATGGCGCCGCTTACGGGATCCTGCGTGCCGGTTATATCGCGCGCCCACTTGGAATAAAGCAGGTGCAGGTCGAGATTATATACTGCGCCCTCGCTGCGGGCGGTCATATCGTTGAGCCAGCCCTGACGCTCGGCCCGCTGCGGGCAATCGGTGGGGATGGAGTGAAGGTTGCCCTTTTCCGTCCACATGATGGCCTCCTGGAGCCAGGATATCATATCGTGCTCGGCCTTGAAGGTGCCTATCTGCTCTACATCGCTTGCAAGAGTAAAGGCGGTGAGGGTGTCGTCATCCGGCTCCTCGGTAAGGCCGTATACGGCGGCAAAGCGGAAGCCGTGATAGGTGAAGGAGGGCATGAATTCCTCGGTTTTGCCCGTGCCCTCAAGAGTATAGCAGTCGGTTTGCATCTCGTAGGGATAGTTGGGCTCCGCTATGCGCAGATATACCATGTTCGGGGTGCCGTCCTCGTTAAGCAGCTCGGTGTGGGCGATGCTGATTTTTGTGCCTCTTTCGCCCTTTACACGCAGACGGCAGATGCCGGTGAAGTTCTGACCGAAATCGTACAGCCATGCGCCGTCCTTTATCTGATGACGGGAAACGGGCTTCATTTCGCGGCCGATAACCACGGGCTCAATGGGGGTGGCAATCAGGCGTCCGCCGGGATGGGGAAGCTCAATGGCGGTATAATAGGCGTTCATAAAGCTTTTTTGGCAGTCAAGCACCGTTTCGGGGGATTCCGGCAGCCAGAAGTTCATTATGCCGAAGGTTTCGTGGCGGTATTTCTTTTCAAATTCAAAGCCCGGGTCCGCCCAGCCGGTCATTTCCATGGCGGGGTTGCGTCTTTCGCCGGCGTACTGTGTGGCAACGCTCGTGCCGGAGGGGCAGAAAATAAAGTTGCCGTGGGAGGAGAAAAAGGTGTCGCTTTCGCCGTTATCGTAGCTTACGCGGCCCTGAAGCAGGAAGCAGCCGTGCTCCGCCCAGCCGTTATTAAGGCGCACGCCGATGACATTGTCCCCCGAGTGCAGCGCGTTTGTTACATCGAAGGTGACATAGTACAGCTCTTTTTTATAGTCGGAGTTTACGGGCTCCAGAACATTTGAGCCTATACGCGTGCCGTTTACATAAAGCTCGGTAAAGCCGGCGGCGGCTATGTATATCCGTGCGCATGCAATGCTTCTGCGCGCCTCAAAATGGCTGCGGAACAGCAGTATTCCGGAATAGGAGCAGGGGGAGCCGATGAAGCTGCCCTCCCAAAGCGCAGGGTCCAGCAGACCGGTTTCAAAGCTTGCGGTGTCGCTTACGGCTTCCTCACCGTTTTCATCCCTGACGCATACGCGCCAGAAGTAGCGGGCTGTGCTTTTGTATGCGGCGTCGGCATCGCAGAAGAAAGCGTCACCCGGTACAAGGCCGCTGTCGAATACATCGCCCGAAAGGGAGGCTGCCCCCTGCTCGCTTGAAGCGACTATTACGCGGAAGGCGCTCTGACGCGCGCAGCGCGGGCCGGAGAGCTTCCAGCTGAGGCGGGGTACGGTGTCGATGCCCAAGGGGTTGCGGCGGTTTTCGCAGCGGAGATCGGTAAATATAAGGCTCATTTGGTTATATCCTTTCAGCATTAATGGTTGTTTTGAGTATGATGGCCGGGATGTTTTTTGCCCGAAGGCAGAAATAAAAATCCGCGGATAGAAAATTTCAGTTGATATTATACATTAAAACAGTTATAATAGATATGCAGGATTCTAAGATGTACCTATACAAAATTATCTATTTTGCGATTTCTATTTTACAACGGGCCGTGCGGCGGCGGAAGTTTATACGGAGTGCGGATTTATGAAGGATAATATAGTCTTCAGTCAGCAGCTGGAAAACATTCAGCTGGAATACCTTACGGGAGATTTTGCAAAATGCTGGCGTTCATGGGGCAGCACTATAATAAACCCCTATTACAATAAATTCTATTATATAATGAGCGGCGAGTGCTACATCAAGATAGACGACAGCGAATACATTGCAAAAAAAGGACAGCTTTTTCTTCTGCCCTGCAACAGCACGCAGACTTACCATCACATATCGGACAACACCATAAGCAAGTATTGGATTCATTTTACTGCCATGTGCAACAACAAAGACCTTATGGAACAGATAACTCTGCCTCATTTTATCGAGGTAAAGGATACCGATTATGTTACCGATCTGTTCAAATCCATAATTACAAACAATCATTTGTCGCTGCATGAAATTCTGCGCCGCAAGGCCTATATACTGCAGCTGCTTGCCTATTACGCCGAGCATTCCAGCGTTACGAGGGAAACGATATTCAAGGATACAAAGCTGAGCGTTATACTTACATACATTGACGAAAATCTCTCAAGGGATATAACCATAAACGAGCTGTGCAGCATTTCCCACCTGCACCCGAATTATTTCATACGCTATTTCAAGGAAAAGACCGGGCATCCGCCCATTGAGTTTATAAATAACCTGCGCATAAACCGGGCAAAGAAAATGCTTCAGACGCAGAACGATCCGGTGCAGGTAATAGCCTATTCGGTGGGATTTGAAAGCTCGAATTATTTTTCCAGGCTTTTCAAGAAAAAAACCGGGTTTTCGCCCAGCGAATACAGGTTTATTGCAAAGTCAAGGCCGGATAGCTATGATTTTGACTGAGCTGCCGGGATGACAGGTTAAATAATATACGGCCTGCCGGTTTTGCAAAAATTTAAACGGAGCGGGACAGCGGCCCGGACGCATTGCGCCCGGGCTTTTAATAAAGGGGCGGCGCAGCCGCCCTCCGGGAGAACAAAAATGGCGGTAACATATGTGGTAACGGGTGCAACCGGACACATCGGAAACAATGTGGTCAGATTGCTTGCAGACAAGGGCGAAAGGGTAATTGCGGCCGTGCGGCGCGATAATGACCCGGCGCTTGAGGGGGTTTCCGTCATGCGGGCCGTCGGTCAGCTTTCCGATGAAGAATTTTTGCGCGGGCTTATTCCGGAGGGAGCGTGCGTAGTGCATTGCGCCGGTAAGATTGCCATAAGCGAAAGGGAAAGAAAAGAGGCGTTTGCCGTAAATGTCGTTCTTACGCGGAAAGTGGCGCGCATATGCGCGCAGAAGCATGCCCGTCTTGTGTATGTTTGCAGCACGGATGCTGTTTTCTGCGGCAGCGAAAACGGCGATATCCGTGATAATGTGCTCAGGGTGCCGGAACCGAAGGGTTTTTATCCGGAGCTGATGAAGGGCTGCTATGCCCAAAGCAAGGCCATGGCGGGGCAATATGTGCTTGATGAATGCAAAAACGGGCTGGATGCCTGCGTGGTTTGTCCCTGTGCCGTGCTTGGGGCAAATGACTATAAGCCCTCGCTTGCTGGAAGGCTTGTGCGGGATTATCTTCGCGGAGCACCCCTTGCCGTCATAGACGGCGGTTACGATTTTATAAGCGCAACGGATGCGGCGCGCGGCATTATACTGGCGGCGCAAAAAGGAAAAAGCGGGGAATGCTACATTCTTCAGGGCGGCAGAATCACGGTGGCACAGGTATACGGCGAGCTTGCGCGGCTCAGCGGAAGGAGGCGGCATTTGCCTCATATTCCCGTATGGCTTGCATGCGCGGCGGGCGATATAAACGGGGCGTTATGCGCTCTTATGGGCAAGACGCCGAGGTTTACGCGCTATGCGGTGGAATGTCTTGAAAGCGGCGTCGAGTTTGATTCGTCCCGTACGCGCGCCGTGCTGGGGTTTGAGCCGGGGGACGCCAAAGAGGCGGTTAGGGAAGCATATGAATTTTTTTCGGCGCAGAAGCGCCAATAAATGCAAAAAAATGCATACTCAAAATGAAGAAAGCGGACAAACGGCGGCTGAGGACAAAAAGCGGCCGGGAAAGTCTGCAAGAGTCCGAAGGCTGTTTATAAAGCATGCGGTGTTTATCGCGCTTTTTGCGCTGTGCCTGCTGGCGCTTAATATAAGCGGGATCCATTGCCCCGTACGATATATAACGGGCTTTCCGTGCCCGGGCTGCGGGACTACGCGTGCACTTTTGGCGCTGTGCCGGCTGGATTTCGGGGCTGTGCTTTATTATAATCCGGCTGCGCCGTTTATTGCCGCGCTGCTGCTTTTTGCTCTGCATCACAGGGTGATAAACCCCTCTGAAACGGTAAGCGCGTTTTTTTACGGAGGGTGTGCGGCGGTTATACTGGGAACCTATGCGGTAAGGGCGGCGCTGGGGCTGCTGGTTTAAGGTAAAGGGGTAATTTGGCATACAAACCGGACGGATCAAAAATAAATTGCCGCAAAATATTAAAAAACGCTTTACAAGCAAAAAGATATATGATATTATAAGCCCTGTTCCGAGGGAGCAGGTTTGTGATGCAAGCCGACTTCTCCTAACGGCATATGCGGGAGTGGCTCAGTGGTAGAGCGTCGCCTTGCCATGGCGAATGTCGCGAGTTCGAATCTCGTCTTCCGCTCCA
>ENA-OURV01001225-OURV01001225.1-human-gut-metagenome-genome-assembly--contig:-NODE-1225-length-20632-cov-3.567089_pt1 | contig 20632 bp, 21 predicted proteins | sample MGYA00242141_ERZ509072 | MGnify/ENA primary metagenome ERZ509072 (study PRJEB26280, sample SAMEA2338763) | human gut metagenome | biome: human gut; feature: human-associated habitat; material: faeces... | reverse complement strand
CGCCGACACCGCCGGAATATCGGTTGACGCGGCCTCTGATTACATCTCGTCGCTCGAAAACCGCGTGACGGAGCTTATCTCCCGCATGGACGGCATTTCCGACGTGCGCGTCGTCATCATCCCGGAGTCCACGGGCGGCAGGGTCTATGCCGAAAACGACCGGTATTCCGACGGGACAATGACCGAGCGCGAGGTGGTCATCCCCGGCAGCGACGGCGCCCCTATAACCGTAAAGCTGCGCTTTCCGGAGCTGCGCGGAGTCGCCGTTGTCTGCCGCGGCGGGGCAAATCCCGTCAATCAGGAGAAAATAGTTTCGCTTCTCACCGCGCTTTTCGGTCTGCCGGCGACGCGGGTCTGTGTGACGGGCTGAGAAAAAGCGGAAGCGGACGGAGCCGGAGGTTATATTCCGTCTGTCGGCGGCATATATATCCGGTGAAACATAAAAAACTATCCGGGAGGACGGAACAATGCTCAAACTTGAAAAACCGAACACAAAAGAGATCGCTGAGAAGGCGAAGAACGTCATGAAAAAGCTCGGCAAACGCAATATTGTCATAATCCTTGCCGTGCTGATAATCGGCGGGGCGGTATGGCTGAACATCGCGCTCTTCTCCGGCGCAGACAAAACAGCACCGGGCGGGGTGTCCGCCGGAACAGGCGATCCGGCAAAGGATGCCTCGGCTGTCGGCGGAAAGGACACGGAGCAGGTCGGAGACAAGGCCGACGACATCGACAGCTATTTTGCCTCGGCTCAGGTCGAGAGAAAGAGAAGCCGCGACGAGGCTATCGAGGTGCTTCAGCTTGTCGTTGACAACCCCGAGGCGCTTGACGAGTCGAAATCGGCCGCCATGGCTGAAATTTCGAAGATAGCAAAGGATATCGACAGCGAATCGAAGATCGAAAGCCTTGTCGTCGCAAAGGGCTTCGAGAAGTGCGTGGCTGTCATCGGCGATGAAAAATGCAACGTCATCGTCAAGACCGACGCAACGCTCCTTCCGAATCAGGTGGCGCAGATATACGAGATAGTATATCAGCAGTCGGGAATTCTCCCGGCAAATGTCTACGTGATCGAGAAAAAGGCGGCATAACATGACGGAAAGTGTTCCCGCATATCCGGAGGGGACACTTTTTTGTGTACAATTTGTAAACAAAACGTCAGGCTCTTTTATTTCTCCGCGTTTTGTGATATATTTATCATAGGTAATTTTGCCCGGAAAAAAGATATGCTTAAGCCGGGATGCAACGGACGGTTTTTACTTATGTTTTCACGGAAAATAAAAGCGGCGGCGCTTTTTTTCGCCTGTGTTTTCCTCTGCTCCTGCGGGATAACGAGGTGGGACGGGTTTGAAAAAGAGGATCTGTCGAAATATCTGATCCTCGGCGAATACCGGGGGCTTGAGTTTACGGAATACGACGTTTCCGTGTCCGACAGTGAGGTCGATGAGGCGATAAACACTGCGCTTGCGGCTCTTGCCGGCGAGACCGAGACCGATTCCGGCATTGCCGACGGCGACACGGTTGTTTTTGACAGATTCTGCTTTATCGGCGGCGAGTCGCTGCCTGAGCTGTCGGAGGAAAAGGGGAGATACACCGCCGGCGGCGATGCTTCCGATGCCGCGGTCACGGCGCTTCTTCCGCTCATGAAGGGCATGAAGGCGGGCGACACGGCGGAGCTTGAGATAACGCTTCCCGCCGGGTACGTCGATGAGTCAGCCCCGGCGACTGCGGCTGTTTACCGGGTCACGGTCATATCCGTCCTGAGAAAAGAGCTGCCGGTGCTTGACAATGAAACGGCAGAGAAGCTGATGCCGGGATGCGGAGGAGCCGACGCTTACCGCAGCGCGGTGAGAAAGCAGCTTGAGGAAAAGAAAAAGACCGAGGCTGACTATAAGCGCGGGTCGGAGGCATGGAACAGGATCGTGTCCTCAAGCGTGCTGACTGACGCACCGTATGACGTTTTCAGCGGGTATTATGAGGAGATAATCGATTCCTGCGAAAAGCTCGCCGGCGCGCAGTCGCAGAAGCTGGAGGAGTATGTCGAAAGCTCGCTCGGAATGGACATGGAAAAATTTGAGGAGCAGGCAAGGGACAGGGCGCTTGACGAGACTAAGGAGGCATTTGTCCTCTGGTCGATAGTGAAAAAAGAGAACCTGACCGCGACCGACGAAGAGATTAACGTGTATGCCGACGGATGCGCGGCATCCTCTGCGGGAGTTTTCGGCTCGGGAGAGGATTTCATAGCATATTACGGCAAAGAAAAGGTCAGGGAAATGCTGTACCGCGACAGGATCATCGCGATCGCGGTCGGCGGCTGACAGAATGACGGTTCCGGACGGTATTGTAAATGGATAACAGATTGCTTATGACCCGGACATGGGTCGAAATAGACAGGGGCGCACTGCTTCAGAATCACGGCAGGGTCAGGGAAATGCTCCCTCCCGGCTGCGGGATAATGGCGGTGGTGAAGGCTGACGCATACGGTCACGGCGCGGTTGAGGTCGCGGGACTTCTTTCCGACCGGGTGGAGTGCTTCGGAGTCGCATCGGCATACGAGGCGTTCGAGCTGCGCAAAAACGGGATAGAAAACGACATTCTCATCCTCGGAGGCACGTCGAAGGAGCTTTTTCCGGAGCTTGTCGCCTGCGGGATAATGCCGTCGGTGTTCGATGAAGGAGCGGCGGAGGCTCTGTCTGCCGCGGCGGGGGACGGTGCGGCTCCCTGCTTCATCGCCGTCGATACCGGAATGTCGCGCATCGGCTTTCCCGACGACACGAACGGCTTCGAGAGCATAAGAAAGATCGCCTCTCTCGGAAATATCGCGATAAAGGGCATTTTCAGCCATTTCGCAAGAGCCGACGAGGCTGACAAGACCTCGGCACAGGCTCAGCTGACAAGATTCAGACGCTTCACCTCGCGCCTTGACGCGGCGGGTATAAGCGTCGGGCTGAAATGCCTGTCGAACAGCGCCGGGATAATGGAGCTTGACGCGGCGTTCGATATGGTCAGGGAGGGGATAATCCTCTACGGCATCTACCCGTCCGACGAGGTTGACAGGACAAAAATACCGCTCCGTCCGGTGCTTTCGCTGAAAACAAGGGTGGAGCTTGTAAAGACGGTTCCTCCGGGGACGGGGGTCAGCTACGGCCACATAAGCGTCACCGAGAGGACGACGAAGATCGCCACGCTCTGCGCCGGATATGCCGACGGGGTGCCGAGACTGCTGTCGAACTGCGGCAGCGTACTTATCCGCGGAAAGCGCGCGCCTATCATCGGCAGGGTCTGCATGGATCAGATGATGGTTGACGTGACCGACATCCCCGGTGTTTCGGAGGACGATATCGCAACGATTATCGGGCGCGACGGAGACGCGTACATCTCGGTTGACGAGGTGGCGGCAGAGGCGGAGACGATCCCCTATGAGGTCCTCTGCTCGCTGTCAAGACCGAGGCTTCCGAGGGTTTATATCGGCTGATTCATTTGGGAGACCGGAAAAACTGCGGTCTCCCGGATTTTTTATTCCGGCACACGGAACAAACCGGCGCGGAGTACGTCAAAACCGATGTGTCGCATGACAAACAGATAACAGAGGGCGGATATGACAATGAAAACAGGCAGTGCAGCAGTGACGGGAAAAGGCAAAAAGAGGCTGAACGGATTTCTCCGGTTCGTCCGGACGGTGATAATACTTGCGCTTATCCTCGGGATAACCGGCGGGATCGCGGTGGCGGCGGTGAACATTGCGGTGATCGGCACGGCAAAAAAGACCATCCTGACACCCGATGAGGCTGAAAAGCTGGAGGGTGTTGACTGCATCATCGTCCTCGGCTGTCAGGTGAAGAAGGACGTGCCGAGCGATATGCTCTATGACCGGATAGTCACGGGGGTCGATCTTTACCGGCGCGGGGTTTCGGAGGTGCTTTTCATGAGCGGCGACAGCCGGATGAAGCACTATGACGAGGTCGGCGTGATGAAGCGCGTCGCCTGCGAAAAGGGTGTGCCGGAGGACGCGGTTGACTGCGACGGCTACGGGCTTTCTACCTACGACAGCATATACCGCGCCGCAAAGCTGTACGGCTGCAAAAAGGCAGTGATAGTGACTCAGGAATATCACCTTTACCGCGCGGTGTACATCGCAAAGAAAATGGGGCTTGAGGCATACGGCGTGTCGGCAAGCATAAGAAGATACCGCGGGCAGAAATTTCAGAACGCAAGGGAAGCCGCGGCAAGGGTGAAGGATTTTGCCTTTTCGCTGATAGTCCCCGATGCGGAAATGGGGCTTGAGGTGTGGAAGCCGGCTGAAACCGGTCAGCAGGCGGCCGTTTCCGGCGGGAAACTGACTTTTTTCCGTTTGCCGTCCCATAAAACGCGTCTTTGCGATTGACAAACCGGAGGAATGCTGATATAATAACTATTTGTTATATTGTACGCATTCGCATCGGAGGTTTCACATGAAGTGGACAGGACTTAACGACCTGAGAGAAATGTACCTTTCGTTTTTCGAGTCGAAGGGACATTTAAGACACAAGAGCTTTCCCCTTGTGCCGATAAACGATAAATCGATACTGCTGATAAACGCAGGCATGACCCCGCTGAAGAAGTATTTCACGGGCGAGCTTGAGCCGCCGCGCCGCAGGATGACCACCTGTCAGAAGTGCATAAGAACTCCCGACATCGACAGGGTCGGTCTTACCGCACGTCACGGAACGTTTTTCGAGATGCTCGGAAACTTCTCGTTCGGCGACTATTTCAAGCATGATGCCATTCACTGGGCGTGGGAGTTCATAACCGAAAAGCTGGAGCTGCCGGAGGACAGGCTCTGGGTGACGGTCTACCTTGAGGACGACGAGGCCTATGACATCTGGGAAAAGGAGATCGGCGTCGATCCGTCCCACATCGTCAGGCTCGGCAAGGAGGATAACTTCTGGGAGCACGGCTCCGGTCCCTGCGGACCCTGCTCCGAGATATATTTCGACCGCGGCGAGGAGTTCGGCTGCGGCTCTCCCGACTGCAAGCCGGGATGTGACTGCGACAGGTTCATGGAGTTCTGGAACCTTGTTTTCACGCAGTTCGACAACGACGGACACAACAACTATACCCGCCTTGCAAAGCCCAATATCGACACCGGAATGGGGCTTGAGCGCCTTGCCTGCCTTATGCAGGGGGTCAACAACCTCTTTGAGGTGGATACCGTCAGAAACATCATGAAGGCTGTCGAGGATGCGGCGGGCGTGAAGTACGGCGAGAATGAAAAAACCGACATTTCGCTCCGCGTCATCACCGACCACATAAGATCCACTGTGTTCATGATCTGCGACGGCGTTGTCCCGTCGAACGAGGGCAGGGGATATGTCCTCCGCCGTCTGCTCAGACGCGCGGCAAGACACGGCAGGCTCATCGGCATAAAGGGAGTGTTCCTCTCCGGCATCGCCGACGTTGTTGCGCGCGAAAACCTTTCCGAGTACCCGGAGCTTACCGAAAAGCTGGATTATATCAAAAAGGTCATCTCCATCGAGGAGGAGCGCTTTGCCGCCACCATCGACGCGGGACTGAATATGCTTGCCGCTCTTACCGAAAAGGCGGTCGAAAGACTGAAGAGGCTTCCCGAGATCGCCGACAGAATGTCGGTCGAGGCGCTTAAGATGGTTGACGGCAAGGAGGTGTTCAGGCTCTACGACACCTTCGGCTTCCCGATCGATCTGACAAGAGAGATCGTTGCCGAAAAGGGTCTTACCGTTGACGAGGACACCTTTGATAAGCTCATGAAGGAGCAGAGGGCACGCGCAAGAGCCGCAAGAGCCAACATCAGCGGCTGGAGCGAGGCTTCAAAGACGCTTATCCACAATTTCGCAAAGACCGGCTTTGTCGGATATGACGCATACGACTGCGAGGCAAAGGTCATCGGGCTTATTGCCGACGATATGTCGGTCGAAAGCGTCAACGAGGGCGAATTCACCATGATCTGCGACAGGACCGTGTTCTACGGCGAGGGCGGAGGTCAGGTCGGCGACAGCGGCACCGCACAGATCGGCGACACCGTGTTCGACATTACCGACACGAAGAAGGACGAGGGGGTGTACCTCCACTTCTGCTCGCTCTCCGACGGCTCGGTAAAGGTCGGCGATACCGTTACCCTCACCCTTGACAGGGAGCGCAGGGACGCGATAAAGAGAAACCATTCCGCCTGCCATATGCTTCAGGCGGCGCTGAGAGCGGTTCTCGGCGTTCATGTCGGACAGGCGGGCTCGTATGTTGACGAAAACCGTCTCCGTTTCGACTTCACGCATTATGAGGCGATGTCGAAGGAACAGCTTGAAATGACCGAGGCTCTGGTCAACCGCCACATATTTGCGGCGGAGCCGGTCGTCACCGAGGTGACCGATGTTGAAACGGCAAAGAAGAGCGGAGCCATGGCTCTGTTCGGAGAAAAGTACGGAGATACAGTCCGGATCGTCACAATGGGCGATTTCTCAAAGGAGCTCTGCGGAGGAACCCACCTGAAGAACACCGCCGAGGCGGGAATGATGAAGATCATCTCCGAATCGTCGGTTGCTGCCGGAGTCAGAAGAATAGAGGCGACCACCGGATACGGCATTCTTAAGCTGCTTGACGAGAAGGAGCAGCTTATCGGCGAGACGGCAAAGGAGCTGAAAGCCGGAAACCACGCCGAGATCGCAAAGAAGGCGGCTCAGCTCCAGAACGAGCTTAAGGCTTCAAAGCGCGAGAACGAGGAGCTTTCCGCAAAGATCGCCGCCGCGCAGACCGACAGGATAAAGGAATCCGCGGTTGACGTGAACGGGCTTAAGGTCATGACATATACCCTTAAGGATGCGGCTCCCGATATGCCGAGAGCGATCTGCGACGAGATCAAGGCTTCCGACGACGATGCGGTCGCGGTCATCGCGCTTGCTGCCGGAGGAAAGCTGACGTTTGCCGCCTGCTGCGGAAAGAATGCCGTGGCACACGGCGCTCACGCGGGAAACATCCTGAAGGCGGTCAGCGCGGTTACCGGAGGCGGCGGAGGCGGACGTCCCGACAGTGCTTCTTCCGGAGGCAAGGACGTGTCAAAGCTCCCCGAGGCGCTTGCCGGAGTGGCTGAGACAGTGAGAAAAATGTACCGCTGATAACCCGGTTACCGGTCGTCAGGCGGCAGAAACACGATTATAAAGATTCCGGGAGTGCCGTCGGGCATTCCCGGAATCTGCACCGGGAGAATAACGCTCTCTTACGTTCTGAAAGGGGAAAACCGGGGAATGTTAATATCGGCAGCGATCGCGGTGATCAAGACGATTCAGAAGCTGATCGGCTTTCTGCTCAGCTTTCACGCAGTCTATTTTATCACGGGGCTTTTTACGACAAGAAAATTCCCGCCGGCAAAGAAACAGCACAAATATGCGGTCCTTGTTGCGGCGAGAAACGAAGAGAAGGTCATCGGAAACCTGATCGACAGCATACATATGCAGGACTATCCGTCAGAGCTTGTGACGGTGTTCGTCGTTGCCGACAACTGCACCGACAGGACGGCAGGAATCGCACGGGAGAGGGGAGCGCTATGCTATGAGCGGCAGGATCCCGACCACCGGACAAAGGGGTTTGCGCTTCAGTATCTTGTGAAATGCATTGACCGGGATTACGGCGTTGACAGCTATGAGGGGTACTTCATATTCGACGCCGACAACCTCCTGAAGGGCGACTACATAACAAGGATGAACGAGGCTTTTGATGCCGGCGAGAAGATAGTCACCTCCTACCGCAACACGAAAAACTTCGGCGACAACTGGATATCCGCCTCTTATGCTCTTCACTGGATGAGGACGCAGAGGACGGAGCACCGCGCAAGGTCGGTTTTCCGTCTTGCGACAAGGATTCAGGGGACAGGGTTCCTGTTTGCAAACGAAATCATTAAAAACGGCTGGAACTACACCTCCCTTACCGAGGACAGGGCCTTCTGCGCCGATGCAGTGGTAAACGGCTACCGGATATCCTACAACAACGACGCGGAATTCTATGACGAACAGCCGACCGATCTTAAGATCGCCATGAGACAGAGGATCAGGTGGTCGAAGGGACACATTCAGGCATTTGCCGAGTCCGGAGGAAAGCTGTTTGCCGGGATATTCAGGTTTTTCGGCAGGCTCAGGAGCTTCATGTGCTATGATATGTTCTTCATTGTGACGCCGGTTTCGCTTGTGTCGATGTTCTGCCGCTGGTCGGCGGTCATTCTTGCGATTGCGCAGGTATTTGCTGACGGCGGAAGGTTTTCTGCGGCGCTGGCAATAGCTCTGTGGGCGCTGTACAACTTTCTTATCGGCAGCTTCGGAATGGTGGCTCAGGCGGTTTACGTGTTCATTGCCGAGAGAAGGCACATTCCGCCGATCAGATGGTACAAAAAGGTGTTTTACTCGCTGACCTTCCCGATATTCGACATCATCGGAAGGATATCGCTTATCATTGCGCTTTTCAGAAAGGTCGAATGGAAGCCGATACCGCACGACAAGGCGGTTGCGATAAACGAGCTGAGCGTAAAAAAATAAGACCGGATTTGCTTCCGGAGCAATACAAAAAATGACTGTCCGTTTCTGGGGCAGTCATTTTTTTAAGGACACTCAGCGGTTTATGTACTTCACCGTGTTGATGAGCAGGATATCCGCTATCGGGTTGTCGCCGATGTTTTCAAGGACATACGGCATGCTCAGAATCACGCTGCCGCGCCCGGTTTTCCATTCGGCGATGCTGTAGGAGCTTCTGTATGAGCCCTCGACCCAGATGCTTCCGGTGACAAATCCGGAGCATATCGGCTCGGGAGAGGCTTCCGTCTCGATCGTTTCGTGCGGGAACACGGTACTTACATAGTCAAGATCCATCATTCCGGGGCGCAGTCCGTCGAATATCGGGTGCGGCATGGGGACGTACTCCTTGTGGTAAAGGAAGTCCTGTGTGTACACGCACCGGAAGTCGGCAAAGCCGGTTTTCGCGGTCAGCTCCGGGTGGTCAAGAAACAGGCGGGACTGCATGAATACGGTCTTGTGTCCGTTCTCCGCCGCCGTCCTGAGCGAATTCCACTTTGCGTCGTCGCCGTGATCCTCCGGATTTCCGACTATGACCGGCAGATCTGTTTCGCCGGAGAAGGGAAGGACGTTTACTCCGCAGGAGGTCATGAATGCCGCCGCTTTTTCGTTTACGCCCCAGACCCTGACCGAGGTTCCCTGCGCGTTCAGATACGAGGTGTCGGTGATATAGAAGTCGAGCTTTTCCCCGGTGGGAGAGCCGCCGTTATTGAGGTTCGCAAGGAGTGTGTACTTCCCGGTCGGAACGTCAAGCGTGATTCTTTCATCGAACACCGGAACCGCAAGGGGCATGGATTCCGGGATCACGATCTCCGTGTCCTTTGACCATACGGTGACGCAGTTGCGGACTATGCGGAACGAGGCGGAGTATCTTCCGGGACGGAGAGCATCCTCGGTCGCAAGGCTTGCCTTTACCCTGAATTCCCGTCCGGAGTAGGCATTTGTCTGCCATGTCATAAGGCAGAAGCGCAGAGGGGAGAAGCCGTCGGAGATGGCGTCGAACATTTCCGGCTTCCAGCGCCTCCAGTAGCTCCACAGACCCTCGCCGCACATACCGTGGTCAAGAAGTCCGGTCATCGAGAACCCGGCTATCTGCGGGTTGGCACGGATAAGGTTGAAGCCGAGGGTTCGCTGACGCGCGCCGAGACGCTGGCTTTCGATGAGCATCGTCTCCGGGAAGGGATAGACGCGGTCGAAGCCGAATTTCGAAAAGTCGCGCTTCAGCCCTTCGCTCTGCTCTCTGACCCATTTGTAATCGCAGAGGTCAGGGTCGGCGCCGTACTGTTCGAACATCCTTGCTTCGTGGATGACGTTGAAGTTCGTCCCGATGCCGTATTCCGATATGATTACCGGGCGCATTCCGGTCCCGACCTTCATCAGGTAGTCGTATGTGTGTTCGTCGTGCGGGGAGGTGGGGTAGCAGTGTACGTCTCCCGCTCCGATGAGCGACGGTCCGATGTCATGGATGCCGTCGATGTCTTTTCCGCAGGTGTTGATCACGCGGACGGCAAGGAGGTTTTCTCCGGTTTTTCTTATGCTGTCTGTCACATCGAACTCAAACGCCGTTTCGCCGCCCTCATAGGAGCCGAGACAGCTGCCGTTCAGCCACACCTCCGCCATGTAGTCCACAACGCCGAAGCGTAGGATGAGCCTGTCGCCGCCGCCGATAAGGCAGTCAAAACGGCACCAGTACCACGCAACTCCGCAGTATTCCGGAAACCGTTCCTGTATCGCCGACGGCACCTCTGCGGGACGCGCCGATTCTGTCGGAGAAAGCGGATATCCGCTGTCCTTTCCGATATTGTCGGGATCGGTGCCGACCGACCAGCCGGAGACGAGGGGCTGTTTGTTTGTCTTGATTATTTCTTTCATGGATTCGATCCTTAACTGTTATTGCATTTACGGGGAAAGGGGCATTTGCACCAATCGGTTTTTTGGTACGCGGTGCAATGCCCCTTTGCGGAACCGCTCAGACGGTCTCCGGTATCAGCTGTGCTTTTTCTTCAGAACGACGGCTGCGGACGCTGCTGTCATGCAGACGATCACTGCCGGGAGAAGAACGTCGGATGTGGGCGGTGTGGGCTTGTTTTCGTCATAAACGTACTCTATTACGTTGACGCACATTCCGTTCCAGCCCTCTTCCGCGGGGCTTCCGGCGACGGCCTTTATTGTGTGCTCTCCGGGAGTGACCCTGATTATGTCGGTCTGGTTGAGCCCGTCGGGATAGCCCTCGCCGTGCGAGTCATAGATCTGCGTGTCGTCCCAGCCGGTCCAGTAGTCGAAGTACGACCACGGGTCGCCGCCCGGAGCGGGTGAAACCTCGTTTCCGTCCTTGTCAAAGAATTCATAGTCGGTGGCAAGAACCCAGTTTTCGGTCGGCTGCGGTTCGGTCGTTTCTTCCGGCTTTGAGGTCTCGTTTGGCTTTTAGGTTCCGTCCGGCTTTGTTTCGCCGGTCTGTTCGGTTTTGCTGACGGGGGCGGAACCGGACGATGCCGGGTCGGTTCCGTCCTTTCTGCACGAGGTGAAGATTGCCGTCAGTACAAGTACCGCAGCCACTGTCATTATTGTGCGACTATAAAGCACAAAAGCCCAAAACCCTTGAGAAATCAAGGCTTTTTGCTCAAAGGGACAAAAAATGACCAATGGGAGAAAGCCGGTACGGGGCAAGCAAAAATCCGATCATCGAATGAGTGATCGGATTTTTGTCGTTCATAAATCCATGTATCCCTATTCTGTAGTTATTATGCTTTAGAATAAGGGTAGAAAAAGTCACAAATGTATGATATAATATAATAAATTAAAACTTTCTCGGTGTGGTTATATGCTTATCAACCCCGAAAATGTTGTGGCCTGTAGCTTTCTTCAGAGAAGTTACAGGCTTTTTCTGTTACAAATTTGAAAAATGCGTGCTGGCGGATACAAGTTGGCAACAAGTCCATGTTATTATTTAATTAAAGTGGGATAGGTATACCCGCAAACAATACATGAAAAGGGGTGGAAACATGGCTAAAATACTCATTGTTGAGGACGAAAAAGCGATCAACGATCTTGTAAAATTCAATCTCGAGCTGGTCGGACATGAGTGCAGCCAGGTATTTGACGGTGAATCGGGGCTGACCGAGGCGCTGAAGCTCAAATACGATCTCATCATCCTTGATGTAATGCTCCCAAGTATTCGGGCTTTGAGATCATGGAATACATAGAAGGAACGCCGGTAATTTTCGTTACGGCGAAATCAACGCCGGCAGATAAAATCAAAGGTCTTCGTCTCGGAGCTGATGGTTTCGATATGGTTTTCTGATATTTTTCCTTGCCATGTTCGGCAATATGGTTTTTCAGACCTACCTTGTGGCAAGCGGTTCGGAAAATCTGCGTGAAGCAATCAAACTGTTTTGGACATTCCGTATTCCGTGGGGATGGACATATTCGGGAAGTATATTCCCGGATTGGGTGGCACAGTTCAGCTTCGGATTTTACAGCCTGATGCCTTACATCGCTTCTAATCGGTTTTATTGTTATGAGTTTCTTTAAGCCGAGAACGTGGTGCGCTTTCTGTCCGATGGGAACAATGACACAGGCAATCTGCAAATTAAGGAACAGAAAAAGAGGTAAGTGATAACATCACAGAACTCTGATTTCAAATCGGTTAAAATAAAGACACAATAAAACAAAGGAGGACACGAAGATGTCTGTCATTAAAATTAATAAAGAAAATTTTGCAAGCGAAGTTTTGAATTCTAATAAAACTGTACTTCTCGATTTCTATGCCGATTGGTGCGGCCCTTGCCGTATGGTGGGTCCGATCGTATCGGAAATCGCAAATGAGCGAAGCGATGTTAAGGTCGGTAAAATCAATGTGGACGAACAGCCGGAGCTTGCGGCACAGTTTCAGGTAATGAGCATCCCGATGCTTGCTGTGATCAAAAACGGAAAGCTCGAGAATCAGGTCGTGGGCTACAGACCGAAAGAGCAAATTGAAGCAATGCTGTAAGGAGAAAAAGATGGGACTGTTTAATTTCTTCCGCAACACCGCCGACATCAACACCAGTGTTGCGGAATACGAAACAAACGACGGCGCTGTATTGCTTGATGTTAGGACGGCAGAGGAATACCGTGACGGGCACATTGACGGAAGCGTCAACATACCTTTTGATAGAATTTCTTACGTTGAGAATACCGTCAAGGACAAAAGCACCCCGCTTTATGTGCATTGTTTAAGCGGTGGTAGAAGTGGACAAGCTGTATCCTATTTGAAGCAAATTGGTTACACAAATGCAAAAAATATCGGAGGCATCAGCAGCTATCGTGGAAAGGTGGTAAAATAAATGAAGGTTGTAATTATAGGCGGTGCTGCAGGCGGCGCTACTGCGGCGGCGAGAATACGCAGACTTGACGAACAAGCGGAAATCGTTGTTTTTGAGCGTTCAGGATTTATCTCATACGCTAACTGTGGTCTGCCGTACTACATCGGCGGCACCATTGAAGATGAAAATGATCTAACCTTGCAGACGCCTGAAAGCTTTTGGAGGCGTTTTAGAGTTAAGATGAATGTTCATCATGAAGCTACGGCAATTCATCCTGACAGCAAAACCGTTACCGTAAAAAATCTTGAAAATGGTAAAATCCTTACCGAGAGTTATGACAAGCTCGTGCTCTCACCCGGTGCTAAGCCGATAAAGCCGGGGTTTGACGGTATTGACAGCGATAAGATATTTGCCCTGCGCACCGTTGAGGATACGCTTAGACTCAAGAAATATACGGATGAGCATCAACCGAAGTCTGCCGTGGTAGTCGGCGGTGGCTTTATAGGAATAGAGGTTGCGGAAAATCTGCATTATATTGGAATAGATGTAACGCTCATGGAAGCGACGGATCAGCTTATGGCTCCATTTGACAGGGATATGGCATCGTTTATTCATACTGAGATCCGCAAAAACGGTATCCATTTAATGCTTGATACTATGGTTGAGGGTTTTGCCGATACCGATTGCGGTATTGATGTGAAACTCAAAAATGCTCCGACACTTCATACCGATATGGTTGTAATGGCAATCGGCGTCGCTCCCGAAACCACACTTGCGAAAGATACTGGCATAGAACTTGGCATTAAAGGCAGTATTGTGGTCAATGACAAAATGGAAACATCTATACCTGACGTTTATGCTGTTGGAGATGCGGTTCAGATCAAAAATTTTGTAACGGATAAGGACACACTCATCTCTCTTGCCGGACCTGCAAACAAGCAGGGTAGAATTGCCGCCGATAATATCTGCGGCGGTGACAGCCATTATACCGGCGGACAGGGCTCATCAGTCATCAAAATATTTGACATGACTGCTGCCGCTACGGGTATTAACGAAAAAACCGCAAAGTCACTTGGTATTAATACAGATAAGGTCATTCTTTCTCCCATGAGCCATGCCGGATATTATCCCGGCGGTAAGATTATGACCTTAAAGGTGTTGTTCGAGAAAGACACATATCGTCTGCTCGGGGCTCAAATTGTAGGCTTTGACGGTGTCGATAAGAGGATTGATGTGCTTGCAACCGCTATCCGTGCCGGAATAAAAGCATATGAACTTACAGAACTTGACCTTGCCTATGCTCCGCCGTATTCCTCCGCAAAGGATCCTGTGAATATGGCAGGCTATATCATTGAAAACATGAAAAACGGCATTGTAAAGCAATGGTATTATGAGGAAGATGAAACACTTTCCCGTGACGGCAGCATAACACTTCTTGATACACGTACACCAATGGAGTACAGCATGGGTCATGTGAAGGGATTTATAAATATTCCCGTTGATGAACTGCGTGAACGTATAGGTGAGCTGGACAGGAGCAAGCCTGTGTTTGTTATCTGCCAAAGTGGATTGAGAAGCTATATCGCTAGCAGAATTCTAATGGGCAACGGCTTTGATGCCTATAACTTTGCAGGTGGTTTCCGATTCTATGATGCAGTCCGTAATGATAAAGCGTTAAATAAAAAATCCACTCCTTGCGGAATGGACAATCAATGATAGGAGAAAACGAAATGAAATATGTTTGCGATGTTTGCGGATATGTCTATGACGAAACCGTCGGCGATCCCGATAACGGCATTGCCCCCGGCACAAAGTGGGAAGATCTTCCCGAAGACTTTGAGTGCCCTGTGTGCGGCGTAGGTAAAGAACAGTTCAGCAAAGAAGACTAAAGAAAAAGCGCCCGGAGATCCGTCACGGAGACCCCGGCGCTTATTTCTTGTTTCAAACAATGTTATAAGCCGGAATTTCAAGGATCATTTTGCATTTTTATATGAAATCACAATATGACTTGGCGCAAATAATACCGATGCAATGATCAATAACACTGACCTGCTCATAACCCCACTGAATAAGAACAAAATTGAAGGGATAACATAAAGTGCCAATGCTCTGAGAACGGAGCTTTGCTTAAAACATATCATCCAAATTGCACAATAAAACATTACCAATATGACATCTACTATCAGATACAGCGCAAATGCTTCGTCAGACCACCGCCCGAACCAAGTTCCCGGAATATTGATTATCATGAATCCGAAACAGCCAAATCTGCCCACTTGTTCTATAACTTCAAGATATTTATTGTTCCACTTATGGGCAAAGCCATCTTTGCACTTAATCGAAAATATGATATTGGGTATCATAATGACTGCCATAAAAATCAACCCAAAAACATTAAACCATTCCATATTAGCCAACTCCGCAAATATCGATTTATTTTTTGAGTTTTACCCCAACAACACATCCGTCACAAGCATGACACAAAAACCGACGAGCAGGGAATAGGTCGCACCTCGCTCGCTGCCGTGTGCGTGGGTTTCGGGGATTATTTCGTCGCTGATGACATAGAGCATCGTGCCCCCTGCAAATGCGAGTGCAAAGGGCAAAATAGCGGTGGAAATACTGACAGCAAAATAACCGATGAGTGTTCCGATGACTTCAACAAATCCCGTGATCATGGCAAGAATGAAGGTCTTGCGAGGGCTAATCCCCGCCGCAAGCATGGGCGCTATTATCACCATTCCTTCGGGAATGTTTTGCAGAGCAATACCACCTGCAATGATCAGTGCCTGCGTGGTATCGCCCGAGCCGAAGCCTACCCCTGCGGCGATGCCTTCGGGCAGATTATGTATGGCAATCGCCAAAACGAAAAGCAGAACCTTGTTCAGATTTGCATTGTGGTGTGATTCGGGTTCGACACCGACGATCTTATGTAAATGCGGCACCAATTTGTCGATGAGATTGAGGCAGACAGCGCCGGCAAAAATACCTGCAACCGTGATAAGTATTCCGTATTTCCCGCCGTATTCAAGAGACGGAACGATCAGCCCAAGTACCGCCGCGGCAAGCATCACGCCCGCGGCAAATGACAGAATGATATCCGAGAATTTATGCGATATGTTTTTGAAAATAAAACCTATGAGTGCACCGATAACGGTAGCGCCGCCCACGCCGAGGGCGGTTAATAATACAAGCTCCATAATTTATCCTCCGCAAGGTTTGCAAGTTTGCTTTCATCAACAATTTCAACTGTCCCGCGTGACAGACTGACCGCCCCCTCGTTCACGAAATACCTAAGCATCCGTGTGACGACCTCACGGGGGCTACCCATGTGGTTGCCGATTTCTTCATGGGTGATTTTCAGTGTGTTTGAGCCTTCTATATTGGCTTCGCTTAAGAGAAAACCGGCAAGACGCTTGTCGAAGCTTTTCCACATGATTTGTTCGATCAGCCACATCACATCCGAAAACCGGCTTGCCATAACTTCGTTTGTGTAATTGGCAAGCGGTGCGGAAACATCCATAATGCTTTTGTAAACTTCTGACGGGATGACTAAAACTTTAGTTTCCTTTTCAGCAGTAACGGTAATATCAAACTGAATACTGTTCATAATACAAGACGCAGAGAAAAGGCAAATATCTCGCTCAAAAAGGCGGTACATCGTAATCTCTCTGCCATCATCAGATATAGTAAAAGCACGAATTTGACCGGAGAGCACAAGGAGCAGTCCCGTACAATTCTGCGAACCGTTATGCAAGAGTTCACCCTTGCCGAATTTACGAACAAAAGATGAGCTTGTAAGCGTGTCTTGCTGTGATTTCGTCAGTTTATCAAATACAGGTAAGTATGTTAAGTAATTCATAAGCCGTGTCTCCTTTTTCAGTATTTTTAGTATAGCGTAATTTCGGGCATATGTCAATAATATTATTGACATATGCCCGAACCTGTGCTATAATATGTGAAAAGGTGATAAAATGCCAAGACCGACGAAGTGTCGCCGAGTGTGTTATTTTCCCTGAAGTTCTTGAATTTTCTCCAACGGGAGCAGTGAGCGGGGAACCAATTGTTTTGACAGTTGATGAGCTTGAAACCATACGGCTGATTGACAAAGAAAACTTAAGCCAAGAAGAATGCGGGGCACAACTCGGCGTAGGCAGAACAACCGCGCAGAAAATCTATGAAACCGCAAGGAAAAAGATAGCAGACGCACTTGTGCTTGGCTTCGCACTGAAAATTGAGGGCGGCGAGTTTCAGCATTTCGGTCACACCGAGCAATTCAAATTGTACGATATTAAAGACGGCAAGGTCATTAAAACAGAGCTTATAGATACCAACGGCTCCGACCACGGTGCATTGGCCGGCGTACTCTCCGCTGTAAAAGCATATGTACTTATTGGCGGCGGTGCACAAATGGTGCTGGCATAAAACGGAATAAAGCTCTACGGCGGTGTCAGCGGTAATGCCGATGAAGCGGTAAATGCTTTTGTTGCCGGCAATCTTGCTTTCAATCCCGATGTGCATTGTGAACACAACGATCATGAACACGGCGGGGAAACCCATATCTGCGGCGCCCACGGCTGCGGTCACTGACATTGCGGGAATCATTAAATAATGTGATAACATCACAGAATTGTAATCTGAAATATGCTATTATTCAGTTAAAGGAGGCGGAAATATGAAGCAATATATATGTACAGTCTGCGGATATATCCATGAAGCCGAAGGCGAATTGCCCGATGATTTCAAGTGTCCGCTTTGCGGTGCAGGTAAGGATGCTTTTGTGCTGAAGGAGAAAACTGCTAAAGCAGAAGAAACCCTTGAAAAGCCGCATACAGAAAAAGAATTATCCCCAATGGAGATGAGCATCATTTGCTCCAATCTTGCAAGAGGATGCGAAAAGCAGTATATGCCCGAAGAATCCGAGAGCTTTAGAAAACTCGCAGAATTCTTCCATCAAAAAGCAGAGCCTGTCAGTAATGCCGGCACAGAGACACTGCTTGAATTGATTAATCATGATATTTCGGTAGGATTTCCTTACGGAAAATCAGCCGCGGAAGAGCAGCACGACCGTGGCGGACTTCGCTGTCAGGTGTGGGCAGAAAAAGTAACGAGAATGTTGCAGTCACTTCTCACCCGATATGAGGTTGAGGGTAACAAGATGCTTGAAAACACAGGTGTGTATGTCTGCACAGTCTGCGGATTTGTATTCGTTGGCGATGCACCGCCTGCGCTTTGTCCGGTATGCAAAGTCCCTGCGTGGAAGTTTGAAAAAATAGAAGGAGGTGCAAGATAATGGCAGATAAATATGCAGTACGAAATTTAAGGCTTTGCACAAAAGACTGTCTTTGCCTTTATGTTTGCCCTACCGGCGCTACGGATACAGAAGACAGCATCATTGATCCAAATAAGTGTATCGGCTGCGGCGTATGTGCCGGGGCATGTCCTTCAGGTGCCATTTCAATGATGCCGAAGGAATTGCCTCCGCAGCAGCCTAAAACGGATAAAGTAGTCGAGGCGCTGCGTGCTCTCGTTCAAAGCAAAGCGCAGGCTGAAAACATCGCTTCCCAACTGCCAGATACACTTTCGAAGGCGGTAGCAAAATCGTCTCGACTTATGGCAGAAGACCTTTGCCGGGAAGCAGGCTTTATGATTCCGCAAAGCGCCAACACAAAAGAATTTTTAGAGCAGATAAAATCCTATCCCGATATTCCGGCGGATGTAGTTGAAGCATTGCTTCATAACATAAATTTCAATGAAAATATAGAAAAAAAGGAGATAACGAAAATGGCAAAATGGAAATGCACCGTATGCGGTTATGTTCACGAGGGAGTTACTCCTCCCGAAACCTGTCCTGTTTGCAAACAGCCGAAAGAAAAATTCGTAAAGCTTGAGGAAAAATCCAAGAATCCCTATGCCGGTACCAAGACCGAAAAGAACCTTTGGGAAGCATTTGCAGGCGAATCTCAGGCAAGAAACAAGTATACGTACTTTGCTTCTGTTGCAAAGAAGGCAGGCTTCGAGCAAATTGCAGCACTTTTCTTGCAGACTGCCGAAAATGAAAAGGAACATGCGAAACTGTGGTTTAAGGCTCTCGGCGAGCTTGGCGACACTGCCGAAAACCTGCTCCATGCAGCGGAAGGCGAAAATGCTGAGTGGACTGATATGTATGATCGTATGGCAAGAGAAGCAGATGAAGAAGGCTTTCACGATTTGGCTGAGCAATTCCGTGGCGTTGCAGCTATTGAGAAATCACATGAGGAAAGATACCGTGCTCTTCTTAAAAACGTTGAAACCAAATCAGTATTTGAAAAGTCCGGTGTAACAGTTTGGGAATGCCGCAATTGCGGACATATCGTTGTTGGTACTACGGCTCCCGAAACCTGCCCTGTATGTAAGCATCCGCAGGCCTATTTTGAAGTTCGTAAAGAAAATTATTAAGGTGAATGAAAAATGAGAGAAAAGTTTTATATTTGCCGTCATTGCGGTAATTTGATCGGTCTTATTCACGATGCAGGGGTTCCTATGATGTGCTGTGGACAGAAGATGGAGGCGCTGGTTCCTAACACCACCGAAGCGTCGGGAGAAAAGCACTTGCCTTTTGTGAATTTGGAAGACGGTTCTGTTTATGTAAGGATCGGCGAAATAACGCATCCGATGACTGAGGAGCATTATATTCAGTGGATTTACCTTGAAACGGAGAACGGAGGTCAGCGGAGAGCCTTTAAACCTGGCGATACACCGGAAGCTACCTTTTGCACCGGCGAAGATAAACCTGTTGCAGTTTATGCTTACTGCAACCTCCACGGACTTTGGAAAACTGAAATAAAGTAAAAGTAAAATCGCCTGCCAAAATATCTTGGCAGGCGATTTGTCATATCTATTTGATTATATAAGTTCAGAATTTACAAATTCTGTTGCTTGATTGTAGATATTGTTTATCCGCCCAGCCCACTCCATTTGATTTTCGGCTTTAAGTGCTTCGGTTACACCTTGCTTTTCTGCCATTTCTTTTGCCTGCCGAATAAACATAGCTTCTGCCTGATTGTTAATGTCGGAAAGGTAGCCATTTAGCTTACCGCTTGTCATCAAGTTCATATACAGAACTTTGTGATGCTGTTATAAGTACCGTGCGCGCCGCTGTCCCCAAATACCGATAGGTTTCTGTTCTTCTTCGGAAATTGTCAGGTTTGGTAGCATATAATCTCCTACCTGAGTGTACGTACCGCCCATCTGTTCAAATAATGATTTTTCCATCGCGTTTTCCTCATGCGTTTTATGATAATTGGAGTCCTTTCTCGGCTTGCCCGGGAAAGGATTATTTTATGTCATTGAGGACCACCTTCAATTTTTTAAACGGTTATAGGTTTGAGCTAATCCGTATCGGAGGTGACGACTTGAAACCGTGGCAGTGCTACATAGCCGTATATCCGTAATCTCCCGAACTTTTGAACCCGAACCATTTTCAAAAATTCAATTTTAAGGAGATTACAGAGATGAAAATTTCAAATGATTATGAAATACGCGTTGAACAGAAATATTATGCGATTTTCAAGGATGTCAACGGCATAGAGCAAAAAGTGGAGGTTGAAAAAGAAGTAGCTGAGGCTTTGATACAAGCGCATCGTTCAGAAAAAGCGAATGCCAGATATAACGAAAGATACACATATACGGATGGTGTGATTGTGCTATTTCGTCCCGACAAATATGAGAGACGAATAGATGAGTGCAATGAGTCGAAAAGTGCTTGTTTTAAGGGATGAAACG
>ENA-OURV01001219-OURV01001219.1-human-gut-metagenome-genome-assembly--contig:-NODE-1219-length-20686-cov-3.474189_pt1 | contig 20686 bp, 18 predicted proteins | sample MGYA00242141_ERZ509072 | MGnify/ENA primary metagenome ERZ509072 (study PRJEB26280, sample SAMEA2338763) | human gut metagenome | biome: human gut; feature: human-associated habitat; material: faeces... | reverse complement strand
GCGGTGTGGCTATATAGAAATTCTGCGGTAGCGACAACGGCCATCAGCAACAGCTTGGTTCGTGGGTCCAAGCAAAAGCCTGTTCTGTTTTCAACAACCGCTTGAAGCTGCTCCATTACACAATGCCCGCTCTCTCAAAGTGTTTTTTCAGCATTTTATGGCCCAGAAGCGCGCCCAGAATACCGCCCACAAACAGCAGCGCAAAACCCAAATACATCATCCAGGAGGGCATCAGGGATTGCAAGGTGTTTGCGTACTGATCACCCATGGAGGTGTGGATGTTTTCCCAATACGCTTCACCGGCAAACCAGAGATTGGCGGGGCAACCCATGATACCGAGGCAAAAGCAGGCATAGCTCAGAACAGTGACCTTGAATTTCTGATAGCCGCCGATTTTGAGCACAACATCGCTTAGAATGCCGCCGAGCACCCAGCCGAGCAGGCCGATCCAGCCATAGCCGATTAAATAGAAGAAGATACCGCCAATGATGCCGGTAATGGTAAGCATTCCAAATTTCTTGATTTTTGTGTAATACAGCATCATAGGGATACCGCATACAATCGGCCAAATCACAAAAAGGAATGGATATACTACTGGTAACGCAGTTAATAGTCCAACGACAAAGAAAATGACGAGAGTCATTGCAGAATAAATACCAACATTGATAAGATCTTTGCCTGTAAGTTTATTTGTGTTTTCCATTTTCAAAAAGTCCTTTCAATATAATTTCGATTGATACATTAAGAAGCAAGAATCATTTTAAATATGAGAGATTAAACCACCTTCCTTTATCACAGTTAGTTAGATTACGCTAACTGCCAATCAAAAATTTTGGGGATCAAATCCCCAAAACAGTTTGCCACCCGGAACTGAAAAAAGCGGCCAATGTATGAGCATATTTTATCGCGGCATCTTTCGGATAATTGTGCAAGACAATTTCTGCGATAGATGAATAGTAAGAATGAACAAGCATATGCCACTCGTCATCCTCCAAATCATGTACGGGAACTCCGCGTTCCTTCAGTTCCGCAATTAGCTTTTGTGTCTCCCGAACATCGGAACGCACCACATCATCCAGAAAAGAAGCATATTTTGTCCCCGCAGACTGCATCAGCAGCAGTTTGAATACATCAAAATGTTCATAAATGTATTCGATAATCTGGCGAATCGTGTCCTCCGACAGTTTCCAGAGTTGCTTTAATTCATCCGTCCGAGCTAATTCAAAATGCTTGATGACAGAATCGGAATACATCTCAGATACCGCCTGAACCACTGGTTCGACAAGTGCGCCGAACAAAGCCTCTTTGTCCTCGAAATGATTGTAAAATGCCCCGTTTGTCACATGGGCGGCCTTACAGATTTCACGGATACTGGCACGTTCAAAACCATTTTCCAGAAAATGCTTTTTTGCACAGGCCAAAAGATTTTCATGGGTCTGCTGAAAATCCCTTGACATTTCCATCCCTCCATCCTATACTTGAATTACACTGTAATATTACACCGTAATTCAGATTATATCACGATGCCATCGAAAATGCAATACCCTCCTTGTATTTTCAGTTGCTCGAAAGGAGGCTTTCTTATGCCAAATAAAGAACCGGGTGCAATCCGCCAACTCTTTGCTTTTGTGGGCGAGAGAAACAGCAAAATGCGTATTTCCATTCTTCTTGCTGTGTTAGGGGAAATGTTTGGTATCGTACCATTCCTAATGGTGGCGCTGTTGGCGGATGAACTCTACCGCGGTACAGCCACCATACAGCGTGTTTTGTTCTTTAGTGGAATAGCCGCCATATGTCAGCTTATAAAAATGCTTCTCACATGGCGATCTTCTCTCATGTCCCACAAAATTTCCTTCACAATTTTGAAAAATATCCGTGAAGCAATTACAGATCGGATGGCAAAAGTCCCAATGGGCGTTATGCTGGAAACGCCTACGGGAACTTTCAAAAACCTAATTGTAGATAATGTTGCAAAGTTAGAGGATTCTATGGCTCATTTTATGCCAGAGCTGCCATCGAATATTGCAGCGCCGTTGTGCAGTATTCTCCTGATTTTCATTCTGGACTGGCGCATGGGGCTTGCATCCCTAATCACAATTCCACTGGGTATTCTCTTTTTCGCTGCTATGATGCGCGGTTATGGCCCTCGAATGGAAAACTATATGCGCTCTGCCAATGATATGAACAGCTCCTTAGTAGAATATGTCAGCGGCATTCAAGTCATTAAAGCGTTTAACCGTTCTGCATCCTCTTATGGAAAATACTCAAAGTCTGTCAACTATTTTCACGATTCTACAATGGAGTGGTGGAGTCAATGCTGGTTTTGGAATGCAGCGGCACGAGCCGTCCTGCCTTCTACTCTTTTGGGTACATTGCCAGTAGGCGCATGGCTTTACATGGAAGGAACGCTTTCACTTCCCGTATTTTTAATATCTTTAGTAGTTCCGCTGGGGTTCGTTGCTCCATTGATGAAAGTGTCCGAGGCGATGGAGCAAGTCAGCATGATAAAAGGTAATTTGGAGCAAGTAACCGCTTTCCTAAAAACCCCGGAACTTGTCCGACCCTCTGAACCTGTATCTTTGGGAGAACGTACTTACCAATTTGAGGACGTACATTTCGGCTATAAAGAAACCGAAGTTCTCCACGGTATTTCTTTTCAAACCAGACCCGGCACTATGACGGCTATTGTTGGGCCTTCCGGTTCTGGTAAATCCACGATTGCAAAACTGATGGCTGGTTTTTGGGATGTGACTTCTGGCTCTGTGCGTTTCGGCGGCCAGGATATTCGTCAAATCCCTTTTGAGCAGTTGATGGGTGAAATCAGTTATGTGGCACAAGACAATTTCCTATTCGACAAATCCATTCGGGAAAATATCCGCATGGGTAATCCGGCAGCAACAGATGAAGAAGTAGAAGATGCCGCAAAAGCTGCTAACTGTCATGACTTTATTATGCAGTTAGAGCAGGGATATGACACACTGGCCGGTGATGCCGGAGACCGACTTTCTGGCGGGGAGCGCCAACGTATTACGATTGCGAGGGCCATGCTAAAACCGTCATCCGTAGTCATTTTAGACGAGGCCACTGCCTATGCTGATCCAGAAAATGAGGCGCTAATTCAACAGGCAATCAGCAAATTAGTGGCCGGAAAGACATTGATTGTTGTAGCGCACCGTTTGAATACGATTCGCAATGCCGATCAAATTCTGGTTGTGGCAAACGGAAATATTGCAGGCCGTGGGACACAAGAAGAACTTCTCCGGGAATGCCCCATCTATCAAAAGATGTGGCAAGATTATGCCGGAACCATAGAAGAAGCAGACTTGAAAGGAGGAGTGGAAAACCATGCTTGAAATGATACGCCGGATTTTTAAGATTGCGGGTAGAAGCCGACAGAAAATCATCGTTGGCATCACATTTAATATTCTCAAATCCTTTTTCAATGGTTTTATGATGTTCGGTGTTTTTTGGATTTTATTACATTTAGAAAATCTTACACCTACTATTATTCTACAAGCCTTTGGTGTTGTATTAGGAAGTGTTATCGGACGCTTTTTCTTCCAATGGATGTATGACCGTACCATGAGTGGAACGGGATATGATATTTTCCGTGATTATCGTCTGGAAATAGGAGAAAAATTGAAACAGGCTCCTATGGGCTACTTTTCAGAGCAAAATTTAGGAACTATTCAGACAATACTTACTACGACGATTGCTGATTTAGAGGGTTACTCCATGCTTGCAATCGAGCAGATGACAAGCGGTGTTGCTATGGCAGCTCTCATGTCAATTATGATGTTCTTTTTCAACCCTATCATTGCCATTTTAAGTTTGATTGGACTATTATTAGGTTTACTTGTTCTTCGTTGGGTCCGCAGTAGAGCCGCGCAATATGCTCCTATTTATCAAGAAGCACAGGAAAACCTGGTGAGCAAAACAATGGAATATATCCGAGGGATTTCTGTTCTACGGTCTTTCTCCAAAGGTGAGGAAGGACAACGAGAAGTACGCAGCGCATTTCAAAAAAAGTGGGATGCAGATTATGGGCAGGAAAAGGCTACGGCCGGGGTTCTCCGTTTTTATATTCTGGTCTATAAGCTCATGAGCTGTGTACTGATTGCTGCGGCGGGTTTGCTTTTTATGGCTGGAAAAATAAGTTTGCCCTACTGCTTGACTTTCCTGTTTTGCGCATTTACTGTGTACTCTGACTTAGAAACAATGGGAAACAGCGCCTTTTTGAGCAAGAAAATCAACACAGAACTGGATCGGTTAGAAGAAGTCACCAATATACCTCAAATGGACACCAGCACAGACAAATTAGAAACTTCCCACTACGATATAACACTGGATCATGTATCATTTGGCTATGACAAGCGGCAGGTCATCCATGACATCTCTCTGAACATTCCAGAACATACTACCTGTGCTATTGTTGGCCCATCTGGAAGTGGAAAAACAACTTTGTGTAATTTAATTGCCCGGTTTTGGGATGTGCAGGATGGCGCTGTACGAATTGGCGGAAAGGATGTAAAAAACTATACTGCGGATAGTATTTTGGAGCATATCAGCATGGTCTTTCAGAATGTATATCTTTTCCACGATTCTATTGAAAACAACATCAAATTTGGAAAGCCTGATGCTACCCACGAGGAAGTAGAAGCTGCCGCAAAACGTGCTTGCTGCCATGATTTTATTTCAGCGTTGCCAGATGGGTACAATACAATCATCGGCGAGGGAGGCTCTACACTTTCCGGCGGAGAGAAGCAACGAATTTCTATTGCCAGAGCGATTCTTAAAGATGCACCTATTATTATTTTGGATGAGGCCACTTCCAGCGTTGATCCGGAAAATGAGCAGGCACTTTTATCTGCGATTTCAGAACTGACGAAAAATAAAACCTTAATTTCGATTGCCCATCGTTTGAGTACAGTGGAAAACGCAGATCAAATCATTGTAATAGATCAGGGTAGAATTGCTCAACAGGGAACTCACCAGTCTTTGATTTCACAAGAGGGAATTTATAGAAATTTCCTAAACCTCAAACTCGCATCCGCTGGATGGCAGCTTTAATTACATAGCATGATATAAAGGCCGGGATTTATCGCCCTGTGGCGGCAAATTCCGGCCTCTTTTATACTATACTTACCCGTAGATCAATTCCTGAAAAACGATTTCCTCCGCCTGCGCTTTCAGCGTGTTCATCAGCCCCACCCAGCGCATGGGGTCACGGGCTTTCAGTTCCTCGGTGACGCCCGCCGCCTCCATCATCCGGGGCAGCATGGCGTCCATCCGCTCCCGCGCCGCCCGGTCAATCTCCAACAGGTGCGGGTACAGCTTTTCGCTTAAAATCAGGCTACTACAAAGACCGGCCGATGTTCTTTCGAGTATCATTGCTTTTATATAAATAAGACAGTTCTGGGGATTTTTCAGATATTCTATCCTTGGAATAGGGTGGTCTTAAATTCAATGATAACCGCGCTTTTTTAATCATATACGTTTCACTACCATCCTCCGAAGATCCTTTCAACCAGCAATCATCCGGATACTTCGCTGCAAAGCCTCGTAACCGTTTCGGCAAGTTCTGATTGAAGGTATACACATCATAGAATCCATCATCTTCATTAGTCAGAATAATCGTTTCTTTTTCACACTTTAACCTTCGCATATTCTATCCACGCTTTCTTTCCATTTCCTGATCCAGGTACTTTGGTATCGGCTTTCCGGACCGGCGAGCAATGGCAATCTGTTTCTGATGCAGTCGTTTGATTACAGATCTTCGTTTCTTAGATTTTCCATCCTGTTGATTTCGGGAGGTCTGATTGTTGCTGCTAGCATCAGAGGTCTTTTCCTGATTCTTCTTCTGATTATTCACCAGACCGTCCACCATATCATAATTGGCTTCGGTACCAGATTCTCTGCTTCGTTCATAAGTGCCGTTCTGGTAGAATTTCTGGTAATGTTCCAGACGGATTTTACCATCTTGTTTTAGCTGTTCGACCGGATTTAGCGGTACCTGCTGTTGGATGTAATCATGAATCTTTTGTTTTGTCTTTTCATCGAATTTCTTACATTCTTCGACAACCATTTTTCCATAGGCATCCAGGATAACACCCTGGGCCTGATCTCGGTATACCTGATGTTCCATCAAATAAAACTGTTTTCCATCAATAATGATGGTGTCTGTTGCAATCCAGTTCCCCTTTTTCCCATCAATCTGATAATTCTCAGTTTCCATAGTGATCAGTGCACCGGATGTGTTGATACGAATAAATCCGGCCAGATACTGTGGATAGTTCTCATCTACATAGTAGCAGCTGATTTCTCCATTCTTGTTCAATACGAGCACGTCACTGACTTCGCATTGATTTTTCGTCCGTTTCCAGATGTCAGCGACTTTTTCATTTTTCTGCATTTCATGAATCGAGACTAATCGGTAATTTTCGACAGTAATCGACACATTCTGCTGTCTTGCCTCTTGATATGGCAGATGCCACAGTGCTTTTCCTGCTGTCTGCTGATCTACTCGGTAGACTGCAAATTGATTAAGCTTCATAGGCATCGTCCTCCAAGTTATTCAGATAATAATTCAGATCCAGAGAATAGTAGTATTTGTCTTCGATCTGCTGTAATTTTCCAACTGTAGAATTGATGATCTCAATCATTTCATCATTCTCAGGATCACTTTCTTCCTGTTCCAAAACTTCCAAAGCTTCTTTCAGTGTTTGGATTGTTTCTTCCTTTGTGTGCTGCTGGAAGATAGCAGTAATAGTCAGTTCGTTTTCTTCCAGGTTTACATTTCTCATAGGCTCATTTCCCCCCTTTTCTTTTTCGGTATTGGTTTCATCTGTATATTCAGCTCCTTCTCGTTTTTTTCTTCGCTTATATTTTTTTCGTTATCCACTTTCTTATTAGATTTCAGAGGATTTTCCACATTTGGATGTCTTTCTTCCAAGTACTTTTCCACACGACTGATTGCATTTTGCACATAAGAATTTTCTCTAAATCCAGGAATCGAATTCAAAAATTCTTTCTGTATTTTTCCTTCGATCATCAGACTCTGCATTCCTTCATAATCACTTCCGTCTTTCAGATCAAAGCCAACACATTTCAGTCCATGCATACGTTCTGATGGGATTTTCTCATAAGCTTCCAAGGCTTCTGGTAATGTCAGGTCATAATGTACTTCACCCATTACAGGAAATTCAGCACATTCAGCCGCATAAAAGCTGATACATGTAAGATCATTTTCATAATCCACATTTTCTATTTCCGGGACAATATCGAGTATTTTTTCTCTTTGTGCTGCAAAGTCTGGAAGTTCTGCAAATCCAAATCGATCCACGTAATATGCCTGCATATCCCCACCACGATTTGTAATGATAACATCACTGACCGACATAGAATGTGCTTTATAATCTGCCGGTGGATTATCGTTGAATACGGCATACAAATCATCCACCTTTTCATTTTCATGTAATCTGCCAGAATAGACACATTTATAATTTGCTGCATCGATTGTAATGCCATCTTCTTTGACCATTGCCATATTCATAAATAAATGTTGTTTTCCCGGTGTGTCTTCATCCACATGATAAATCGCATAGCGGTCACCATTACCTCTGAACATTTCTTCCTCTAGGGTATAATCATACTTAAATGGGTACATAGCCCGATCAACTCTCTCCGAAATATCCGTCCCTTCTGTAATCGTGTCTTCCAGCCAGTTTTGGATATCTCCCCATGATTCAAACTGTAGATAGCCGGCAATTTCATGTGTCCCATCCGGTGCCAGTACAATATGTCCCGGTTCGCTTTCCCGATAATCATAGCGGTATCCGGCTGCTTCCAGTGCATCTACCAGAATGCCGTATTTTTCATGTAATTCTGTTTTCTGTTTTTCTTCAAGAATGATTTCCAGTTCTTCTGTAAGCTGATCGATCATTTCACCGGCTGTCTTGCGGATCACATCCATAGATGCTTTCATTTCCTTCATTTCCCGGCTGCTGCTCCACCCTGCAATATAAGGAAAACTGTAATCCGATGTATCCAAACCAAAGGAAGAACACACACAGTAAGCAACAGATTCTGCTTCAACCTCTTTTGTCAGACGGTCTTTTTCTACACCCAGGCTTTCCATGATTTCCTTGTCATGCAGTTTAGCATGGACGGTTTCATGAATAGCAGTCTTTAAGGTCTGGCTTTCACTGAGTCCTTTTTTGATCACGATTTCCTTATCTGCATTGTGATAATATCCATTGGCATTGCCATCGATCTCATCGAATCGTATCGGCACTGGGGATATTTTCTGAATAGCCTGCATGAAAGAATCAAAATCCTGTACAGCTGCAGTCAGTAATTCCGGTGCCAGTGTCTGGATTGGTTTCCCGGATGTCTGAGCAATATCAAAGACGGTAACTGCTTTAAAATGCGGAACTGTAACTTCCACCTGTTCAGTCTTAGGTTTTCCATCGGTTCCCATGATCGGTCGCTGATTTTCATCCAGAACCTCTTTTTCCTTCATTTTCTTATATGGTGCCGGTGCAATGATTGTAATTCCTTTTTCGCCTTTCATGACCTGTCTACCCATGGACTGCCAGTTTTTGTAGCTGGTAACAAGTGTGGCATCCGGTCGCTGCATGGCGATCAGCATTGTATTATTAAAGGAATAATTGTGAAACTTTGCCATGGTTTTAAGAAATTCCTGATAGCGGTTACTTGTAAAAAGTTCTTCCACACCGGATTCCAGTGACTGCATAATGCTGTCCACATCTTTTCCCTGAACCGGTAATGGAATTGTTGCTGTCTGCACTGTTGGAATATCTCTTACGTCACCCTTTTCTTTTGTATCTGTTACTTCTTCATAGGGTGCGGTGGCTTCAGTCACCATTCCTTTAGTCAGATCAATATCTTCAACACGAGTAGAAAAACGAACCCTGCTATCTGGAAATTCTCCTTTATCTCGAAAGGAATAGTAATTCCCATTCCGTCCTGTAATGATGTGATCAACCAATGAAATCCCCATCAATTCCCCTAATTCCTGCATTCTTGCTGTAGTCTGGATATCCGATGTAGATGGTGTCAGATTTCCGGACGGATGATTATGAATGAGCATCATTGAATGAGCATTCGAAAGAATTGCACTCTTAAATATTTCTCTTGGATTAATTAATGCTTCATTCAGCGATCCTACAGATACGATATTCATATTGATCGGTGTTAAATCTGCCTGTAAATTAACAATACAAAAGAGTTCCCGATCCATCTGGGAAAGAAATTCATTCATAACACGAATTGCTACATCTGGATTATTCATAGGTTCATTACTATAAAGTGGTGGCTGTTCCACCATACGAATTGCTACCTGTTCTAATTTATCTGCCATCAGCAACACCTCCAATCGGCACATTTATAATAAATTCCTGATCATGTAACGTCTCAATTTGCTTCTTCAATTTTTTAAACGAAAATGTGTGTAATAATCTTTTTTGATACTGGCTGTATCTTAAGCTTGTATTTGTTTTAATGTTCTCTTTCGTCATAATCTTCTCCTTTTCAAAATGCCCCACGACATTTCCTTATGCCGCAGGGCGTTTGCTCATTTAACGGGTTTCATGCTTGATATTAGAGTTCCATATCGTGCTTCTTTGTTTTCGGTTTCTGATCCGGCTGTTCTTTTCCTGCTTTCTCTGTTTTTGCAGCCTGCGCTTCTTTTTCTTTCTGACGTTCTGTAAATCTGTCGGCTTTTTCAAAGACGTGATCCTTTGTGTCAAAGTGATATACATCATTGGTAAGGCGTTCTGCTGGTGCTACCTGAGTCGCATTGACTTCTTTTACCATATCTCTTAACATTTCTGCATCCACTTGCCCGTCATCTGGCAAGACCAGCATTTCATGGATGGATGATGGCAAAATGAAGAAATCATTTCCCAGAAGTTCCCCCATGTTATCCATGAATTCCGGATAAAAGATCACACCGGCTCCATCAATTCTGTCTGTATTCGTAACAACAAAGAATGTCGGCATCTCGCTTGATTCCTGCAATGTTTCCTGCAGCATTTCACGTTCATCCGGTGTCAGCATGAGAATATTTTTCTGGTACATTTCATCTATCAATGCACCTATACTTGATACCTCCGGAGCCATGACACGCGGTGAACTTTTCATCGCATCTTCATGAAGCTGTTCTGCAGAGATTCCATACTGTTCAAGCAGATCATTCTTGATAAACATGGAACTTAATCCATCCTGATCCTTGCCTACTGCCACATGATAGGTGATTGCGAGATCTTCCTTCAGCTGGTGTGGCGCATTTTCGAGGACTTCCTTATTTGCTTCGGCTGATGATACACGGATAAACAGCTTGTCCTTCACATCTTCATAATTTAAAATAGCTTTCAGATCAACCTGTATCGGTGCCTCAATAACTATATCTGCAATCTTTCTGCATACAGTTTCCATTGTTACGCCAGACTGTGCTTTATATGCTTCATACAGCTGATTAAGATTGATCGTCGGGGTAAGCATCTCACCTTCTTTTCTCACCATCAATCCCGTATAGGCACGGTTCAGTTTCTGACACTCCATCGTTGATACTTCTGCATTCTCATAATCCTTTGGTAAAAAGAGTTTGATATTGTCCTTTACTTCATTTACAAATTCATTAAAATTCATTCTTCGTTTCCTCCTCTAATCTGTTTTTTTATTTCTTTTTGCTTTTGTTTTTTGGTTTCTTTTTTGGAAAGGATAAAGAAAATTTCACCCTTCCGGTTTCATCTGCATCCATATGAAGATCTGCCTCAAAGTACATATTTTTCTTTCTGGAATACAGATCTTTTACATGCACACATCCACTTTTCAGAAGTTCTGCAGCCATCTTTTTATCCATGTTTTTTTCCATGCTCTGCAGATAGCGGTTATCTTTCCAGAGAGCAAAGTGACAATCATGGTTGCTACAATAGAAGTTGGTTTTGCTTTCATATACCAGGCTTCCACATACCGGACATGTTCCAATGCTTTCTCTGGTCTGAAATCTTCTTGTTTCTTCTTCGGAAATCGCATCGCATCCATTCAGCATCATGGTCAGCATGTTTTTGATCCCGGTCATAAACTGTTCCGGTGCAATCTCTCCATGCTCCATCAAAAGCAGCTGATTTTCCCATTCTGCAGTCATACTTGCAGATTTCAGAAAGTCTGGCAGGATCTCCACAAGGACTTTTCCATCATCTGTTGGAAGGATCTGTTTCCCTTTTCGGGTGGCATACTGGGAATAGATCAGTTTTTCGATGATACCAGCTCTTGTTGCCGGAGTTCCTAATCCTTTCTTTTCTGTGTCTTCATCGAATTCCTTATTTCCAGCAGTTTCCATTGCTGCAAGGAGAGTATCTTCACTGTATGGTTTTGGTGGCGATGTAAAATGTTCTGTCTTTTCTGCAGCTACAGCATAGAAAGTCTGTCCCTGGGTTACTTTCGGCATCCTCTCTTTCATTTCCTGATCCGGATCTACGATTGCCATGCGATCCTTATTCTTGAAGCAGTTTTCAAAGAGTTTCCATCCATCCTGCAACACAGTTCTTCCTTTTGCTTTGAAGATTTCTCCCTGGCATTCCACTTCAATCTCTGTTTCCTGGTAAATGTGATCCTTACTCATTGCCATGACCGTATGGACTGCAATCAGGAACAGAATCTTTTCTTCCCAGGATTTCAGTTCATCCAGATGGCTGGATGCAAGCTCCATCGTTGGGATGATTGCATGGTGATCTGTCACTTTGCTGTTATTCATGACTTTCTTCACATCTGGCTGCTCCGGCTGATCAAACGGACCTGTCAGCTGATATTTCTCATAAATCTGACGAACCACATTTCTTGCGGTCTGTTCCATATCTTCTGTCAGATACTGGCTGTCTGTTCTTGGATAAGTGATCAGTTTCTTTTCGTACAGGCTCTGAGCGGTATCCAGTGTCTGTTTGGCTGTCATTCCATAGATACGGTTTGCTTCTCTCTGCAGTGTGGTCAGGTCATAAAGCTTTGGTGCTTTTACTTTCTTTTCCGTTTCTTTTACTGAAGTGACAATAGCTTCATTTCCATGGCATCTGCTTCTTAACTGTTCCGCCTCATCCGGATCAAAGATTTTTGGCTTTACTGCCGGAATTCCGTCACAATCCAGTTCTACATTGAAATACTTTTCTTTCTGGAAATTGCTGATCTGTCCGGCACGTTCCACCAACATGGCAAGTGTCGGTGTCTGAACCCTTCCAACGGTCAGCTTTTTGAAGTACTTTGTGGTGTAAGCTCTGGTTGCATTCATTCCTACCAGCCAGTCAGCCTGAGAACGGCATACAGCAGCTTCGGCCAGATGTCGGTATTCCTCTGCGGATCTCAGATGCTGCATTCCATCAAGGATTGCTGAATCTTCCAGAGAACTGATCCATAATCGTTTCACCGGCTTTTTACTTCCGGATAAGTCATAGACATGTTTGAAGATTAATTCTCCTTCACGTCCGGCATCACAGGCATTTACGACGTATTCAATTTCCGGACTGTTGAGCAGTCTTTTTAAGATATAGAACTGATCTTTCTTATCTTCTGAGACTGTAACTTTCCAGTCTTTCGGGATGATCGGGAGATCTTCATATCTCCACTGGTTAAATTTCTCATCGTAAGCATCCGGTGAAACATATTCGGCCAGATGTCCGAAGCACCAGCTGACCATACAGTCGGTTCCTTGTAAATATCCGTCTTCTCGTTCCTGTGCTCCAATCACTTCTGCGATTGCTCTTGATACACTTGGTTTTTCTGCAATTACTAAATACAAGATGTATTACCTCCTTCATATAACGAAACGGAGAGAGCATGTTTTACAGCCCCCTCCGCTAAAAAAGTTTATTTATTTTTCATTTTCTTCAAAATCTTCGTCTTCAGACTCTTCCTCATCCGGAACTTCTTCCAGTCCACCTGTTTCCAAACCTTCCGGCTGATCATCCTCATCTTCCTCTTTTTTAGGTTTATAGATCTTGAAGTAGTAGTAAGCTGCCACGCCGCCGAGAGCCAAAATCAGGATTGTTGCCATTGCACCCATATTGGTTTTTGCAGATGATGTTTTCTCAGGATCAACAGTAGCTTCCTTGTCTACATCCTCATTATTTGTCTCATCCAGCACAACCTTCGATGTATCCGGCTGTGGTGTTACAACAGCAGCTGTACTGTCTTTATCCAGAAATTCGGACAGATCATTCTCATCAATCTGAGATAACATATAGACATTCTGGGATGTGGCACTGCGGTCGATCACGATATAGAAAGTGTTGTTATTCTTCGTTGTAACCGTAAGAAATTCCTTTGTGGAATCATCGGTAATGTCATCCTTGACTTCACCATTGCCAGGTGTCGTAAATGCAGTTCCCTGGTCTGTTCCATCTTCTGGCAGCACCTCGTTTGTGTTTGTCGCCTCGTCCTTTTTCTCTTCTTTGTCTGTTGACTGTTCCGTCTGAGTTGTCTCTACTTTGGATGCCTCTGCCGATTCATCCACATAGGCAAATGCTGTGGTTGATGCTGTAAAAAGCATCATGACTCCCAACAGCAGTCCTGCCATTTTCTTATTCATTTTCTTCCATTTCACCATTCTGATATTCCTCCTTATTTTCTTCTGTGAATACAAAGGAGCCTGAACCTTCTTCGTCAGACTCCCTGCTTACCTGAAATTTAACTGTTCCATTCTGGATACCATCCAAAAGATCATACAACTGACCATTCTCCATCTTCATACCACGGATGCACCTGATCATCTCATTGTCCTCTTCCTGCTTTAATGCAGCCTGGACACCCCTAAGATATTGCTGCAGATCCGCGATCTTTTTCTCTGTCTTGGCAATCTCATCCAGATATTTTTTAATCTTTTTATTCAAACTTTCACCTCCCTTCGTTCACCCCTTTATGGCAGTCTTCCAAAGCACATGAAATGTTGCTGCCAGTAGGATGTGCTGATATTTGAGTAATGGATCGGATCCCCGCAATGGATCATCATATTGTTACCGACATAGATACCCACATGGCTTGCACCGGATGTGTTATACGTTCCCTGGAAGAAGATCAGATCTCCTGGTTTTGCTTCTCCCGGTGATACATAAGTACATACGCCTCTTAATCCTTCCGCGGTCAATCGTCCATAGTTCCAGCCATTACCACAGTGGTTAATGACATAAGATACGAAACCTGAGCAGTCAAATCCCGACGGAGAGTAGCCACCCCATACATAAGGCACTCCCAGATATTTTTCTGCTTCCCGGATCATTCGGGCAAATTCTTCATCCTGCAGTGCTTCCGGTGGAATCTCATAGCTCATTCCATTACCGCCTGATCCACTGGTCACATTGTTTACATCCCACAGATAATTTCTGTTTCCATAGGTCGTATTTAACGCATTGTAAATAATCAGCTGTTCTGCATTCAGATTGGCTCTTGCCACAGCATCAAAACTTCCATTTGTCAGTGTCACATACAGAATCTTCTTGGTGCTTGTACTGGTAACGGTTACTTCCTGACTGCCATTGTCATCTGCGATATAAGCTTCCCAGGTCTGGTGTCCATGAGCAGAGGCTGCAGCATGGTTATCATAGTAAACGTCAAACTGGACACCATATCGTGCAAAGGCTCCGGTATCCTCAACTGTGTATTCCACACCATTCATTACTACCTTAGTGCCAATCGGCACAAATGGATTGGAAGCATCTACAGCAATGGTATGGTTTGCAGTTGGATATGCACCACTAGCAGTTGGACCTCCGGACCATACACCACAACAGATTCGACAGTTACAATATCCGCTGGTCACTACCTGTCCTAATGATTCTCCGACTCGAACATTTCTGGTTTCTGTCACCGTTTCTGTTCGACCTTCTGTATTCAGATGATATTGTGCTTCAAAAAGAGATTGCAGCTCGTTTTCAACATCTGAGTACGTCCAGTCCCCGTATTTTGCGGTAAGATACGAGATAAGATGGTATGGATTATGACCAATCTCAGCAATGTTGTACTGATACTCGTCATAATTTGGATGTCTTCGTTCCATCTCATTGATCTGCTGATTCAAGGCACTTTCCAAAGCGGCATATCTGTTTTCGGCAGCATAGATATCCTCGTCTGAACTTGGATACGTTGTAATACCGATCACAGATCCAGCACCCTCAATAGAGGCACTGCAGCTCCCCAGAGATACTGCTATGACAAGAAAAAGAAGCGCAAAAATACCGATGCCTGCGAACATGGCACGATTACGCTTTATAATCTCTTTCAAGGCAATCTTTGCTTTCACCGTCATGTTCTCGACACCGGTAATGGTTGTCGCTCCACCTAGACTGCCAGCGGATTTTCCGGCTCTGGCTGCCCGGTATGCATCCTTATATCGTTTTTTCTGAAAGAAGCGGTTATAGAAATGTCTCTTTTGCTCAGCGTTCTTTACCGATTCTGCATGTTTGACTCCTTCCATACTTTCTGCAGAACCAAATTTCAGTTTCTTTTCTACAGTAGCCTCACGATAACCTCTGCGATGGGTTTTCACATCCGTTCGTTTGCTGCGGATCTGAGCATGACGTAGGCCACGTAACGCAGCTTCTGTTTCACGCTCTGCAAGTCTGGCACTTTCCACACCTGCATTTTCATCTGTTTCTTCCTCTTCGGAAGTGACTGCTTTCATGCCAGATATAACAGCTTGTGTAGCAATGTATTTCCCGGCTGTCCCTCCCGGTTTCATGCCAGCACCTTTCACCATTTGATTTCCTTCATCATCAAAAGATAATCTTCCGGCTTTTGCCTGTTCTTTGGTCATCTGTTTTTGCAGCTGCTTCTTCCGAATGGATTTCTTTTGGCTGTTCAGATTATTATCATCATCCGGGATTTTTTCATGACGATGCAGTTTCTTTCGATATCCGGATACTTTTTCTTCCGGTGTGACTTCAACTGTATCCTCAACAGCTTCCTGCCTGACAGAAGATTTCCGGATCTTTTCCATCTGCAGTCGTTTACCTTTTCCCGATTTTGTATATTCATTTTCAGCCTTTTTTCGTTCCCATTCAGGAACAAATTCTTCCTTATTTTCCGGTCGTCCTCGACTCCTGTGACTGATATCTTTTACACTACCATCACGAAGATTTTCTTCTGTCAGACCATCCCTGGTCATCTTTGCGACCTTTTTATCTTTGCCTTTAAATTCTTTTCCAGCTATAGGTCATCACCTCCTGGCACAACTTTTCTTTCTGTACTCATTCAGTTCCTGGCGTCCTATAATCGGGATACCAGGATAACCATCTGCCTGTGTCCTGATTGCTGGAGAGCTCGCCTGGATATGAAATACCCAGTTCAATTCACTCGGATCTCTTGGCCAGAAACCATTGATCAGCATAGCTTCCTTAAACTGATTATTGTACAGATGAATCTGGGTACGTTTATACAAAACTTCTTTCAGATCATCACTGGTAAGATGTGGATAGATCTTCTGTGCCGGATAAAAGTTCCAGAATACCCAGTCAAGGATAATGTTCTGTGTTTCCAGCGGAAGTTCATACAGATGATGATCATCATTGACTGTATGAACACGGTATCCAGCCTGTGCATTTTCCAGATTTTTCATCTGAATGTAAGGATTATCCTGGTTCCACTGCCTGATTCGAATCTTATCAATTTCCTTCATGCTTTTCCGCCTCCATTTCTTTCTCTCGTTTTTCAACTTCTTCCGGTTTTGTAGTCATCAAACTGTACAGCTTCAAGTTCTTATCGAACTTGTCCTTAAATGGAATAATTGTTGTTCCATAGAAAAGAAGTCCTTCTCCTTCCCCAGAATTCGTCACATAAGACAACTGATATGGGGAAATATTCAGCTGTTTTGCAAGGATCTGTCTGTCACCTGCAGCCTGATTCAGCATCAGGATAAAATCACTGTTCTCAAAGATATTTTCAATTTCCCTGCTGGCAAGAAGATCTTTGATATTCTGGGTGATACCACTTGGAATACCACCCCATTTACGGAATCGCTTCCAGATTTCTACAGAATAAGCTGCTGTCTGTTCTTCTTTGAGCAGAAGGTGGAATTCATCGATATAGTACCTGGTAGATTTGATGCCACGGTTGATTGTAACTCTGTTCCATACCTGATCCTGGACGATGAGCATTCCGATTTTCTTCAGCTGCTTTCCAAGTTCCTTAATATCAAAGCAGACAATACGGTTATTCAGTTCCACATTGGTTCTATGGTTGAATACTTTCAGTGATCCATTTACATAGATTTCCAGTGCTGTTGCAATTCTCTGGGCCTGGGGTTCTTTCTGCTTTCTGAGGCAGTCATACAGGTCACCAAGGACCGGCATATTTTCCGGTTTTGGATCTGCAAAGTACTTCTGATACACCAGTGGAAGACAGCGGTCGATCACTGATTTTTCCTCTGCTTCAATACCATCCCTGCTTCCCATAATCAGCTCACATAAGGACAGGACAAAATCGGATTTTACACCAAGTGGATTGTCATCATCGGAATAATCCATATTGATATCCATCGGATTGATATAATCCTTACTGGTTGGTGAGATGTGTACCACCTGTCCGCCTAGTGCATGGACCAGTGGGTAATACTCACCCTCCGGATCTCCGATGATAATGTCATCCTTCGTGACAAAGAAAGCGTTGGTGATCTCTCTTTTTGCTGCAAAGGATTTACCGGATCCAGGCGTACCAAGGATTAATCCATTCGGGTTTTTCAGCTTTTTACGATCCACCATGATCATGTTGTTACTGAGTGCATTCAATCCGTAATATAAGGATTCTCCTGCCATAAAAAGTTCCTGTGTCGTAAACGGAACAAAGATCGCTGTACTGGTAGTCGTAAGAGCCCGCTTGATCGGGATATGATTTACTCCCAACGGAACACTGCTCATCAATCCTTCTTCCTGCTGATAATCCAGACGTTTCAGCACACAGTTATATTTCTGTGCGATACCAGCGGTCTGGAAGATGGCATTGTCCAGTGCCTGTTTGGTCTTTGCTGTATTTAAAAAGAGCGCTGTTACAAGGAACATACGCTCATTTCGTGACTGCAGGTCTTCTAACAGACGCTTAGCTTCTCCGCCATACGTGTTCAGATCCGATGGAATGATATCCATATCGTATCCGGCCCGGACTGCTTTTTTCTGTTCTTCGATTTTCATACGGTTGATATCCGTCACTTTGCTTTTTACCAGCTTGATTGCCTTCATCTGGTCGATGGACTGGATATGGAAATTCACCATCAGGTTGCTGTCCATCTCCAAAAACTCTGCCAGCATCTTGTCGGTAAGTTCCGGTGCAAGGATCTGTAAATAGGAAACAGCTCCCATCGTGCCGCCCATCTCAAAATCTTTTCCACTCTTAAATACAAAACTGGTCGGTGCGACATAATCCTTGGTACTAAGCCCTGTCCGAAGCACATCATCATAAGAGAAATGGAACGGAACTTTGCTGTCCTGGTTAAAGGTTTCATACATGATCTGTAACCGTTCCTCCCCATTCAGCGGATAAGCAGATACCCCAAGAATCTTAAAATTGTTCAGAATATCCGACTCGATACGTTCCAGTTTTGGTCGTGCTTCCCGGATATTCTCCGCTTCAATCCCAAATGTGATATATTTGGTACGCATCAGCCCGTTATTTCCTTTTGCCAACTGATTATTAAGCATCTGGGCAAACTCCATACGCAGGTCATCAAATTCATCTTCCTGCGGATTGATATGGATGACTTTCTCATACTCTGCCATGTTGCTGTGCTGGTTGATAAAGGACAGCTGAAAATGAATTGTGCTGTCAAAGTAATTCAGGAAATCACACCAGTTTTCAAAGATGGCGTTCTTATCTTCATTCTGTGCCAGCTGATAGTTGATGTCATAAAAACGGATCGTCTTGGAATAAAACTTGTCCTGCACCCGACAGATACCGTCCCTTCCCATCTCATGGTATGGAATCGACTGCTGTGCAGTGATCCTCTTATCCCTGGCACTATCCGATGTTTTCTTTCCTGTTCCACTGCTTTTCGTTCCAGAAACCGCTTTTCCTGCCGGACGCTGCCCCGGCGGTGCTGCGGCAGGTCTGTTCTTTTTCTTCTTCGCATTTTTCTTTGCGTCACGCACTGCCTGCTTTTCTGCTTTGGCTGCCAGTTTTGCTTCCTTTTTCGCATTTTTCTTATCCGCTTTTTCATGTTCCTTATGCAGTTTTTCTTCATATTTCTGTGCCCTTTTGAGGGCTTTCTTTTCCCTGCGTGTCAGTTTCCGGTTCGGTCTGCGGACACCTCTTTGGCGTTCCAGTGCTTCATACCCTGTCACCATTGGCTCATCGTGCAGTCTGCCGCTTACTGATTTCTTTTTCATTGCGGGGTCTGGAAGTTCTTCTTCTCCATCCTCCTCATCCAGCCAGTAATCATCCGGATACAATTCTTCCATGCTCTGCGGCTGTCTATCGTTTTTTCTTTTTAACACCCTTCGTTCCCCCTTTCTTCTTTCTGACCACGGTATACTTTTTCTCGTACATATTTTCCATCTGGTACTTGCGTACCGGAGGACGGATAAATTTTACGGTGATCATGTTTTTTAAGACCTTTTCTAACGGAAGTCCATCCTTCTCATACATGGCAAACAAAAATGCCGGAAGCATAAGAAGGCACATCCCGGTCGCTGCGTTACTGGAACCAATGATTCCCCTGCTTAAGAAATAAAACGGAAGCCCTACTGCCGCCGCAATCCCAAAGCAGATCAGCTGCCGTTTCGTCAGGTTGAAAATGATCTTATTCTTGACCTTGGTTAAGTCTTTAGGCACAGATACAAATGCCATTGCCAGTTCCTCCTTTCTTAGTGGGCGTTAAAGATACTGCGGGCAAAGTTTCCTGTTTTCATCAGACTGAAACACAGGATCACCGTGTATGCCATCACGCCGAACAATGCAGAATGTATGTTATCTGACATCTGGATGTTTGCGACCAGGACCGCATAGATTCCCACGCAGACCATCATAAAAAATCCCTGGAATGCCAGTGCAAACAATCCACGAAGATAGTTGTTCCCGATCTGCCCCCATTCCCGGTTGGACATGGTTGCAAACGGGATCGCTCCAACGGACGAATAGAGATAAATCTCAATCATACGTCCATACAAAATCACTGTAATAAAGACTGAGATAATCTTCATACACAGGCTTACAAGCATCGTTTCCAGTGCCAGTATGACAAGTTCACCGATTTCCATAGATTCCATAGCTGTTTCCATCGTACTGATCATCGTATCTATATTGATCGCTGTATCAGAACTGATGACCCCTGCCGCCCGGCTTACCACCGTCTGTCCGACATCAAATACCGCCATAGTAATTGTGAACGTGTGGCTGACAATCCAGACTGCCACCCACATCTTGAAAAAATATTTAAAGAACATCCATGTGTCCAAATCATGCATGTTATTTTTTTCTGTCAGCATGGAAATCAATTCATAACAAAGTACAAAAGTGATAATCATACCGGCAATCGGAACAATTACCGAATCGGAAAGATTCTGTATCATGCTGTAAATGCTGCCATTCCAGCCCTGCGGTGTCTGCCCAACCTGAGCAGCAATCTGACCGGTCTTTTCATTGACATCGGTATACATTGTTGTCAGGTTGGAACTTACCATGCCTGTCAGAAGAT
>ENA-OURV01001218-OURV01001218.1-human-gut-metagenome-genome-assembly--contig:-NODE-1218-length-20690-cov-10.960843_pt1 | contig 20690 bp, 16 predicted proteins | sample MGYA00242141_ERZ509072 | MGnify/ENA primary metagenome ERZ509072 (study PRJEB26280, sample SAMEA2338763) | human gut metagenome | biome: human gut; feature: human-associated habitat; material: faeces... | reverse complement strand
AGTCTACATGGAAGTCGATGGGCAGGAATACGCCTTGAAGCTGCGAAATGGAAAACTCGTTTTGTGGTACACCGCCGGCAGGAAAATTGTGTACATTCAGCCACACGCTATCGGTAATATGGAAGAAGTGATTGCGATGCGAAATGACAGCTACGTTTACGGCGCACATCCCTTCTACAACGTGGAAGCGGTGGACTTCGCAGCCTTCCCCGAAACGTATGCGGAAATGCTGGCGCAGGTGGATAGCACAAACTGGGCGGTCGTCAACAACCCAAATCCGACCGATCGTCTGCATCTGCGTACAGAACCCGACCGCAAGTCGGTATCATTGGGCAAGTTCTACAACCGCACGCCGGTCTATGTGGACGAAATCCGCGGCGAATGGGCGCACGTTACCATCGGGCGCGACCTGTCTGGGTGGATGATGACGAAGTATCTCGCATTTGGTGCGGATATGGACAAGGTAGAATGCGCCTTCCCGCAGCTGTCGCTGATAGAAAAGTATCAGGAGAATGTGGCGGATGAACTGGCCTATGACTATTATGTGTTCGACGCGCCGAACATGTCGGCGACAAAAACGCTCTGGAATTGGGGTGAAGAGTGCTATTTGATTGGCGTGATTGACGACTTCTATATGATCATGGACACCGACGAAAACGTGCGCTACATCCCGCAGGACTGGCTCTGGGCGGGCAACGGGTAAGGGGAGAATGCCAATGAAGAAACTGCTTGCGCTGCTGATGATTTGGCTGCTCCTGCCCATTGCTGGCGCGGAAGAAACGTATACCATGCAGGATGGTTCGCTGATTTTGTTGGACGGCGCTGGACGGAAATGTCAGCCGATTGCCATGAAGCCGGACTTTCCCGAAGCGCTGCTGGCGGATGCGGACATATCCGGCGCAATCCAGCTGAATCTGCCGGAGACGCTGCTGCCGTATGTGTCGGATGAGCTGACCGGCGGCGAGACGCTGACGGCGCTGTATTGCACGACGGAACTGATTGCCATGCACACGGTGGATGCGGCGGATGGCGACGTGCTGCGCGTGGCGTACAGGACGAATCTGGGGAATTATGTCATCCGCAAGGTGATTGGCACGCCGTTCTCCTTCGACCGCTACCACGGCAGCGCGGCATCCATCCTCCTCTGCGTCGATGAAATAACGTACTGCATGACGTGTGAAAATGGTTATCTGACGCTGCGTGAGGTCTGGAACGGTGCGGGCGGCATCGGCATCAAGCGCCACGCCCTCTACGATTTGCAAGCCTGCGTGGAGTCGGCAGGCGGAAACGCGGGCTTCCACTACGGCAATCACCCGTATTACGACGTGACTGACCTGCCGTTTGCAGAGTTCCCGACGACCTATGAAGAAGCCATGCAGCACCTTAACCGCACGAATTGGGCGGTCGTCAACAACCCAAATCCGGCGGATCGACTGTACCTGCGCGGCAAGGCGAGCAAGGAAGGGCGTAATCTCGGCAAGTTCTACAACCGAACGCCCGTGTATGTGGAGGAAATCCGCGGCGACTGGGCATATGTGCGCATCGGGCGCGCGACGACGGGTTACATGATGACCAAGTATCTGGCGTTCGGCGAGGATGCGGACAAAGTGGAATGCGCGTTTCCGCAGTTGGAGGTGCGCGAAGAATATCGGCTGAACGTGGCGGACGAGACGACGTATGAATTTGAGGTGCTGGATGAGCCGAGCAAATCCGCACCGTACACGCGCTGGCACAGCGGGGATAACTGGGTCGTTATCGGCATCAAGGGCAATTACTACATCGTCATGAACGACAACGAGAACGTGTGCTACATCCCGCAGAAGCAGCTTTGGGACGGCAACGGGTGAGGGGGATGCTGATGAAGAAGCTGCTTGCGCTGCTGACGGTACTGTTGCTGCTGAGCGCCGCGTGTGCCGAACCCGCCGCGCTGCCGTACACCATCGAATCCGGCTTCCTGATTTTCCCCGCTGAGGATGGCAAGCAGCCTGTCCCCATCGCCGTGAAGGAAGGATTCGCCGCGAAAGCGCAGGAATTAGCGGATGAAGGTGCTTATCTCGGAACGCCGATGAATCTGCCGCAAGCGCTGCTGCCATATGTGTCGAATGAACTGACGGGCGGCGAAGAACTGCTGGAAATCTATGCGACGGAAGCCATCATTGTCATGCACACCCGCAGCGCGACGGACGGTAACGTGCTCCGCTGGGCAGAGTGGGATGGCCGGCAGTTCGCGGTGTATCGCAAGGTCATCGGGAAGGATTTCTGGCTGCAAACGTCGAACGCGGCGGGGAATCTGGCGGAAATCTTCATCGAAGGCGAACACTATGCTGAATACCGCGTTACGCTGAAAGATGGGAAGATGCTGCTGCATTCGGTCTGGGGTGAGCAAGTGTATTTTATCATTGAACCGCACGCGATTTGCAATGACGGCACGTTGACCACCTGCACGAGCGATGGCTATGTGTATGGCAATCATCCGTATTATGACGTGACCGACCTGCCCCTTGCGGAGTTTCCGACGACCTATGAAGAAACCGTGCAGCACCTTGAACGCACGAACTGGGCGGTCGTCAACAACCCGAATCCGACCGACCGTCTGCATCTGCGCACCGAGCCCGACCGCAAGTCGGTATCGCTGGGCAAGTTCTACAACCGAACGCCTGTCTATGTGGACGAAATCCGCGGCGACTGGGCACATGTCACCATCGGGCGCGACCTCTCCGGCTGGATGATGACGGACTATTTGGCGTTCGGCGCGGATATGGAGAAGGTGGCGTGTGCGTTCCCGCAGCTGACGGTCAAAGAGGCGCATCAGGAGTACGGAGCGGACGAATTTGTCTACGAATACCGCGTGTTCACGGTGCCGGACTTGTCGGCGGACACGATGCGCTGGCACAGCGGGGAAAGCTATTATCTCATCGGCATGGCGGGGAATTTTTACATTATCATGAACAGCGAAGAAGAAATCGCCTACATCCCGCAGGAATGGCTCTGGGCGGGAAACGGTTAAGCAAATCAAAAGCGTCGGACAGCCGTGAAAACTGTCCGACGCTATTTTACTGCATGTTTTTGAGGTACGCGAAGATATCGCGGGCAATCGGCGCAGCGGTTGAGCCGCCGCCTTGACCATCGTCGATATCCTCGACGACGACGCACAGCGCGTAGGGGACGTTCTGTGCGAAGCCGATGAACAGACCGTTCGTGATGGCACGTCCGTTCAGTGATGTTTCCGCGCTGCCGGTTTTGCCGCAGATAATCATCCCGCTGACGGCAGCGCGTGTGCCTGTGCCGCTGGTGACGACCGCGCGCATGTACTCCGCCAGAATCGCGGCTTGCCTCTCCGTCATGGCGGTGCGGTAGACGCGGCTGGAGCGGGTATAGCGCGTCACGCCGGACGGGCTGGCGACGCGGTCAATCAGCACGGGTTCCATCATCACGCCCTTGTTCGCGACGGCGGCGGCGAGCAGGCACAGGTGCATCGGCGTGGCGGTGATGGCGGACTGCCCGAAGCCGCTCATGGCGATGTTGAAATTGCTGCGGCTCGTGGTCGGATAGACGCTGTTCTCTACGACGAGATCGCGGAAAAGGAAGTTGTCGTTAAAGCCAAAGGATTCCGCCGCTTCGCGCAGCGCCTTGTCGCCCATGGACAGCGCGTACTGCGCAAAGGCGTTGTTGCAGGAGCGCATGAAGGCGGTTTTTAGGTCAACCGCGCCGTGGCTGGCAGAGCCGTAGTCATGGATGACCTGCCCGTCCACGGTCAAATTGCCGGTGCAGTTGACTTGCATCGTCTGCGCGGAGGGGTTCACGCGGAGCTGCGCGGCGGCGGTCACAAGTTTGAATGTGCTGCCGGGCGTGTAGGGATTCTGCGTGACGCGGTTCCAGTAGGCGTTGGAGGAGGCGGACACGGCGCTGCTGCTCATGGGGTCGAACGTCGGCAGACTGACCATCCCCAGCACTTCGCCTGTCTTGTAGTTCATCACGACCGCCGCGCCGGCTTTGCCGGGCGCGCGCCGCTGGAAGGATTGCAGAATTGCCGTGCAGAGGGAACTGTCCACGGTCAAGGTTACGTTGTCGCCGTGGCGCTTCTGTCCGGTCACAAGCGCCTGAATCCGCTCCCAAATCCCGGTCTGGAAGCCGTAGAGGTACGCAGTTTGAAAACTTTCAACCCCGTTGGCAACCTGCCCGTCGGAATCGCCCAGCAGGTGCACAACGGCGCGGCGGGCAGCTTCATTCGCCTGATAAACGCGGGTGACGGTGCCGTCCTCGCTGACGGAAGAGGTCGCCAGCACCACGCCGCTGCGGTCGAGAATATCGCCCGGCACGACGTTTTGCTTCTGCGCCCGTACACGCGGATTCTTCGCGTAGGTGAACCAGCGGTTGCCGTAGAGGGCGATCGAGTGTATCCCGTATGTGCCGAGCAGGGCAAAAAGCGCGAAGAGGAAGAACGCAAGGAGCTTGAATTTGAACCGCTGCCGCTTCATGCCGCACCTCCACCGTAATCCGCCAAGTCCGCGTCGCGCGCCAAATCATCCTCATTGACGCTGGAAACGCCCTGAATCAGCCCAATCAGGCACAGACACGCCACCAGCGACGTGCCGCCGTAGCTCACGAACGGCATTGTCACGCCCGTCAGCGGAATCAGCTTAATCACCCCGCCGATGATGATGAACGTTTGCAAGCCAATCATGGCGGTGCAGCCCATGGCCAGCAGCCCGTGGAAGCGGGTGCGCGCCGCCATTGCGATGGATGTGCCGCGCCAGATGATGGCAACATACATCAGCAGCACGCACGAGCCGAACAGCATCCCGAACTGCTCACAGATGACGGAGAAGATGAAGTCCGTGTGGTAAACGGGAATCGTCGTCGGGCTGCCCAGTCCCAAGCCGACGCCTAACACGCCGCCGCTGGCAATTGCCATCAGGCTTTGAATGAGCTGATAGCCCGCGTTGTCGTAGTCGCTCCACGGGTCGAGCCAAATCGCGACGCGCTTTTTGACGTGCGCAAACTTCTGGTAGCCCAGCAGCGCCGCGCCGACGCCGCCGCCGATGCCGCACAGCATCAGCACCGGATTCCCGGACGAAGCGAAATAGAGCATCAGCGCCACGCCGTAGTATAGCAGCGCCGTGCCGAGGTCGGCTTGCAGCATCAGCACGCCAAGACATGCCACAGAGAAGCCAAGCCAAGGAATCAGCCGCCGATCCGCCATGAATCGGCTGATGACGATGATGAGCGTCAGCTTGACGATTTCGCTGGGCTGAACGGAGATGCCGCCGACATAGAACCAGTTTTTCGCGCCGTACGTCTCCTTGCCGATGAACAGCGGGAGGACGAGCAGCACGAGCGAGAGCAGCATCATCGGCCACACGAGCAGCCGGAAGCTGCGCCCGACGCGGATGAGGTAGATGCACACGACCATCGCCGCCAGCCCGACGAAATAGTAGATGGACTGGTGGTAGGCATACGTCGGGTTGGTGTCGTAGAGGACGAGCAGCCCCAGCGCGCACAGGAAGTTGGTCAGCGACAGCAGCAGCTTATCCACCGGGAAGAGCCGCGGCAGGAAGCCAGTCGTGAACGCGCTCGCCAGCGGTACGGCGACGGCGAGTGCGAGCGCCTGCCATTGGAAATCGCGCAGGAAGAGAAGGCAGAATGCGCTGATGTAGAAAATCGAGACCGCCCGCGACAAAGAGCGGCCGGGGTCTTTCAGCTTTTCACGCCCGCGCTGGCGGTCACGCGCCAAGGAAATCACCTCGCAAAAAATGAAATGGGCGCCATCTGGCGCGAAAATCTGATTATCATAGAAAGGTATTGTGCGGAAAGTGTTTTGTAACCATAAAAATAAGCAACACGCCAATACAAGTATGGTAGTGTGCACCCGAAGGTTTCTAAAGGGCGATCGCAAACTTCGTTTGTTTTCATGCCCTTTGGTCGCGCCCGCAGGCGCGAAATCCCTCTGCAACAATAAAAAGTTAGTGAGCTTTTTGCACTGCCAGAGTTGACTTTCCTATTGTAATGGTAAAAAGAGTAGCTTCCAGAGGGCTTTCCGATCGCCCTCTGGACTCCTTCGGATGTACACCCATGTTAGTAGAATTGTATTGGAAGGCTTTTTAGTTACTGGCAGGGACGCTTCGCTGCCTGCGCCTTTGTTGGCTGTTCTCTTTGAGTGAGCACCCGAAAAACAGTTGGGGCGTTGCCCCAAACCCCACCAGAGGCGCCGCCTCTGGACTCCGCAAGGGGCATTGCCCCTTGACCCTTTTTTTTGCCGCCTGGCTTGAGCGCGTTTTCCATCAATCGGGGTATTGAGGATTTTCCTGCTCATCATCCTCATCCTCGCGCCGCTCGGCATAGGCGCGCACATCCTCCACATCCAGTCCCGCAAACACGCGCAAGCGCAATCTCGCCTGTCCGACCTCCAGAATGCTGTTATGCTGCAGCGGATGCGCCATCCCATCCCGCCGGTTCGCCACCGTCTCCCCATCGACAATGCAGCTGCACCCGCGCCACGGGATGATATACAGCCCATATCCGTTGCGGAACATCACATCCAGATGCCGGGGGAATACGCCGCGCGCGGGGACAACAATGTCGCAGCTCCGCACGCTGCCCAGCGTCCCGTCCGCCGGGACAGGCAGCAGCGTATCCTGCGGGAGTGCGGCGCAGTCGCTTTCGACCACAAATTCCCCGATGCTGCCCGCGTCCGGCAGGGAACGCCGCTTTTTCTCGCGGCTTCGGTGGTCTTTCCACAGCCACCAGAACGCGCGCAGGACAATGAGTACCCCCAGCGCGGCGAACCAGTAGCGCATCATCAGAGAGAGAATCTCGTAAATTTGAGAGGGCATGGGGCGCTCCTTACAGCGTTTCGCGCAGCTTTTGCAGCATCGGACGCAAATCGCCGACTGTCTCCGGGTCATACTGCACGGCAATCGTCAGGTTTTCCGGGCGGAAAACGGTCTGCGCCGCGTCCAGCAGTTCCTCGGCGGTCAGCTCGTTGTACTGCGCGGCGGCGGCATCCAAATCCGCCTGTGCCGTGTCGCCGCTCATCCACGCCCAGCCGAGACGGTCGTTCAGCGCGGCGGTGTCGTCAGTCAGCATGGCGTTGTTGGTGGTGAACTGCGTCCGTAACTGATTCAATCGCGCGGGGCGGACGTACATCGTCAGCCGGTGCAGATAGGCAAAGACCTTTGTCAGCGTGTCTTTCAGCCATTCCGACCGCACGTCATAGCGGATGACAAGGCGGCTGAATTGCCCGACGCGGCTGATTTGCGACTCGATTTCCGCAACGAGCGCCTGCTCCTCGCGCAAAGCCTGAAAGAGCATACTGTCGTCGTTCCCGGCGGTGATGGTGCTGAGAACCTCCGCCGCGACGGGGTAGACCTGTTCGCTGTCCACGTCAAACGCCAGCTGAACGCTCGCAAAATCGCTTTCAACCTCTTCCAGCAAATCGCTCTGCTCGTCGCGCATACAGAAGCCGATGGGCAGCGACTGCGTGAATGGCGGCTGGGCGGTCGTGTTGCGCAGCTCGCTCAGCGCTTCGATGGCGGCCAGCTCCATGCCGTCGGAGAAATTGCCCGTCATGACCAGACAGGCGTTCTGCGGCTGGAAAATCATCTCCTGCCAAAGCTGAATGTCCGCTTCGGTCAGCGCCATCAGGCTCTCCGGTGTGCCCAGCGGGGGGAACGCGCCGTTTTCTGTCCGGCGGAAATCGCACGCCGCGCGGTCGAACAGATCGCCATCGCCGTCCGCTTCCAATTGGCGCAGGACAACTTGCTTCTCGGCGGCAATCTGCTCCGGCGTCCACGGTACATTCGCGAAAAAGCGCAGGAAGTATTCCAGCGCCGCGTCAAAGAAACGCGGTAGGCACTTCAGGCGGAACACCAGCCCTTCGGCATACGTCGCGGCATCGAGGTTCGTGCCGAAGCGGTTCAGCTCGCGCAGCAATCCTTCGCGGTTCAGTCCGCCCAGCCCGCGGAAGCACAGGTGTTCCAGCAGATTGCTGATGCCCTGCGTCTCTTCCGTTTCGTACAGCGGTCCGCCCTTCAAATACAGCCCGAATTCCAGACCGTGCAGGTGGCGCTGCGGCCAGCACAAAAGCGTCATGCCGTTTTGCAGGACATGCTCATGAATCGCGGACATGGGTTCGTCAGCTCCTTTGGCATAAAAGTTGTTTCATCTATTATACCGTATTGCGCGCGGGTTTGCAAGGGGAACGGGGGCGTCTCACGCGCATGGGGGAGGGTTTCGCGGGCGAAAAAAGTGAACAATCTGAAAATTGTTAGCACTCTTTTGCGTTGAGTGCTAATTTTCGCTTGCATTTCGATGGAAATCGTGCTACAATACATCCAGCGGTCAGAAAGACTGCAACAATTATTACCGCTTATTTTCCGAGGAGGAATGATGTATGGCGATTGAAATGGAAAAGGGCTCTGTGTCGATTGACGCCCAAAATATTATGCCGGTCATTAAGCGCTGGCTGTATTCCGATAAGGACATTTTCCTGCGCGAGGTGGTCAGCAACGGCTGCGACGCCATCACGAAGTATCGCATGACGAATCCGGATGACGAGAGCGAAATGTCCGTCATGGTCACGGTGGACAAGGAGAACAAGACCCTGACCATCAGCGACACCGGCATCGGCATGACCGAGGACGAGGTGAAGCGCTATATCAATCAGGTCGCATTCTCCGGCGCGTCCGAGTTTATGAAGAAGTTCGAGGGCGACGAAAAGAAAGGCGACATTATCGGCCACTTCGGGCTGGGCTTTTACAGCGTGTTCATGGTGTCTGAGAACGTCGAAATCGAAACGCTGTCCTGTCAGGAGGGCGCGGAGCCGGTGCATTGGGAATCCAAGGACGGCATGGACTTCGCCATCAGCGAAGGTCACCGCACCGCGCACGGCACGTCGATTATCCTCCACATCTCCGATGAAGAGAAGGAGTTCCTCGAACTCTACCGCGTCCGCGAAGTGCTGACCCGCTACTGCGGCTACATGGCGTATCCGATTTACCTGATGGACGCAAACGCCAAGCCGGTGGAGCGCGAGGAGGAAATCCCCGGCGAAACCAACGAGGACGGCACGCCCAAGAAGCGCAAGGTCGTCGATGAACCCAAGCCGAGCCTGATTAACGACACCAAGCCGCTGTGGCTGAAAAAGCCGAGCGAGTGCGAGGACAAGGAGTACATCGACTTCTATCACAAGATGTTCGGCTGGGAAGATCCGCTGTTCTGGGTGCATCTGAACGTCGATTACCCCTTCAACCTCAAGGGCATCCTGTATTTCCCGAAGCTCCGCAACGACTTCGGCAAGTACGAAGGTCAGGTGAAGCTGTTCGCGGGTCAGGTGTTCGTGGCGGACAACGTGAAGGAAGTTATTCCGGAATTCCTGACGCTTTTGAAGGGCGTTATCGACTGCCCTGACCTGCCGCTGAACGTCAGCCGTTCTTTCCTGCAGAATGACGGCACGGTCAAGAAGCTGTCTGCGCACATCACCAAGAAGGTGGCGGATAAGCTCTGCGGGCTGTTCAACACCGAGCGCGAGACGTATCAGAAATACTGGGACGACATTGCGCCCTTCGTCAAGTTTGGCGCGATGCGTGACCAGAAGTTCTACGAGCAGGTCAAGAAGGCGATTCTCTACAAGACCACCGATGGCCGCTATCTGACGCTGGAAGAGTACAAGACCGGCAACGCCGACAAGGCGGACAAGAAGGTCTACTACACCAACGACCCGAAGCGTCAGGCGGCGAGCGTCGCGCTGTACACCAATCGCGGCATTGATGTTGTTGTGATGGATCACATCATCGACGGCAACTTCCAGTCCTTCATGGAATATTCCGGCGGCGAGGAAGGCTTGACCTTCGCGCGTGTAGACGCGGACGTGTCCGGTCTGCTGGAAGATTCCGAAGAGGGCAAGGAGCTGAATCAGGAGACGATTCAGGCGATGTTCCGCAAGGCGCTGGGCAAGGATGACCTGCCCGTGAACCTGCAGAGCCTGTCCGACGCGGAGCTGCCTGCGATGGTCACCGAGGACGAGCAGATTCGCCGCATGAAGGAAATGAGCCGCCTGTATGGTCAGTCGTTCGACATGCCCGACCGCTTCACGCTCGTGCTGAACCGCCGCAACAAGGCGATTCAGGAACTGGCGGCACGCGATCCGGAGAATGAGACGACGCAGCTGCTTTGCCAGCAGATTTACGATTTGGCGCGTATGAGCGCCCAGCCGCTGGAAGCGGACGAGATTACGGCGTTCCTGAAGCGGAGCCAGAAGCTCGTCGCCATGGCGGTGGAGAAGGAATAAGCGAAACCAATCCACAATTCAATAGAAAGCGCCCGACGCGGGGGAAAACCTGCGCCGGGCGCTTCTTGTGCACTTTGATGCGCTTTGTATATTCCGACCGAAATTGGAGTAAGAGTTTGTGCTGAAATTTACAAAAATGAGGACTGAATTTTCCATAGCTTCTTTTTGGCTGCGGCGGTATAATGAAATTAATAAGGCGATTGCCTTACGTCGGTTGGCAATGCAATGCGGGCGAAACCTTTGAAATCAACTTCATCGCTGAAAACAACGGCGCTGACGGCTATATCAATGTCGAAGTGCTGGTGGACGGCGAACTGGCAGCGACGAAGATGATCGCTGTGTCTGCTGGCAGCTTCCGCGTTGTGACCATTCCGCTGACCCTCGATGCCGGCGAGCATGTGATCACCGTGGGCGGCATGACGGCGAACCTGACGGTTGAGTAATACGATGCACTGTGGGAGGGGAGATTCCGGAAGGAGTTTCTCCTCCCTTCCTTTGTGCAAGTGCAGAAAAACAACGGTGCTTCCCATCATACGCGGGAAGCACCGTTTTGCATTATTCGCCTGTTTTCCGAACTGCACCTTTCCCCGGAAAATGCTCCTTCGTGAGCTTCACGACCATCCCCGACAGCAGCAGCAGCGCAATCAGGTTCGGGATGCTCATCAGCCCGTTGAACGTGTCCGCAATGTCCCAGAGCAGCCCCAAATCGAGCGTTGCGCCGAGAATCGACACGAACGAGTAAATCACAAGGAAAGGGCGGACGACCTTGTTGCTCCTAAACAGAAACTGCACGAAGCGTGAGCCGTACAGCCCCCAGCCGATAATCGTCGAGAACGCGAAGCAGCACAGCGCCACCGCCGTGAAAATCGACGACCAGCTGCCGTATGTCGTCGTGAAGCCGGAAATCGTCAGCTCCGCGCCCGCTGCCACGCCGTAGGTCACCGGCGTGCCGCTGCACAGGATGACCAGCGCCGTCAGCGTGCAGATGATAATCGTGTCCGCAAACACCTCGAAGATGCCGAACATGCCCTGTGTGACGGGCTTCTGCGTATCGGCGCAGGCGTGGGCAATCGAACCCGTGCCCAGACCTGCCTCGTTGGAGAAGATGCCGCGCGAAACGCCCTTCTGCATACTCACAAACAGGCTGCCGATGATGCCGCCCGTGAACGCCGCCGGGTTGAACGCGCCCTCGAAGATGGACTGAAGCACGCCCGGCAGCCGTTCAAGATTCAGCAGCACCACGCCGATGCCCAGCACGACGTAGAACAGCGCCATGAACGGCACCAGCTTTTCGCTCACGCTGCCGATGCGTTTGATGCCGCCGAGCAGCACCATGGCCACCAGCATCGCGCAGAAAATGCCGATGATGAGGTTGAGCGTCGGCACGAAAGCGTCGCTGACGAGGTGAAACTGCATAAACGCCGTGTTAATCGCCGTCGTGATGGTGTTGACCTGCGTCGCGTTGCCTGTGCCGAAGACGGTCAGCGTGCCGAACAGTGCGTAGAGGATGGCGAGCCACTGCCAGCGCTTGCCCAGCCCGTTCTTGATGTAGTACATCGGCCCGCCGATCCACTCGCCGGTGGCGCTGCGTTCGCGGTAGTGGACGGCGAGGGTGACTTCGGCGTATTTCGTGCACATGCCCAGCAGCGCTGAGCACCACATCCAGAACACCGCGCCCGGCCCGCCGATGGCAATAGCCCCCGCCACACCGGCAATGTTGCCGGTACCCACGGTGGCCGCCAGCGCGGTACACACCGCCTGGAAGGGGGTCATTGCACCATCGGAAGCATCCCGCTTGCGGAACATGCGGCCAATCGTGGTTTTGATGGCATAGGGGAATTTGCGGATCTGGATAAAGCCGGTGCGCACACTGAGCAGCAGCCCCACGCCGATGATACACACCATGGCGGGAACGCCCCAAATAAAGTTGTTGACTGCCTGGTTGACAGCCGCGATCGTTTGCAGCATATGTTGTACCCTTACTTTCCCTTACAAATCTCGTAATCTTTACATTATACCGAAAAAGCTGTTCCCTGTCCAGTTTTTGCCGCCCGGTTTACGGGGGCTGCACGCAAAAAATGTTGCTCCTTGAGTTATACGATTTGTTTTGCGTTTGCATTGTATAACAAACAGTATAGTTCAAGGCATAAATACAGCCCGTATTCCGGCTGCTTGGGGCGGAATATGGGCTGTATCATTGAAGCAAGACTTTTTCTGTTTGATCTAACTCAGCTTGGAGGAAACAAGCTTGATGAAAAGGCTTTGGGGAAAATTGAAGGATTACTCCTTGACTGCCTGGAATGCCTGCTCCAGATCGGCGATCAGGTCGTCGGCATTCTCGGTACCGATGGACAGGCGGATGGTGTTCTGGTAGATGCCCTGGTCCAGCAGTTCCTGCTCGCTGAGCTGGCTGTGGGTGGTGGTGGCCGGGTGGATGACCAGGCTCTTAACGTCAGCAACGTTAGCCAGCAGGCTGAAGATCTTCAGGTGGTCGATGAACGCATGAGCTTCCTTCACACCGCCCTTGATCTGGAAAGTGAAGATGGAAGCACCGCCGTTGGGGAAGTACTTCTGGTACAGCGCATGATCCGGGTGATCCGGCAGGCTGGGATGGTTGACCTTTTCCACCTGCGGGTGGTTGGCAAGGTATTCCACGATCTTTTTGGTGTTCTCGGCATGGCGCTCCACGCGCAGGCTCAGAGTCTCAACACCCTGCAGCAACAGGAATGCGTTGAACGGGCTGATGGTAGCGCCGGTATCACGCAGCAGGATGGCACGCACATAGGTTACGAAAGCAGCCGGGCCGGCAGCGTCCACAAAGCTGATGCCGTGGTAGCTGGGGTTGGGTGCTGCAATGGCGGGATAGTTGCCGGAAGCAGCCCAGTCGAACTTGCCGCCGTCCACGATGATGCCGCCCAGGGAGGTACCATGGCCGCCGATGAACTTGGTGGCGGAGTGAACAACGATGTCTGCGCCGTGCTCCAGCGGGCGGATCAGGTACGGGGTGCCGAAGGTGTTATCCACAACAACCGGCAGGCCGTGCTTGTGGGCGATCTCTGCGATAGCGTCCAGATCGGGGATATCAGAGTTGGGGTTGCCCAGGGTTTCCAGGTAGACCAGGCGGGTGTTCTCCTGGATGGCATCCTCGATCTCTTTCAGGTTGTGGGCATCCACAAAGGTAGCGGTGATGCCAAAGTTGGGCAGGGTATGCTCCAGCAGGTTGTAGCTGCCGCCGTAAATGGTCTTCTGGGCAACCACATGGCCGCCGTTCTGGGCCAGGGCCTGGATGGTGTAGCTGATAGCGGCAGCACCGGAAGCAACAGCCAGGCCAGCCACGCCGCCTTCCAGGGCAGCGATGCGCTTTTCCAGCACATCCTCGGTGGGGTTGGTCAGACGGCCGTAAATGTTGCCGGCATCGGTCAGGCCAAAGCGGGCAGCTGCGTGGGCAGAGTTGTTAAATACGTAAGAAGTGGTCTGATAGATGGGAACGGCGCGGGCGCCGGTAGCCGGATCGGCCTCTTCCTGGCCAACATGGAGCTGAAGCGTTTCAAAATGCAGTTTGTTCTCAGACATTGTAATTACCTCCAAAATTTTGCGGTCAAATTCTCATATCTCAAATTGTTCGGAATGATTCGATAGAAAAAACGCCTGGTATCCCCGCATTTTCTGCATGCGTCTGGTTACCGGGCGTACTTACCTGTTTTATAAGCCTGGGCGGTCACATTCGGCCCCAAAGCGGTGCCGATACGCCCCCAGCCTGTTGTACAGCCCGGAAGTGTGACATTCGGCCACAGCGGAAGTTTGCGCGCAGCAAAGTGTTAAAAATAGCGTTCATTGTTGTGTGCTCCCTTCCGTTCAAAATCTCAACCAGCGCATTTCCTCTAACATACTAGGCTGGTTGGTATGTGTGTATTATAGCAGTCCTGCCCCCTACTGTCAACCCTTTCCAACAAAAAAGTGCAAAAAAATCCCGCCGCCGGAGTTCCGGCAGGCGGGGCAGAGCATATTGGCGTGTTACCGCATTTTATTTCACATAACCCATCAGACTGGGCAGAGCCAGGCTGATCTGCGGCACATAGGTGACCAGCATCAGCACAGCAAAAATCGCGGCAAAATAGGTGATCAGCTGTTTGAACACCGTTTCGATCTTGACGCCGCCGACCTTAACGCCGACAAACAGCGTGGTGCCGACCGGCGGGGTGATGGTGCCGATGCACAGGTTGAAAATCAGCATGATGCCAAAATGGATGGTGTTCATGCCCAAAGCCTGGCAGACCGGCAAAAAGATGGGGGTAAAGATCAGGCAGGCAGGGGTCATATCCATAAAGGTGCCAACCACCAGCAGGATGATGTTAATGAGGAACAGGATCACATACCTGTTGCTGCTGATGGAAAGCAGGGCGCTGGACACCAGGGACGGGATATTGGTGAACGCCATAACCCAAGACATGATGCTGGACACGCCGATCAGGAAGATAATGATGCCGGTCATCTCGGCACTTTCGCGCAGGATCTTGGGGATTTCTTTCAGTTTGATGGATTTATAGCCAAACAGGGAGAGCAGCAGGCTGTATACAACGGCCACAACGGAACCTTCGGTTGCGGTGAACACACCGCCGATGATGCCGCCGATGACAATGATAATGAGCAGCAGCGCCGGGATAGCCTGCAAGATGGTGTGAATGGCCTCCTTAAAGGTAAAGGAAGTCTTGCTGCGGTAGCCGTGCTTTTTGGCAAAGAAGTAGATTACGATCATGCAGGCCAGACCCCACAGGATACCGGGCAGGTAGCCGGCCATGAACAATGCGGCAACTGAAGTGCCGCCGGACACCAGCGAGAAGGTGATCATAACGTTGCTGGGAGGGATCAGCAGACCGGTGGGGGCGGTGGCAATGTTGGCGGCAGCGGAGAAGTTGGGGTCATAGCCTTCTTCTTTTTCGATGGGGCCGATGATGGAACCCATGGCGGAAGCAGCAGCCGTGCCAGAGCCGGAGATTGCGCCAAACAGCATGTTGGCAATCACGTTGGTCTGTGCCAGGGCGCCAGGGGCGCGGCCGGTGATGAGCTTGGCCAGGTTGATCAGGCGGACCGCAATGCCGCCTTTATTCATAATATTGCCGGCCAGGATAAAGAACGGGATTGCCAGCAGGCTGAACATGGAAATACCGGAGAAAATGCGCTGCGCGCCGGTAACAACGGCGACTTCAAGGTCCATAATGGGCAGGATGGCAACCACGGACGAAATGCCGAGCGCCACCGCGATGGGCACGCCTGCGATCAGCATAATGACCAGCAGGATCAGGATGATCAGCCCGGAAACAAGAGCAATGTTCATTGTGTTTTCCTCCTCATTCTGCGCTGGTGGAGCTGTGTTCTTCCACGCTGTCGGTGGCAAGGTCAATGATGTTCAGTACCGAATACACCACGATCAAAGCACCGGACAGCGGCAGAACGGTGTACACCGTGCCCATGGGGATGCCCAGAGAGGCTGTGACCTGGGTCATGGTCAGCTTCATGATGCTGACACCACCGTACAGCATAACAACGGCAGCCAGCAGCAAGACCAGGCATTCGCTGATGATCTCCAGCACCTTGCGCGGGGTGCCGGTGATCTTATCGGCCAAAAAGCCCATCCGCATATGGTCGCGCTTGCCAAACACCAGCGCGCTGGAAAGCAGGGCCATCCAGGTAAAGCTGTAGGTCAGCAGTTCTTCCGAAACGGTGGAGGGGCGGCCAAAGAAATAGCGTGTCACGATCTGGTAGGTGCCAACCACGACCATGGCGGCAAACAGCAGGGCGCAGACCCAGCTCAGGACGGTATCCAGCCCATGGCGGAACTTATGTAAAGATTTCATTGTGCGCTGCCCTCCTCATATTCTGCATTGATGGCCTGGATATGGTCATACAGATCCTGGATATCCGGGTTGGCATCCAGCATTTCCTGCTGCACATTGCTGACCTTATTGCTGAACTCGCTGATATCCACATCAATAAAGGTCACGCCCATATCATTCTCGGCGATCTGCTTGGCTTCCTCCACCTGGTCATCCCAGCAGGAAAGCTCTTCCTCGGTGGAAAGGCGGGCGGCCTCCTTGAAGACAGCCAGCTCTTCATCGGACAGGCTGTTCAGGAATTTCAGGTTGCCAACCAGCATATCCGGCACCATCTGGTGCTTGGTGTAGGAGAAATACTTGGCAACTTCGCCGTGCTTGTTGTTGGTCAGGGCCAGCTCGTTGTTCTCCGCACCGTCAATAACATGCTGCTGGATGGCTGTGTACACATCGCCGAAGCTCAGCGGAGTGGCGGCAGCGCCAAAGGCCTGCACCATCTTAACGCTGGCGGGGCTCTGCTGCACGCGGATCTTCAAACCTTTCAAGTCATCGGGGGTATAAATGGGGGTAGTTGCATAGAAATTGCGGGTACCGGCATTATACCAGGTCATCACGCGGAAACCGGCTTCATCGGTGGAATCATACACGTTTTCCATGTAATCGGTATCATTCATGACGGCATGGTAAGCTTCTTCTGAGGTGAACAGGTAGGGCATGCTGAAAATCTCGTACACATCGGCAAAGGTTTCCAGGTTGGCGGTACCGGCCACGACAAAGTCAATCGCGCCGGTCTGGGTCAGCTCGATGGCTTTCTGGGCAGAGCCAAGCAGCTCATTGGGGAAGATCTGAACCTCGTATTTATTGCCCAGGTTGGCTTCCACATATTCTTTGAACTTGAGCAGGCCAAGATGCTCGGGGTGGGTTTCGGACTGTGCATGAGAAATGCGAATGATGCGCTTGCCGCCCGTCAGTGAGCCGGAACAGCCGGTTGCCGCTACCAGCATAACGCCGCAGATGCTCACGCACAGCATTTGCTTGAGGTATTTCATGGGGGTTCCTCCTTCTTTACATTCCGCTGGGCCGGCCTGCAGCGCACAGCACGCCGCAGTGTTTGCTCATAACCCATTGATTCTAATTAGCATTATATGTTTTATTTTTAGCTTTGTAAATATCACATTATTGTAAAATGTAACGTAAACATATGTTTATTTTTGTGTATTCTGATTTCGCAAGGTTTTTTCGCACGTATTTTGCGCATGTAATTTTATTATCAAGCGATTTTTGCTTTTCTTTACTCTATCTTTATCCGACTGTACTTTCCGAGCAAAAAAAGCGTTCCCGGCTGCGCAGCGGGAACGCTTTTGGTTTGTTTTTTGCTTTATCTTTTTCTTTATATATAAAGTCCGGCACAGCGGAGCGCTGCCGCTGCGCCCCGGCCCTATCGTTTGGCGGCATAAAATAACAGATGCCCCGCCTGCCAAACGGCGAAGCATCTGCTCAGATCACATATTCGTTGCCCGCATCGGGGTACTGCATCAGGTCGGCCAGTGTCACGCTGTCCAGGTATTCGCTGATCATACCGTCCAGCTTGTACCACAGCGGATAGGTGCGGCATTCCGCCATGCGCGGGCAGGCAGGGGCACCTTCTTCCAGGCAGGCAACAGTTGCCAGGCTGCCCTCCGTCAGGCGCAGAATGCTGCCCACGGTGTACGTTTCCGGCGCGCGGGTCAGCTTGTAGCCACCGCCCTTGCCGCGCAGACCTTCCAGAAAGCGCTGCTGGACCAGCACCTTTAAAATGCTTTCCAGATATTTTTCGCTGATCTCCTGGCGCGCTGCAATTTCTTTCAGCGGCACATAGCCTTCGCTCTGGTGCTCGGCCAGGTCAATCATAACGCGCAGGGCATAGCGCCCTTTTGTTGATACCATCATAAGTGGATAATCCTCCGTATTTTCTAATACCTAGTATATAACAAGGTTAATGGGAAAACAAGCCTTTGAAAAAATAAAAAAATCAAAATACCCTATTGACAAACGGGTTAATGGGGTTTATAATCCCTATAAACCCAGACGAAAGGTTGGTAATTAAACATGAAGCGATGTCGAGTCTTGGAGCTGTAACACGAAATCATCCATTCAATTCCAACATTTTATAAAATAAAACATTTTTTGATTTACATAGAGAGAGGGTTCCCTATTATGAGTAAGATTTATACCTCCGCAGACCAGCTGATCGGCCATACCCCGCTGCTGGAGCTCACCCACATTGAAGCCGCCGAAGGCCTGGAAGCCAAGCTGCTGGCTAAGCTGGAATACTTCAATCCCGCCGGTTCCGTCAAGGACCGCATTGCAAAGGCAATGCTGGACGATGCCGAAGCTGCCGGCAAGCTGAACAAGGATACCACCATCATTGAGCCGACCTCCGGCAACACCGGCATCGGCCTGGCCAGCGTGGCAGCTGCCCGCGGCTATAAGATCATCATTGTCATGCCCGAAACCATGAGCGTGGAGCGCCGCCAGCTGATGAAGGCTTACGGTGCCGAGCTGGTTCTGACTGAAGGTGCCAAGGGCATGAAGGGCGCTATCGCCAAGGCTGACGAGCTGGCCAAGGAGATCCCCAACAGCTTTGTTGCCGGCCAGTTTGTGAACCCCGCCAACCCGAAGGCCCATTACCAGACCACCGGTCCCGAAATCTGGGAAGACACCGACGGCCAGGTTGACGTTTTTGTTGCCGGTGTTGGCACCGGCGGCACCGTGACCGGCGTTGGCACCTACCTGAAAGAGCAGAACCCCAACGTAAAGGTTGTTGCTGTTGAGCCTGCTTCCAGCCCGGTTCTGAGCCAGGGCAAGTCTGGTGCCCACAAGATCCAGGGCATTGGCGCTGGCTTTGTGCCCGATGTTCTGAACACCAAGATCTATGACGAAGTCATCCCCGTTGAGAACGACGACGCTTTTGCCACCGGCAAAAAGGTTGGTCATTCTGAGGGCGTACTGGTTGGCATTTCTTCCGGCGCTGCTGTGTGGGCTGGCATCCAGTTGGCAAAGCGTCCCGAAAACAAGGGCAAGACCATTGTTGTTCTGCTGCCCGATACCGGCGACCGTTACCTGAGCACTCCGCTGTTCGCCGACTAATTAGCCATTACACGATTCTCATATCTCCTTACCAAAACAGCTGCTCCCCGCCTTGCGTGGGGAGCAGTTTGTGGTATAATAACATCTAGATTGGAGTGTACTTCTATGATCCCGACCCCTGAACAGGCTTATGCGCTGGTGTGCGATTATAACGAAGGTGAGTTCCACCGCAAGCACGCCCGCATTGTGGGCGATGTGATGCGCTGGTATGCCAACGAGCTGGGCTATGGTGCCGAAGCGGATTTCTGGCAGACCGTGGGCATCCTGCATGATCTGGACTTTGAGCAGTGGCCGGAACAGCACTGCACCAAAGAGCAGGAGCTGATGCGGGAAAAAGGCATTGATGAGCGCATCATCCACGCAACGGCCAGCCACGGCTGGAACCTGACGGTGGATATTAAGCCGGAGCACGAAATGGAAAAGGTGCTGTATGCCGCCGACGAGCTGACTGGTCTGATCGGTGCCTGCGCCATCATGCTGCCCAGCAAGAGCGTGCGGGATCTGGAAGTAAAAAGCCTGAAAAAGAAGTTCAAGAACAAAAAGTTTGCCGCCGGGTGCTCCCGTGATGTGATCACCTCCGGTGCAGAACTGTTGGACTGGGACCTCGACACCCTGTTTGAAAGGACGCTGGCTGCCATGAAGGCCAGCGGAAATGTGGACTGAATGGCAGAAAAAGTTCTTGTCGCCATGAGCGGCGGCGTTGATTCCAGTGTTGCGGCGTATTTATTGCAGCAGCAGGGCTATGAGTGCATCGGCGTTACCATGCGCCTGTATGAAAACGAAACAGCAGGCATCCCCCGCGGGCACACCTGCTGCTCACTGGACGATGTGGAGGATGCCCGTGCCGTTGCCTATGACCTGGGCATGCCCTACTATGTGCTGAATTTTACGGAAGAGTTTGACGAAAAAGTCATCCGCAAATTTGTGCAGGTCTACCAGAACGGCGGCACCCCCAACCCCTGCATTGATTGCAACCGCTACCTGAAATTCGACCACCTGCTGAACCGTGCGCGGGAGCTGGGGTGCGATTATATCGCCACCGGCCACTATGTGCAGCGCTGGCAGGATGAAAACGGCCGCTGGGGGCTGCGCAAGAACGATGACCCCGGCAAAGACCAGAGCTATGTACTTTACTCTTTAACGCAGGACCAGCTGGCCCACACGCTGTTTCCCCTGGGCGGCATGCACAAGGACGCCGTGCGCGCCATTGCCGAGGAACAGGGGCTTTGCAATGCCCGCAAGCATGACAGCCAGGACATCTGCTTTGTGCCGGACGGCGATTACGCCGCCTTTTTGGAGCGCTATACCGGCCAGCCCATGCAGCCCGGCAATTTTGTAGACGAGCAGGGCCATGTGATCGGCCGGCACAAGGGGGCCGCGCGGTACACCATCGGCCAGCGCAAGGGGCTGGGCATCAGCGCCGAAACGCGGCTGTTTGTTTC
>ENA-OURV01001207-OURV01001207.1-human-gut-metagenome-genome-assembly--contig:-NODE-1207-length-20878-cov-6.542621_pt1 | contig 20878 bp, 14 predicted proteins | sample MGYA00242141_ERZ509072 | MGnify/ENA primary metagenome ERZ509072 (study PRJEB26280, sample SAMEA2338763) | human gut metagenome | biome: human gut; feature: human-associated habitat; material: faeces... | reverse complement strand
CTAACTTATACAAAGGGTGCTGTAGAAAAGAATTTTGAGAAAGTGATATTGACTTTCGGATGGAGCCTTAAACCTTCAATTCTAAAAAAAAAGAGTTTTGACTTAGAACATGGTATATAGCATAACAATACAGCATGATACCATAATAGTAGCTGTTTCAAGCAGACATGTTGTCACAATTCCTGCCAGGTTTAATGGAATGATTCTCGGGCTTTGGAACTTGATACAGATTTTCGTTGCCTACTGTAATGAGAATCCGAATTGGGTGAGTAATGTCCGGTCACTGTGGGGTGACCGATTCAAATAGGGACAGGTATGGAACGGATGCCTATTCATGCCCCTATTATAGCTGACACATGGACTTTTATACATTCTTGCACTTTTTAAGTGGGTAAAAAAGTACTATTTGTATTTTATACAAAAAATTGTTTGCTTAATGAAATGGAACATACATTGCCAATGATATTTAATACCTATATATAGGTATTAGATGCGTTTTTATACCCAAAAAATGGTATTTTTATAATCTTTTGTAATATCTAATTTTGCGTCCTAAAATAGATCTTTTATCGAAGAGAGATACAGTTTCCTTATATTTGAACTGGGGCTTCTGTAAAGTGCGATAAATATGAGGCTGGAACGGAGCTATCAGAAGAATTTTGGAGAAAATCCGTTTTTTAACTTAGTTAGATCTATCAATGAAAATATAAGTATTTATCTGCGTTGTATTAAGATATAGCATATCAGAACTACAACCATCCCGTTTTTTATTTAGATTTGCAGTTTGCTTTTAATCACTCAAGATCCGTATTACTATGTATGGAACTTAAATAAAGTACTAATATATATTGGATTTTCCTAAATATAATGCAGTTGCTATATTGTTAGACAACAGACGGTTGAGGTCTGTGAGATTATGCAACGGCACCAACAAAAACAACATGTATTTTTAATAATTTTAGTTTTGTTACACACAATGGTTTGTTTTAATTTAAAATTTACATATAATTTTGCATTGTTAATAAATATGATGTTACTTATGAAAAAAGGTATTTTGGGGTGTAATATTATATACTTGTTTATACTTATTTGCATAGGAATTGCCCTCCCTATCAAATCGCAAAACAATTACAAAGTAAAACTTACAGGCACTGTTTATGAGTACGACCACAACAACAAGCGTTTGCCTTTAGAATTTGCAGCTGTGTCTATTCCTGAAATTGCACTAGGGACAACCTCTGATGAAAATGGTAGATACATACTGGAAAACGTACCTACTGGTAAAATTCGTATGCAAATTCAATATTTGGGCAAAGTTTCTATTGACACCTTAATAAATGTAAGTAAGGACCTGGTTCTTAATTTTACAATGAGGAATGAGGATTTTAAGTTGAAAGAAGTTACAGTAACTGCAACCAACAGCCGTTCAGGCAAATCCACATCTTCTCACATTTCCCGCTCTGCTATGGACCATATGCAAGCGACCAGTTTATATGATGTAATGTCATTGATGCCAGGTGGAATTTCACAGAATCAGGATATGAGTTCGGCACAACAGATTAACATCCGTCAAGTTTCCAGTTCCAGTGGTCCGGAAGCTCCGATGAATGCTATGGGCACCGCAATAATTCGTGATGGTGCCCCCATCTCAAATAATGCTAATCTATCTGCGATGAGCCCTACGGTATTAAGTGGTACGGAAACACCCGCTTCATTGGCCGGAGGTGCCTCGCCGGCTGGTGGAACCGATGTTCGTAGTATTTCTACTGAAAATATAGAGTCTATACAAATCGTTCGTGGTATCCCTTCTGTTGAATATGGTGATCTGACCTCAGGAGCAGTAATTATTAATACAAAAGCTGGTCGTGAGCCGCTACGTATCAAAGCAAAAGCCAATCCTAATATCTATCAGGTGTCTATGGGAACCGGTTTTGAACTTGGAAAAAAGAAAGGTGCTTTAAATGTAAGTGCAGATTATGCTTATAATACGAATAATCCAATATCCAGTTACCAGCACTATCAGCGTGCCACAACAAAGTTGCTCTATTCAAATACTTTCTTTAATAATAAGTTACGTACCAATTCCAGCTTTGATTTTGTTTATGGTAAGGATCAGCGTGAACGTAATCCTGATGACGAACAAACTAAAACAGCTTCGGAAGGTCGTGATGTAGGTTTTACTTTGAATACCAATGGTACATGGAATATAAATAAGGGCTGGTTAAAAACACTACGCTATGTATTGTCAGGTACGTATATGGATAAAGACAGTTATTATGAAACCGTATACAGTTCTGCTACATCTCCTTATTCCATGACCACTACAAACGGTGCGGTACTTAGTAACTTTGCAGGTCAGCATATCTATGATGCCAATGGTAATCAAATTACTAATTTTGGACCGGAAGACATAAATCATTATGCTGTTTATCTACCAAGCAGCTATTTGGGACACTATGAGATCGATAGTCGTGAAGTTAATTTGTTTGCTAAAGTGACGAGTTCTCTATTCAAGGCGAGCGGTCATGTAAACAACCGCATCTTGATTGGTGCGGATTTCCGGAGTGACGGTAACGTTGGTAAAGGAAAAACTTATGACCCAAGTACTCCTCCTTATCGTAGTCAATACGGTCATAATTCATCTTTCCGTCCACGTAACTATAAGGATATTCCTTTCATTAACCAATTTGGTGCATATGTGGAAGATAATTTCAAATGGTCCATAAGCGGTACGCATGATTTGAACATTCAGGCTGGTGTGCGTTATGATCATACCTCAGTAGTAGGAGGCATTTTCTCGCCACGTGTAAATGCATCCATTGATTTGATTCCGAATCTATTAAGTCTTCAGGGAGGTTACGGTATTGCTGCAAAGATGCCTTCTCTTCTCTATTTATATCCAGAAAATGCATATTTTGAATATATCAATATAAATGAGCTTACCAATGAAAATATTCCGGAAAGCCAGCGCTTGTTTATGACTACCACAGAAGTTCGGCAAGTAGATAACTCAGATTTAAAGATTGCCCAAAATCATAAAGCAGAAGTCGGTTTTAATTTACGAGTGGGTAAAACCAATCTGAATGTAATAGCTTATAAGGAGCGTCTGAAGGATGGTTATGTAATGAGCCAAACTTTCAATACCTTCAATACATTTATCTATAATGAATACCAGCGCACAGAAAACGGAATAGAACTTAGTAGTAGCTTACCGGTATTGTCTACTTATGCAAAACCAACTAATAATTTAAATATAGAAACCAAAGGTTTAGAATTTGATTTGAACATCGGACGTATTGATGCTATCCGTACGGCCTTCCAAATAAATGGCTCATGGATGCGTACTAAGAGTTGGCGTCAGGGTTATAGCTTCTATGACAATAGCGAAGATGCTGCTTCAGCCCGTAAACCGGTGGCCATTTATTCTCAAGATGGCAATGCAAGTTATAAACAGCAATTTGTAACGACTTTACGTGCCACTCACAATATCCCGCGTATCGGTTTTGTTGTTACGATGACAGCACAAGCTATTTGGCAGCAGTCTAATTGGAATACGTTTGGAAACGATTCTATACCTGTGGGCTATTTAGCATTGGAAGATGCGTCTGTAAATATGTTTCCCGAAGGGCAATATACCACTACCCAGCAAGTAAAAGATGCAGGATATGGATATATGTTGAATAATGTAAGTCATAATAATGCTATAAAAGAATCATATAGTCCTTATTTTTGTTTTAACTTGAATGTAACTAAAGAAATTAGCAATATGCTACGTGTTTCTTTCTTTGCCAACAATATGTTCAGAAGTTATCCGCGCAGAGAATCCAAACGTAATCCGGGTTCGTATACTCAATTGAATAACCGATTTTTCTTTGGGCTGGAATTATCACTCACTTTATAATGTTTAGGAAGTTATGAAAAAATATTTAATATATTTGTTTACATTGGCAAGTACCCTTTTGATAGGATGCGATTCGTTCAGGGACATGTCTGGCACAGCAGAAGTGAATCCTATCACAGTGGATGTATATTTGGATATTACCGTTGAAAATATATCCACACTGAAAGATCTGACTGTAAAGTTCGACAATTACGATGAAGATTTACATTATGTAAAAGAAGTAACTGATAATAGTGTGAAAGTAGACGGGATTATCCCCGGAATTTATTCGGTAACAGTATCCGGTACAGCGATCGATACAGAAAACAATGAATACTACATCAATGGCAATTCTGTAAATGCGGCATTATTTAAGCATGGTAGCGCATTGAATATTGAAGTACAAGGGCTTAAAGTGAGCCCATTAATATTCAAGGAGATTTATTATTGCGGTAGCCGTCCGGAAAAAGGAGGAGTCTATTTCCGAGACCAGTTCTATGAGATATACAATAACTCTGCTGACGTTTTGTATTTGGACGGTATTTATTTCGCAAATTTAACTCCGGGTACAGCTACCACTAAATTACCTATTTGGCCGGAAGCGGACGGTAATAATTATGCATATGGAGAACGTGTGTGGAAATTTCCAGGAAATGGAACCGAATATCCGTTAGCGCCAGGTGAATCTTGCATCATTTCTCAATTTGCCGCTAACCATCAGTTGGACATCTATAACCCTCAAAGTCCTATCGACGGCAGTAGTTCTGAGTTTGAGTTTAATATGAATAATCCAAATTTCCCTGACCAGGCAGCTTATGATATGCAACATGTTTTCTACCAAGGAAAAGCAGAGATGGGAAGTATACCACAATATTTGACATCCGTATTCGGAGGTGCTTATGTGATTTTTCGTGTTCCTGAAGGAGAAGCTTGGGATCCGGTCAACGATGAAAATATGAAGACAACAGATCTAAGCAAACCGAACAGTAATGTTTATTATGCTAAAATACCTGTTAAATATGTATTGGATGCTGTTGAAGCAGTAGACAATGAGTCAAAGATGAATGCAAAACGTGTTCCCGGTGTACTTGATGCAGGTATTACTTGGGTAGGAGCTACTTATTGCGGTTTAGGTATTGCTCGCAAATTGTCCACAGACGAAGAAGGTAATCCTATTATTCGCGAAGAAACAGGTACATATATATATCAGGATACAAACAACAGTACGGATGACTTTGAACGTGGCGTTGTTCCTGTAATGCGTCGTAATGGAGCAAAAATGCCTTCATGGAATCACACATTGCAATAATTAATTAAAAGGACAGAACAATGAAAAAACAATATATGAACTATATGAAAAGCTGCCTGCTGGTAGTGATAGCCTGCTTTGTAAGTATGGTGGGAGCGGCACAGGGTTTCTCTCCTGCCGCTATGGAACAATTGAAAACAAGACGACTATGGTCTCATTCACAGAATGCTGCCGGTATGCCATTCGATGATATTCAGAATTATTCGAATGTTATATTGGGATATGACTTACAGGACGGAAACTATTGCCGTCCGCAAGAGGGGCAGAAAGAGACTATCGTAGGTGTATCCAGTGAAGGCTTTATCAATCTGAAAAATGCATATGTATGGGGAGCATTTAATTTTGCACAAAAAAATCTGACAGATGCCGGATATAACGCCTCCATTGCCGATCCATTCAGGGGAATGCCTTACTATGTCGCAGACCAGCACTTAAGCAAATGGAGAAATCAATATTACGATCTGAAGTTTCGTGCAGCTACTCCTTTATTTGGTAATCATTGGGCATTGGGTTTGGAAGGTAATTATGTAGCTACATTAGCTGCCAAACAGCGCGACCCGCGTGTGGATACCCGTTTTTATACGCTGGGACTGACGCCGGGGATTACTTACAAGTTGAATAATTCACACAAGTTTGGTGCAAGTTTCAAGTATAGTTCTATCAAGGAAGACTCAAGAATGAGTAATGTCAACTCTTATGTGGATCAGGACTATTATATATTATACGGTTTGGGAACAGCCATAAAAGGAATAGGCAGCGGTGTAACCAGCAATTATATTGGAGACCGTTTCGGTGGAGCTCTCCAGTACAACTTCAGTATGCCCTCTTTCAATTTACTGCTTGAGGGCAGTTACGATGTAAAAGCGGAAACTGTTCAGCAGAGCTATACGACTCCTAAAAAAATAGCCGGTGTAAAAGATAAAACCGCCCATGTTTCTTTAACGATGATTCAGGAAGGAAAGGACTATACCAATTATATGAGAACCACATATACAAATCGTAACATCGATGGTATTCAGTATATTTCTCAACGCGATAACTCTGAATCACAAAGTGGCTGGGTGGAATTATATAATAACATCCGTTCTACGTACAAGGCACAAACCGCTTCTCTTAATTATGCATTAAGCAGAAACCGCGGGAATGAATATAGTTGGAAAGCAGAATTAAATGTGAATTATACCAAGCAAGACGATGAATATTTAATGCCTAATTCTGTACAGAATGCAGAAAATTTATCTTTAGGCTTAGGTGGCAAAAAAAATTTTGTTTTAGGCAATAGTTTGAATCGCAGGCTTTTAATAGATGTTCATGTTGCGTATAACAATAATCTGGGAGGTGAATATGTATATGGTGGCAGCCATGCAGACTATCCAACTGTAACCGAATTACAACAAGGGCTGACTAATTATTATACCTGTGATTACTATCGTATTGGCGGGTCGATAACGTATTCGCAACAAGTCAGAGAAAACAGACGTATGAACTTATTTGCAAAAGTTGTATTCGATCGTGTAAATACCTCTGACTATGATTATGATGGGCGTACTTACTTGTCGATAAGTTTAGGATGTAATTTTTAATGCTACATAACGAAATCTATATTACAAAAACATGCGTAAATTAATAACTGGAAGTTTGATGCTCTGCAGCATATTATCTCTGCGGGCACAGACATTTGTTAAACCGGCTGTGAAAGTAAAGGACACCTCTTTTGCTGTAATTACAGATAAAGGGACATTTCAGGCTTGTGAAGCCGAGCTTAAAGCCTATCAGGAGATTCTAGGAATGGAAGGGTTGCCTACGTTCATCGTATACAATGAATGGAATAAACCGGAAGATGTAAAGAAAGTTATTGTTAAGCTCTACAAAAAGGATAAATTGGAAGGAGTGGTATTTGTCGGTGATATTCCTATTCCAATGCTCCGCAAAGCCCAGCATATGACTTCCGCTTTTAAAATGGATGAGAAAAACAATGACTGGAGAGACTCTTCAGTGCCCAGCGACCGTTTCTACGATGATTTCGACCTACAATTCGATTTTTTGAAACAGGACAGTGTCGAAAATAATTTCTTCTATTATAATTTGGCTATAAAATCTCCACAGCAAATTCGGTGTGACATATATTCTGCACGTGTCAAAGCTGTTGATAACGGCGAAGAACCGCATGCGCAAATCAGCCGCTATTTTAAAAAAGTGGTGGCTGAGCACCAGATAAACAATAAATTAGACCAATTCTTCTCCTATACAGGTGATGGCTCTTACTCTAACTCATTGACTGCATGGACACCGGAAACCTTTACTATTCGCGAACAAATGCCGGGCGTATTCGATAAAGAGGGACGGGCCCGTTTCATCCGTTATAATTTCAGCGATTATCCCAAGGACGATGTCATTAATATGCTGAAACGCACAGATCTGGACTTGTCTATTTTTCATGAGCATGGTATGCCCGAACGTCAATATCTTTCCGGTAGTCCCGCTACTAATAGGTGGAATGCTCATGTAGATGCAATGAAGTACTATTATCGTGGTTTAGCACGTAGAAAGCAAGACAACAAAAAGTCTTTCGACGAAATGCTGGATATGATGAAAAACACATACGGTTTGGACACTACTTGGATTGCAGGCTATGATGATCCCAAAGTAATTGCAGAAGATTCTTTACTAGACCTGCGCACCGGTATTATCCTGTCGGAAGTTACAGAGTTTAAGCCTAATAGCCGTATGGTAATTTTCGATGCATGCTATAATGGTGATTTTCGGGAAAAAGATTACATTGCCGGACGTTATATCATGTCGGAGGGAAAATGCGTAACTACTTTTGCCAATTCAGTCAATGTACTGCAAGATAAAATGGCAAACGAGATGCTCGGCCTGTTAGGTATGGGAGCACGAGTGGGGCAATGGGCTAAATTGACGAATATTCTCGAATCGCACATTACCGGTGACCCTACTCTACGTTTTCAATCTATCAATGAGGTAGATGCCAATGCTTTGTTCAAAGAACCATATAGTGAGTCCCGCATGTTGGAGTTATTACAGTCGCCCTATGCCGACATACAGAATTTTGCTTTGCACAACCTTTATCGCAATGACTATCCGGGTATTTCTGATTTATTAAGAAAAACTTTTGAAACTTCCTCGTTCATGATGGTACGTTTCACCTGCTTGGCATTGCTTGAGAAGATTAGTGACAAAAACTTCCGGGAAGTCTTACACTTGGCCATTACGGATTCCTATGAATTTATTCGTCGCACCTCTGTTCGTATGATGCAACATGTGGGACTGAACGAGTATGTTTATCCGCAAATCAAAGCCTATGTAGAAGACAACCTATCCGAGCGTGTGGCATTTAATGTGAGTTTGGGGCTTCAGGTCTTTGATCAGGCAGCCGTACAGGCGGCAATTGATAAAGTAATGGCTGAGACCTATGTGTTGCAAGACAAGGAGGAGATGCGTAAGGTTTTGGAGAATGCCAATAATAGTCGTAGCATGCAAAAAGAGTTATTAAGCAAAGAAACTTCCGAACGTTGGCGCATCCTTTATTGCAATTCTCTGAAAAATCATATGGCACATGCCTGTGTAGACGGCCTCTTGGCTTTACTTACCGACTCCAGTGAAAGTGAAAAGCTAAAAACCTGTTTATTGGAGGCTTTTGCTTGGTTCACTCATTCTTATCGGAAGCCTGACATCCTTCGGGTATGCGATCAACTGAGAAAAGATAAGAGCTTATCCGAGAACCTTCGTGAAGAAGCCGACCGTACATATTACAGACTTAAAAATTAATTGGCCATGATTAAAAAAATAATATATCTGGCATTTCTTTTGCCATTGGCAGGAAATGCACAAACAACAGTCATAAAGCCATTGGTCAAACAACCTACCGCTTTTGCTATCATAACAGATAACCAAACTTATGCAAATACCAAAGATGCCATGCATCAGTACAAAACTGCGGTTGAAGATGATGGTTTGGCAACTTATCTGATCAGCGGTGATTGGCAAAATCCAGATCAAGTCAAACAGATGATCATCAAAACATATCAAGAATGCCCTTCATTGGAAGGTCTGGTTTTAATCGGTGATGTGCCTGTCGCATTGGTACGTAATGCACAACACATGACTACTGCATTCAAAATGAATGAGAAAGCCTTTCCTTGGGATCAGTCTTCCGTACCTACCGACCGCTTTTATGATGATCTGAACTTAAAGTTTGAGTTCATCAGGCAAGACTCAGTAAATCATCAGCATTTCTACTACAAATTGACAGAAGACAGTCCCCAGCGGCTAAATCCTACTTTCTATTCAGCTCGTATCAAGTATCCGGAAAAAAAGGAAGGGGATAAATATGCGGCCATTGCCTCATATTTGAAGAAAGCTGCTGCTGCCAAGGCAGATAAGCATAATCAATTAGATCGGGTATTCTCATTCAATGGTGCTTCTTACAATTCCGATTGCCTGATTGTATGGATGGATGACGAAAAAGCTTATATGGAGAACTTTCCATTAGCTTTTGGTCGTCAAATGGGATTCAAACATTGGAACTTCCGAATGAAACACCCTATGAAATATAAGTTATTCAGCGAATTGCAACGAAAGGACCTTGACTTATTTATGTTTCATGAACATGGAATGCCAACAGGGCAGCTTATTAATGATGAATTGGCATGCACAGATTTCAATAATCGTTATAAAATGTTGAAGAGTACACTTTATAATGCAGTCATGGCCCATGTTGGAAAACGTGATAAAGACACCTTACGTATTCAGATGCAGGAAAAACGACAAGTGAATGAGGTGTTTTTTAAAGACCTGGACAATCCTAAGTTCTGGGAAGCAGACTCTCTTCACTACGCTGATGAACGTATCGTAACGGAAGATTTAATGAAGAGAAATCTTTCCACTAATCCGAAGATGATAATGTTTGATGCGTGCTACAACGGTTCTTTTCACGAAAACGACTATATAGCAGGACAATATATCTTTAATGACGGTCAGACATTAGTAGCACAAGGAAATACCCGTAACGTATTGCAAGACCGCTGGACTATTGAAATGATTGGTTTGTTGTCCCATGGTGTACGAGCCGGGCAATACAATAAGCTAATCGTATCACTTGAAGGTCATTTGTTTGGTGATCCCACTTTCCGTTTTGCTCCTATCGAAGCCAATACTTTAAGTACCGATATAACAATACACAAAGATGACAAAGCCTATTGGAAGAATTTGTTAAACAGCCCATACGCTGATGTACAAAGTTTGGCCATGCGTATGCTGGCTGACGCCGATACCCAAAAGGAATTATCTCCGTTGCTCCTGAAGAAGTACCGGGAAAGTGGCTTCAATACGGTTCGTATGGAAGCTATCAAGTTGTTGAGCCGTTATCAGGACGACAACTTCATCGAAGCATTACGCGAAGGTTTGAACGATACTTATGAAATGGTAGCTCGCCAAAGTGCCATTTATGCTGGATTTGTAGGTGACGATTCCTTATTGCCCGCTATTGTGGAAGCATTGGTCGAACATAATGAACGTTTACGCGTACAAATGAGTGCCAACAAAGCTTTAAGCCTTTATCCGAAAGAGAAAGTAGAAAAAGTAATAGAAGACTTTTATGCAAAAGTTGACCGTTTGAATGAAAACGAAGAGAAAAAACGATTACTAAGAAGCCTGGAAAGAATGTTTGTACAAGAGGCAAAAGTCCATCAGACCTTGATGGATGTAGCTGCACCGGAAGCAAAACGTATCAGTGCAATCCGCAATGTGCGTAACTATACGTTCCATTTCCACGTGGATGATTATTTGAATGTAATTCGTGATGCCGGTAATCCACAGGAAGTACGTGTAGTAATGGCCGAAGCATTAGGTTGGTTTACTAATTCTGTACAACGGCCACACATTCTTGAAGAAATAAAGAAGATGCAACAAACAGCCAATCTTCCGGAAGATTTAAAAGCAGAACTTGAACAGACAATCAAAAGATTAAGTTTATAAATATGAAGAAATACATCCTTTTGGCAATTACCGCTTTGTGCTTACAGGATATGCAGGCGCAAACAGTTGTACATCCTAGTATAAAAACAAAGACTACTTTTGCAATTGTAGTCGATCAGAAAAGTTATGATGAAGCGAAAAGTGAAATTGATGCTTATCGTACCAGTATAGAAAAAGAAGGTTTAGGTACTTACTTGCTAATTGATGATTGGAAAAGGCCCGAACCTATTCGTGAGCAGCTTGTCAAATTGCATGAGAATGAGAAAATGCCTTTGGAGGGTTGCGTATTTATAGGTGACATCCCTATTCCAATGATTCGTGATGCACATCATCTATCTTCGGCTTTCAAAAGGTCTCCCAAAGCCAATTGGCAGAAATCAAGCGTTCCTTCCGACCGTTATTATGATGACTTCGGATTAAAATTTGATTATATTAAACAAGACAGTTTGATACCTGACTATCATTATATGACATTGCGTGCTGATTCTAAACAGTATATTTCACCGGATATTTATTCGGCCCGTATCCGTCCATTGCATTTAGAAGGGGAGAACCGGTATCAGATGCTACGCGATTACTTAAAAAAGGCAGTTGCCGAAAAAGCAAAGCAAAATGCATTTGACCAACTGACTATGGCCCGTGGCCATGGTTACAATTCTGAAGATCCTTTGGCATGGAGCGGTGAGCAAATGGCCTTACGTGAGCAATTGCCGCAAATATTCAAATCGGGTAATACAGTGAAGTTCTATGATTTTGACATGCGCTATCCGATGAAACCATTATACTTGAACGAGATTCAGCGCGAAGGATTAGATGTCATGCTATTCCATCACCATGGTGGCCCCACCATGCAGTATATCAATGGCTATGAAAATGGTTCCGGTATTAATTTGAGTATTGAGAATGCCAAAATATTCTTGCGAAGCAAAGTGCCTTCATACGCCAAGAAACATGGGCGTGAAGCTGCTATCAAAGAATATGCCAAGCAGTATGGGGTGCCTGAAAGTTGGTGTGCGGAAGCTTTCGATGAGGAGAAAATAAAATCGGATTCCATTGTAAACCGTAATATGGATATCTATACTGAAGATATTCGTCTTTTGACTCCTAATGCGCGTTTTATATTGTTCGATGCTTGTTTCAACGGTTCTTTCCATTTGGATGACAACATTGTAGGCTCTTATATATTCAATAAGGGTAAGACCATTGCTACTATGGGATGTACGGTTAACACCATTCAAGATAAATGGCCGGATGAATTTCTCGGCTTGTTAGCTGCCGGTATGCGCATCGGGCAGTTCACTCGTTTTACCTGCTTCTTGGAAAATCATCTGATCGGTGACCCGACTTTTCACTTCACCAATAATGCCGGGCTGGATATGGACATCAACCAAGCTTTAGTTGCGCAGGAAGGAAATGTTACATTCTGGAAAAAACAGCTGAATTCCCCTATGGCTGACATGCAGGCAATGGCGCTCCGTCAATTGTCAATGGCAAATTATAGTGGTCTCGTTGAGTTGCTGAAGAAAAGTTACCACGAATCGAACTATTTCGTTGTGCGGTTGGAAGCATTACGCCTATTAGCTTTGAACTATCCGACAGAGGTTGCCGATGTATTGCAGACAGCCATGAATGACAGTTATGAGCTGATCCGTCGCTATGCGGTGGAATATGTTGAAAAGAACTGCAATCCGGAATTGTTGCCGGCATGGATAGAAAGCTATTTATTACGCGGACATGAAAACCGCCATCGTTTCAGAATTTTTAGTGCTATCAACACGTTCGACCATGATATGGCTTTGAATGAATTGAAGAAACAGGCTGCCGATTGGTCTTTCTACGATTCTTCCTATGTGAATGAATTGTTGGAATACTTTCCTCGCCAAAAGAAAGGACTTGAAAGGGATTTTGCACTTATTGGCAATCCGGAAAGCACTACCAAACAGATACAAAGCGAAATAAGTAGGTTCCGAAATAAACCTATCACTAAAGCCATTGATCCATTACTGAATATTATCAAAAATGAAAGCCAAGAAGAAGAGCTTCGTATAGCGGCTGCCGAAACATTAGGTTGGTATAATTTATATCATGATAAGACAAGCATTATTAAGGAACTTGAAACATTCCAAACTTCTAAGAAAAAGGTAATGAACGAAATCGTCAAGACAATTAATAGGTTGAAAGGTAAAAATAGGTAAAGTCTTTGATATATAATTTAGTATAATCTCGCCCTATTACAATAAAGTGTTTTCTTTACTTTTACTCTCATTATAACCGGAGAAGGAAATCATAATCCTACTCCGGTTATTTTTATTAATTCAATGTGAAATCTTTGAATGGTCATTCCCGAAGCCAATGAGTATTGCGGAAAATGTTATGCCATAGTTTCTACTAAAGTATATATGGCCTAAGTAACTATCAGACTTACATACTTTTTATTACATAAAAGAGCCTTTCCCCTATACATTATCAGATGTACTGTACTAAAGCTGATAACATAACAATCGCAACAAGCATAATAACTGGCTATACCCATAACAATTTTACACAAGTAAATAAAGAGGCTGTATGAAACGGAGCATTGTAGGATCGAGCGTCTTGTCAATCACATAAGGTATCACATGGTTCCCGTCCCATACTATCCTGCCGTTCCTGCTCTTGAGCTGTTTCACATATCTGCCCGTCGAGGGATTGTTGCTGTCCGTTCCTATGGCGAAGACCGACTGTACGAAGTTGGTGAGCATGCTTGAGCCCAAACAGTGGTTGATGTCGAGAGTGGTGAACGGCTGAATCTTCGGGGTATGGTTGACCACGAGAATCGAATAGCCTTCCTTCGCCCAGCTACAGAACTCCTGGCAGATAGGCTTCACATCCTCCGCCTTCATTCCCCCGTTATTGACAAGAAAGGTGAGGTTGTCAAGGATCAGTACCTTTGCGTTCACCCTGACCATCATCCTCCTTATCAACGGCAGGAACTTGTCCGAATCATAGAGGCCGTCTCCGATCATGCTTAGATCCGGGCGGTGGAGATTTTCGGGCCATACATGCAGTTCACCGTCCTTTGAGGTATATCTCTCCTGGAACTGCTTCATGGAGAGTTCAAGGTCGAGGTATAATACGGTTTTCCCCAGTCGCCCGCTTATATGCTCCGCTATCTGGACCGCATAGAGGCTCTTGCCCGTATTTGTCCGCCCGAAAAGGATGGCGAACTCATTCTCGAACCATAGCGCGTTACCATTCCCGTCACCTCCCCATAATATCTCCGGTACTGGTTTCCGTTGCTCTTCCATCATCATATTGTTTAAGGATTGTCCCATTATAAAGTCAAGTTCGTCCGCTCCGTCTGCCTGTAGTGTATCTCTGGGTGTGGATGCAGGTGTTGCAGGTGTCGTGTATTCATCCTTCTTTTCCGTATGCCATTCTTTCCCGTTGCCGAAGAGGTTGAATTCCGGCACTTCTATGGGTGGCACAACAAGAGGTATGTACGGCAATGGATTTTCCGCATCATTCCAGCATTTCTCAAGACTGGCGTTAAGGGAAGCGATAGTTTTTTCATCAGGTTCTAATTTTTCAGTCATCATTTTATTACAGTTTTGAGTTGTACATTGATTTAACTTTTACACGTATAAAAATCTCCCGCTTTCAGACCGCCTTTTTGATACTAATGAAGGAAGGATGACAAAACCTCCACTGTTCCGCCATCCTTTCCATGACTGAAAACTGAAAAGAACTTATACACAGATTAGGGCATGGCTGGAAATGACGCGCGTTTTTCATGTTTGGCGCGCTATTATATGATAAGGTGTACAGTCTCTCTCCGTCCGATATTTCCCAAAACCTTATTACCGAAGAAACAATGCTCACAAAGAAAGAGCGCCGAAACAAACATCTGGGATATAAATTGCCATAGCTGGGAAAAGGCAAAGGGAATGACCAGGTGATTGACGGCGCCCTTTTTATTTTTTTCTTCTCCTTTTTCCAAATCGCGTTTTTGCCATTCCTACCGGCCCAACGCCTAATAACTGAAACATAAATGGCACACAGCAACATGTTTGAAAATCTAATCAATAAAATATTGGGAGTTGAGCGGGAGCCTATGCCCAATCGTCAGGAAACTGTTACCGCACCTGATGTCACCGAAAAAGCAGTATCATCCAAACCTATCCCTGAAAAATACCAAAGAGACATAGAAGCGCTCCGACAGAAATATGGAGACGCTTTTAAAACCGGTCTCTGTATTAATCTTACACTTCAAGAGGCTTTATCAATCATGCATAGAGAAAGGAGACGTATTGACTCCTATTCCGGTCTTGTCTCTTATCTGAAAAAGGAATGGAATATCACACTAACAATCACATCACAAAAAACTAAATCTAAATCATTATGAAAAACTATTTTATAGCAAACGGAGAGGTGCTCAATACAAATATGGGCATTGAAGAAATGGAATCACGGGTACAGGAATCATTAGACGAGAACACTTCCGGAATGGCACAGTTCCGGGTCAAGAAGCTGAGTGAGAAGGAAGTCCGTTTCTTCTTTGTCAGGGATTTCCTCTGCGACCCCGATAAACGTATTATCTACGATGCGGATATGGCGCTCATCACAGGCCTGGGAATAGGCGCCTTCCAACTACAGGCTGTAGGAGGATACCCGATGATACATCCCTTGAATTTTGCCGGGAAGAATTTCTACACGGATATAACGGCGTTCATCAGGTTCTATAAATTCCAACTGTTTGAAGAGATGGGGCAGCTGGTGGAGCATATAGGTCTGAGATGTTATTCTGACAGAATCCTAATGCAGATAGTCTTCTAGTCCTTATGAATGTATTGGTAGCATGTGAAGAGAGTCAGGCCGTTTGTCTGGCTTTCAGAAAACTGGGCCATAATGCTTTCAGTTGCGACCTTCAGGAATGTAGCGGTGGTCATCCGGAGTATCACTTCAAGGGAAACATGTTTGATGTAATCGCCAATCGTGGAGGAACTTTAGAGAATGGCACTAAATACTTCCTTGACAGTTGTTGGGATTTGGTCATAGCCCATCCACCCTGCACTTTTCTTGCTGTCTCGGGTGCAAGATGGTATTATCACCCCGACGATAAGAACCTTCCTATAGAACAGAGAAGACCCCATCCGAAATTCCCCGACAGAGCCAAAGACCGTGAAGAGGCTGTTCAGTTCTTCATGGATGTTTCAAAGATAGGAGTGAATAAACTAGCTATAGAAAATCCGGTAGGCATAATGAGCAGCCGATGGAGAAAGCCCGACCAGATAATAGAGCCTTGGCAGTTTGGGCATGAAGCTAGTAAGAAAACTTGTCTATGGTTGAAAAATTTATCTCTCCTGATACCTACAAATATAGTTGGGAAAGGTGAGATCTATACTGCAAAGAGCGGAAACAAATCCCCTAAATGGTTCACTGATATATTTTTCTCAGGTGTATCAGCGGAGGAGAGGAGAAAACTGAGGAGCAAGACCTTTCCCGGGATAGCGGATGCGATGGCTAATCAATGGGGAGGAAAAATGGCGGCATAATTACACTATAATGTATGGATCAAAACAAGAACAGATAACAAAATGGCACAATATTTCAGAATAGCGACAAAGGACTTCTGCAACACACTCAAACCCGGCTCTTTCACGGGAGATACGATGATGTGCCCTACAAGAAGTCAAATAGAATCGGCCGGGTTGCATATAAAGAAGGGTTATACCTATGCGGCCGACCAGCTTGTTCCCGAAGACCATATCGAGCGTCTTGACTGGGAATATACTTTCTCCGTGACTCCTGCGACAGCTACCATATCTGCGGCGGGAGGTTCACGGAAATTCACGGTGATCTCGTATAAGAGACAGTACAGTTACAGCAATGCGGGAAACCGTATCTATGTGGAGGGGTCACAGACTAATGTAGCTTATATCTCAGAAAATTCAGGCTCCGGAACATGGACCGCCGCGAGTGATACTGTCAGTTATTCCTCCAATCCCGGTGGAGCGGAGAAAAATGGTATTATTACATGGACTCAGTCTGAATCTTTCGGCTCTGATTCTAAGAAAACAGCTACTGTAACTCACAAACAAAATGCAGACTCTATCAAACCGGATGGAGATGGTTATGGCAATCCAAGAATCACAGCTTTCAGCTATCCTACAGTTATTCCAGCTTCTGGAGGTAGTTCGACGCCTAGTTACTCCTATGAACAGACTGTATATTGGGTGTCCGGAAAAACAACAACACTCACATCCGGTGGAACTCCAACCTTTAATAGAACTTCAGGAACAGCAACCGTAAATTCCTCAAGTGGTTTGGCTGATATTGGATCTAAAGGTACAACCCGATCCGGACAAACTACTGTGGCTGTTGTTTCATTAACCGTTACAATGAATGGTAAATCCAGTCCAGCATCGAGTGCGGATGTTAGTCAGGCTGAGAATAAGATTGAAGAAACATCCTGGAACTCTTGGAACGTATCTGTCAGCGCTGATAGAACAAATTTCCCTAGAGAAGGAGGTACTACAACAGTAAGGGCAAGTGCGACAAGAACCGGTACACATACTTGGAGTTCGGGTTCGACATCTTCAGCAAATGATACGGGAACTCCTTCACTGAGTTTGTCCGATACTTCCGGATTCTCCTTATCATCCGGCTCTGGAACTTCTGTAACATTAACGGTATCAGTTAACAATGGTGCGGAAAGAAGCACCAGAATTACGGCATCCTATGGAGGAGCTAGTGATTGGGTTGAAATTGATCAGGAAGTAGGTGTTCTTAGTCAAAGTGATACTCAGACAGTTTATAGCATTTCTACAACTCCTACATCATTGAATTGGGATTATGACAGTACGTCCGGAAAGTCCTTCTCGGTAACGTCAAGAGCCCAGGATCAAATAAGATATAGATATTCATATGATGGAGGTAGTACCTGGGGAGATTGGGGAGACTGGCAGAATAATGGAAGTTCATATTCTGCATCCTATGATTCATCAATAACTTCAGGAAGCTCTTATTTCTCCATCTCAGGTAATACAGTGACTCCTGAAGGAAGCAACACGACATTCAGTGCAAATACCGGTACTGTTACAGTTTCCAATGCCGGAGATACAGCTTACGTCTCATTAAGTCAGGATGGTGCACCGGCTGATTATGATTACAGAATCTCAATTTCTCCAAGTTCTTATAATTTCTCATCCAGTGCAGGTTCCCACAATTTTACTGTAACTGTTGAACAAAGGTCCAAACCGGTAACATCTTCTTCTTGGGGTTCTTGGAGTACTATAGGAAATAATTACAGTTCTTCCATTAGTGGGACAGGATTTTCCAGATCACAAAGTGGAGGTACAGTCACTGTCAATGTAACTTCCAATACAAACACTACATCCGGAAGAAGTGGAACCCTGACAGTTACCTGTGACTATACTTCCGATCTTACCGGAACAAAACCATCAGCATCCGCCAGTCTGACTCAAGATAAGTATGTAACTACTGAATATTTCGGATATCAATATAAATTTTCGGTATCTCCTACATCATTAAGCTTTAGTGCAGACGGTGAAACAAAAAACTATTCCGTAACATCCGAAAGAAGACAGATATCTAAAAGAACGGATAGTAGTAGTTATAACGTTGGAAGTTGGACGACCTGGAATTCATATTCCACCTCTGTTTCCGGAGCAGGTTTTTCCGGAGGTTCCGGTAAGGTAACGGCTGGAGCAAACAGTAATACTTCCAGCAGGGAGGGTGAGCTTGATTTGACACAGACGCAATCCGAGAAGTGTACAGTCCCGGGATATGAGTCAGACTCTGCTAGCATAAACGTCCCCTTGGAGCAGATGGGTGCAGATATCAAGTCCGTCAACTTCATACATCTGAGTTACAGCTGGCAAAGCAAGGATGGTGCCTATGACATTTACAGCGTATATGCCTCCGCCAGTTATAAAGTCACCTCCACTGTCATCGTGGAATGCAGGCTCACCTACGGTTCCTCCCTCGGGGCGGGTGAGGAGAACTACGCTTTCACGATATCTCCCGGAAGTACGACATCGTCAGCCCAAAAATGCTATACTTTCGCCGGGAACTATCCGGGTGTGGTATCTGGAACCGGCAGTGTCAGGCCTTCAGAGGATGAAACTTACCGCTACTCTTTCCTGGAGTAGGCTCTGTAGGAATCCGGCAGCAATACCGTCTCCTGATGTCGGGTAATAGCGGATGCGATGTGCCCCTGCCGGATAAAGGGTAATAATTAACGAAATAAAAAATTAATGTATGGACAAGAATATAGCCAATAACAGTCTAATAATGGATAAGAAAATATTTATAGCAGGCAAGGTGTATGACCTGCAAGTGATGGACAAGGATGAGGTCGAGGCATCGGTGCAGGAGTATCTGGACAATGTAATCGGTAAAGGTAGGGTAAGGTTCGAGCTATGCACAATCGGAAATATGACCGCCATGTCCTTTCACCGGGGATTTGACTACAGCTCCTATAATGCTGATCCGGTGAAGGATATCATGGATGCGGATGCCTTCATGATGACCGCCCACGAATACAAGGGTTTTATGATGCCTGTTCCTTTCCCTACACTTCCCGTTCCAGGATTCGGCTATCCCTATCATATAAGTCAGACCGACTTTCTGGACGCATACCGGAAGAGTGCCAAGGTTCTCGGGGCAAGCAGGATTAAGAACGTTTCCCTGGATATAGCTCCTCAGTCCATTGTGCTGAGGGTGCAGGTTGGATAAATGCCAGATGTAAAAAAAGGACATAAAAACGGATAATACAACGAGGGTGAAATTGGGTGTTAGTCCTAATTAATATTAGAGTTTTTTCTTATAATTAAAGGAAGTCGCTGTACAGAAGTATGGCGACTCTTTTTATTTTTTGTTTGCAGAAGAATCGGATGAATGTTTTTTGCCATCAATATCTCTCTGTCGCACTATGAAAAACAATGGAATTTTTTATTTGCTTGATAAACGCTTGGAAGGAATTATTTCTTCTCGGAGAAAATAAAAGTTATGCTATGGTTTCTACCGTTATCATAGAATATAGATTTATTTATGGTTCTTCTGCCGAAATCGAGCGCTATACATTCACCATATTCTCTGGAGGCACGGTCTCTCCAGCAAAAATACCATAGCTTGCCGGAAACCACCATGCCGGGAGTCAGTTGTCAGAACTTCTGGGAATGATACCTACCGCTATTCCTTCTCAGTTGGGTTCTGTTATAATTGGGAGTTGATACTGCTACTTTTTTGATGATAGGAAGTTCGATGCTTAGGAGTGAAAATGAAGAACTGAATAGTGTTTCCAGCCCTTTTTGAATTTTTATGTTGGAGAGCTCCGGGATTAGTCGACTCTTCCTCTTGTTTTTCTGTCCCTATCTTAGGGTATACTCTCCCCAATCTTCGTTATGTTCGTAATATTTCCTATATCCTATAGATTCCATCTTCTCTTTATTGACAGTTTAATAATTTGCATTTTCGAATTCCACAATATGAGGCAGTATTGGAAATCGGTTATCATGATGCTGGTTTATTCTGTGCTTTTATCAGTAACCAACTACTGCCTCGCTTTTTTATTTTTTGCATATGATAGTTGTGTTCTTGGTATACTCTTTGTTAATCCCATTATGCTGGCAACGGCCGTCTTAAATTTCGAACATTCTGCTCCGTGCCAGCATGCAGGCCCCAACTAC
>ENA-OURV01001192-OURV01001192.1-human-gut-metagenome-genome-assembly--contig:-NODE-1192-length-21035-cov-7.806196_pt1 | contig 21035 bp, 22 predicted proteins | sample MGYA00242141_ERZ509072 | MGnify/ENA primary metagenome ERZ509072 (study PRJEB26280, sample SAMEA2338763) | human gut metagenome | biome: human gut; feature: human-associated habitat; material: faeces... | reverse complement strand
CGCACCTGTGATTACAATAATTCTACCTTGATTCATCTATATTTTACCTCCACAACTTTCGATTTGTCGTTCTCTCACGCACCGAGCAAACTCTGGTCAAAGGCGAACAGAGCCTCGTTGATTTCAAAGACATTGTAGTTCTCATTTTCGATGAAATACTCAATGATGATGTCGAATTTGTTTGAGTGAGACAGCGCGAAACCGGCTTTCATGAGCATATTCTTCGTCTCTTCCAGAGACAGCTCAAGCGCGATGGCAAAAGCAATAGCTGTCGGCTTGCTCGGCTTATACAGCTTATCGCTGCGGATCTTCGAGAAGAGTTTGCGGTCAATGTTGGCTTTCTTGTAACACTCAGCGTCCGTCATGCCTTTTTCATCGATCTTACGCAGTAGCATCTCGGAAAAGCTCTCGTCGATCTGACCCAGCGCTTCATCCAGAGATTTCATCTTCTTGGGAGCTGCCATAGGCATTGCCATGATAGGCTCTGCCATTTCGTCGGCCTCTTCACAGACCGACGCTCCGCAGACCGGCTCCATATCCGGAAGGGCATTCAACCGACGCAGACGCTCCGAGTAGTTGTCGGAATGCTCGTCTACATAGTTATCGTCTATGTACTCGGCAATGTCCGCATAGAGCTTCCCACTGATCTGATACGCTTTCCGGTCGAAGATGACGATGTAGACGGTCATATCGTTTTCCAGAAGAAACTCACTGATTGTATCAATGGCGATCCTCAACGCCTGATCCTTCGGATAACCGTAGATGCCGGAAGAAATGAGGGGTAAAGCAACCGTCTCGCATCCGTTCTCCTTTGCCAGAGCAAGAGATGTACGGTAGCAGGAGATGAGCTTTTCACGCTCCCCGTGCTTGCCGTCCCGCCAACGGGGGCCTACGGCATGGATCACATACTTGCAGGGCAGCTTGTAGCCCTTTGTGATCTTGGCACTGCCGGTTTCGCAGCCGCCCAGCGTCTTGCATTCGGCCAGAAGTTCCGGTCCTGCAGCACGATGAATGCAGCCGTCAACACCCCCCGCCACCGAGAAGCGACGAGTTTGCTGCATTGACGATTGCGTCCACTTTCATTTTCGTGATGTCATTTCTGACGATTTGAAGGGGCATAAAACCACCCGCCTTTCTTAGCTACAAATTGGAAGTTATCTACTTCTCCATCACATAATTTGTCAGGTCGATTCCATATCGGATAACTGTTTGTTTCTTCACCACTCGGTATCCTCGATGCTGAAAAAATGGTTTTGCTGTAATGGATGCGTGCGTTGTGATGAGTTTTCCGTTTGCGAGCCGTTCCAACTCATCGCAAATCGCAGATGCAATTCCTTCACGCTGATGGTCTTTATGAACAAACAACCTATCCAAATAACCAGTTCTGTCAATATCTCCGAAACCGACGATTTCATCACCTTCTACTGCGACAATAGTTCTATGCTCTTGAAAAGACTTATCCCATTCATGCAAATCTACTTTTCCTGTTGCCCAGACATTTAACTGTTCTTCTGTATAATCCTTTGCATTAACACTGTGAACGGTTTGGTAAAACAATTCTGCCATCTGCTCACAGTCAGCAGGTTCATATTCTCGAAGCTGCATTTTCTTCCTCACAAAATGCCGATTTATCTATATCTTATGTATTCAGCTCGTCAACCCAGGCTGCAAGCTCCTGATGACTGACGCTCTGTTTGAAAACCTTGCCCTCGACCAGTTTTGCACCCTTGCAGCTCGGAGCAAGGTTTTTGTTGGTCTGTCCCATGCCGCTTCCGCCGGAGGTTGCAAAGGGAATGATTGTCTTTCCGGTCAGGTCATAGCCTTCAAGGAAGGTGTTGATGATATGGGGAGCCACATACCACCAGATCGGGAAGCCGATAAAGATTGTGTCGTAGTCAGCCATGTTGTCCCGCTTACCGGCGATGGCAGGACGGGAGGCAGGATCGCTCATCTCAACACTGCTGCGGGATTTTGCGTTCTGCCAGTCAAGGTCAGCCCTGCTGTAAGGCACTGCCGGTTCAATTTCGTATATGTCCGCACCGATGGCCTCAGCCAGTTTTTCGGCGACCTTTGCGGTCACTCCGGTTGCGGAGAAGTATGCCACAAGTTTTCTGCTCATTGTCTGTTCCTCCAAATTTATTCGTCTTCCTCGTTCAGCACTGCATCCAGCAGCTTTTGAAGAAGGGTAATCATACGGTTCAAATCCATGCCTTCATCTTTGGTCTGCCCCATATGATCAAGCACGGCCTTGAATGCCGTAGTTCTGTCTACTTTCGTTTCTGCATCAAAACGGTCAAGAATATCTTTCATAATTAGCGAGGCTTCTATCTGCTCCTGTGTCAGTCCGGGTATTTGCAGCAAGTCGGCCAGCTCCGCATCTTCCATGATGGTTTCGTATTTAAGATAGTCACACTGCTCGTCTGTCATCAACTCCTGAAAGTAGTTGATCATGATGTGAATGCGAAAACCTCCGTCTTCTTCGGGTGTGATGCAGACATAATGCGCCCTTTCACCAATGTCCTTCAGCAGGGACATATCTTCCTCGCAGTCAAACTCAATCATTCTGAGATACAGGTTGATCTCGGAGTGAAAGCGCTGATAGTCCACAACAGCGTGAATCCGTCCGTGATGATCCTGCGCGAACCGATCACAGCGTTCCAGCAGATACTCATAGTTCGCCTGATCCTCCGGCACAATGACCTTGGGGATTGCGTCCATCTTTTTTGTAAAGGAGGCAAAGAATCCATCCGGTGCCGTGACCTGCTTAAAGACTACATCCGCGAAGCTGTTATTCTCTGATACAAGCTCGTAGTTCCGGTCAAAAACGATATTCTCCATTCTGTATTATCCCTCCGATCACGCTGCGTTTTGTCTGTCTCCCGGTCGGCGTATCACTCACTCCTTGCAGTGATGTCCCGCTGGAAGCGATGAAGAATCGCCTGAGACAGAATGTTCAGGTACAGATACCCGATGTGGTAAATATAATCAATGTCAATCTCGATCAGCCGGGTTCGGAGCTGGGTGAACACAGCTTTCAGCATTTCCATGTAAAGTGTGTCGTTAAACAGCCCCAGTTTGCGGATCTGCTTTTCTGCATCTTCCCATGTCGGGGAGCTTTCAATTCCCCGGCTGGTCATGATGGCTGTCAGAATCTCACTCATGATCAGCTTGCCGGTACTCGGGTCAGTAAGCTCGTCTCTGAGCTGCCGGAGCATGGGTTTGATGCCTCTGAGTGTATTGTTGACAAGGTTGTCATCGCACTCGAAGGCAATGATCTCGGCAATGCACTCCCGCCAAACAGCATATCCAGCGTTGATGAAACCGTCTTCCTCAGCGTTCGGGGCATAGTCCTCGCAATACTCGTCGTAGAAACTTCTGCCGTCCAGCTCATTATGAGCGCAGAATATATGTGCAAGCTCATGAAGCAGAACATGGTTCAGCTCGCCCGGAGCATAGTCAATGTCGGTACGCAGAAGGATTCCGTCCCTGTCACCGGCATTCTTTCCGATGAATGCAGACGCCCGGAAATCAAAATAGCCTTCTTCCTTGTAGCGGTCTGCCAGCCGGTACGGAAAACAGGCTTTGCAGAACTGCTCGAATACCTCAACCTGATTGCCGGTTTCAAAACACGCAAGCACAACATTCTCCGATGAAAAGTCCGCGCCCATCTGCTCATTGAAAACAGCCATTGCCCGATTGAGACAGGCCGTGCAGTTCATTCGGATTCCTCCACAATGCCGTATTCGATCAGAACATTCTTCTCAGCGTACTTCGGATAGACAATGCCGGTCATCTCATACTGATATTTCCTCACGCGACGGAACTCTTTGACAGGTTCCGGTGCAAATGCAGCCGTCTCGCAGTTTTCATATTCCGGCATACCGGCCAGATCATCGGCTGCGGCCTTAATCAGCGCATCCGTCACTTCATAAATGTCCTTACCGTATTCGACGGCAACAAGCTCGTGCTTGCGGACATCCTTATCAATGCTCCCGAAGGAGCGGTACAGAATATATTTCATACAGCTTATCTCCATTATTTCAGGAAATTACTTCTATGGTCAATCGGTCTGAGGTCATAACCAAGCTCGTTCAGGTGCGCGATCTTCAAGGCAACAAGGTTGATGTCGGTTTCCATTGCCCGTGCAATCTGCTCTGCGGAGAAGCGGTACTGATAGATGTACTCAAGAAGCTCGTCGTTGTCCAGAAGGATCTCCGCCGCAACGATGTTCGCCTCGTACTCCGGTTTGGTGCGCATATCATAAAGCATAAACTCGCGCAGCGGATTGTCTTTTGCGAGATTCCGGTGAAGCTGATCATGCCCCAGCTCATGAGCGCACACAATTCTCTGCATCTGTTCGGATAACTGGTTATTGATGAAGATGAACCGGTTTCTTTTGATGACCCGGTACATACCTTTCAGGGGACCGAAGTTGTCACAGAACATTACTTCGACACCGATGTCGGCTGCGATTTCAAAGGGATCTCTCGTCCCGCAGCGCTTGACAAGTCTGCTGCCCACAAGGGCAAGCTGCTCTGCGCTCATCATCCCACCTCCAATCAGGGATCAATTCTATCATGTGAACAGGGTAATAAAACGGACTCACACCGTAGAATCTGCACTCTTGCGATACTTCTTGGGGGTGTACTTCCGGTTCTTTTCCTTTGCCATCCAGTAGGCATCATTCAGAGCTTTCATAGCACCTTCAATGGCTTCCTCACTCAACTCACCACCGGCGAACAGACCGGTCACTTCGCTGACAAGCTCTTCAATATCTCTGGCTGCTTTTGCGCCGCCTCTTTCCTGTGCTTCTACCACATAGGCACCGCTGCTGCCGAGAAGATATTCGGTTGTAGTGTTGAGCGCATCTGCAATCCGCTGAATCACTTCCATATTGGCGGGCTTCCGATTTCCCAGCTCATAATTCTGAATTGTCCGCGTAGTAACACCGGCTTTCCCCGCAAGCTCAACCTGTGTGAGTCCGGCCTCCAGCCGTTTTTCTTTCAGTCTGTCTTTGAACACCGTAGGCACCTCTTTCTTAAATTTTCCGTGAACACGAACACTTTTTCGTCGATACGCATTGACGCGAAATGATGTTCGTGCTATAATGATGTCACTGACACGAAATACCGTTCGTGTTTATATGATACCACACGAACACGAAACTGTCAATATGAGTGCGAAAACTTGTTCGTGCAAAAGTTTAACTTTTTTATGAACGGAGGGTAAGTATGCTTGAAACACCATGCAGGAAAGCGTATGTCTCGGTGAATCTTGATGTCGATGAAGAAGGCACGATCCGTCCCCGGTATATCCGGTGGAGGAACGGCCGCATCTTCGAGATTGATGAGCTTCGTTACAAATGCCGCGCCACATCCAAGAAGGTTGGCGGTGGCGGCATCCGTTATACCGTTATGATTCATGGGAAGGAGGCTTTCCTGTTCCATGAAGGAGACAAGTGGTTTGTCGAAGAAAAGGAGGCCAGCCTATGATTTTATCCCACAAGCAGATCGAAGAAATTGCCGCAGCCGTGACCAAGGGCTTCAACGAGTTCTTTTTCGGAAAGGACGCTGACATCGGGCGGACAACCGTTCGGGCAACACCGATTGATCAGTTCGCCAGAGACTATCTCGGATTAAGCGTTTCCTTTGCCCGCCTGTCCACGGACGGAAGCCTCTGCGGGCTGACGGCCTATACCGATACCGAGTACACAGTTGAGGAACAGGGCGTTAGACGGACAATTCCTCTGAAAGCGAATCAGGTGCTTCTTGACGCAAGTTTTATTCAGCCGGGACAGGTTCATGCCTTATGCGGAAAGCGGAGGTTCACGCTTGCCCATGAGTGCGCACATCAAATCCTGTTCGGTATGGAGAGCGACGAGGTTAAGAGAGCGCAGGAAAAGAGATACGCTCCGAGGATTGCTTACTCGCTTCGTGATCTCAAGACCCGTGAGGACTGGAACGAATGGCAAGCCAATGTCCTGGGCGCAGCCATCCTGATGCCTCAGAAGGAAATCGACAATGCCATGAGGCAGTTTGCCTGTGGCCGTGTTCTGAAAAACTATGAGGGGAGGTTTTCTTATATTGACCGCTTATCCCTGACTCTGCTGTGCCAGTCTCTCGGCGTTTCCAAGTCCGCCGCCATCATACGGCTGCGGCAGCTCGGCTATATCGAGGACTGCCCGTATGCAGAGTACGACGATCCATTGGAGGTATGGCCGTGAGCAGCAAAAATATCCGGGTTTCCGAGCCATCGCCGGAAATGCAGACTAAGATACAGAGGGCGCGACGCGCCATATCCTGTCAGAGAATGCGAATGGTGAAATGTCCCTACTGCGGGCATAACGCCATCGCCGTATTTGAGGACACAAGAGGTCATGTCCAAGCAAAGTGTAAGGCTTGCGGGCGTGAAACTGTCTTTGATGTCCTCAGCATGAGAAGGTTACGACTCCGTCTGAACGGTCGGAGATAATAACAAACAATAAAATATTTTGATAGCTGTGCTGTGGAGCCGCTGATTGGTGAGTCTTCCTAATGCCGCATGAACAGAGTTTTCGGACTCTGTTTTATCGGTATGGGATTATAGCTCACCGTCATGCGGCTCCTTTTTTGTCTCGTCCATCCGCTGCTTCGCACCGGCGGAAAGGACAAGACAATGAAAATTCCCAAGACCCCAATCGAGTTCGATTATGACCTCTGGACTACGGAGGACGGCAAGTGCATGGTGCGCGTGAAGGCCACCGGTGAAGTGACAGAGGTTGACCGCGAGATCATGAAAGCGCTCCGTGCCGAGGAAAAGAAGCTCAGACGCTCCTACGGCTCGGACGGAAATTCCGAGGATGAAGACAGCGAAGAAAAGCCTTCCGGTGCAGACCTGTCTCTCGATGCTCTGCCGGATGATGATGTGAAGACTTCCGCGTGGCTGGCTGATCCCCATGACTTTACCAACGACATCACGGCGCAAATGCTTGAGGCGGAGTTGATAGCTTCGCTGACGGATGTTCAGCTTGATCTGTACCGGAAGTGCATCGTGGGAGGTAAGCCCCTGCGCAAATATGCGCGGGAGGAAGGCATCAACTTCAAGTGCGCATGGAAGCGCAGAGAACTGATTCAGAAAAAAGCAAAAAAAATTTTTGGATGAGGGCCATCAAACGCCAAAAAAATGTCCGTTGTAAAGTGAAGGGGTTAATCAGACGCCTTCACGGTTCCTTGACAACTGAATAGTCAGTGCTGCGGATCTTTCCTCTTCTCTCGAAGCAACCTGTCTTCTGCCGCCATGACCTCCCATACGGGAGCGAGCGATCAACAGAGAGACTGAACAGCCGTGTGGTGCGGCTGATTGCGATGATGGAGAAGTTGGGTACAATGATACTCCCGTCCCAAGTTTTTGAGGCGGCTCGGAGCGTTCCTCGGAGGGGTGAGATTCCCGTGATACCGGTTGACCGCCGGTAGTCCGCAGCATTCCCGGAGCCGTAAGGCTTTTCTGGCAGGGGTGCGAGCTGCAAATATGCCGGAACATGAAACAAACCCTTTTGGGGTGGCGCTGCAAGCGCCATCCCTTGAAACTCTCAATATAGTTTCAGGATGAAAACTATGTGGCAGAGGATCGCAGAAGGTCCTCTGCCATATCCTTTTGTCCTGAACAAACATCAGGCCAAGGAGGTGTTTAGCTTATGATGGGCATTGAGGCAATGAAAACGGTTGACCCGAAGAATGTTGACCGAAGCGTGCTCGTTCAGCGCAGCAGCGTCCGGCTCAACCCGGATGCACCGAGGGAGGATCGGCTGCGTGATTTCATCCGGCAGATTAAAAATCCTTACTGCTATCTGGATGGGAAAACGGTGGTGAAGATCACCTTCTCCAACACAGACACGACTATGGAGGACTGTCTGGAACATTATCTGAGAGGTCTTTGATTATGAACAAATTGAATCTTTTCACCCGGTTCTATGGACAAGCGAATGGGTTTTGTGGTATAATCTGATCAGGTCAAAAAAGAAGAAACGGACTGAGCCGCCCGCCGAGATGCTGGGGGCTTTATCCTGTTTCTGTCATAACGGAAGCACAGCCTTCGTCTTTCTGATTTGATGTATCACACCAAACAGAAACACGGAGGTTATTTTTATGCCAAAAAAGGTTTACCGAACGGCGATCTACTGCCGGTTGTCCCGTGAGGATGGAGACAAGGTTGAAAGCAACTCCATCGCAAGTCAGCGGGCTATCTGCGAAGACTTCATCGCCAAGCACGACGATCTGGAAATTGTCTGCGAGCCGTTTATTGATGACGGTTACAGCGGCGTTTCCTTTAATCGTCCGAGTTTCAAAAAGCTCGAAGAGGCAATCCGCAAGGGAGCGATTGACTGCATTGTGGTCAAGGATCTCAGCCGGTTTTCAAGAAACTACATCGACGGCGGGCGCTATCTTGAGAAGATCTTTCCGCAGCTCGGCATCCGGTTTATTGCCATCAACGATGCTTACGACAGTCTGACCGGCGATCCTCAGTCTGACTCCTTCGTCATTCCTTTCAAGAACCTGATTAACGATTCCTACTGCAAGGACATCTCCATGAAAATCCGTTCCAGCTTGGAGGTCAAGCAAAAAAGCGGCGAGTTTGTAGGTGCTTTTGCTCCCTACGGCTACAAGAAGTCCCCGGAGAATAAGAACCAGCTCATTGTTGATGAAGCGGTCAGTGAGTATGTGCAGATGATATTTGCCATGTATAAGGACGGCATCTCCATCGGGCGCATCGCTGCCAGACTGAATCAGATGGGTGTTCTCTCTCCGATGGAATATAAGCACTCAGCCGGTGTGAAGTACGATACCGTCTTCAAAACCGGAAACACAGCTCAGTGGACCTACAACGCAGTACAGCGGATTTTGACCAACGAGGTTTACATCGGCGTTCTGGCTCAGGGCAAGCGCGGCACTCCCAACTACAAAGTCCGTGTTGTTCAGAAAAAGGATGAAGAGGAATGGATCAAGGTTGAGAACACTCATGAAGCTCTCGTCTCTTACGAAGACTTCATGGCAGTCAAGGCAATGATGAAGCGCGATATGCGCTGTTCCTCCGATCAGGAGGAAGTTCATCTGTTTTCCGGCTTCCTGTTCTGCGGAGACTGCAAGCAGTCCATGATCCGCAAAACCGTTCCATCGAAGACAAAGAAGTACATCTACTATGTCTGTTCGACAAACAAGCACAGCCGGACCTGCAGCCCTCACAGCATCAGCGAAAAGGAGCTGGAAGAAAAGGTATTCCGCGCTGTCCACGATCAGATTGAGCTTGTTATCAATCTCGAAAATGCCCTTGCCATGATTGATCGGCTTCCTGCGCAGAACCGCAAGGCTTTCAACTATGAAGCTCAGATCACTAAGCTGGAAGAGGAAATTGAGCGGTATCAGAAGCTCAAGCTCCGGCTCTATGAGGATCTTTCGGATGGGGTTATCGACAAGACGGAATACTTCGAGTTCCGGAACAGCTACACAAAAATCATTGAAGAAAAGCAGGAAGCAATCCTGCGGGTCAAAAAGGAAATGAAGCAGACTGTGGCAACCGGTACATCCGAAAGGAACTGGGTGATGCTCTTCAAGCAGTATGAAAACATTGACGAGCTGAACCGCCGCGTTCTCATGGCGCTGGTGGACCGCATTCTGATCTATGAAAATCACACAATCGAAATCGTCTTCAAATACAGAGACGAATATCAGCAGACACTCGAATATGTCCTCGGCTACTCCGGGGAACTTGACATTGCCGTGTAAAGGAGGGATGAGCAAATGGCACGAAAAAGCAGAAAAATCACAGCAGCGGCGGAACCTGTTATTGAGGTACAGCCGACCGAGACATTCCCTACGGCCATCTATGCCCGTCTTTCCGTTGAGAACAGCGGCAAGTCCGAAAAGGTGGATGTCATCGCCAATCAGATTGAGATTTGCAAGTCTTATATTGCGGACCGTCCGTATCTTGATCTGATTGATACCTATATCGACAACGGCCATACGGGAACGGTTTTCGACAGACCGGAGTTCAACCGCCTGATCAACGACATCAAAACCGGCAGAATCAAATGCCTGGTTGTCCGCGATCTCAGTCGGTTTGGGCGTGATTACATTGAAACCGGCACCTATCTGGAACGCATCTTCCCGCAGATCGGCTTACGGTTCATTGCCATCAAGGAAAACTACGACAGCTTTGATACGGATGGTTCCAGCGAGAGCCTGATGATTCCGCTGCAAAACATGATCAATGCTCTGTACTCGAAGGACATCTCACGAAAAGTCTCCACAGCGCTGAAAGCTCAGATGGAGGACGGAACCTTTGTCAAAAGAAATCTGCCCTATGGTTACAAGTGGGATGAGGAACACAGCAATATGGTTATCGACGAAGAGGCTGCCCAGTATGTGCGGCTGATATTCCGGTGGAAGCTCGAAGGAAAATCCAATGTCTACATACTGGACACGCTTGAGAGCATGGGCGCTCCCACACCGGAGTATCAGAAACGGGTGAACGGCACCCGAAAGGGAGACGGCTATTCCCGGAACGGCTGGAACCGTTCGACGCTTCCTGAAATCCTTACAAATCCGCACTATGTCGGAGATACCGTTCTTGGTCGTTCTCTGAGGGCGCTGTATAAAGGTGTTCGTCCCCATAAAATCAAGGACAAGGATCAGTGGATTGTATTCCCGAACACACACGAGGCGATCATCTCCCGCGAGGACTTTGAGAAGGTACAGGACATATTGGAAGCCGCCTCTGCGGAAAGACAGGCAAAAATGGAGAAATCCGAAGAGATACGCTCTACGCTCATCAACCTCTTTGAGGGCAAAATCGTCTGTGCGGACTGCGGCAGGAAGATGTACTTCCACAAAAAGCGGATCGACAAGGACAAGCGCGGGCGCTGGTATGCGTTCTATGAATGCAGCACTGCGGTTTCCAGACGGCATCAGCACTGCACCCCGCACTACACCCGACAGGACACGCTTGAAGCAGATGTCCTCGCAGCGATCCAGCTTCAAGTCAAGGCGGCTCTGGATTATGACAGACTGCTGGACAAGCTCAGAGGCAGCGAGGGTGAGAAAAACATCCGGGAAAAGCTGAACGGTCAGATCACAAGTCTGAATCTCAAGCTCTCCGCTCTCTCCAAGAAGCGTACCCGGCTCTATGAGGATTTTGCCGAGGGCGTTCTGGATGAAGAAGAATACTCCTTTGCAAAGAAGAGCTACGATGAACAGTATGCGGACCTGTCCCGCCGTCTGGACGAGGCGGTTCAGCGCAGAAGCAAGTTTTCCGAGGCAATGTCTGTTGATAACAAGTGGATCACGCTGATGAAATCGGTCAGCACCGCCACCCGGCTTACGCAGGATTTGGTGGATGAATCCATAGAGCTTGTGAAGGTGCATGAGAACGGCGCGATTGAACTGATCATGAAATACGGCGATCTCTACGCTCTTACCTTACAGAGCATCAAGGAAGTACAGGAGGCGATGTGACATGAGCAAAGACTACACCATCGGCATCTACATCCGCCTCTCACTGGCTGATGAAGATACCGGTTACGGAAACAAGACGGAAAGCGACAGCATCAGCAATCAGCGTATGCTCATAAACCGCTATCTGGATAACCACCCTGAGCTGTCCAAGTGTCCGAGGCTTGAGTTCGCGGATGACGGTTATACCGGCACGAATTTTCACCGGCCTCAGTTCACGGCAATGATGGAAAAAGTCAGGCGCGGTGAGATCAATCTGATTTGCGTTAAGGACTTCTCGCGGTTTTCCCGTGACTATATCGAAACCGGTAACTATCTGGAATGCACCTTCCCGTTCATGGGTGTTCGGTTCATTTCCATCAACGACGGCTACGACAGCGACGAGTACAAAGGCACGACGGGAGGACTTGAGGTTGTCATGCGCAGCATCATCTATGCCGCGTACAGCAAGGATCTCTCTGTAAAGACCACTTCGGCCAAGGTTCAGATGATGAAACAGGGCAAGTATGTCGGCGGCTATGCGCCCTATGGCTATATGATGCACCCGACAAAGCGGAATGCCCTTGCAGTTGATCCTGACTCTGCTGCCGTTGTCCGGCGCATCTTCGACGAGGCTCTGGCCGGAAACAATACCTCCGTCATTGCGGATATGCTGAACGACGAAAAGGTTCCGACACCCGGCCAGTATTTCAGAAGCAAGTACCCTGACAACAAGAAGTTTCTCCGCATGAGCGAAAAGATAAGCTGGACAACCTCTATGGTTCACAAAGTGCTGGTCAATCAGCTCTATACCGGAGCAATGGTCAGTCACAAGCGGAAGTCCTGCGGTGTGGGAAACAGGCGGACAGTAGCCAACGATCCGATCATCGTTGAGGGAACTCATGAAGCCATCGTTAGCAAGGAAGAGTTTGAAGAAGCGCAGAAGGTTATCCGGGGTGGTATTAAAAATCCTGACCGCAAGGTCAAGGAATATCCGCTGCGGGGGCTAATCTGCTGCGGCAACTGCAAACGCGCCATGTATCGCGGAAAAACAAGAAACGACGGTATTTTCTTTACCTGTACGCACTCAACGCACGATAAAGATACTGACTGTGCGGTTGGCGAAAAGTACAGCGAAGCATGGCTGGAGTCCATCGTCTTTCATGCGATTGGGGACTATCTGGCACTGGCAGAAAAACAGGCGGTTCAGAACCGGGAGGTCGGGTATCTCAGGAAGTCAGCGATCACGGAATGCGCCGCCAAGATACGATCCTTGCAGACACAGACAGAACAGCTCAAGGGTGTGAAGCTGCGGCTGTACGAGAAGTACACTTCCGGCAGCATTACGAAGCAGGAATACCTCAAGCAGAAATCCGACACCGATGCCAAGTTAGCGGAGAACGCTGAGGCGATCCGGTTTGCCGAAGAACGAATGCGGGAGCTTGACTCTGAGCAGCCTTGTTCCGACGAACGGCTGGATGCCGTGTGCAATGAGTACCGGAACAGTTCGGCTCTGACCTATGAGCTGGCTCACGCATTTATCTCAGCAGTCTATGTCCACAATCAGGACAACATCGAAATCGTCTGGAAGTTCAAGGACTTCCTTTCAGAAACGGAGGCTGAGTAGGTTGATCGTTGCGGTCTACGCCCGCGTAGCTACCAAGGAACAGCTTGACGATAAAGATTATCCTGAGCGTCAGACAGAAATGCCAGAACGGCGGGAGGATCAGAATCCGGCTCAGACAAATCAATCAGGGGCTTGATGAGATGCAGCAAGCCGTTCACGGGTGGTTGTCCACCTATGAACGGCTTGTAAATTCTCAATATTTTTTTAGTTCCTACTTGACACAAGAAGATATGTCCCGCCTGGGTCGCGAGTATCTGAAGGTCGGTGAGCTGACGGAGCTCTACTTCCCGTCCAAGGGCGTCCGCTTCATCGCGGTCAATGATGGCGTGGATTCTCTGGTAGAGAGCAGCAGCGACTTCAACCCCATCCGCAACTGGGCCAACGAACTCCACGCCAAGGACACCAGCCGCAAGGTACGTTCCGTGAAACGGATGCAGGCGGAGAACGGAGAACGCTTAGGTGGCAAGCCGCCCTACGGCTATCGCAAGCGAGACAATGATAGCAAGCGACTCGTACCGGACGAGGAGACAAAGGGCGTCGTCCTGCGTATCTTCAAGCTCTGCGCCGAAGGGAAGGGGCCGAACCAGATCGCCCGCATACTGCGGGATGACCATGTGCTGAATCCCACTAATCAGTACTACCAACAGACCGGTGTGGCCTGCACACGGCTGGATACCACGCGCCCGTATAACTGGTGCGGCGCAACGGTGGCGAACATCTTATCCAACCCTGTGTACCTTGGTCACACACTGAATATGCAGAGCAGCACCCTGTCCTATAAGAACAAGCAGATATTCCACCGTCCGCCGGAGGAGCAGGTTCTGGTGAAGAACACCCATGAGGCCATTATAGACCAAGAGCTGTGGGACACGGTGCAGCGCGTTCGGGAACACAAACGCCGTCCGCCCAAGCACATGGACGCGCCGGGGCTGTTCGCCGGACTGGTCTACTGCGCCGACTGCGGCGGATACATGGTGCTGTGCCGCACAGGGAAAATGAAGCCGGAACAGTACTACTTCCGCTGCTCCACCTACGGCAAGCGTGGCAAGGACGCCTGCACACCCCACCACATCACGGAAGCCAACCTGAATGCTATCGTACTGGATGACCTGCGGCGGGTGACGCACTTCGCGAGAACAAAGAAGCACCAGTTCGCTGCTTACATCAACCGCAAGAACACGGCACAGCTCCGCAAGGAGATGACCGCCACCCAGCGGGAGCTGGACAAAATGGTGAAGCGAAACTCGGATTTGTCCGTCCTATTCAAGAGGCTCTATGAGGACAATGTGCTGGGCAAGATCAGCAACGAGCAGTTCCGAATGCTGTCTGCCGACTACAATACAGAGCAGAAGCAGCTGGCCGCAGCCATCCCGGAGAAGCAGGCGAAGCTGGAGAAGCTGAAAGCCTCCGCCGCCAACGTGGACGCCTTCATTGAGAAAGCCAGTCGCTACACGGATATAACCGAGCTGACGCCGGAGCTGCTGTGGCTGTTCATTGAACGCATCGACATCGGCGAGAGGCCCGGACGCTACAACCGCAATGGTATGCAGGAGGTACGAATCATCTACCGCGACATCGGTGTCGTAGACAGTGCCATGTCCGCAGAAGATGCCGAGAGTGCCGAAGTCCACTTCATTCCCTCTCTGGAAATGGTCGTGCAGCAGATGGCAGCGCAGACGCAGGTGTCGTAAGCGCAGAACAGATAAAATCAAGACAGAAAAAGAACAGGCAGGCAGCGGCTTGCGCCACTGCCTGCCCATACAAAAGGTCAGGTCACTTTGTGTACCTGTGAGAAACACCCCCAGGGCCGTTCTTTTTTGTTCGTGTGCCGAAAAGCCGTCCATCGAAGGACGGATCGCCTTTTGCACAAAAGGATACCCGCCGGAGGGCGGGTATCCTTTTCTTCTTTTCAAATGCGGCGGTCACGCTGCTGGCTGTTGTAGTGCTTTTGCAGGAGAGGATAAATGACCTTGTAGATCAGCTTGTTCTCCAGATTGAGATAGTAGATGGTGAACGTGCCCGCAAACAGCAGCGCTGCCGTGATGAGCAGGCTTTTCAGCAATTTAGCTGCGAATTTCATATGGTTCCCTCCTTACCAGGCCAGACTGTCATCGAAGTCCACCAGCGTGGGGTCCAGCGGTGCCTCATTCAGTACGACGGTCATGTATTTGTTGACGGTGTTCCGCATATCCCGCCGGGAGATGGTACGGCAGTCCTCCAGGTCGTGCTCCAGGAATATGAAGTGGAAGCCCAGGTCACGGGCCTGCTCCTCCATGAGAGCGTGGACGCCGTTCATGCCCTTACAGGCCACATTGTCATTGAAGATGACCATGTCGCAGTTGAACTTGCTGGCCCACTCCCACACAGCGTTGACATTGTCCCAGCCGCCCACGGCATGGTGGCGCATGACGCCCTTTTCGGAGAAGAGGGCCAGGTCCTGAATGGCCTGCTCCGGGTCGGTGGTGGAGATCATGTTGTGACCCATGGTGGAGTCCATATTCAGCACGATATTGATGCCCCAGCAGTTCTGGACCCAGGTGGGGAAATCGGTGTAATACACCGCGGAGGGCCCCCACAGGAATGCCCGGTGGCGGGTAGTACCGCCGAAAGGCTCATGCTTCCGTTCGTAGGCCTCCAGCATGAGCTTCAGCACCTTGCGGTCGTTTTTAGTGAACTGGTCCTCCTGGCCGTTGACGGAAGCCCAGGAATATAACCGATACAGACTCTCAGCAATGCCGCAGAGGGCGGAATAGGGCGTCTTGAACAGCTCCCATTTCTCCAGCTCGATGCGGTTCTGCTCGTTCATGTGCTCAGCGCGGGCGAACAGGGCCTCCCAGTCGTACTTGACGCCGTAGTTCTCCTGAATAAAGGCGATGGCATCCCGCAGGACCTGGGTGGAATAGGGGTGCGCGCCGGGCTCGTTGTGGATCATGGCCATGGTAACGGGGAAATCCGGCAGGCCGAAGCGACGGCGCTGGAACATGGAGGTGGCCTCGCTGGCGTTGCAGGGCATATTGGTGGTCAGAACAGCGCGGCCCACAATGGGGAAATCGTCGTCGATGGCAACGCCGGTCTCCGCCGAGCAGCGGGAGCAGACGTCAGCGGCCAGGCCGAAGGACTCGGCCACATCGATGTAGTAGGGCTCCAGGTGTTGGTCGATGTCACAGATGATGAACTCCGGCAGTGTTTGGATGGGGATGGGAATCAGGCCGGGGAAGCCGGTCATAAACAGGGGCGGCATGACCTCGTCCATGGGAACGATGTTGTCGCTGTCCCTTCCGCCGCCCAGACGCTTGTCGTTGGCCAGGACCAGGGCGATCTTTTTCGTGAGGCTGCTGACGATACAGTGCATATTCATGTGGGCGATCTTCAGCTCGTCCTCCCGGTAGCCCTCAAACAGCCGGTCAATAAAGGCGAAGGTGCCCAGATAGGAGCCCATCCAACGGTACTCCCAGAAGCCCTTGAGGATCGGCACCGGGGCGGAGGCCACCATTTTGCCCATGGCCAGCAGGTTGTTCAGCCAGGCGGTGTAGTCCACAAAGGTATCCTTCACACCGCGCCACTCCCGGTGGCGGGCGATACCGGTCTTATCCTCATAGCGGCTGCGAAGACCGCCCTTGCCGTTAGCTGCCTGCCACTTGGGGTCAAAGCGTTCCAGCTTTTTATCGATCACGCCGATGACGGCATTTGTCCACTGCTTCAGTACCATGGTCACACCTCCTTATGGCCCAGTTTTTTGATCTCCAGACTCTCGACAAAGGCCTGGAAGCGGGTACGCAGCTGACCGACGCTGCCCAGGGTGTACTCCTTCTCGATGGTGCAGCAGGGGATGCCCATCTCCTGCTGAAGCACGTGGCTGGCCAGCACCTTTTCATAGCTCCAGAACTCGCAGAACTTCATGCTCTCGTAGATGATCCCGTCGGCGCCGTAGTCCTCCGCCAGACGGCGCAGCTCACTGTGCCGCTGGTCGATCTTGGCGCCGTCCATAAACCGGACGCACTGGTTGTGGTGCAGATAGTGCCGACATACCGCGTCGAAGGCCGTCTCGCCGCCGTGGATCTTGATCTCCTCTCGGCCTGGGAAGGTGCCGAAGCAATAGCGATCCGCCACCACCATGGCACCGCAGCTCTCCAGCAGCTTGGTAAATTCCGGGTCGTCGATCTCGCTTCCGGCCAGCACGACACGGGCACGGAAGGGGAATTCCGCCTCCGGCCGGCGTGTTTTCAGCTCCGCCAGCGTCTCCTCCAGATACGGCAAAATCAGGTCATGGGGACAGACCTGACTCACCAGGACGATGACGTGGTATTCATAGCCGGTGATGACCGGGTTTTCCGCCTTACGGAGGTCGCCGATCTCCGTGATGACCCGGCAGAGACGGTTGTGCTTTTCAATGGCGGCGCGGAGCGCATCGTCAGAGGTATCTACGCCGAAGCTGTCGCGCAGGGCATCCAGTACCTTTGCTTTCAGCTGGGCTCTGTAGTAGTCCAGGCTGGTCCGGTCGCCTTTCATGGGTGGGTCGATGATGGTGGTGATGAAGCGGTCGTTCTTCACCGGCTTCAGCAGGGTAAAATGCTCCTCCATGCGCTCCATGGCGGCGCAGCCCTCCGCGCCGAACAGAGCGTTCAGATAGTTGAAGCCGCCCTCGATGGCCCGCTCCAGGATGCAGCGGACATAGGGACAGTTGCGGTTTGTCATGTAGTAGGACGCGATCTCTGCGGTGCCGCTGTTGGGGGCCCGAAGGCGGCTGGAAAAGCAGCCTGGCAAATTCAGCAGCACTTCGGGTATATAGTAGCAGTTATATCCCAGAGCCAGCTGGCCCTCCGCCGCGGCGCGCTGGACCAACTCGTTGTTGGCCTGCTGCAAAAGGTCCTCAAACCAGATCAGGTGCTTCAAGTCTTTCATGGGCAAAACTCCTTCTCAATGGGGACTTCTCCCCGGATTTGGGTCGTGGGTCTTGCTGGTTCACACACTATTTATAGTTTAGCATTTTTCAACTATTTTTGCAACTATTTGCTCCGTATTTTTTGTCGTTTTGGAAAAAGAATGACCGCCTCACGGCGGTCATTCTTTTTCTGATGATCTACTGCCACAGGGAGCAGAGCAGGTCGGTGTAGGCGGTGGGATCGTCGATGGGCAGACCGGCGATCAGCTGTGCCTGGTTGTAGAAGACCTGGGCGAACTTTTTGGCTTTCTCCGGGTCGGTGAGCCGGGTCTTTTCGAAGGTCAGGAAGGCGGGGTGATCCACGTTGATCTCCAGAATACGCTTGGCCTTGAGCCCCAGCTCCGGCTGGGCAGCCGTGAAGTACTTTTCCATCTCGAAGGTAACGCCCTCACCACTGGAAAGGCAGACCGGGTGGGTCTTCAGGCGAGTGGAGGCCTTGACCTCACTCACCTGACCGCCCAGGGCCTCCTTGATAAAGGCAAAGGCCTCCTTGTACTGCTGCTCGTCCTGTTCCTGCTTCTCGGCCTCGCCGGGCAGGTCCAGATCGCCGTCGGTGGCGGAACGGAAGGGCTTATCCTTATAGGACCTCAGGATATCGGACAGAAACTCGTCGGCTTTGTCGGTAAAGTAGAGTATCTCCATGCCCCGGTCCTTCAGCAGTTCCGTCTGGGGAATGTGGTCCACAGCGTCCACCGTGTCGCCGGAGGCAAAGTAGATGTACTTCTGGCCCTCCTGCATACGGGAGACGTACTCGTCCAGCGTCACCAGCTTTTTCTCGGTGGAGGAATAGAACAGCATCAGATCCTGAAGCATATCCTTCTTCTCGCCGTAGTTGTCCATGGCGCTGAGCTTGATCTGGCGGCCGAAGGACTGCCAGAAGGACTCATACTTCTCGCGTTCGTCCCGCAGCAGACGCTCCAGCTCGGCCTTGACCTTTTTTTCCAGGTTGGCGCCGATGAGCTTCAGCTGGCGGTCGTGCTGCAAAAGTTCACGGGAGATATTCAGGTTCAGATCCGGGGACTCCACTACACCGCGGACAAAGTTGAAGCACTCGGGCAGCAGCTCCTTGCACTTGTCCATGATCATCACGCCGGCGGAGTACAGCTGTAGCCCGCCCTCGAACTCCTCGGAGTAGTAGCGCAGGGGCGCCTTCTCCGGTATAAACAGCAGAGCCTTATAGGTCACGGCGCCCTCGGCAGAGACGGTGATGACACTCAACGGCGGCTGGCTGTCCGCAAAGCGCTGCTGATAGAACTCGTCGTACTCCTCCTTCTTGACATCGGCCTTCTTCCGCTGCCACAGGGGCACCATGCTGTTCAGCGTCTCCCACTCGAACTTCTCCTCGTACTCGGGGTTCTCCTGGGTGCTGCCCTCCTTCAGCTCCGGGTGCGGCATGAGCATACGGATGGGGAAACGGATATAGTCGGAATACTTTTTCACCAGCTTGTACAGGGGATACTCACGCAGGTACTGGCTGTATTCGTCCTTTTCCTCCTCGGTGTCGGGCTTGATGTGCATGATGATATCGGTGCCCACCGTATCCTTCTCGCAGGGCTCAATGGTATAACCGTCCACGCCGGTGGACTGCCACTTCCAGGCCTGGTCCTCGCCGTATTTCTTCGTGATGACGGTGATCTCGTCGGCCACCATGAAAGCGGAGTAGAAGCCCACGCCGAACTGACCGATAATATCGGTATCGGCGCTCTCGTCACCCTCCACCTCCTGGCGGAATTTCAGACTGCCGGAGGAGGCGATGACGCCCAGGTTGTTCTCCAGCTCCTCCTGACTCATGCCGATGCCGTTGTCGCTGACTGTCAGCAGGCGGTGCTCCTTATCGATGGACAGCTTGATCTCAAACTGGTCCCGAGTCAAGCCCACCTTGTCGTCCGTCAGGCTCAGGTAGCACAGCTTGTCGATAGCGTCGGAGGCGTTAGAGATGATCTCCCGCAGGAATATCTCCTTGTGGGTGTAGATGGAATTGATCATCAGGTCCAGCAGGCGCTTGCTCTCCGCCTTGAATGCTTTTTTCTTCATACTTGCTCAGATCTCCTTTGCTCTCCCCCGCCCTTCCCTGCGCGGTGCGTGGAAACGCGGGGCTTTGTTTAAGGGAGATGCGCCCCGGCGCATCTCCCTGTGGTATACGCGTTTCGTTTACGCGAATTTTTTGCGGCTGATGAGCCAGCCCACGCAGGACAGCAGCGCCACCGCGCCGGACACGATCATCACGACCTTGCACACCGGCGGAATGAACTTCTGTACCTTTTTGCCCACGCCGCAGGGGCCGATCTTCTTACAGGCTTTTTTATCGGCTTCCAGCTCGTCGGCGTTGAGCTTCGCCAGACCCAGTTGTGCAGGTTTGAACAGCATAGTGTATCCCTCTTTTGTTTTGTTTGATCCCATTGTCCCACTGTATCCAAAAAATTGCAAGAGCCTTTTCCAAACCTTTGCCAAAAGAAAACCGACCGCTGGGATGGGCAGCGGCCGGTTTGGAAGTTACAGGGGGTTATGCCGCCATGAATGGGTTATGCGGCTTTCTTCGCAGTGGTCTTCTTCGTAGCATGGAGGAAGATGACCAGCATTGCGATCGCAAAGATGATACCGATGGGGTATGCCAGTGCGGTGTTGTAAATGGTGGCACCTTCTGCCGTCTTGCTGTTGAGCAGACCGCCCAAGCACTCAGGAGCCAGCACGAAGTAGGTGCAGGACACAGCGCTCATGAAGGTTGCAGGAACAGCGGTGATCCAGTAGTTCTTCTTCTCCTTGAACAGGTACATGGAAGCGGCCCACAGAACGATCATAGCGAGGGTCTGGTTGGTCCAGCTGAAGTAACGCCAGATGACGGTGTAGTTGATGAAGCCCAGTGCGTTGCCGATGCCAAGGAAAGCACCAACGCCCAGAACGGGGATGCAGAGCTTCAAGCGGTTTGCGTAGCTATCCTGATCGAGCTTCAGCCAGTCGGCCAGAGTCAGACGAGCGGAACGGAACGCGGTATCGCCGGAGGTGA
>ENA-OURV01001188-OURV01001188.1-human-gut-metagenome-genome-assembly--contig:-NODE-1188-length-21055-cov-6.255714_pt1 | contig 21055 bp, 15 predicted proteins | sample MGYA00242141_ERZ509072 | MGnify/ENA primary metagenome ERZ509072 (study PRJEB26280, sample SAMEA2338763) | human gut metagenome | biome: human gut; feature: human-associated habitat; material: faeces... | reverse complement strand
ACAGGGCATTCAGAAATGTCGTCTTGCCCGCGCTCGGATGACTCCCGAGATGCTCACCCTGCTGCGGCAGCTCACCGGCATGGCGAACAACCTCAACCAACTCGCCCGCATGGCGCATGTAGCAGGGTACGGACGCGATACCGCCACTTTGGCGGCGTTGGTCGACCGAATTGATGCGCTGCTCACCCGAATCGACAAACTGCCATGATTGCCAAACTCTCGAAAGGCGGTTCCTTCAGCGGAGCCGTCCAATACATTTTCGGTCCCGGAAAGGGCGCCGACTGCCTGGCCGGGATGGGCGTTCTGTTCAAGGACACGCCCTCCATCATCCGCGGGTTCGAACGGCAGGCTGCGCAAAATCCCAAGGTCTCGAAACCCGTGGGACACGTCGTACTCTCCTTTTCGCCTCAGGATGCTGCCCGGTTGGACAACCGATTGCTACTCTCCATTGCGGTGGAGTATCTGGACCGGATGGGGATCAAGGATACGCAGCTGATCATCGTCCGCCACCGCGACCGGGAACATCCCCACCTGCATATTCTCTTCAACCGCGTGGGCAACGACGGACGGACAATCTCCGACCGCAACGACCGTTACCGTTCCGAGCGGCTCTGCAAACAACTGACCGCCCGTTACGGGCTCTACTTTGCATCGGGCAAAGAGCAGGTCAAGGAGTACCGGTTGCGCGAACCGGACAAGACAAAATACGAAATCTACCATGCCTTGTGCGATGCCGTCCCCCGCTGCCGTAACTGGGAGGAGCTGATGGCGGCCCTGCGCCGCGAAGGTATTGCCACGGAGTTCCGGATGCGCGGAGGCGCTTCCGACGTGCAGGGGGTCGTGTTTGCAAAAAACGGCTACCCGTTCAACGGTTCGAAGATTGACCGGCAGTTCTGCTATTCGAAAATCGACACCGCACTGGAACGAAACAGCCGACAGGCGCTTGCTTCCGAACGACAATCGACTCCGACCCTGACACCCTCGTTCAGCTACCTGCTGGACGATTTGCTGCGTCCGAGGTTTGATCCCGACGAGGCGGAACAAGCCCAGCAGGAACAACAGCGCAGACGTCGCGGGCAACGGCGCTGAACAGACATCCATTTGTCTAAAAAAGACACTCGGATTTCTCCGTTTTAAAACGAGAATAATTACAAACGATTTGTTAACAAAAATCCCGAGAATTATTTTTGTCACAAAATGAATAGAACCTACAAAATGGGCAATATTAGCGCACAGACAGCAACCATGCTACAAGAAATAGAACAAGAAGAATTAAATAAGAACAGAGACCTGATTCATTCGTTTTCAAAGTATTGCAAAGAAAGGGACATTATTCTGGAAGCGAAAAACTTTCACTATATGCACACCATTGGCTGCTATGTAGAGTATCCCAACATTTTGCAATCTTTATCCTGTTTACAACCAACCAAAGATGGCTTATTCCATGAAAACAAGCTATTAAACAGTTTTACCAAACGGCCACATATAACCGGATTCTATTACGCTGACGCCTACATGCCGATGGCGCATCCTTTATTTCGAAGGAATTATAATCCGATAAACAATTTTGCGCCTCGATTTGTTGAAAGGTTCTGGCAATTGAATCTACCCGGAATCGATAAATGCATTGCATTGGATAGCGACCGCGTTCGTATCAATGTTGATAATAGTACTTATATGGAACTCGACACCTGGTATGGTGCTCGATTCTCAACAGATATTGCACAAACTGGAAACGGATCAACGGTCTTGGCCCCGCCTCTTGATATTCCAGACCTTTATGATAATTTTTTTGGTGAGATTCTAAAATTGGATATTTTTTGGTCCGAAAGCAATGACCTGAAAACATTTCAGGCCGAAGAGTTAAAAAAAGAGTATGTAACAATAGAATTGAATGGGATTACTTATCATCCGGTTCGATATATTCACGCTCAATACAATTTGAAAAAGCGAACATTCTGCCATATGGATGGAGCCATCCATCTCTATTTACCAAAAGAATTTGATTTACGAAAAGGGAACGATCTAACGTTCAATCGCAAGAATGACAAACAGATAAAACCCCGCTCAATCAAATTATTCAGAATAGACGGAGATATTCCTGTCTCCGTATGGTCTGAATTCGTATCACAATTTTTTACCGGAGATCCTCAAATTTATGAATACTTTGCGGGGCATTATCCGAGCCATGTAACAAAAGTGATTGACCGCATTCGTTCAACGCAATCGTAAAAAGAGGCAATAGCATTCTTAACCGTTATAGCGTTTAAAGTTCTCAGCCTGCTCCAAAATCTCTTTGTATACCTCATCGTTTGTCACGGGAGGATAACCATATTCGGCCAAAACGAGTATCAAATCCATTTTAAGCTCGGCCTTTATGTCATCTCTGGCCGCCCAGTCCGTGTACTTGGATTTGTCCTCCACAATTTTCTTGATTGCCGCAGCCAGCTGAAGCATTTTATCCTTTGGATATTCGAACCCGAACTGTTTGGCTATCGCCTCGAGAATATCATAGAAGGCCTTCTCTTCATAACTGATTCCCAAATCCAGGAACGATTTCTTCTCCTTGTTCAGTTCCTTTAACAAATCGGCCATCTGATTTGCCACCTCGGTCAAGACCTCATCGGCAAAGATGGCGCTATCCTTACGGCTGTTGTACTTCTCGACCAACGCATTCAATCGCTTTGAGAAATCGACTCCACGAACCTTGTTCACCTTCTTGAACTCGGTAATCACCGTCTTCAACAAACGCTCCATCAACTTGACCTTCGTATTCGGGAGTTTCAAGCGATTCAGTCGTTCCATATATTCTTCACTCAACACATCCAGATTATCCTTATCGTTCCCAATCTGAATAATCTCCTCCACCCCTTCCGACTGTATGGCCTCCTCAATCATCTCACTGACGCGACGATTCATCTGCGAAGCATCGGGAGATTCGCCCATCGTCAATTTATAGATGACCGAGCGGACTCCGCAGAAATAATGAATCTCTTCACGTTCGGCATCGCTGATCTGATCGCTGTTGCTGCACAAATTGAACGCAGACTTCAACTTCTTGGCGTGGCCCATAAACAGATTCTCCTGCTCCTTAGTCCTTTGCATGAGCTCCGCGCCCCGATTTAAACAATCGAGCTGCTCCAAAGGAGTTCCCGTCGTGAAAACCGAATAATCAAACTCACCGAACATGCGCCGAATGATATCCAACTCATCCTTGACCAGCGTAATCGACTGCTCGACATTCTCAACCGAATCCTGTCCGACATCTCCCTGTGCATAGCGTCGCAACGCAATATTCATATTGTTCTTGATACCGATGTAGTCCACCACCAGGCCCTTGTCTTTTCCGGGATAGACCCGGTTGACCCGCGAAATGGTCTGCACCAGCGTATGCTGCTGCAAGGGCTTGTCGATGTACATCGTATCGAGACAGTCCACGTCGAAACCCGTTGTCCACATATCGACAACCAGCGCAATCTTGAAATTCGACTTGGGCTTTTTGAACGCTTCGGCATAGGCACGGCGGTCTTCATCCGTACCCAACAAATTGTACAACGCCGATTCGTCATCCTTGTTGCGGGTCATGATCAGCTTGATCTTTTCGACAGGACGCTCCTGCCCCTCGCCGACATCATTCCCGTCCGAAACCGGTTCCGGCTCGGGTAGTTGCACCCACTCGGGACGCAAGGCAATAATCTTCCGATAGAGGTCAAATGCAATCGTCCGATTCGCGCAGACAAACATGGCCTTCCCCTCCACCGTGCTGCCTTCGGCAACCCGGTTCTCATAGTGGGCAATAAAATCTTCGGCCACCGCCTGCAGACGATCCGCATCCCCAAGAATCCGCTCCATCTTCGTAACGGCCTTCTTGCTCTCCTCAATCTGATATTCGTTTGCCCCCTCCTCGGCGCACTGTTTATAGTACGCTTCTATCTCCTTGAGTTTGGCATGGTCGAGCAATACCTTTGCCGCGCGACCTTCGTAAACAATCCGCCGTGTGATGCCGTCCGCAACCGATTCGGTCATGGTATAGGCATCGACCACCTCGCCGAACACGTCGATTGTAGCATCAATCGGCGTTCCCGTAAAACCGACATAGGTCGCATTCGGCAGCGAATCGTGCAGATACTTGGCAAATCCGTAATTACGCTTGACCCCCTTGTCCGTCTGCCTGACCTGCAACGAAAGATTGGTTTGCGAACGGTGCGCCTCATCGGAAATGCAGATGATGTTGGCCCGCTCCGACAACAGACTCGTATCCTCCGTAAATTTGTGAATGGTGGTGAGGAACACACCACCGCTTGTCCTGCCAGCCAGATGTTCGCGCAGCTTCTCCCGACTCTCCACCTCCACCACGCACTCATCTCCGATAAACCGCTTGGCCGTGCCGAACAGTTTGGACAGCTGGTCGTCCAGATCCGTGCGGTCCGTTATCAGCACGATTGTCGGACTGGCGAACTCCCGGCTCCGCATCAACATCCGCGACAGGAACAACATCGTGATACTCTTTCCGCACCCCGTCGCGCCGAAATAGGTGCCACCTTTGCCATCCCCGTCCGGACGGAGTTTGGAGTGCAGACGGATATTCTCGAACAGCTTGTGCGCGGCGAAGAATTGCGGATAACGACAAACGACCTTCCGTTCATCCTTCGACGAATCCGGAAAAAAGACAAAGTCTTTCAGCACGCTCAACAGACGCTCCCGCCGGAACAGCCCCTGCATCATCGTCTTCAGCGAGTTGATGCCGTCAAGAGCCCGCTCTTCGGCGTGAACCTTGCGCCAGGCATAGAAAAAGTCGTAGGGAGCGAACAGCGAGCCGTATTTGTTGTTCACACCGTCACTGATAACGACAAACGCATTGTATTTGAACAGCTCGGGAATATCCCGCCGATACCTCACCGTCAACTGCCGATAGGCATCCATGATGGTTGTCTCCTCCTTGACGGCGCTTTTGAACTCCAGCACAACCACCGGCAAACCGTTCACATAGACAATCCCGTCGGGAATACGGGTCTCCGCCCCTTTGATCTCCAACTGATTGACAACCCGGAAAATGTTGTTCGACAGACTCTTCCCGCCAAAGTCAATCGGTTCGACATACAAATCGGGCAGCGAGCTGTCGTCACGCTTCAACGAAAACCCCTCGACCATCAGCCGATAGGTATGCAGATTGTTTTCATACAACGAGAATCCCACATTGGCGGTGAGTTTGGCCACGGCACGCTCGATTTCGAGCGGTGTGATTCCGGCCTCATCGTAGCGACCGCGGAGATAGGCCCGCAAATCGTCGCGCAGCAAGACATCGCTCACCTCCTTGTGAATCTCTTCACCGTTTGTATAGATATAACCCTCCTGCTGGAAAAGCTCCATAATGGACATCTCGAGGGCATGTTCGTTAAAGAATGCCATAGTTATTAATCACAAAGATCCTTGATCGCTTGAACAATAGATGATCCTTGCCACTTGACGATTCGATCGGCGTTATCTTTTACTTTTTTAGACGTGCGCTCTGCCCCCCAAGGCTCAATGGCAATAATGGGTTTCGCATACTTCTTAGCTATTAGAATCTCTTTGTCAATCCATTTGCTATATGATGAATAAACACCAGCTAATATAAGAACGCAACTTACGCCTTTAACTTTAGCATCAATAGCATCTGTTAATTGTTTGTCTGTTCCATTAGTATGAACCGGATCATTTCGCGGAATAGAATGGTTGTAATAGTCAAGATGTTGGCTGTCTAACAGTTGGACTAATCTGTCATATGCGTCGCTATATGACCATGAATGGCTAATAAATAATCTGTACATAACTAGTCTTTTATGTTTAATATAATATTTTTTTGATCATTAAATGATTGTAGTTTCCATTCTTCCGGACGAAGTCCTATGAATTTAGTCTCATAGATAGTAGCGCGTTCTTTATCTCCGCATGCTAAATAAGAGTTGGAGAGTGTTGCATATTTCCATATAATATCATCAGACTCATCACTAATTGTTTGTAGTAAGTTAAGAATGATTTCTTCAAAAATCTTTCTTGAACCAACTTTATAATAAATTCGTTCTTCATCGACTTCTTTTCTTGACATCTCTAACATGCAGGTAGCATAATTCTCCCCTGTGTAATAATCGCTGTAAAGATCCCATCCTTTTTTGTAATTTTCAATAGCCTTATTTAAATATGCAGCATCCCGAGATAGCCGCCATAATCTTTTGTATATGGCGCCTAAGATTCCGAGTGTTTCAGTGTCGGTCGGATTAGATATTTTAGAGATGATTGTTAATGCGTCGGTTAATGCACTATATTCAGACGGTTTTTTACTTTTATAAGTGCATAACGCTTGTTGTTGAATATAATAATTTTCATTCTCAACGGTTTCACTTAATCTTTTCCATATATCGGCAGCCTCAACAAACCGATTATTTTGCATATGTAATTTTGCCTTTTCTGTTAATGCATATATACTATTTTCATTATCGCGTAACTCTTGTATTATTGCCTCCAAAGCCTCTTCTTCGATATATGGTTGTGTTATTTGAGGTATGTAAGAATACAGCGGACTATCTGTAATAGGATTGTCTATTATAGTTTTTATTAGGCTCTTTAACTCTGTGATACATCGTTGCGCTTCTTGCTTGGATATTTCATTGCCAAGGTGTTCATAGTTAAGAATTCTGTTATGGCCTATATCAAATGGAATCTTTCCAGGACCTTCTTTTATAATAATTGTAGAATATTTTTTTAGGGTATGTCGTACCCCTAATTCATATAAAGCATTTGGATTGTCAGTAGAAATGTCAGCAATGACCAAATCTGCTTTATATAAAAGGGCATACATACTTCTATCAATAATCCCTGATTCGGTAATTTCGTCAGCACGCACACACCTTATATCTGCAGCTTCTACTGCTGGACGAATAATACATTTATATGTTTGATCTAAGTCAATGGTTCTATTCGTTTCAGGGTCTTTCTTTTTACCAAAGCCCATGACAACAAAGCATATTTTCTTTTCCATATCAGTACAATTATTTGGGGTATACAATTACTTCGCTGGCAATTGGTTGCGCTCGTTTATCGAAGGCTTTATCGATATATAAATTAGGATTTTCTACAAAATCATCCCACTTGACTAAAACACAATAACGATCATCTTCAGCATATGAACATTTGCCATGGCTATTCAGATAGTAATTTCTATTAAACTCTTTAATTGTTGTATTATCATTTACCGCAACATGTTGGTGCTCTTTACCACATGTATTACACCTATATGAGCCTTTATATATCTTATCATACAATGCAGGTAACACAACTCCAAGTATTCCATTTCTGGTGTTGTTTGCACCATTGTATAGTGAGGCTTGTAATTCTCGTTTAATAAAGCGTTGTTGATACCAACCCAAAGACTCGGCACTGCGTGCCCCGATTAAAAAAATCGTAACCGTAGAGTCCGATAAATAATCCTCGCGAATTTTTCGCATAATATATTCTTCATTATCCGAATCTATGGGCTCGTTTAGTGATTTGTCAATCATATCGACTTTATTATCATCAACCCAACTTTGTATGGTCTCTTTGTACCATTTGTCTTCCGTCTTAAAGGAGATAAAGCATTTGTGTCCCATATTTTCTTCATTTTATAGCCCCATCTTTGCCAATAGCAAAGACTGTAATTCGGTTAGTATTGATTGTTCTTCGTTCAGTGTTTCGAGGTATTTATAAACGCATTCTATTCTGGTATTGAATGCAACTGCAATATCTTGGGGAGGGATTACACATTCTTGATTATTCAAAATCGCTTGTGTAAGCAATGGCTGACCGGATCCTTCACTTTGACTATTCAAATCCATTCTGTTGATTGTTTGATAAAGATAATAAGATAAATCGGAATGAGCAATTCCAATTATCGCATTATCATTCACCCAACAATTTTTAGTCTCTAAAAATATACTTCCGCAGTTAATGCCTACTCGCCCAATGATTACTACATTTTTAGCATTGGACGCACTGCAATATCCAACTATTCCATTTCCACCATAAATCGGAATGTTACCCAATCCTTTTTGAACAGCTTTGCCGTTCTTAAAATCCGCAATTTCTCCCAATGTTCCCACACGCCAGCCGGCGGGGAGATGCTCGGGGTCGATGTCGTCCACAAACATCTTGCGGTAAAGCGTTTGCGCCGTGGCCTCCAGCTGCGCAATCATCGAACGATTCAGGTCGATACGCCGCGACAACGTCTCATATTCCGCAACCATCGCCCGCTGACGCTCTATCGACGGAACCGGCAGCAGAACATCGCACAGTTCATCCCAATCAAATATCTCCCGGGCACTGCCGTGCGAATGGAATCGCGCATATCGGTCGAATTCGGGTCGCCGGAACCACATCATCAAATATTCCGGCATGAGGGTTTCCCCATCTTGGACCTCAAAAACAGTATATATCGACGAAACGATTGCTTTCTCCCCAGACAACATGGCAATTGCTATTTTTTCACCACGTCGCGATGTATCTGGTATATAAACAAATTGTCTCGGCGAAACAACTTTATATGGTCTCATGTCTGTTCCAATGGTATTTGCTATTGAAGGCATAAACTCCTTCGAAACACTCACACCAAGCAGATTCGTCACCGACAAATCCCGATTCCGGACATCCACCTCCCGGATGTAATTTCCCAGCCGCTTATAATCACTTCTGTTCATGGGCGGCATCGTTTTGCTGGGGAACATCAAGCGGAAAGCCCAAATCCGTAAAGACCTTTGTCAATTCGCGGAGACTCTCCGTTTCGGCCTGCAGCAGGCGGTTCAATTCGTTACGCAGTTCCGTCATCCGGGTCTCGAAATCGACCGTTTCATCCCGATTGACAAACTCGATGTATTTGCTGGGGACAAGCGACCACCCTTTGGCTTCAATCTCGTCGAGTGTTGCCGAGTAGCAATACTCCGGAACATTCCGATAGGTCTGTTCGTAGCCTTCACGCTGCCAGTTGTGGAAGTTCTCGGCAATACGGGCAATCTGCTCCTGCGAAAACTGGATGTACTTCTTTTCGAAAGGCTCGCCCCACTGGCGGAGGTCGACAAACAGCACCTCATTTTCGCGATCCCGGTATTTAACCAGTTCGCCGTTCTGCTCGACGGTGCGGGCCTTGCGGTTGCGGGCCAGAATCCACAGGGTGACGCTGATATCGGTGGAATAGAACATATTGCGCGGCAAAATCACGATGGCCTCGACCAAATGGTTTTTCAGCAGTTGACGGCGGATATTCAACTCCGTACCGTCGCCGCTCAACGCGCCGTTGGCCAGCAGGAATCCGGCCATGCCGTTTGCCGAGAGTTTCGAGACGATATTTAGAATCCAACCGTAATTGGCATTACTCGTGGGCGGCACGTCATACCCCTGCCAGCGCGGGTCCTTGGTCAGCTCGTTATCGGCCCGCCAGTCTTTCTGGTTGAACGGGGGGTTGGCCATGATGAAATCAGCCTTCAAATCCTTGTGCTGGTCGTCGTGGAACGTATCGGCCGCCTTCTCGCCCAGATTACAGGCAATGCCACGGATGGCGAGGTTCATCTTCGCCAGTTTGTAGGTTGTATTCGTATACTCCTGGCCATAGACGGAGATATCTTTCCGGTTGCCGTGGTGTGCCTCGATGAACTTCATGCTCTGCACGAACATACCGCCCGAACCGCAGCACGGGTCGTATATCTTTCCACGGTAGGGCTGGATTATTTCGGCAATCAGATTCACGATGGTCTTGGGCGTATAGTATTCGCCTTTTCCCTTGCCCTCGGCAATTGCGAACTTGCCCAGGAAATATTCGTAAACGCGGCCAATCAGGTCGTGTTCCTTATCCTTGAGGGTATCAATCTTGCCAATCACATCGAGCAGGCTCGCCAGTTTGGTGCGGTCGAGTCCCAAACCCGAATAATAGTTGCTGGGCAAGGCTCCCCGCAAGGAGGGATTATCCTTCTCGACCTGCGCCAGAGCCGCATCGATTTTGATGGCAATGTCGTTCTGCTTGGCATTCTCAATCAAATAGTCCCAGCGGCTGATTTCGTTCAGATAGAAAACATTCCGGGCATTATAGAACACCGCCTGATTCACAAAGGCCGACTTGCCGTCGGCAATCAGCTCATCACGTCGCTCTACAAAGCGGTCGTATGCATATTTGAGGAATATCAGACTCAACACCACATGTTTGTACTCCGACGGCTCCACCGACCCCCGCAGTTTGTTGGCCGATTCCCACAAAGTCTCCTCGATACTTTTCTCTTTCAGTTGTTTCTTTGCCATGCTTCAAATCTTTTCCGGACAACCCACTTCCACCAACATGAATGCATTTTGATTCTTCTGTTGTCCGGTCAGTATCCGTATATATTATACAAATTTACCAAAAATATCCGTGAGTCACCTATTTCTAGGAAAATAACTTCATCTCTAAGTTTTTCCAATTTAATTTCTTATTTTCATGTGGTAGAATAGACACTACAGACGCGCTGGTTCCGAAAAACTCCACAAACGAAGAATCCCGTCCAGCACCAAACGCAAAAAATTCTCATCAGAAGGAGAAAAGGACAAGCATCTATATTTATCCTCCTTTACCGACCTATCGAAACAACCTCCCATATCACCCCGGAATTGGATAAATATTCAATCCTAGATGTAGAGATTTACAGAATTCCAAATTTCTGGAAATCTCTAATAAACTACCGACATAACTACTTCAATCGTTGCTCTTTCAGCCGCAGTATGTGCCGTTGGGGATCGAATCCGAATGCCTCGCCACTTGCTTCCCCAGCCCGAATGGCTGCCGACAAGACTGCCAACCGGTAATCTTGTTCCATGTCACGCTGTTTTGGCCGATCCGAAGTCGCAGACTCTGACCGATATTTTGAGATGCAAACCTTTTTCATAAACTTAACCTATAACAGAATCCAATCGAACGGCTATCTACCACCTCCGACTATAGGACCAAATATACAAAAAACCGCCTGTTCCCGCACAATTTTCCACATTTGGAGAATTCCGGGATTTTTACTACTTTTGCATTGTCTGACAGGAAGATACAGACGCGATGCAACGCAGCGCAGAGAACCGGTGGGCAAGGCGGCAACCAAGCCTTGAAAGTTCGTTTAATATTCTGATATACAGATAGGTTTCTATTGTATCGGAGTACCTTTATCCGCACAAAGGAGCCTTTTTTCCGAGGCTCCTTTTTTTGTCGCCCGTCCGGCGTAGGGGGGGGGCTGGTTATCACCATTTTGCAAAGGGTTCGACCGATTCCCCGAACCGGAAGCGGAAGCGGAAAGCAGTTCGCGGCAAACCCGCGGGAACACGCAAGGGAGCGGAGTCGAAAAACGGGTCATCCGAAGGTCGGCCGAAAAAGAACGGCATGGATGCTCTCTGGCAGCAGACTTTTTATACCTTCGGAAGGTGTTGCAAACTTTTCATTAAGGATAAAATTTCTATCTTTGTATATTATATTCGAACAACCCGACCACCATGGCAACCCAAAGCGAGGCCGCATTAGAGAACGGCTTGATAAAAACATTGATAGACAATAGCTACGAGCGTGTTTTTATCCAAGAGGAAGAGAATCTCAAAGCGAACTTCAAAGTCCAGCTGGAAAAGCACAATCAAAAGGCTCTCGCACTGATCGGACGGGCGCAATTTACCGACAAAGAGTTCGAGAAAATTCTCATCTACCTCGAAGGCGGGACACGGTTTGAAAAGGCTAAAAAATTGCGCGATCTCTATCCGCTGGAAACCGAAGACGGGCAACGCATCTGGGTCGAATTTCTCAACCAACGCAAATGGTGTCAGAACGAATTTCAGGTATCGAACCAGATAACGATCGAGGGACGAAAAAAATGCCGCTATGATGTAACGATCCTTGTAAATGGCTTACCGCTGGTACAGATCGAACTGAAAAAGCGCGGAGTCGAATTGAAACAGGCCTACAACCAGGTGCAGCGCTACCACAAGACCTCGTTTCACGGGCTGTTCGACTACATCCAGATTTTCGTGATTTCCAATGGTGTAAACACCCGTTATTTCGCAAACAACCCAAACGGCGGCTATAAATTCACATTCAACTGGACGGACAAGAGCAACCGGCCATTCAACGATCTGAATATGTTCGCCAATTTCTTCTTCGACAAATGCACGTTGGGGAAGATCATCAGCAAATACATCGTTCTGCACGAAGGCGAACGGTGCTTGATGGTACTGCGCCCCTATCAATACTATGCCGTCGAGGAAATTATCAACCGGGTTGAAAACACCAATAAGAACGGTTACGTGTGGCACACGACGGGCGCCGGCAAAACACTCACGTCGTTCAAGGCGGCGCAGCTCGTATCGGACATCGACGGTGTAGACAAAGTGTTGTTCGTTGTCGACAGGCATGATCTGGATACACAGACACAAAGCGAATACGAGGCATTCGAACCGGGAGCAGTCGATGGAACGGACAATACCTACGAATTGATCAAACGTTTGAGCGGAGATCCCAAAATCATCATCACGACGATTCAGAAACTGAACTGCGCCATAACGAAAGACTATTACAACAAACAGTTACAGAACATTAGGAATCAGAAAGTTGTGATGATCTTCGACGAATGCCACCGCAGCCACTTCGGCGAGTGCCATAAGAATATCGTCCGGTTTTTCCCGCACCTGCAAATCTTCGGATTCACCGGCACGCCGATTTTTGCCGAAAACGCCAAACAGGAGCACACGACCGCCGAAGTGTTCGGCGAGTGCCTGCACAAATACCTGATCAAGGATGCCATTGCCGACGAAAATGTATTGGGCTTTCTGGTCGAATATTACGCAGGCAGCACGAATGCCGACTACGAAAATGAAAAACGGATGCGCGAAATTGCGCAATTCATTCTCAACAACTACAACAAATCGACTTTCGACGGCGAATACAATGCACTGTTCGCCATTCAATCCGTGCCGATGCTGTTGGGTTACTACAAGATATTCAAAGAACTGAATCCCAAAATCAGAATCGGTGCGATCTTCACCTATGCAGCCAACGCCAACCAAGACGACAAGCAAACGGGGATGAACAAAGGATTTGCCACGACGAAGGTCGATGCCGACGAGTTGCAGTCCATTATGGACAACTACAACCGCATGTTCGGCACCGGATTCTCGACCGACAATTTCGGGGCATATTACGACGATGTGAACGAACGGATGAAGAAGCGCCGGAAAGAGATGGAGCCGCTCGACCTGCTGCTTGTCGTCGGGATGTTCCTCACCGGTTTCGACGCCAAGAAACTCAACACGCTTTATGTGGACAAGAACCTGGAGTACCACGGCCTGTTACAGGCTTTCAGCCGCACGAACCGGATACTGGGTGAAAAAAAGAAATTCGGTAAAATTTTCTGTTTCCGCGACCTGAAAGCGAACGTAGACGCCGCCATCAAACTATTCAGCAACAACGAGCCGAATGAGTACATCATCCGCCCTCCGTTCGAAAAAGTGCGCAAAGAGCTCAATCTGAAAATGATCTCCTTTCTGGAGAAATATCCCGATGTCACGTATATCGACGCCCTGAAAAGCGAACCGGAGAGACGGGAATTCGTATTGGCGTTTCGGGAGATCATCCGAGGCAAGATCGAAGCGCAGATTTACGAGGAATACGAAAAGGACGATCCTTATTTTATCATGTCGGAACAGGAGTATATGGACTTCCGGTCCAAATACCTCGACATCGCTATCGGCCATACGGGAGAGGACAAAGACCCTTCGGCCAAAAAAGACACTCCGCAACCGGAAATTGACGGGATTGACGACATTGATTTCTGTCTGGAGCTGTTACATAGCGATGTAATCAACGTCGCCTATATCCTCGCACTGATCGAAGACCTGAATCCCGAAAGCGAAGACTATGACGAAAAGCGCCAGCACATCATCGACACGATGATCAAAGACGCCGCCATGCGCAACAAGGCGATGCTGATCGACGGATTTATCCGCCACAATGTCGACGATGACAAAACCGGATTCGCCCGCGCCAAGGCCGACGGATCAATCGACCTGGAGACCCGGTTGACAAACTACGTATCAACCGCCCGCAATGCAGCAATCGACCGGCTCGCCGAAGAGGAGGGGCTTCCGCAAGAGGCCCTTCGGGATTATCTCGCCCAATACGACTACCTGCAACGGGAGAAACCGGAGATCATACAGAATGCAATCAAAGAGAAAAAAGTCGGTCTGAAAGAGCGCCGCAATATCCTCAAGCGCGTTATGGGTAAACTCCGCGCAATCATCGAAACATTCAGCTGGGAATAAAAGTTATTAGCGATGGAAAAAACACACACTGGTTTTGTATACATTCTCACCAATCCGAGTTTTCGGGAGGATTGGGTGAAAATCGGAAAGAGCGCACGCGCCGTCGATGTCCGGTCGAAAGAGCTGGACAACACGGCCGTTCCCCTACCCTTTGAGATCTTTGCCACAATGCAGACAACCAAGTTCAATGAAGTCGAGAAATTGGTTCATAAGACCATCGACCGATTGACTGACCTGCGAATCCGGCAGAATCGGGAATTTTTCAATGTCGCGCCCCAAGTCGCATTGGACATATTCCGGGATATTGCACAAACAATAGACGATGCAATCATCACCCGATACGAGGGAAATCTACCAATAACAGGGAACAGTCTGCCATCGGATAAATCGGGTAATCACTCCGTAAAACGAGGACGGTTCAAATTCAGCATGGTCGGAATCAAAATCGGAGAATACATTACGTTTTCTCCGACAAATATCCATGTGAAAGTTGCCAGCGACGATTCCATCGAATACGAAGGACGCATTTATAAGTTATCGCCATTTGTCGGAACCTTCATGCCGGAGGAGAGACGCAACACATCAGGCGCATATCAAGGAGCCAAATATTTTTCCTACAATGGAAAAACCTTGGACGATCTGCGCAAGGCGGCCGAGCAATGCAACCCTAAAATTGAGCATGAAGAATAAGCCATTATGAGCGAAGAATTACAACAAAAGCTCCGCAGCCAACTCTGGACGGTTGCCAACACCCTGCGCGGCAATATGTCGGCCAGCGATTTCATGTATTTTACATTGGGATTCATCTTCTACAAATACCTTTCGGAGAAGATCGAGCTTTATGCCAATGAAGAACTCAAAGAGGATGATCTGACATTCCGTGAAGCCTGGGCTGGAACCGACGAAGATTTGAAAGCCGATCTGAAAGAAGCGTGTGTGCAGGATTTAGGGTATTTCGTCGAACCGGAATACCTCTACTCCACCATTATTGCGATGATCGACCGCAAAGAGAACATACTGCCCTCGCTCGAACGTTCACTCAAAAAGATCGAAGACAGCACAATCGGACAAGAAAGCGAAGATGATTTCGGCGGCCTGTTTTCGGACATCGACCTTGCATCGCCCAAACTGGGCAAGACAGCCGATGATAAAAATAAACTGATCAGCGACGTGCTCGTTGCTTTGAATGGTATCGACTTCGGATTGAAAGAGGCGCAGGATATTGATATCCTCGGCGATGCCTACGAATACATGATCGGACAATTCGCAGCCGGAGCCGGCAAAAAAGCAGGAGAGTTCTACACACCGCAGGAAGTCAGTCAGATTCTTGCCGAAATCGTCATCACGGGCAAGCAACGTCTGAAAACCGTATTCGATCCAACCTGCGGCAGCGGTTCACTACTGCTTCGCACGGCCCGGAGCGGCAAAGCCGACGAAATCTTCGGTCAAGAGAAAAACCCGACCACCTTCAACCTCTGCCGAATGAACATGTTGCTGCACGGTATCAGATACAACGATTTCGACATCCGTAACGGCGACACGCTCGAAGCTGACGAGTTCGGCGACCGACAGTTCGATGCGGTGGTCGCCAATCCCCCGTTTTCCGCCGACTGGAGCGCTGCCGACAAATTCAACAACGACGACCGTTTCAACAAGGCCGGAGTTCTCGCACCCAAATCGAAAGCCGATTACGCCTTTATCCTGCACATGATCTACCACCTGAACGACGGCGGAACAATGGCATGTGTAGCGCCGCACGGCGTGTTGTTCCGAGGTGCCGCCGAGGGCAAAATACGTCGCTTCCTCATCGAAAAGAAGAACTATATCGACGCCATTATCGGACTTCCGGCCAACATCTTCTACGGCACAAGCATCCCGACATGCATTCTTGTGATGAAAAAGTGCCGCAAGCAAGACGATAACATCCTCTTTATCGACGCATCACGCGAATTCGAAAAGGTTAAAACGCAGAATAAGCTCCGTCCGGAACATATCCAAAAGATTATCGAAACCTACCGAAATCGTTCCGAAATCGGGAAATACAGCCATTGCGCCACCTTGAAAGAGATTGAAGAGAACGACTACAACCTCAACATCCCGCGCTATGTCGATACGTTCGAGGAGGAAGAACCCATCGACATCAAGGCAGTTATGGCGGAAATCAAGGAACTGGAAGCCAAACGCGCCGATCTGGACAAACAAATCGAAGTCTTTTTAAAAGAATTGGGGATTGTCGAATAACACGAAGCGAGAAGCAATGGCAACAAAAAACAACGATAAAACCCTCAATGTTCCCCATTTGAGATTCCCGGAGTTTACGGGGGAGTGGAAGAAAGTACGATTGGGGGATAATTGTAATATTCAGATGTGTAAGCGAATCATGGCGGCTCAAACGAATACTGAAAATGGTGTCCCTTTTTATAAAATTGGGACTATTGGCGGAAAAGCCGATGCTTACATCTCCAAAGAATTATTTGATGAGTATAAGACGAAGTATTCTTTTCCGCGTAAAGGAGAAGTAATGATTACTTGTGCTGGAACAGTAGGCAAATGTATCATCTATAATGGAGAAGATTCTTACTATCAGGATTCAAATATTGTGTGGATAGACAATCCTAACGAGATTTTATCAAATGATTTTTTGTATCACTTACTCTGCAAAGTAAATTGGTCACATTTGAACTCTACAACTATTGTTCGAATTTATAACGATGATCTTCGGAATCTAAAATTATACTATCCCCGACATAATGAGCAAAAGAAAATAACTCATTTCCTGCAACTGATAAATGAACGTATCGCCACCCAAAACAAAATCATTGAGAAACTTGAATCCTTAATCAGAGGGATATATAAAACATTGCTTGGTGAGTCTGATCAATATAGGTATTTAGATGAGTTATGTGAGATCAAGAAGGGAGTCCAAGTTAACAAAGAAAAACTTTCAGAAAAGGGGTTATATTATGTAATGAATGGAGGTATTACTCCGTCGGGGTATTATGATTTATACAATACAGAGGCGAATACGATATCTATTAGTGAAGGCGGAAATTCCTGTGGATATGTACAATATAATTATACTCCATTTTGGAGCGGAGGGCACTGTTATACTTTAGAGAATATCTCAAATGTGGTAGATAATAGATACCTGTTCCATTATTTGAAAGCAAATGAATTACAGATTATGTCGTTGCGTATTGGAAGTGGACTGCCCAATATTCAAAAGAAAGATTTGTCTGCGTTTCGCATCCCATTACCAGCACTGAATAAACAGATCAATATCGCAAAAGCACTTGATGCTCTATTATACAAAATAACGGTTGATAAAAATATATATTCCACTTATAAACAACAAAAAGAATACTTGTTGCAACAGATGTTCATATAAACATTTTTTGTAATAAAAATCGTTTTTGGATAGTTAAACGTTCCAACAGCGATCTTTCCATCTGAATTTTTGTGTCAATAGAGGTGAGGATTCCGGCAATATGTTCCTGCTGGGCAAGGGATGGGCGCCAAATTTTAGCTATCCCATAGTCCCGAAAATAAATGTGAGGGATTGTTTGACCGGTTTTATATTGACTGAAGTCGAAGATCTTAAGACAATAGTATAAATACCGTAATGAGCATCCGGATCTGGCTGTTAAGCGGTTCAGTGTCCCAATTGCCGAATATTCGCCGGAAACATAAAAAGTTGCACCGACACTTGCGCCGTCTTTAATGATCAGGATAGAATCGCCCGATGCTTCAGGCGTATTTGAATAACCACATATACCTGCCGCACCATATACGGGATATTTTCCATCTGTAGTAACCGACTTTTCTTGCAATATTGATGAATGACATTCCAAACAAGTATTTAAAGCGGTATTCGGGATTCCTTGTGAAACCAACTTTAGACAAAGCCCTCTGATTAAGGATTCAAGTTTCTCAATGATTTTGTTTTGGGTAGTAATACGCTCGTCTATGAGAGACAATAGACGTGCTATCTTCTTTTGTTCCTCGATGGCAGGATGATAAACTCTAATATGCTTTAAGTTTTCACCATACAGGTGTACGACAGAAACACCTTGGGCAACACGAGCAATATCTTTTTTACGAGCACCATTAAGTTGATAGGCGAAGAATCCTCCATCATCATATTTGAGTCTTATGATGTTCAAATCGCCACCCAGCAGGATGTTATTAAACAGAACACATCGAGCTGTTGATATGTCAATAGCTGTTTCCCCAGAACATGGGATTATGACATCATTTGCCTTACTTTTAACCAATGGAGATGAATCCAACTCTGTTCTACTATATACCTCATTTATAATTTCAGACTTGTATTTGGTATAAAGTTCACCATACAATATACAAGGAGAGCCTTGCTCTGATAATTGGTCTTTTGATATTCCACTGCCTTTTGTTATCTCTGCGATTTTGCCAAGTGTAGTTTCTTTCCACTCCCCACTAAACTCCGGGAATCTCAAATGGGGAACATTGGAGAAAACCGAACTGTAAAAGCCTCTTTATTCCTATCTTCCTGCTATATTATTCAAACCTTTTAGAATATGATAGCAGAAACCAAACTTTCGGAGATTGTCGCTCTATGGAAAGAGGACAAAAGACAGTATGTAAAACGCTCCACATTTTCAGCTTATACACTACTTATTGAAAATCACATCTTACCGTCATTCGGCGACAAAACGCTCATCGAAGAACAGGATGTGCAGACCTTCGTATTTCGGGAACTCGACAAAGGATTGAGCCACAAAACAATCAAAGACATTCTAATCGTTTTGAAAATGATACTGCGATTCGGCGTCAAGAACAAACTGATCGAATACCGTCAGATAGACATAAAATTCCCTACGGAACGCGACAAACATTCAATTGATATATTGAGCCGTTCGCACCATCGTCAAATCATGGAGCATATCCAATCACATTTCACATTCAAGAATTTAGGCATCTACATCTGTCTGAATGCCGGAATGCGTATCGGAGAAATTTGCGCCCTTACATGGAAAGATTTAGATATTGAGAATGGAATTATTCATGTACAAAAGACCATCCAGCGTATCTATATCGTCGAAGACGATCGAAAACATACAGAGATCATTCTTGACACTCCCAAAACCAAAAACTCGATTCGCGAAATTCCGATGACACGGGATTTGCTAAAAATGATCCGCCCGCTCAAAAAAGTCGTTAATGACCGTTTTTATGTGCTGACCAACGAAGCGACTCCAACCGAACCGCGTACCTATCGTAATTACTACAAACAATTCATGCAGGCGCTCGGTTTACCGGCCATGAAATTTCACGGTCTGCGGCACAGTTTTGCTACACGCTGCATCGAAAGCAAATGCGATTACAAAACCGTGAGCGTTTTGCTGGGACACTCGAATATCAGCACTACGCTCAATTTATACGTACATCCAAATCTGGAACAGAAAAAAAGATGCATGGAGCAAATGTCAAAACTGCTACGCTAACCATCTCCATTTTCTGAATTAACTCTTGAATTTTTATGACCAACCACGACAATTGGTCGCGGTTGGTCATAAAAGTTTCATTATCTGAAAGATCGTCCATCAATTTTTCCGCTTCCAAATCATATATTCTTTTGCCAGGATAATAAATTCAGCTTATATTTACAGCGCGTTAAAAAGAATATAAGGCCTCGAAAAGGAACGATAGCATGAAACGACGTTTGAAAAGTCCTGCGGACATAGAGACGCGTTGCGCGGAACTCGGATTTCTTCCCTTTTTCCGGTGCGGCATCCCCGGTTTTTCCGTCGAAGAGATGGTCGCCCCGGAGTATTGGTTCACCGACGAAGAAGGAGCCTGGGAGTGGAAAGGTCCTGTCATCCGTGAGGGACACTGTGCCTACGGCAAACTCTTCGCCCGCAAAGCAGGCTTTGTCAGCCGCGAGTGGCTGCCCGACCTTACGAACTACCGCCGCTCCCGGCCGCTGGCCCCAAATGAGGACGCAGCGGCCCTCGACGACGTGGTGTTACAGACTGTTCTGGTCGAAGGAACGGCCACCGTCAAGGAATTGCGCCAAATGCTGGGGTTCGCCCAAGGACGCGGAAAAGGTTCGAAGAACACCCCGACGTCGAAAGTCGCAGAGGACGAGAAGATTTCACTTGATCCGATTCTGACAAGGCTTCAGATGGAGATGCGGCTGGTGATCGCCGATTTCGAGTACAACGTCGATCGCCGCGGCAACCGCTACGGCTGGGGTATCGCACGGTATACAGCGCCCGAAACACTCTACGGCCCACTCCGCGTCGAGCGCACACCCACCGAATCGTTCGAACGTATTTATGAACACCTCCGCCGTTTGTTTCCGGACACAACAGACAGCAAACTCCTGAAATTAATCGGATGACAACCGGGAATCGACGCCCGGATAGAGGTCCCGCCCGCCGAAGGTTTGGTAAATCGCGCCCATCGTACTCCTGAACGACCCGTCCTTCTCGTGGGCGAACAGCCCGCTGCCACCGAACTTGTCGCGCAACACCTGCAAAGCCTCCATCGGACGAACCATTTCCATTTCGGAAACAGTCGCCTCGCGCTCCAGCTCTCCGCTTTGAAAAACATGACGGATGCGCTTCGAAACAGCAGGTATCTCCGTCCCGAAATCGGCGAAGCGGTTCTCCTCGCCCCACCGTATCCCGGCGACCCAGTCCACCCCGGCCCGCCAACCCGGACCGAATCAAGGAAGAATTGGCTTCCATGAACT
>ENA-OURV01001182-OURV01001182.1-human-gut-metagenome-genome-assembly--contig:-NODE-1182-length-21128-cov-24.877189_pt1 | contig 21128 bp, 4 predicted proteins | sample MGYA00242141_ERZ509072 | MGnify/ENA primary metagenome ERZ509072 (study PRJEB26280, sample SAMEA2338763) | human gut metagenome | biome: human gut; feature: human-associated habitat; material: faeces... | reverse complement strand
ATCGACACATTCCCTTGCAGGAACATCTGGTACGACCAGATTGTATCCGGCAGCATTGAAAGCCGGCTCTAATAATTCAAAATGGATCGGTGACATCTGCGGGCAGAGAATCGTGTAGTTTTCACGCATCTCCTTCGTAAATACCACACGCTCATAACTTGCAGGCACGATTGTTCTTTTGGTCTGCTTTTTCTCGCGGACGCGGATCGCTGCGATCAGTGAACGGATACGGATTCTGGCAGCACCTAAGTTGTTGACCTCATCAATCTTCAGACAGGTGTAGATTTTGCCTGATCTGGTCAGAATATCGTTGACCTGATCGGTGGTAACGGCGTCAAGACCACATCCGAAGGAGTTCAACTGGATCAGGTCTAAGTCATCTCTTGTCTTTACAAAGTTTGCAGCCGCATACAGGCGGGAGTGGTACATCCACTGATCCATAACGATCAACGGACGCTCCGGCTGATGCAGATGGGAGACAGAGTCTTCTGTTAAAACGGCGATTCCATAAGAAGTGATAAGCTCCGGAATACCGTGGTTGATCTCCGGGTCAACGTGGTATGGACGTCCGGCGAGAACGATACCGCGTCTTCCGGTCTCTTCCATATATTTTAATACTTCTTCACCTTTTTTCTGCATTTCCATGCGGACAACAGCTAATTCCTTCCAGCCTTCGGAAACTGCATCACGGATCTCCGCTTCGGAAATGCCGAATTCAGAAGAACCAAATACCTTGATGAGCTGGGAGGATAAGGTGTCCTCATTTGTGAATGCCATAAATGGATTTAAGAACTTCACCTGACCGGAAGTGATCTTGTCCACGTTATTTTTGATATTTTCCGCGTAGGAGGTTACGATCGGGCAGTTGTAATGGTTGTTGGCACCTTCCATCTGGTCTTCCTCATAAGGAACACAAGGATAGAAAATGGTGTTGATACCCTTCTTTAAAAGCCACATTACATGTCCGTGTGCAATCTTTGCAGGATAACATTCGGATTCACTTGGAATGGACTCAATACCAAACTCATAAATCTTACGAGAAGATTCAGGAGATACCACAACTTTAAATCCAAGATCCGTAAAGAATGTATACCAGAATGGATAGTTCTCATACATATTCAGTACTCGTGGAATACCGATAGCACCACGTTTTGCCTCGTCTGGTTTTAATGCTTTATATCCAAAAATTCGTTTATATTTATATTCGTAAAGGTTTGGTACATGCTCATGATTCTTTTCAAGGCCAAGACCACGTTCACAACGGTTACCAGAAATAAACTGACGGTCATTGTTAAACTTATTAATGGTAAGGATACAGTGGTTGTTACATCCCTGACAGCGGCTCATGGAAGTGCTGTATTCCAAGTTGATAATCTCGTCGATGGAGAGCATCTGTGTATCTCCAGTTTCTTCCTCACGCTCTGTTGCAATTAAGGCTGCACCGAAAGCACCCATGATACCGGCGATGTCGGGACGGATGGCCTGACAGTTCGCAATTTTTTCAAAGCTTCTAAGCACCGCATCGTTGTAGAAGGTACCGCCCTGTACCACGATATTTTTACCAAGCTCAGAAGCATCAGAGACTTTGATCACCTTAAATAAAGCATTCTTGATAACGGAGTAGGCAAGTCCTGCGGAGATATCCGCTACGGAAGCACCTTCCTTTTGCGCCTGCTTTACCTTGGAGTTCATGAATACGGTACAACGGGTACCCAGGTCAATCGGATGCTCTGCGAACAGGGCAGCCTGAGCAAAATCCTGCACGGTGTAGTTCAGGGACTTGGCAAAGGTCTCAATAAAGGAGCCGCAGCCGGAGGAACATGCTTCGTTCAACTGCACGCTGTCTACAGTCTGATTCTTGATCTTGATGCACTTCATGTCCTGACCGCCGATGTCTAAAATGCAGTCAACTTTTGGATCAAAGAAAGCAGCGGCATAGTAATGGGCGACAGTTTCTACCTCGCCGTCATCAAGCATCAATGCAGCTTTTAAAAGAGCTTCCCCGTATCCGGTGGAGCAGGAGTGTACGATGTGTGCACTCTCCGGAAGCAGGCGGTAAATTTCCTGAATGGAACGGATGGCAGTTGCAAGCGGGCTTCCGTTATTGTTGTCATAGAATGAATACAGAAGTTTTCCGTCCTCGCTGACAAGTGCGATCTTTGTTGTCGTGGAACCTGCGTCAATACCGAGATAGCAGTTTCCGGAATAGTTTTTCAGGTCACCGGTTTCTACATGATTGTTTCCGTGCCGGCTGGTAAAAGCATCGTAATCTTCCTGGCTGGCAAACAGCGGGTCCAGACGGGCAACTTCAAACTCCAGCTTAATGCCGGTGGAAAGACGCTGCTGCAGAGATCCTAAAGTGGTCTCTACGTCTTCTTTATAATTTAATGCGGAACCGATCGCTGCAAACAGATGCGAATTTTCCGGTGTAATTGCGTGCTCATCATCGAGATTTAACGTGCGGATAAACGCCGCTTTCAGTTCGGATAAAAAGTGCAGAGGACCACCGAGAAATGCCACATGTCCGCGGATCGGTTTACCACAGGCAAGTCCACTGATCGTCTGATTGACAACCGCCTGGAAAATAGAGGCAGACAGATCTTCGCGAGTTGCACCCTCATTGATGAGCGGCTGGATATCTGTCTTGGCAAATACACCACAGCGCGCTGCAATCGGATAGATTGCTTTATAATTTTTGGCATATTCATTTAATCCGGAAGCATCGGTCTGGATCAGGGATGCCATCTGATCAATGAACGAACCTGTACCGCCGCCTGATGCAACTGAGAAGTACTTCTTGCCCTTTTCAACACATTCCTTCTTGTATGTGCCTGCAACGGGGTGCTGGAAACGTGTGGGGTTAGTTGAGTTACCTGTGATAGAAACGTCAACGCCTTCCTTCCACATGATTGCAACGCCTTCTGTTACGTCGTTAGCGCCGTAGCAGTTAACCTTAGCACGAAGACCGTCAGAGTAAGACTTGCGGAATACTTCCTTAACCTCACCTGTGTAGTAATCCATCTCTGTTTCAACGTATGTGAAGCCGTTGATACGAGCGATGATCTGAGCGGCATCCTTACCTAAACCGTTAAGGATAACACGCAGGGGTTCCTTACGAACCTTGTTTGCCTTTTCAGCGATACCGATAGCACCTTCTGCAGCTGCGAATGATTCGTGACCTGCGAGGAAGCAGAAGCACTTTGTATCTTCTTCAAGAAGCATCTTGCCTAAGTTACCGTGGCCAAGACCAACCTTACGCTGATCAGCAACTGAACCGGGGATGCAGAATGCCTGTAAGCCTTCGCCTATAGCAGCGGCAGCGTCAGCGGCTCTCTTGCAGCCCTTCTTGATAGCGATAGCACAGCCTACTGTGTAAGCCCACTTAGCGTTTTCGAAGCAGATAGGCTGAATGCCTTCAACGAGCTTGTAGATGTCAAGACCCTTAGCCTTGCAGATTTCTGCACACTCTTCAACAGAGCCTATACCATAGTTCTTTAAAACAGCGAGAATCTGGGGTTCACGTCTGTCATATGATTCAAATAAAGCCATTGTTATTTCCTCCTTACTGCTTTCTGGGGTCGATGATCTTTACAGCATCGTTAACACGGCCGTACTGACCCTGTGCCTTTTCGAATGCTGTGTTAGCATCGTCACCGTTCTTGATGAATTCCATCATCTTGCCGAAGTTAACGAACTTGTAGCCGATGATCTCATCATCTTCATTGAGTGCAAGACCTGTAACATAACCGTCTGTCATTTCGAGGTAACGAGGACCCTTCTTGAGAGTACCGTACATTGTACCTACCTGTGAACGAAGACCCTTACCGAGATCCTCAAGACCTGCACCGATTGCAAGACCGTCTTCTGAGAAAGCACTCTGGCTTCTGCCGTAAACGATCTGGAGGAAGAGTTCTCTCATTGCTGTGTTTATAGCGTCACAAACGAGGTCAGTATTAAGTGCCTCGAGAATTGTTCTGCCGGGAAGAATTTCAGCCGCCATAGCTGCAGAATGTGTCATACCTGAGCAACCGATAGTTTCAACGAGTGCCTCCTGAATTACACCATCCTTAACATTTAAAGACAGCTTACATGTACCCTGCTGGGGTGCACACCAGCCGATACCGTGTGTAAAACCGGAAATATCCTTGATTTCCTTCGCCTTTACCCACTTTGCTTCTTCCGGAATGGGAGCTGCGCCGTGCGCTACGCCCTGCTTCACGGGACACATAGTTTCAACTTCATGTGAATACGTCATAACAGTTGTAGACTCCTTTCAAATTTTCGTGACCGCAGCCGTAGCTTGTCACGGTCACCGGTAGTTCTTTGCCGGGAAATACCCGGAACATACAAATATATTATATACTATTCTCTCGCCATTTTCAAGGGATTTTCTTAATTTTTTCGGTTAGCAATCGGTAACTCTGCTGTTATCTATCGGGCGTACCCGGATTTTTTCCTTTTTAAGCCTGCCTATATTATCAAAATACGGACAGATAAGAATTATAACTTACAGCTTGTAGAAAAAGTCTGTTTTTTCAAAAAAAGTGCTTGTTCTCAATCCCTATCCCCTTTAGGACACTCTGATGGCTTTGCTTCGTGCAAAGCTTGGTGTGTCCTTATTTCGGCATCCTTGCCGAAAACCCCTTTCCCTGGGAAAGGGGCTATATTACTGGGGCTACCGCCCCTAGACCCTGTCGGGGGCTATGCCCCTGCGACCCCATTTTTATATAATCAAGAGGTTTATCGACAGTCTGAGCTGACCGGTGTCTGTAGGGCACCGGTCAGTCTGTTTGTAGAAAAAGTTTTTTGTTTAATGTGCTTATGTTATATCGTTCGGCTTTGACTATGACAACAGGCTACCGATAGTGTTATTTGTGGGATAGTGCGGATGTGAAACCGGCAGAGCGTTCATAAAGAGGCAAGTGATAAGTGTTCTTTTGCAAAGATTAGTGTAAACAACAAGGATTGGTGCAACGGGAGGAGCGAGCAAGGCAAGGATGCCTTAGCGTGTGTGCCCAAGGGCTTTAAGCACGGATGCTTACAAGTGGTCGCAAAAAGTCGGTGCAGGACGCACCGACCGCAAACGACCACGATTGCAATGGACGCAAAGCCAACTAAGCACACACAGACCCTCACCCTACAAAAAGTGGGTGGGATAATGCGGATGCGAAACCAACAGAGCGTTCATTAATAGGCAAGGGTGGTGGTGCGGAGCGGTGGGGTAGTGCTTGGTGATATATTTCACCTGACCGGTGGGTGTAGGGTGCAGGTTTTTTGTATTATGAGCCGCATTTATGACCGTTTACGCCGTTATAACAACCGTTCGTGCCAAAAAGTTGAAATCGCAAAGCGAATGAGTTATGATATAATTATAAAATTATAAGGGGGAGAGGTATGCTCATCTGCGTTTACGATACCGCAAACGAGGCGGAGATACTGAAAGCGAAAATAACACAGATCGCAACGGCGGCATATCGAAGAATTGCCTACAGGGTATGTCAGAGGTATGAGAGCTTTGTGAATGAGTGTAAGACGGCTGACCTTATAATCGTGCTTGCCGACGGAGCGGACGGTATGGAGGGCGTTATTGCGGCGAAGAATGCCGACAGGGATACGCCTGTAATATGGCTGTCGGACGATGAGGGATTCGGGGCGCAGTCATACAGGCTTGGCTGTACCTATTTCCACAAGAAGCCGATACCGCTTGAAAAGCTGAAGGAGGCACTGCATAAGTGCAGGTGCATGGCATAAGCACGGGTAAATCTACAGGAGGAAAAACATGAAGAAAAAATTTGTACGGCTCATAAGTGCGGTGCTGTCTGCGGCAATGACGCTGACGGCTGTACCGTTATCGGCATTTGCCGAGGGCGAGACACATACGCATGACGGCGAGAGCAATGTCATCACGACACCGCTTGATTTCAGAGAAAAGAAGGCGGACGAAAACGGTGTCGGCTGGAGCTGGGATTATGACACAAAGACGCTGACGCTTGACGAAGTGAACATTCAGGCGACAACAGACAGTATGAGCGTCGTAACAGTCCCCGACGGTACGGAGATAGTGCTGAACGGTAACAATACTATCGTACAGACGGACATCGGCGACAGCTATACATACATTCTCAGTGCCGTAAATACGAATGATGTTAACTGTGACGGCACTATGACGATCAGCGGCGAAGGTGTGCTGAATGCAGAGAACCGCTCTACAGACAGTATGGCACGCTCTCTCGGCGGATCAATAATCATTAACGGCGGTACTGTAAACGCAACAGGTAAAGTAGTTGCAGAGTCGCTTGAGATACATAATGACGGCGCACTGAACGCCGAAGCGTCAGCTGTATCTAATGACGGTGCGGCTGTCGGTGTCAAGCGTGGCATTACTGTTGACGGCAACGGCAGTCTTACAGCCGTTGGCGGTGCTGTAGAAAATGAATATGCCAATAACGGCGCAATATTGCTTAACAGTAATTTCGGGGACAAAATTTCCGTCAGCGGAAACGGCAGTATTACTGTGCCTGAAGGCAATGCAGCAAAAGTCGGAATATACTACGACGGAAACAAAAGCATAGATGCCGAAATAAGCGGCGGTAAGGTCACTGCTTATGGTACTAAGTGTGGCATTTACAAAGTAAACCTTATAATGAGCGGTACAGGCTCAGTTTACGCTACCGGCGGTACATACGGTATCGGTCAAACTGTACCGACAATAGACGAGGACGAATTTGTAGTAAAGGGTTCGACTGAGTTCAAGGCTGAGGAAAGCTCAGTGACAGCCAATGCCGAGTTTAACAGCGGCTATTATGAGATTGGCGGAGCGGACGCTAAGACGGTAGTTATAAAGCCTGATACTTCTCCCCGTATAATACTCGGAAACCAAATCGGAATATTCAAGACTGAAGAGTATGAAATAATTGAAGACATGGACATGACTGATATCAAGCTCAAGGGTACGGTTTACTTTGATATTACTCTGAAGAATATGAGCGATGAAGAGTTTGCAGACGCAAGAGGCTGTTTCGGCGGCGATGAACCCGATTTATTAGCAAGCATAATCAAGACCGATTACGGCTGGGTGTGCATGGTCTGCGATACCGAGTTTTCGGTTACATACGACACTGATAATACTCTTACAATAAAGTGCGGAGATATTGTATCCAATACCGTTCAGGTAAAGTCGAATGCAAACCGTTTCAACAAGGTTACACAGGGTGACAACACAAACAGAACGGTTTTCTATACAAACACTTCGCAGGAAGAGAAGGACAATTACAAGCTTGTAAGCACCTATACGGTTGACAGTGAAAGCATAAGCTATAACTGGTACAGTACGAACAGTGCATACAGTGCAGATGAGCTCGGTGCGGCAGTATCCGGAAGCAACGGCGAATTCAAGCTTGCGGATAATATTCCTGCCGGAAATTATGTTCTGTATTGCGATATAACCTATTCAGACGGTGACAGCACAGAAACTGTTACAGAAAAATTTACATTTACATATAAAGAATGTGCACATGAAAACGGTTATTCCGACGGTAAATGCACAAACTGCGGAGCGTTATGTGATCACAGCAATATTGATATTAACACGGGTAAGTGTAACGAGTGTGAGCGTCAGTTTGTTGCTACAATCAGCACAGACGGCAGTGCGCCGACAGGCTGTGACACGCTCGCAGACTGCCTTAACAGCATTACTGCCGATACCGGAAACTATGTTAAGATCTATCAGGATATCGGCGATACATCGGCAACTGCAACTTTAGATACTATAGATGTAAAACACAATGTTATGATCGACCTTAACGGTCACAAGCTGAACAATATCAAGCTTGGGGTCAACAAACTTGGGGTCAACAAAGACGTCACGCTTACATTAACCGGCACAGCGGGCAGTTATGTTACGCAGGTGTATGTTCGCAAAGGCGGCGGATCATTCATAATTGACAGCGAAGCAAATGTAGAATTTAATACAATTTTTGTTGAGGACAGTGCACGGCTTGCTGTAAACGACGGCGCAAAAGTAACTACAGAGCAGTTGACTGTGATAGCATCCGTGAATGATGACGGAACTACAACGACATCTGTAAAGCTCGCTACGGGAATGAAGTTAGGTGGGCTGACATATCATCGCCAAAACAATTCCGGCGCTCTGAAATTAGGCAATCTTCTTGATGTTACCCGGCAGGCACTGCGACGTGAAGATAACGGCAATTATCTTGATCTTTATAAAGAATATGGAAGTATGGGTTATTCCGTTGCGCTTACTGTTGTTGAGCATACTGACGCTGACCACAAATACGGCAGTGGAACAGGCAAGTGCGAGGAGTGCGGAAAGCCCTGCGAGCATGGCGGTGATATAAACACGGACACCGGCATCTGCTCAATCTGCGGTGCGGTTGTGTCTGTCGCACTCTATACAGACAAGAACGGAAGCTTAAAGTATGTAGATACCGATGAGCTTCACTCTTTACTGAATGAATACAACGGAAGCGGTACGATAAAGCTGTTTAAGGATTATTCTAAACCAAGCGCTCAGTATGACTTATACGGAGAGCTTACAATTGACGTAAACGGACGCCAATTTAAAATCCGGAGTATTACTCCTTGCAAAAGCGGAAAGCTTACGATCAAAAACAGCGGCAATCCGGTTATGCTCGGTTGTAATGTATATCCGACAAACGACGCTTCATACGCCGGCGGTACGCTTATAATAGACGGCGATGTAGTTTTAGACACTTCGATCTATGTATATGATTCGAGTACGGTTATACTGAAAGACGGTACATATACTTCCGGACTTTACGCAAGGGACAGCAAGACATTATATGATATGCTCGGAGAGGGTAAGGCTTTCTTCAAGGCTGACGGAACCCTTTTCAATGCAAGCGTTAAGGAAATATCAAGCAGTGTAACGCTGATAGTCAAAGACCACAGCCATACCTATGTTGACGGCAAGTGCGGCTGCGGATATGTTTGCCCTCACAGCGATGTTAACAGCGAAACGGGTAAGTGTAACGAGTGTGAATATCAGTATGCGGCTGTTATCGTAAAGGATGGGGCTGTAGCTTCCGTTTATGAAGAAAATGAGATGGAAGCGGCTTTTGAAGCGGCTGACAGTGACGCAAACACCGGCTGTATATTAAAAGTATACAAGAATTATACAGGCAGCTATACAACGCTCAGCGGTAAGTTCACGCTGTGGATCGCTGAGAAAGCCAATGTAGGTACGTTAACTGTTTCGGGAGATATAACCGTTACGGGATCGGGAAAAAATAATCGTATTTATGGCGATTTCAATGTAGCGGCCAGCGGTAAGCTGACATTTGACGAAAACTGCGGCGCTAAGGGAACTGTGTCGGTAGGTGCAGGTACATTTGACTGCTATCGTTCACTCGGCATAATACTCAATATAAACGATGCAAGCAGTGACGTAATTCTTCACGACGGAGCTTTCCTAAAAATACGCTATAACGGCGGCGGGGACAGAGCAAACGCAGAAATACTGACTTTATTGGCTGAGAACCGTATGTTTATGACGTCTTCCGATGTGCCGATAGACGGCTCAAAAACACTGTTGAAAGACGGTTTTGCAACACCTGTTATTGTAGCACCACATGAAGATCACGGTTACGACAGCACAACGGGTAAGTGTACGATTTGCGGTAAGCGGTGCGGTCATACGGATGTTGACAGCAAAACGGGTATGTGCAAAACCTGTCAGTATGAGTTCGTTGCTACGCTGACTGTAGGCGACAAGGTAACCGGCTTTGATTCACTGAGCGATTGCCTTAGCAAGACTTCAGAAGACAGCGAAAACTATGTAAAGATTTATAAGAATATCGATGATAGAACAACTATAAATGTAAATCATACTGTTACTGTTGACCTTAACGGTCATAAGCTGTATTATATCGAACTCAAGGTCAACAACGACAATGGTGCCGGTAATCTTACATTGACCGGCTCAGAGGACAGCTATATTAGTCAAGTGGATGTTTGCGGAGGTAGAACATTTAAAATTGATAGCGACGCAAATATAAACTTCGAAACAATTTTTGTTGAGGCAGGTGCGCGGTTCGAAGTAAGCTACGGTGCAAATGTAACTGTAAATACTTTGGTCGTGAAGGAATCTTTAAAGCTTTACGGAAGAACAACAACATCTGTAAGGCTTGCTACGGGAATGAGAATAGGTACGTTGATGTATGAACTCGACCGCAACTCCGGCTCCGGCAACCTGCTGCTTTATTCTCTGCTTGGAGAAGGTAAGGCACTGCAATATGACAACAGCGGTGAGTATGTTGATATTTATGAAAAGTTTACATCAAAGATTATACACGATTCGTTTACTGTTGTAGATCATTACGAACACAGCTACGACAAAGCAACGGGCAAGTGCGTCTGCGGATATGTATGCCCCCACAGCGATGTTGACAGCAAAACGGGTGTATGCTCTATCTGCAAATATCAGTTTACTGCGGGCATTTCGGGCGTGGGAACAGCGAAGTATTTCGATAATATAGACGACGCTTTTACTGCGGCATTATCGGCGGAAAACAACGGCTGTACGCTGACATTGTATAAGAACTGTGAGATTACACAGAACGTAGAAATCGGCAATACAACGGTTACTGTCGATGTGAACGGATATTTACTCGGCGGAGAGGCGGATATAAGTGTAAATAACGGTGGTGTGCTGTACCTTAAGGACAGCAGGAAAAGCACCTACTACGGATGCATAGACGCACCTTTTAGTGTAAACGGCGGTACGCTTATAAACGGTACTGCAGACGGCGGCAGTTCAGCCGCAGATGTACTCAATTTAGTCATTAACAGTGCTAAGTGTGTCGAAATATACGGCGGCATATTTGAGAATGTTTATATTGCACACGCAAGCGGTGTAGCTTTATACGGCGGAAGGTACAACACCATCTGCGGCGAGGAAAGCAACAGCACACCTGTAAACGATCTGCTTGCAAAGGGTTATGCATTTGCGACCGTACAAGAATTCACAACTCTCCCCGAAAGTATAGTTGACGGCAGTGCGAAGACGATCGGCGACGGACTTACAAATGTCATGGTTGTAGCGCATGAGCATAGATACAACGTGGAAACGGGCAAGTGTCCGTGCGGCGTTTGTGCGCTTGCTATATTTACCGAGACAACACAAAGCTCTGAAACTTATACATTTATTGAAAGCGAAACACAGTTTAAAAATATTGCGGAAAATGAGGCTGACGGTGTATTAAAGCTGACCGGCGATGTAGATTGTATTGTTAAGGGCATAATAATAAACGGCAATAAAACGATCGACATGAACGGTCATACGCTGAATGTTTCGGTCGGTACCGAGGAAATAAGCGCAGTAGCGGTTTACGGAAATGTAACCTTTGAAAACAGCGGAAGCAGCCGTGCAGTTATAAACGCCACCGGCGTTTATTCCTATGGAATGGTAACTGTAAACGGAGATATTGAATTCGATACTTTTGCAACATTTGAAGACGGCGACGCTTTGATCAATGCCGGAGTATTCAAGAGCATTTATGTTCAGGGAAGAAGTGTAATTGAAATACTGGGTAGCGGTAAGGCGCTTGCAAGTGAAAGCGGAGAAATACTGAATGCAAGCGTACAACAAATATACAGAGCAGGCGATAATATATTTGTTACGGCTCACCCGAAGCATACATACGATGATCACGGCAACTGCGCTTGCGGATATAAGTGTCTGCATGACGGCGAGGGTCAGGTAAATGAAGACAGCGCCAACAAGGTGTGCAGTGAGTGCGGTGCGAAAATTTACGCAAAGGTAACTACTGCCGACGGAAAGGTAAAGTATTTCGACGACATAACCGAGGGCTTACGGTATGCGGATAAGGCTGAAAACAAGGGCTGTGTTTTCACTCTTGTAACAACCGGTGGACTTGAGAACGATATTACATTGTCAAGCGGTCAGTTTACTATTACCGCGATCGACGACAATTATATCAACGCTTATACACGGAAGATCAATATTAAGGGTGCAGAAATTACTGTTGAGAACTGCGCTTTTAATTGCTTTGTAGGTTTATATAGCGGTTCTCTTACATACCCTGAAGGCTCGACCTCCGTTTGCATTAACGGTATTAGTGTATTTGGCGGTACTTTAAATATCAGTGACGGCGTAAGTGAAAACTTCGGTGCTAATAAATTTACTATATCAGACACTGCAACGGATGCAAAGGTGACTATAGGCGGCGGTATTTACGGTGAGATCAAACTCGGACAGTATACGTTTAAGGATATACTGGCAAGCGGCACTCGCTTAATAAGCGTTGAATACTCGCAGGAGACTGATGAGATAATAGCTACTAATGAATTATTATACAGCATTGTTTCCGAACAAAACACCTTGGGCGTTGATGATGACAAAGACTATCGGTTTGTCAAGTGCGACCATAAGAATGAGGACGGCAGTTATGCCTTTAATGACAGCGGTATATGCAAATACTGTAACTCTGAGTTTGCCGCAAGCGTAAGCTATACAGCTGACGGCGGCGAAAAGACAGAACTGTTCGGTGATATTTATGACGCTTTTGACAAGGCTAATGGGGTAGGTACGGCTACAGTAACGCTGTATAAGGATATTACAGACAAATGTACACAGGAGATTACCGTTATGGGCAATGTAACGCTTGAACTGAACGGTAAAACACTGGGTGGTCGTTATGGCATAGCGCGTATATCGGTATCTGACGGTGGCACGCTTACTGTAAACGGCGATGGCGATATGGATACACCTATTTACGTTAATGAAAACTCAAAATTAGTCATTAACGGCGGTGGATACTTCAATTCTGTGTCAGTTAAAAAAGGAGGCAACGCAGAAATAGGCGGCGGCACTATACAAGGTCTGTCCGTTCGCGGTAACGTAAAACTCAGCGGCGGTAAATTCAACGACATCGAGATATTTAACGGCAATCTTGAATCTGTTCTGGCTGACGGTTATGCTTATAAAGTTGAAGACGGTACATGGCTTTCAATTGCAGAACGTGCAGAGAGCGTTTATAGCAGTTTGAATAACAACGATAAACCGTTGAGTGTAGAAGAAGCGCCGATAAAGAGCGCAAGTATTGCGTGGGTAGGCGAAGAAGCGCCTGTTATATACCGTAACGGAGAGAAATATTTATACGTCGATATTACATACGAATTGGCGGTCGGTTCAAGGGGTGCAACCTATTCGGATTTTGTAAACGGCAATAATCGCATTAAAGATTATAATTTGTACAATAAATATATGGTACACTGTTATGAAATCGGTAAGCTTGCGGCTAAAGACGGCGAGGTTGAATATTACATTGTACTTAAGTGCAACGGATACGAATATAAGTCGAATGTGCTTAAGCTTACACTTGCGACCTGCTCACACCCGAAGGATAGCTTTTCATACGAAAACGACGGTTTTGTAATCTGCGGTATATGTGATGCATTGATAGAAGCCGAGGTAGTAGATGCTGACGGCAAGTCGTTAGGCTATGCGGATATAGAGAGTGCCATAAAGCTGGCACAGGAGAACGAGGGCAGCACTGTAAAGCTGATGTCGGAAGGAGTATCTGAGTCCGTTACCGTGACAGGCGGCAGGTTTACTGTTGACTTTAACGGTAAGAAGGTATTTTATCAGTTCGATGTCAACGGCGGTGACGTGACTTTCACTTCTTCGGTAAAACAAGCCGATGTAGAAACTCTGATAAGCGGAATCGAAGTAAACGGAACTGACGCTAAGGTTACAATTGACGGTAAAATCAAGCTGGGAAGTGTAACATTAACAAGCGGTGCGCTTGCAGTAAACAGTGCCGAGAGTTATATTAAAGAACTGTCAATAATTGGCGGAAATGCTGTTATAGACAATGCAATAATCGGTGCACTGCAAACTAACGGCGGAGACACGGTCATCAATTGTGTTGAAGCTAATTCTTTAAGCATTAATATCAACGGGTCCGGTAGCATCTCTATCGTAACCGGTACGTTCTACAGCACCACTTGCAAAACAGGCTTAGGTATGGCAATTGCGAGTGGAAGCAGAGTTTACGACAGTAATATGAATGGCGCTATTATTTACACATACGATGCTATTCAGACCATGACCAAAACCGATAGAATTTTTGTTGATAAGTGCGTCCATAAGGACGGAAAAGGCAGTTATGTGCTTGACGGTAATCCCTGTCCTTACTGCAGTGAGGAAATTGTTGCAACTGTAAGCTATACTGCCGGCGGAAGCGAAGAGACAGATCTGTTCAGCGATATATGTGACGCTTTTGACAAGGCTAATGAGATAGGTACGGCTACAGTAACGCTGTATAAGGATATTACGGACGATATTACAGATACGATAGCTGTTACAGGCAATGTTACGCTTGAACTTAACGGTAAAAGGCTCTCACAACCCGGTACTGATGTATGGTATTCCATAGAAGTAACGAGCGGTAAGCTGACCGTTAACGGCAGTGGCTTAATAAAACGTGTTGCTGTTCGCAACGGCAGCAATGCGGAAATCAACGGTGGTACTTTCTCTGACTTCATAATTAAAGACGGCGGTAACGCTGTAATTAAAGGCGGTCAATTCTACAGCTTACAGGTTTCAGGCGAAGGCAGAAACGTAGGACAGCTTCTTGCGGACGGCTATGCCTATTGGAGTTTTATCGATTCCGGCATCTGGTCTACTATTGCAGAGCGTGAAAAGCGGGATATAGCTAATGTAGAAGTAAGGACAGCGCCGATAAAGAGTGCAACGGCGACAGCAAATAAGACTGTGCTGTACCGCAACGGCGGAGGTGCACGGCAGATCTTATTTAACTTCAATGTTAATACAAGCGACGGATACACGATAAGCGATGCCAATAAGGTCACAGTCGGTTTATATGTAGGTGATACCTTAATAAGAGAGCTCGACTTCGTCGGAAATTCATATACGTTTGCAAATGCAGATGAAATTTCCGATACTGACGGCACTGTAAAGGCACATCTTGTTATCAAGTTAAACGGATACGAATATGTGACCGATGATGTCGAATTTGAAATAGCGACCTGTACGCATCCGTATGGCGCATTAACGACAGACGAGTATGATTACTATCGTTGTTCGTTATGTGATGCCGGCATAAATGCGATACTTGTTAAAACAAACGGCGACAAGGCATGCTATACCGACAATGTGCCCGAAGCATTTGAAGCGGCACAGCTTGAGGAGAACAACGGCTGTACATTAGAATTATACAGAGGTGTGAACAGAGACTGTGAGATCACACAGGGCAGCTTTACCGTTTTATTCAAGAAAACGGGAAGTGCATCTGCTGTGATCAAAGTAAGCGGCGGAAATGTCAAGATCACGGGAGATGACGGCTGTACATTATCGAAGTATCCGGGAAGCTCGGTGGGATATCTCATAGCTGTAACGGGCGGCACGGTAACGTTTGATGACATAACTATCAACGATGACAGTATCAGCGTAAGCGGCGGCAAGACTGTTATAAACGGCGGTACTTATAATAAGCTGAGCGTCAGCGGAGGTACGGTCACTATAAACAGCGGTACATTCAGCAGCATAGATGTAAGCGCAGAGGGCAAGGCACTGAAAGATCTGCTCGGCGAGAACAAGGCGTTTACGACAAGCGACGGAAAGCTGTTTGACGCAAGCAAGGTTTCGGAAAGCGATAATTCACTTACGGTAATCGACCACAGCAAGCATGAGTATGACGAAACAGGAAGGTGCGGCTGCGGTTATCAGTGTGCACACAGTGAGATCAATGCGGAAGGTGTATGCAACGAGTGCAATGCAAAGATGTATGTTGCAGTCACTGTAAAGAGTGAGACCGGAACAACGGTAAAATACTTTACAAAACTTACGGAAGCATTTGAGTTTGCGGCAAAGAACGAAAACAAGGGCTGTACGCTGAAAATGCTCAGAGATTTCTTCGATAGCAATACTGACATTAACGTAAACGGCGGAGAACTTACTGTCGATATGAACGGCTTTGGTGTCTATTTCAATAGCTTTAACGGATCCGGAACCCAAATCACTATACGCAGTGACAGTAAGTGTACTTTTGGGGTTGAAAATGGATTTAGCATGGACGGCGGCACTGTTACTTTCTCGGGAGAGGTCAGCGTAGTTTGCCAGAATGTGAAATTAAATGCCACATATTTCTCCTCCTATGTTGAAACGCTGAAAATTGACACGCTGATTTTAGAAGACGGTGTTCTGCTTAAACAGCTGGCAAGTATCACGAATGCTAATATCGCTAATATAGACTGCTCAAGTGAAATTTATCTTTATCAAATTTTAGCGAGCGGCAGCCGTGTCGATTCTCAGCTGTACAGCGATCTGAAAGCAAACGCTTCGTCAAACTTCGATAACGTAAGAATAATAAGATGCGACCACCCGGACGGTGTGGGCAGAGATAACCGTTGCATATACTGCAATTCATTGATCGCTGCAAGCGTAAGCTATACCGAGAACGGAGCGGAAAAGACAGAATATTTTGTTAAGGAAGATCTGGGAAAGGCGTTTGCCAAGGCAAACAGCGTTGCAAGTGCAACAATAACAATGCTGATGTCTTCCGCTTATGATACAGACTACCTCCCTGTTACAGGTGATGTTACACTTATTGCAAATGGCGATAACGCCATCTTGTATAATACAGTAAAGGTCGCCGATGGCGGTAAGCTGACACTTAGAGGCAACGCCAATATTTTCGCTGTAATTGCCGAGCCGGGCTCCAGGTTGACTGCCGAAGAAGCCACAAGAATCGCATATCTCACCGTAAACGGCGGAGATGTTAAGCTCAGCGGCGGACAATATGATAACATTACGGTAAAAGATGGCAAGATAACAGATATTCTCGGCAACGGCTATGCGTATAAGAAAACAGAGGGCGGTGCATGGCTGACGCTTAAAGAACGTGAGGTGTCGGAAGCAAGCGGTGTTACCGTTGCTAAGGCACCGATAGTACAAGCAACGCTTAGCACAGAAATAAACCAGCTGTATCGCAACAGCAACGCAAACCCCACGCTGAAGTTCAACCTTGCTCTTGCTCACGGCTCGAACCTGAACGACTCGTATGTAAGTAAGAGATACGGTATAAACTCCTATGTAAGCGGAGATATAATTTATAGCAGCTTAAGCGCACTTGTAACTGACGCTAAATTGTCGGCAGACGAAATAATTGATAAGGCAGGCAACAGCGTTGCTGCCAAGATATACTTCGTAGTTATTACCGATGACGGCTATGAAATAAAGTCGAACACTGTAAGCATAGACCTTGTTGACTGTGATCATTCTCAGGTGGTCGATCCTACAGCGGACAAGGAAACCGCAGGCAATATTACTGAGCCGACATATTGCGAGATATGCAAGAGCAAGTTCAATGCAAAGATAACAAAGGGCGACGATGTCAGGTATTATAACAATCTTGACGAGGCTGCGAAAGACGCTCAGAAGAGCGAAAACGAGGGCTGTACCTTATATCCGCTTTATAACAAGAACGGATACGGCGGTCAGTTAGTCATAACCGAAGGTAACTTCACGCTCAAGTACGCAGTTCGTACAGCGTTCTCACGTCCGATCATCATAAACGGCAAGGCAAAGCTGACGGTTACGGGACGTTGTGCGGTGACAGCGTTTGAGAATCAAGACGCATTCATAGTGAGGGGCGGTGATGTCACATTTGAGGGGCTTGCTACAGGCAGCAATGTGACCATAAACGGCGGAAATGTTACAATGGCCGCAAACAATATAAATTGCCTTACTATAAACGGCGGTAATGTATCCATTTCGTCAGGTGGGTTTGCCAAAATCGTAACTACGGTCAGTGATAAGGTGATAGCCGATTATATCGATCACGGCTTCTGGGTACAGGACAGAGGAACAAAAGAGTGGATAGATATATACAGTCTTAATAAGGCAACGGCATCATCGACAAACGGACTTACGGTACGGTTGTGTCCGATGCAGATAATCAAGCCGATTGATACTGTATATTACACCAACGGTTATTATCCCGACGGTATACCGTCACTTCAAATAAATGCAGAGCCGTGGTATTCAGGCGAGGTTGACGCAAAAGTTGCTTATCAGTGGATCGCCATTGATGAAAACGGCTACGAAACAGTGATAGAGGGCGCTACAGACAGAAAGCTGTCGCTCGAAAATCTCACAACGGGCAGGTACTACTGCCGTCTTACCTACAGCAATGCTGCAACGGCGGGAGTTTCGATGAAGTCGGACGTTGTAACGGCTACGATAACCGAATGTGAGCATTCCGGAGGAGAGGCTACCTGCACCAAAAAGGCAAAGTGTGAAATATGCGGTGCGGAGTATGGCGAACCTCTCGGTCACGACTATGTTGTAATCAAAGTAGTTGAGCCTGACTATCGCAACGAAGGCTACAGCGTATTTGAATGCACAAGATGTAAGGATTCATATATCGGAAACCGTGTTCCCGTAAAGCCTATTCCCGACGTGGAAGAAATAGCGGTTGAAAAGACGACATACAATGAAGTCGATATAAGCTGGAAGAATATAAGCGGCGTTGACGGATATTATGTTGAATGCTATGTCGGCAATCAGTGGAAGCAGATCGGCTTCAGCACGGACGGCGACAGAGTAGCGGCAAAGCTGAGCGGTCTTTCTGCAGGCCTTAAATATAAGGTAAGGATAGCGGCTTATGCAGGAAGCTTCACCGCCAAGTTCAGATGTTTCTATGTTGATACCGTTCCTTCTCCCGTATGGAATATAAATACGGTGAAGGCTACCGATGAAACGGTAAGAATAAGCTGGAGCAGAAACGCCAGAGCGGACGGCTACAAGGTAGAGTGGTACATTAATAATCAGTGGTCCGTAAAGACTGTTACCGGCAACAATAATATATCGGCGGTTATAGACGGACTTTGTGCAGGAACACGATATAAAGTAAGGGTAAGCGCATATAAGGGCGACCTTTACAGCCCGTATACATACGGCTATATCGATACGCTCCCGTCAAAAGTTACGGGTATTACGCAGAAAGTCACATCTTCTTCGTTTACGCTTACATGGGATAAGAACGAAAGTGCGGACGGTTATACCGTTCAGTACTATGCAGACGGTAAGTGGAATGAAAAGACGCTGACCGGTAATAGCAAAACTACCGTTACAATAGGCTCGCTTAAGGGCTACAAAACCTACAAGGTCAGAATAAAGGCTTATAAGGGTGAGCTTGAGAGTACATTCGACGATATTTATATCACTACCGCTCCGACAAAGGTCGACGGTCTTAAGGTAAAGAGCGCAGTTGACTCAAAGGCAGTAGTTATATGGAATGCGGATGCAACCGCTGACGGATATAACGTAGGATATTATATCGGCGGTAAGTGGGTCGAAAAGACCATAACCGATAATAAGACAGCAATGGCTGAACTTGACGGACTTACACCTTACAGCACATATAAGGTAAGGGTAAGAGCGTATAAGGGCAATCTGTACGGCGATTACAGCTATACTACGGTTACTGCAGTGCTTTCACCGGTAACCAATATCAAGGTTGTATCGGCAAAAAGCAACTCGATAACCGTTAAGTGGGGTAAAAACGCAAGTGCAGACGGATATAAGGTTGAAATTTACAAAGGCGGCAAGTGGGTCAAAAAGACGTTAAAGGGCAGTACGAATGCTACTGTCACTATTGGCGGACTCAGGGCCGGAAGCGTGTATAAGGTAAGGATTGCGTCTTATAAGGGTGCAAATACAAGCACTTTTACTTATGCGAATGTGAATACAGCCAAATAAGCTGACAGTAAAAAAGAGAACACCGGGCGACCGGTGTTCTTTTTTGTGTATCGGATGCGTTTTTACTATAAGAACAAACTGAGCCGTAAGCAAGAGTGCTTACGGCTTGATTTGTATAATTATAACGTTAATATCCGCCGGTAACGTAACTTTAGCCAAGCTGAAACAGCCGGAACGGCGAATTTGGTGCGGCTCACAGCCGCCGCTTACTTAAAATAACGGTTTAAAAGACCTTCAAATGCCTTGCCGTGACGGGCTTCGTCCTTAGCCATCTCGTGAACTGTGTCGTGGATAGCGTCAAGATTCAACTGCTTTGCTCTCTTAGCGAGGTCAAGCTTGCCCTGTGTAGCGCCGTGCTCTGCGGCAACTCTCTTTTCGAGGTTTTCCTTAGTCGATGCGCTTACAACATCGCCTAAAAGCTCTGCGAACTTTGCTGCGTGTTCAGCCTCTTCCCAAGCTGCCTTTTCGTAGTAAAGGCCTACCTCGGGGTAACCTTCTCTGTGAGCGGCTCTTGCCATAGCGAGGTACATACCTACCTCTGTGCATTCGCCCTCGAAGTTTGCCTTTAAGCCTGCAAGAATCTCCTCATCCTCAACTGCCTTTGCAACGCCTACCTTGTGCTCGTCTGCAAATACAAGCTTATCGTTTTCCTTAAGCTCTGTGAACTTGCTGCCGGGAACCTTGCACTGGGGGCAGAACTCGGGAGGTGTATCTCCCTCATGAACGTAACCGCATACCGGACATACCCACTTTTTCATAGTAAATTACCAATCCTTTCATAGTGATAAAATCATTATTTTCTTATTGTTATTAGCGAAATCAGTAACGTTTACTGATTTGTTGGTTTTATTATAACCGATACTTCGGCGTTTGTCAAGAGGTTTTTGAAAATTTTTTTGTAAAAATTAGGTTAGTTAGGACTTACTAAAAAGGGTGAGGTTTTGGAAGGGTTGGTGTGGGGCGAGTTGTGATTGTGAACGCTTAGAAGTTTTAGGGATAGAAGTTCTATCAACTTCAATCCCCACCGTCTTGACGGCAGACCGACTTAGTAATTATAAAAGTCGGATATATCGCATAAAAACGCTGTAAAATTAGGCTTGTGCCTTGCCGTCAAGCCACCTCCCCTTTTTCGAGGGGAGGCAAGGGTGATAGCGATTTGCTACATTTTGCGAAACCGGCAAAGTGTTTATAAGCCAAGTTTGGTGGTTGCAGTTTATATGCGGTTGTGATGAATTGTAGGAATATTCGTAGGGGAGCGGGCGGCTTGGGAGGAAAATTACCGTTTCCAGCCGATTAAATACCGTTTGTGCCTTTTCGTTGCAATTGCCGAGAAAAA
>ENA-OURV01001157-OURV01001157.1-human-gut-metagenome-genome-assembly--contig:-NODE-1157-length-21481-cov-3.885933_pt1 | contig 21481 bp, 16 predicted proteins | sample MGYA00242141_ERZ509072 | MGnify/ENA primary metagenome ERZ509072 (study PRJEB26280, sample SAMEA2338763) | human gut metagenome | biome: human gut; feature: human-associated habitat; material: faeces... | reverse complement strand
CCACTTTTGATTGCCTCACGCACCTATGGAATACTTGATTTATAGAGGAAAGATATCAATATTTCTTACTCATGGAATCACCTTTGTTATGGAAAGCTACTCATAAGCCGGGAGCATCAATAAAGGACTTGGGCAAAAAGTGGTTCGGTTTCTCGAAAATGGATATATTAACGCCTAAAGAGTTGGTGGAAAGAATTAATAGGGGATAACTGTAAATCTCTATAAATTCATTCTATTCTTTGCTAACCACCAGAAAGATTGACATAAATTTTCATTGTATACCAAACGATATTTCCATCGGTTGTGCCACCAACGCATGGTTTTGGCTATTCCATATCTTAGCCTTTTGCCAAAAGTGTCTATTCCTACTATGGACATTGGCAATATCTCCTTCTTTTCAAAAATATCATAGAGGATACGGTTGGCAAGATTGGTGTCTGTTTTATAGGAATAAAGTTTGTCATTTGATGCAAAACAGGCAGCATCCATACCAATATATTCTACACAAATTGTGGCTATAGCGTTAAAGAACTGCATCATGCGCTCTTGCTCATAAACATTGAACACAAAAGCCCAATCTATGTCTGTGTGATAACGACAAAAGAAGGTGCCAACATCAAGCAGATGGCGCAACGTTATCTCATTGGAAGCGAAGTGTTCTCCGGTATGGCGCAGTAAGAAAAGGGCGTTAAACGTTGGCGGAGGCAGTAACACATTATTTATGGGACTTTCCAAGCATTCCTCCTTTTTAAGAATTGACATTAAAATGTTCTCAAATCTGATATTACTTTTGTGCGACACATCATCAATAAATTTGGCGTGATTCTCCACCTCCACTCCGTTATAGTCGAAAGTTGAATGTTTGTGATATTCCTTGCGGACATTGATCCCAAGTTCTTTCTCCACCAAATCATCTGCCTCATCTTTTTTGCCAAACAGAAAGATGTCTATGTCGCCTGTAGGCCTGTGCTCCGGGCATGGATAACAAAGATTGCAACCATATCCCTTCAATAGTAACATACTTATGCCATGTTGTTTATAGAATCCGGCCAAAGATGCTATCTGCTCTTTATATTTTGCATACACCTGCTCCATCATAGCCATTTGTGCAATCCATTGCAGAAGCAAGGGTTTGGGTGGCCGTTGGTCAGATGGGATTTTTTTTATTGCGTCAATTAATATAGCGCTTACACCCTGTTTCTTTGAGACATTGACAATGTAGTTCCAGTCAACGTTGTTCCGGTTTATACCTTCAAATGAAACACTTTTATCCGCGCTATTTATGGCAACCTTAGTTAAAGCCAGCAAATTAGAAATATTTTTGTTTAGCATCTTTTTATAAAATATGATTTCAGTACAGACAACATCAACCTAAATGATAATATGTAATTTTCAACAAACATTTGTAAAGTGCCTATTGTTCAATTAAATTTTCACCAAAAATATTGCTCTTTATGTGTGTTTTAAAGACATAGCCAAATCTCTTTCAGTCAGCCATAGCTCCTTTGGTAACTGTTTCCGTCTTCTCTTGCTAATCAGATAATCTGTTTTTCCTATAGCGGCAAAAAACAGATATACAGCATCCTTGACATACGTAGCTGCAGCTGATTTTATATACCATGTGAAAGATTTTCCATATCGCTTGTATCTTCTAAATACATATCTCTGTTTTTGGTGCGTCTTTAGGTTCTTTTTTAGCGAAGGTATGCCAAACTCACGATAAAAAAGCAGGGGCTGCTTAATATTGCAAAACTTGCTGCAGCCCGCAGTACGAAGCCATAACTCAAAGTCTTCGCATCTGAGACAATTCTCATTGTACTTATTTTTACGGAACCAATCCGCTCTGCCACATACTGTAGGATGTATAAATCCCGTTGAGATATCGCTCATGTCTGAGGAACGTATAATATTGTTTTTGTCATCAATTATCATGGCAGATGAGCCTACGATATCCACATCGGGATGTTGCTCCAAGTACATTACCTGTGTCTCTATTCTATCTATAGCCATAACGTCATCTGCGTCCATACGGGCATAAAAAAAACCTTTGGCTACTTGTACAGACTCATTCAGACGGTATACAAGGCCCCTGTTTTTTCCGTCACTAATGTATTTAATTCTTTCATCCGTCTTAGAGTATTGTTGTGCTATTTCTGGCGAACTGTCGGTGCATCCATCGTTTATTAACAGCAATTCCCAGTTCTTATGAGTTTGGTTTACAACAGACTGAATCGCATCAGCGAGAAATAGCTCTGAGTTATAAAACGGAATAGCTATAGTTACAAATGTATTCTTATTTGTCATGCAAAAAAACTTTCAATATTGTTCTTTATCTTGAATTTAAGATTTTTGTATCTCAATTTGTAATACTGCGGATACATATATCTGCAATAACTTGTGTGTTTACGCACAAATAATGTGTCTATCTCTTTAGGGGCATCTACATAGGCATTGGGAACTATGCAGAACTTGTATAGATTAGTCACCTTATTTTCCATATATCTTTTTTGAAAATGCGCATATCCCAATTCTTTAGCGGTCAAAAAGCCGTCTTTATGAAGTGTCCAGTCTGTCAATGTCCCCGAACTCCACTCAAAAATATGCTTACCTTCTGATATCCTCTGGTATCTGAAATCTCTATCATATTTACTTGTTACAAAATTCTTTTCCAAAGCATTCATGTCTGCGTACATTTCATCAAATCGCTTGATCTGCCAACCATGTTCTAAATATATGGTATTTATGCTTGTTGGATTTAACTCGTCAAAAGCACAATTGCGTTTCGACCCGAAAATCTTTTGTAAGTTATTTTCCCGGAATGACACATCCTCAAATATTCTGCGATTAATTTCATCTGTGTTCCTGTATAAGGTCATGTGACCTAAGAACATAAACTTATCCGCTCCTGACAAGAAGTCGTCAGACAGAAACTTTCTTAAGTTGCCAAATATACAATCTGTCATGTCGCAGTGCCCCCAATAATCATAGCCGTGGGCGTATTCTGCGAATATATAACCGTAGGCCGGCTTATAATCGCATAATTTATAAGGGTGGTCAAGGTATATTGAGAAGTCGAACTTCTTTTGTGCTTGTTGCTTTATCTCCTCTAAAGTGGTGTAAACAACCTTAACGTTTGAGGGGTATTTCAGCTCGTCTGCATGATCATCTGTCAGTATCAGCCAATCAATGGTTGGATTCTTTTCGCATGACAGCAACCACAACTTCATGTGGTTAATCGGTAGTTTGCCGAAATACGGACATATAAAAAGAATTTTTTTCATGGTAGCCTTGTTTATTGATTCTTTTTTGTTGTTAACACTTCACGAATAATACTTTCCAACTTATCCACAGCAGTATGTCTACGACAATTCCCAAACGTATACAGCTTACCCTCTTTGCCAAGCCTGATACGCTCTTTGTCATCATCCAACATTGCATCTATTGCCGAGTGCATATTGTGTATGTCATCTAGCACCATTCCACCCGGTAACTGCTTGGCATTACCTACATTGGTACTTATAAACGGCAATGACCTTGCCATAGCCTCTATCATAGATATGGAGAATTCTTCATGCGTACTGGATATCAAATAGGCTGAAGCATTATCCAAAATGTATGGAAAATATTTTCTATTAATGTTGGTAAGCATAAAGACTGCATGTTCGCCATACTGTTTATCTAATTCAGCTTTGGCTTTTTGCAACTTATGATAATAAGATGTCTTAGTTGAACCAATCATTACAAGTGCATATTCCTTATGCTTTGACTTATAAAACTCGTGCATCATATCAATCTGGTTCTTTACAACCGTGTAGTTGGCAATGCTTATGAGATATGGCTTACCTTCTGTAGGTAGCTCATATGATTCTTTAGCTTTCTCAAAGAACATGTCATCGGCAGCATTACAGAGCACATAGTTATTACGGATATTTCTGGAAACATAATCATAACCGGAATCAAATTCGGTAAGACTAATGGAGGCTGCAAAGTGCTTGCATTGACGCTTGAATGTGAAGCGGTAATACAATTGCATGCGCATCCAGTTATAGGTGTTTCCAATAGTATGTTTCAAGTCTGACTTTATACAGAATGGTTTGCAGAGCAGCCCGGACAGACCGTGAGCATGAAGTATGCAGGGGGCTTTAATCTGATCCATTACAGGCAATAAGGCATCTGTTGTCATTGCCTGTCCACACTCAATGATGATAATGTCAAAAAAATTATCAAGCACAAATCCCTGTATCCCCGGCAAATCACCTTTTACCCTCTTAGCTAAGTTATGCCACAAGACAAAACGACGAATATGCACCCCGTTATGTTCATCAATGGCGGGCAACTTTTCTGTTGGCGAAATTGAGGTGGCTACAGTTATCTCATTATTGATGGCAAGTCCCTCTGCAAGGTATTTTACCACCATTGGCACGCCACTTAGGTATGGATAGTAATTTTCCGAAACAAACAGTATTTTCATACGTAAATAATTTCTTATAAAGTGCCTGTTTCCAGACGTTTAACATCTATTTCTAAGCTAAAGACAAAAAGAAAGAAAGCACTCATTGGTATACAAGTGCGATGGCTGAGTTCGGCGATTATAATTTTACAACAGTTAAGATTTATAAAATTTCATACACGTGCTCGGAGCAAAAGTCTTGACCGCTTAACTGTTGAGACCAGTTTCATCCTTGGCTTTGCCATATTTCAGGCCCTGCCAGTAAAAATCGGCTCTCATTGTCCCCCGGGCTCATTCCGGCCCATGATGCAAGATTCTTTTCTGTCGGGAACACCTCCATATCCAAGCCTATTTCTGCTATCAAGTCTTCAACGACCTTTGTACTAAGCCAGGGGATCTCTTTCAACCTTGCCACCGCATTATCATAAGGTGCAAGAAGATCCTAGATTCTTTCAGACAGTTCGTCTATAAGCTTTTGTGTCTGCTCTATGTCTTTCTGTATCAACTGAAGCAGGTACTTTTGGTGGTATGTAGCTCGGCTTCAGCAATCCCGCTAAAAGAAGCTTGCATATCCACGCACTGTCAGCCTTGTCTGTCTTGTGTCCCGGTACATACTTGATATGTCGCGCATTGACTATCCAAACCTTGAGCTCCGGGCATTCGAGCACTTTATACACAGGTTTCCAGTATACGCCTGTACTCTCCATTGCAACGTGGGTCACTCCGTTCTCAATCAGCCATTCTTTCAATTCTGTCAATGAACTACTGAAGGTCTTGTAACTGCGGGTCTCAGTCGTGATGCTTTCTCCACCTATCGTGGCCACTGCTATGTCCCTGTGTATGTCTATTCCACAGCCCCGGCTAACTACTTGCGTAAAGTTAACTTTTTCCATCTTCTATCCTTAATCTTTAGTTTGGCAACAAAGTTAAGGATAATCATATTTTCATTCTCTTGGACGTCTGTTAAATGTCATGGATGTTTTATCTATTTAAAAAGTTTGTTTAATCTTAAAACAATAAGCATAATGAGCGCTGAATTTACAAGACCGCTGATAATCATTGTATAATATATCATATGGCATAATGCTAATGAAATTGATGCAAATATGAATATAAACTTATAATTGATGTCTCTTACCTTACGGCTCATTGAGTCTAGCTTAATGCCAAAATATGTACAGATGCATACTATAACGGGTGCCCCAATTGCACCAAAATAATTATACCCTGCGCATATATTTGGTAATATCTTATCAAACGAGACTCCACCCGAGCGAATGTAATTGAAAATATAAAGGGAGGTCTGCTGCTTGACTGAGAAATTCGAAAGTACAGCAACATTAGAAATACAATCATTAAAGAAAGACATGATAGGATCTAACACAGCTCTCTTTGATGCAATCAGACCCACTGCTACATCACTTGTACCTTGAAAATATACCTGTAATGTTTTAGCCCAATACTGGATACTACTTGAATCCTCAATATTGCCACCTCTAAATTCGCTGAACATCTTTAAAATAGAGATATATACGATAGAAATGCCTATTGCCATTGCAGAAAAAACAATAATTTTTTTTCTGTATTGAGGATAAAGCAGAGTTATAAGATAAATGAATGTTGCTGCCGGTATTATTATGCCGAATCTGCTGAAATCATATACTACCAATGAATTTAATGCAACGATTCCAATTGACAGTATAACATCTATTGTTCTATGTATCTTTCTGCGGTTGTAAATATAAGCTAACAGTAGAAGTATAAGGAAATATCGGCCGGTACCTATCAATAGGGCCAATCCTCCTGTACCCTCCATTTCCACAATATTTGCCTCCTCGTTTCCTACTAAGCTTCCCACAAAATGGTATCTTGAAATCATAGAAGGTGTAGTCACGATAATAGCAATGGCCACAATAACAAAGAAAACAAGAAATGGATTGTGACGTTGGGCATAAATACGTTTTTTTATAGATGATTTTTCTGTCACCTCTTTGCTGTAAAATTTATTTGCAGCATATTTTAGAACTATAAAGAAACAGACCTCTTCATAGCATTGCAATATGATAGCTTTTTCCAAATACTCTTTTCCTATCATCATCTCAACAATAGGATAATTGGCAAGGAAATAGACAAAAGGGGTTATTACATATTTGACTAAAGAGGTGACAAATAATATTCCCAAAGCAATATGGGTGAATTTCTTTTGCTTTAAAGTTTTATTAAAATGGTAACATATGCCAAAAAGCAAAGGCTCAAAAAACAACAGGCTATAGTCTGCATTTCTTGTTCCAATGAACATTGTTGCCGATATTATATAACATATAATGGATATTATATTCATCTATTGTGCTTGAAAAATATAAATTTTTTTACACGTTTACATACTTATCTGCCATGTAATAAGCAGACGGTATGAAAATTATATCTTCTTTTGCCATCTTGTGCAGATATGCAAAAGTACTATTTTTCTTTCTTATCTTATTTTAAAGCAGATAAATTTACTTGTAATACGACATTTTATAGGGAGGAAATTATTCTTTGTTTCCCGACAATTATCTCAATTGTTGTATTTTTACGTGGAATATTTGCATGTGTGTTGTAGAGATTCCTTTTTCTGTTTCTATAATTTTTAACAACCACTTGAAGCAATGCGAAGAATAGACTATGCGTTACCTTACATTATTTCTTTATAGAACTTGATTTGACAACTCTGTACGAATTCCTTTTCGAAACGTGAATTAATCATAGGCCGAGCCATCCGCGCCATGTGCATACGTAAGACATCATCTGTCAATATTCGTTCCATTGCTTCATAAAGAGCAGTTGTATTTTTAGATGGCACAATTAATCCGTTTTTCTCATTTGCAATGATTTCACGGCTGCCATTAATGTCCGTAACAATAGATGGCAAATTCATGGCACCTGCTTCAAGCACAGTATTAGGGAAACCTTCGCGGTATGACGGCATCACGAAACAATCGGCATCCACATACATCTGCAGCAAGTCATCGCCATACTTCGTTCCACAAGCGTTAATGGCATCATTCGTGTCTATCTCCTTACGTGTAGTATCACTCACTGGGTCAAGTTCGTGCTCATACGTACCCACAAGCACAAGGCGCACATTTTTATATTTGTTATACAATCGTGTAAAAGCCTCAACCAATTCATTGATGCCCTTGTCGCCCACGATACGTCCCACGAATAAAAAGGTGAACACATCATCCTCTTTTTGTACAACAAACCGTGCGGGATTAAAACGTTCCATGTCAACCCCCATCACATTGCCGTAGCCTAGTATCTTCATCGGTTTCTTTGTAATACCTCCCTTCTTCAAGTCGTTTAGCACACCTTGGCCCTCGGGAATTACGTGAGTGGCACAAGCACACGTCAGTCGATCTGTAGACATCAGAATTCTACGTTTCAATCCTGTTGCCGTTGGCCACATCAATCCTGTGAACGTATGCACGCGTCGCGGAACTCTGGTAATCCAAGCCGCAAACATGCATATCAGGCCCGCCTTTGGAGTCATGGAGTGTACCATGTAAGGTTTTTCCTTACGAAGTACCCATATCATGTTCCACAGTGATTTCAGGTCATTAACTATGGATATATGACGTTCCATCGGCACAGCTACGCAGTGGAAACCATCCTCGTCTCTAAGTTTATCAAGTTCCGCTCCTGGTGATGTCACCGCAACCATTTCATATCCCATCATGCGCATTTTTATCATCACCTCACGGCAGAAGCACAACGATTGCGGCGCAGTGACGGCACGAATAATCTTATTGTGTTTTCGTTTCATAAATTACTATTTTTTCGTAAGAAAAAAATCCACAAGCGTGATATTCAATTTTACAACTCTGCATTTGTTATGCAGTTTAATTTAGTGTTTTTTATACAAATTCCCGGCCAATGGCCACATTACACTAAAGTCGTACCAATTCAACACTTTCTTGTGTCAGTTCCTGCCAAGCTACTTCGCAAACAGGCATCAAGTATTAGTTTCTCTATTGCGGATGCCTCCATTACGTACATTCCAAACACTTCGCGATGACTTTGGAATGCAAATATATCTAACAATAAGTAATAGTGGTATATCAGTCCCTTTATCTTGAATTTTTATTATTCTACAGATTTTACATGAAATTTATTCAATATACTTTTAATGGGAAATATGTTATCCAACATATTAATGTTTTGCTTACTGTAAAACGGCACTGAAAGCACTAAGCCAATAACAATTGACAAACAGATTTCCAAAAACAGCATATAGAGGTTATCGGCACGTATCAATAGATCTATTACAGTGGAGACCCCAAAAACCATCATAAAGTAGAGACAGCTCTTTGCTAACTGTATGTATACAAATTTGGTTGATTCGGGATATGCCTTTTTATAGATGGATATATGGAGAATTGCCCCTTGCAAAATGGCGGCAATTACACCCATAATCAAAAATACTGTCATATCAATGCCAAGTTCTAACAAAACTAAAACAACAGACATATAGACTACAGCAATGAGCAGACTCCAAATAGCACACGATTTTACATTGTTCCAAAGACTGTTTACAACACTTATCGTAGCCCCAAAGGAGGTGATTGGAATTATCAGCAATTTTATGATCATCCATGAGGAATATTGTGAAATCTCATCATTCAGCCATACCCGTAAAAGAGATGATGAAGTGCCCATGACTATACCACAAAGCAACCCGGAGACAAGCCCAATTATATAGGCTCCATTTACAGTGATTTGTACAAGTTCTTCATGTCTTTTGTCTGAATACGCTATGAGCATCAATGGGCGGAAGAGTACTCCTATTACAGCCGTTATACTTATGCAATAAGAGCCAAATTCAGATATACTACCTAATACCCCCGTATAGTAAAGGCCGAAATAGTTATTGGTTAATATTGCATCTATCTTGTAAATAAAGACACTTGAGAAACTAATTAAAGATACCCATGTGAGCATCTTCACAATTGGCTTCATTGCACCAAAATCCACGAATCGTCTGCCAAACTTTATCTCACGGTTTTTTGTAGTCTTGTAAAATATTATGCTTACAACCAATACCAGCAATTCGGCGAGCAACGCAGACAATCCCACATTCGCCACATCTGTAGAGAGAAATGAGAACAAGACAATATTGAAAATAAGCTTGGTGAGATTTCTCAGTATCTTCAGATAGTTTATAAGGTCTAACCGATTGTCTGAATATATTGTAATATTAATGCAGTTGCTGCAAACCGCCACAAACAGACTTGCAACAGTGTATGCAATCAGTTGTCCCACTGAGCGTACAAGGTTGTCCGGTATATGCAACAATGTCTCTATTTGCGGTAGAAAACAGCAAATGAATGGCACTACAATGATTGCAAGCAGAATTGTAATTGCTATGGCAGAAGTGAAATATACAGACGCTTGCCTATAATTTTTTTGTCTGTACTCTACCGAATAAAACCTTGTAACAGAACTTTGCAGAGAGTCTGTCAATATAATTATGTATTGATTTATTACCAATGCTATTGGCAGCACTCCGTATGTGGCTACCCCTAACTCCCTAACAAGGTATGGCGTGTAAAGCAGGCCTACCAATACATTGGTTATAAGGCACATCACATTGGTGACTAAATTTTTCCTGATTTGTGTCATCTGTTATTTAAAATCTTCGTCTCTGTATCCTTCCAAAGCTTTGGTTTCTTTGCGAATACGTAAAAGACCACTGCCTCGTTGTGGCAGCATCTCCACATCAGGCAAAGGGTCCATGTAGTATAGAATCTTAGTGCTAATGGTTTCGCAGACATGCTGCAAATTATCCAAACCTCTAACAACACCCTCATTGTCGATGCCAAAGAAAAGAGAACCTCCCAATCCATTGGCAAAAGCACTTACGCTTTTCAACCAACTTTTGGGCTTCTTTTCTTCAAGCATCAATTTAAAATCGTATGCGGTACATTCTGTTATCAGAGTCTTCAATTCCATTGTCATGATGGCTACTATATTATCGCTCAGTAAAATCTAGGCCTATTCATGAACACAAAATTACAACAATTATCGGAAAACCAGTATGAAAGTCTTTGCTTCCCTACAATTAATCTTTATTGTTGTATTTTTGCAGGCGATACTTATATGCGTGTTGCCGGTAATTCAATTGTTCAATAAGCAATGCGCTTATATATCCGAAACCGAACATGAAAATCTTTGAAATTAATTTGTCCAAGGTAAAATATCAAAGATTTTCATTGAGAGAGAACGGTAGTGATAGTCTGAAATAAAAAATTAGTTAAGATGGAATATGAAAATGTAGATGGAATTAGCGGAACGGTAAAACAGTTATGCGTGAAAGGGAGGTATATTGGCAGGCCGGCAAGTGATGAAGGACGTAGTGAAGTGGAGATCAACACATATAATTTTTTGGATTCATTAGGCATCTCTTATGAAACCTTATGCCATGATGCAGCTTTCACCATGGAAGAGTGCATGGAGGTAGAGAAAAACTTGGGTGCACCAATTTGCAAGAATCTTTTCTTGTGCAATCGGCAGCAGACACAGTTTTATTTGCTGATGCTGCCGGGGGAGAAGCATTTTAAGACAAAGTTTCTGTCATCTGAATTGGGTTGTGCCAGGTTATCGTTTGCATCCGGAGAGCAGATGACAGAGCTGCTTGGAATCAGCCCCGGTTCTGTTTCTCCTATGGGGTTGATGAATGATAGCGAACAAAAAGTGATGCTGGTGGTGGACAACGAACTTATGGACTCCAAATATATTGGATGCCACCCATGCGTGAACACGGCTACATTGAAGATTAAGATGAGTGATCTTTTGGATAAGATAGTCCCTGCAACCAATCATACCTTTAAGATTGTTACACTCCGCTCCGAGGAATGAAAGTTTATCAGCTTTGGCTTTGGCCAATTTAATTTTGAACGCTAACGCCATATTAGTTAATAGTTTATGGTTTATAGTTCGCTTACGCACAGCTTTTCCTCGCCATGGCAAAGCTCAAACAAGCTTGTCTTTGCTCATATGGCTTACGGAAAAGGTTTAGAGTCTGTTAATTAGATGGTGGGCTCAAAAATATCTATACACTATAAACTCTCAACTATAAACTTTTTAAGGCCAACGCCAAAGCCAAAGCCAACGCTATAAACTTTAAACTAAAATTTGTATATTTGTGCTGTGTGGCTTATATGCTGTTAGGGAAAAAAGTTTCTTGTAATAATATGATAACTATGATGGATGTGGAGAAGGAAACGGTAACACTTTTACAGTTACAAAAGATAATAAAAAGCGGTGTGGAGGGAGCTGCACCAGGCGCTGTGTGGGTCAAGGCAGAGATTGCAGAGATAAAGGAGAACTACAGCGGACACTGCTATTTAGAGTTGGTTGAGTACAACGACAAGCAGCAGCTTATGGCTAAGGTGAGGGCTGTTATATGGGCATCGCAGTACAGGGCAATAAAACCGTATTTCAAGGAGAAGACAGGCAGTTATATAGAGGCAGGGATGCATCTGCTTATGCAGGTAATTGTTCAATTTTCAGAAGTTTACGGACTCAGTCTTGTTATAAGGGATATAGACCCTGATTATTCCATAGGTGAATTGGAGAGAAAACGGTTGGAAACCATAGAGAGGCTTAAGAGGGAGGGGCTTATTGATAGGAACAAAGAGTTGGCCCTGCCACCTCTTCCGCGTAAATTTGCTGTTATATCTGCCACAACGGCAGCCGGATACAGAGATTTCATAAAGCATCTGCATAATAATGAGTTTGGCTTTAAATTCGCAACATGGCTTTTCCCGGCACCTATGCAGGGGGCAGATGCACCAAAGGGTGTGGCAGATGCCATAAACAAAGCTACAGAGTATAACAAGCTCTTTGTAGCGCAGGATGAGCCTGAATTTGATGCGGTGATAATCATTAGAGGAGGCGGAAGCGTAATGGATCTGTCTGCGTTTGATGATTACTGCATGGCGGAGGCGATAGCCAACTGCCCGTTTCCGGTTATAACGGGAATAGGCCATGATCACGATTACCATGTAGCAGATATGGTGGCAAACACAGACCTCAAGACCCCCACCGCAGTTGCGGATTTTATACTGGACATATTTGCGGGGGAGGCGGCCAACATAGAATCACTCTCTGCCAGAATACGGCTTGCTGTCATAAACAAGCTGAATGTAGCAGACACAAAGTTGCAGCTTGTAAAGAACAGGCTCAGAGATGCGGTGTTGAGACGGTTGCAGAATGAGGAGTACAGGCTCTCTCTATTGGAGCAGAAGCTGCGTATGGCAGATCCCACTGCAAGGCTCAGGCCAGGAGAGGTGATAATTGAGATAGACGGCAAACGTTATACGAATGATATAGAGACCTTTAGAGAGGGGGCAAATGTGGTGTTGCATTTAAAGGAGGGGGTTGTAAGCTTTAACATAAACAATGTGGAGATTAATTGTCGGGAAGAAAAAAAATAACAAAAGGAGGAGATTATGGATAGTAAAAAGTATGGACAGGCTTTGGCCGAGATAGAGGCTCTGCTTAAGAATATAGAGGACCCCAACAAGAAATTGGAGGATGTAAAGGCAGATCTTGAAAAAGGGCTTAAACTTGTTGAGTTCTGCAAAAAAGAACTTACAGACTATAAACAGGAGATAAATTCCGTTTTGGAAAACGAGCAGAGATAGCAGAACTTTCACTTTGTTAGAACTAATCATGTTTGGGTTCATAATTGCAATATATGATTTACGATAACGATGAGTATCTTCTTCCTTATAAGCGGGAGATAGACAGAAGATTAGAGAGGTTTCTCATTAAAAGTGGGGAGCTTGCAGGCTATAACGGCAAATTAACCCATGCCGCAAACAATCATCTTTATTACGGCATTCATAGAGATAAGAACGGGTATTGGTTTAGGGAGTTTGCCCCTGCAGCCAAGGGATTGGTGTTGGTAGGGGATTTTAATGATTGGCTTCCCGACAAAAACTACCTTGCACATACAGAGTGGTCATTTACCAATATAGGCGGTGGTAACTGGGAGCTGTTTGTGCCGGTAGAGAGGATAAAGGAGGATGATCTCTTTAAGTGGATGGTGCAGTTCTCCACCGGAGAGTGGGGGGAGAGGATTCCGGCATACGCAACAACCTGTGTTCAGGACAGACAGACCAAGCTTTTCTCGGCTCAGATAGACTTTAGCAAAAGAGAGTATGAGTGGAAGCACAAGTTCAGCCGGAAAATAACATCTCCGCTTATTTACGAGGTGCATATAGGTATGAGTTCAGAGCAGGAGACGGTATCAACCTTTAACGAATTTAGAGAGAATGTTCTGCCCCGTGTGATTGAAGATGGATATAACGTATTGCAAATTATGGCATTGCAGGAGCACCCGTATTACGGCTCGTTTGGGTATCAGGTCTCTAATTTCTTTGCCCTAAGCTCAAGGTTCGGGACCCCTGCAGAGTTTAAAAATTTAGTGGACGAGGCGCATGCGCATGGGATAGCTGTTGTAATGGATCTTGTTCATTCACATGCTGTTAAGAATGATTTGGAGGGTCTGTCAACCATAGACGGAAGCAGAGACCTCTACTTTCACAGCGGAGCGGCAGGAGATCATCCCGCATGGGGGACAAGATGCTTTAATTACGGCAAGGAGGAGACAATAAGATTTTTGCTTTCAAACTGTAAGTTCTGGCTTCAGGAATACCACTTAGACGGATTCAGGTTTGATGGCATAACAAGTATGCTGTACAAGGACCATGGCCTTGAACGCAATTTTACAGGCTATAACGATTACTTTACATCTAACACAGATACAGACGCTTACACATACCTATCTTTGGCTAATTCGCTAATAAAAGAGATAAAGCCGCACGCAATAACCATAGCTGAGGATATGAGCGGAATGCCCGGTCTTGCAGCTCCGGTTGCAGAGGGGGGAGCCGGATTTGATTACAGATTGGCAATGGGTGTGCCGGATCACTGGATTAAATGGATTAAGGAGCTTCCCGACGAATGCTGGAATGTGGGGGAGATGTGGTACCAGCTTACCAACAAACGGGACGATGAGAAGACCATTAGTTATGCAGAGTCTCATGACCAGGCACTTGTTGGCGACAAGACAATAATATTCAGGCTGTTGGATTCTCTCATGTATACAGAGATGGAGAAAAGTTCCACAGATATGAGGATAGACAGAGGCGTTGCCCTGCACAAGATGATAAGACTTGTTACCTTGGCAACTTGCGGAGGCGGCTATCTTACATTTATGGGAAACGAGTTTGGGCATCCGGAATGGATAGACTTTCCGCGCCAGGGGAACGGTTGGTCGTACAAGTATGCAACAAGAAAATGGAGCTTGGCAGACAACAACCTGTTAAGATACAGCTCACTCCTGCAGTTTGAGAAGAATATGATAAAGCTGTTTAAGGAGAACGACATTCTCAAATACCGGCCTGTTTCCATTTACAATGATGTGGAAAAACAGGTAATGGCCTTTAAACGGGGAGACTATATTTTTGTGTTTAATTTCAGCCCTTTGAAATCATATACAGACTACACTTTATATGGAATAAAAGATGGAGATTACAGAGTTGTGTTAGACACAGATTGGAAAGAGTTCGGCGGTTTTGAAAGGAACAACAGAGATTTCAAATATAAAGTTTCAAATGGAAAATTTGAGATATATGTTCCAAGCCGTTGCGGATTGGTTTACAAAATGTAAAATTATTGTTAATAATTAATATTATCTTTGGTGAAAGAATTATCTTTGAACCAAAGTTTCTATATAATAACGTATTATAAACAGAAAGGGTATCAGATGGCATATTTGGAATTCAATAAAGAGGAGTTGGTAAATTTGGAATACTCGCTAAAGAGAGAGATTCTGCTTAGTAACAGAGCCGGAGGATATGTAAACACAACAATCGTTGGTTGTAACACTCGTAAATATCATGGTTTGTTGGTTGTGCCCATAGATAATTTTAACGGAGAGAAGCATATTCTGCTCTCTACCGTACATGAATCGTTGGTACAACATGACAAAGTATTCAACCTTGGTATAAACAGCTATGGTGATATATATGATCCCAAAGGTCACAAATATATTGTGGACTTTGAGATGAATTACGCCTCTACCATAACATATAGGGTTGGCGGTATGCTCTTCTCAAAGACAATCCTTTTCCTACGGGACAGAGAGGAGGTTTTTATAAAATACACACTCATAGATGCTCATTCTGCAACAAAGTTGAGGATAAAACCGTTTTTAGCATTCAGAAACATACATGCCCTTACTCATGCCAATACAGATGCCAATGTAAAGTATGAGGTTTTGGATAATGGAGTAGGATTCAGACTATATGACGGATTTCCGCAACTCTCACTTCAACTTAACAAAAAGAACGAGTGGATAGCATCACCGGACTGGTATAAAAATATAGTCTATAAAGAGGAGGCAAGACGAGGTTTTGAATGTTGTGAAGATCTGTTTGTCCCGGGCTATTTTGAGCTTCCTATAAAGAAAGGGGAGTCTATAATATTCTCCGCCTCTACAGCCATTGAAAAGCCAATGGGCTTTAAGGCAAGGTTTGAAAGTGAGGTTATAAAGAGAGACAATACAAGAGTGAACTATGAGGCATGCCTTAAATTGGCCGCCAAACAGTTTATCATAAAGAGAAACGGCAATTATGAGATCTGTTCCGGTTATTCATGGTGTTATGAAAATTTGAGGACATCGTTTATAGCATTGCCGGGGCTTACCATCTATAATGACGGAGATGGAGATAGGTTTGAGACTATATTGGACAATATGCTCTCAAGGGTGAAAGGGCTGTTGCTGCATTATGAAAAGGCTCCGGATATACCGTTATGGTATGTGAGGTGTGTCCAGGAGTTTCTCAAATGGGGAGGTGCACAGAAAGAGTTCAACCGTAAAAAGGCAGTATCAAAATACCTCCCTTTATGCAAGGAGATAGTTGACAGTTACCTTAACGGAGTTTACGGAAATACCAGGGTAACCGAGCAGGGGATGCTGTGGTCAGAAGAGAAGAATGTTGCTCTATCATGGATGAGCGCCTATAATGCAGGAAAGCCTGTTACGGAGAGACCTGGACTTAAAGTGGAGGTTAATGCTCTATGGTATAATGCATTAAAATTTGTAGAGACGGAGCTGAAATTGAAAAACGGCCCTGTAGTGGAGACTGCGGAGAAGATAGAGGAGAACTTTACCGAGCTCTTCTATGATAAAGAAAGGAAGCAGTTATATGACTACATCTACACAGACGGGGTACATTTCGATACCAGACCAAACCAGCTTATAGCGGTATCGCTGCCTTATTCGCCATTAGATGAGGTGATAAAAATAGAGGTGTTGAGAAAGGTAGACAAAGAGCTTCTTACGGTGAGGGGCATAAGGACACTTTCACCAAAGAACCCTGTCTACAAAGGAGTTTATGAAGGGGACCAGACAAGCAGGGATTTAGCACATCATAACGGATGTACCTTCCCATGGCTTTTGGGATGTTACGTAGATGCCAAGATAATGATAGAGGGGGCAAAATTTGTTAAAAAGGGGAAACAGCTGTTGGGAGCTTTTGAAGAGGATATAAATATTCACGGAATAGGCTCGGTTGCAGAGATATATGATGGAGACCCTTCTCATTCCCCTCATGGATGTATCTCCTCTGCAGCAAGTGTGGCGGAGATTATAAGAGGGGAGTGGCTGTTGGATAATGTTAAAAAACTAAAAAACAGATAGTATGAGAGTATTGATGTTCGGTTGGGAGTTTCCGCCTAATATTGCAGGCGGTTTGGGAACAGCCTGTTACGGCCTTACCAAAGGTTTGGCCAAGAACGGGGTGGACATTCTGTTTGTAATGCCTGCAGCATCAGGCAAAGAGGATCAGAGTGCTGTAAAGATCATTAATGCCAGCGATGTTGAGATAGAGGAGATGATATCCCGGACACATTCCGGTTCTCAGGTAAAGGGGGGGAGTACTACAGAGACAGACTCCTTTTTTGAGAGGGTTAATTTCCTAAAGGTTGACTCCTCACTCGTTCCGTATGTAGATCCATCTGTTATAGTGGAGAGCAAAAAGAGAGGAGTTGAGAGAAGCCGTACTTTTGAGACAAAGGAGAGTGAGGCAAGATGGTGGAAAGACTTTAAGGTAAACTATGGCGGTAAGTACAAGTTCAGTGGAAAATACGGTGCCAATCTTATGGAGGAGGTGAGCCGTTATGCCATGGTAGCCGCTACTATTGCCAATGAGAACAGTTTTGATGTAATACATGCCCATGACTGGCTTACATACCCGGCAGGAATAGCGGCAAAAAGGGTATCCGGGAAACCGTTAGTTATTCATGTTCATGCTACCGAGTTCGACAGAAGCGGAGAGAATGTGAATACCATTACCTACGGTATTGAACGTATGGGTATGATGGAGGCAGACAAGATAATTACCGTAAGTAATCTTACAAGAAATATAGTAATAAATAAATACGGCATAGATCCGTCTAAGGTTGTTACTGTTCATAACGCCGTAGATTTTAAGGAGACTGCACCATACGAAATAAAGAGAGGGGTTGATGAAAAGATTGTAACATTTTTAGGCAGGATAACATTCCAGAAAGGTCCAGGATATTTTATAGAGGCTGCTGCAAAGGTGCTTAAGAGATGCGACAATGTGCGGTTTGTAATGGCAGGTAATGGAGACCTCCTTAACAGGTCTATAAGACGTGTAGCCAAATTGGGCATTGCAGACAGATTCCACTTTACAGGATTCCTTAAGGGGGATGACGTAAAGAGGATGTTTGCATATTCAGATGTATATGTGATGCCGTCTGTTTCCGAGCCGTTTGGCATTTCGCCGTTGGAGGCCATGAAATCCAATGTCCCGGTTATCATCTCCAAGCAATCCGGTGTAGCGGAGGTGCTTAAATATGCAATTAAGATAGATTTCTGGGATATAGATGCAATGGCAGACTCAATATATGCACTGCTTAACTATCCGGCTCTGTCTCACATGAGTACGGAATACGGAATGAAGGAGGTAAACGCATTAAAATGGGAGAATGCGGCCAAAAAGATTAAAGCGGTTTACGAGTCGGTAGCGGGTGCATGACAGACTGCAAAGCAAGCTACCTAAAATTATTGTTTATCGGGAAGAAAAAAAATTAACTATGGATAAATCATTATGTTTGTATTTTCAGGTGCATCAGCCTGACAGATTGAGACTATACAGGTTCTTTGATATTGGCAACGACTCTCATTACTATGATGATTTTGCCAACAGGGCAATAATGAACAGGGTTGCACAGAGGTGCTATCTGCCTATGAATGCACTGCTGTTGGAGTTGATAGAGCAATATAAGGGGGATTTTAAGGTCTCTTTTTCAATAACAGGTGGGGCAATAGAGCAGTTTAGGGAGTATGCTCCTGAGGTGTTGGACAGCTTTAAAAAATTGGCCAAGACCGGTTGTGTTGAATTTTTGGCCGAGACCTCTTCTCATTCATTGGCATCGCTCAAGTCCGAGACAGAGTTTGTGCGTCAGATTAAGGAGCAGGAGAAGCTGATTGTAAAGTATTTTGGAAAGAAACCTACAGCGTTCAGGAATACGGAGCTTATCTATTCAGACAAGATTGGGGAGACAGTTGCGTCATTAGGATATAACGTAATGCTTACAGAGGGGGCAAGGCACATATTAGGATGGAAGAGCCCTAACTATGTCTATACCAACTGCATAAATCCAAGACTCAAGCTTTTGCTAAGGAACTTTGAACTTAGTGATGACATTTCGTTCAGATTCTCGGACAGGAGTTCGTCGCTGTGGCCCCTTACTGCAGAGAAATTTACAAGCCTGCTTGCAGACAACTGCAAGAGCAGCGATGTTGTGAATATCTTTATGGACTACGAGACATTTGGCGAGCATCAGAATGCCTCTTCAGGCATCTTTGATTTTATGCGTGCGCTTCCGGCAGCCGTGCTCAAGTATACAGACATAAAGTTCAATACACCGTCTCAGGCAGCTGAATATCACCAGCCTGTAGCTCCGCTGTATGTACCTTTCCCTATCTCGTGGGCAGATGAGGAGAGGGATACAAGCGCGTGGTTGGGAAACGAATTGCAGAACGAAGCATTCACAAAGCTGTATTCTGTAGAGAATGATGTATATAAGATTGCAGACAAGAAGTTGATAGCAGATTTCAGAAAACTCCAGGAGAGCGATCACTTTTACTATATGTGTACCAAATTCTTCTCGGACGGTGCGGTACATAAATATTTTAATCCGTACGACACGCCGTACGAGGCATTCATCAACTATATGAATGTATTGAGCGACTTTCTGCTCAGAGTTAAGAAAAAGAAGGAAAGGTTGAATAAAACAGTTAAAGAGAAATGAGTTTGGAAAAGAGACCCGACTACCTTTTTGAGGTAAGCTGGGAGGTTTGTAACAAGATAGGCGGAATTCATACCGTAATAGCAACAAAAGCATATAATTTAAGTACAGAATATGGTGATAGCCACATACTTATAGGTCCTGACGTTTGGAGGGACACAGATAATAACCCCGAGTTCGAAGAGGATGAGCTTCTTTTCAAGAGCTGGAGGATGCAGGCTGCAGAGGAGGGTTTAAGGGTAAGGTTAGGACGCTGGATGACAAATGGCAGGCCGATAGTCATTTTGGTAGACTTTACGCAGTTTATAGAGAAGAAAAATGATATATTTACCGAACTTTGGAAAAGATTCTCGTTAGATTCGTTGAGCGGAGGATGGGACTATACGGAGCCGGCCCTTTTCGGATATGCTTCGGGCAAGGTTATAGAGAGCTTTGTAAAGTTCAATCTGCATTCGCACAATAAGGTGGTTGCCCAGTTCCACGAATGGATGACGGGTGCCGGCATATTGTACCTTAAGCAGCAGAACCTCTCAATAGCCACAGTATTTACCACTCATGCAACAGTTGTGGGCAGGTGTTTGGCATGCAATAACCTCCCGTTGTACGACAATATGGCTTCATATAACGGAGATGAGAAGGCTGCACAGTTTAATGTTACCGCAAAGCATTCGTTAGAGAAGGTGTCGGCAGCAAATGCAGACATTTTTACCACGGTGAGCAACATTACGGCAAAAGAGTGCAGGCAGTTCCTTGGCAAGGCTGTAGATATCATTACACCAAACGGTTTTGATCCTACTTTTCTTCCCGACAATAAAGAATTATGGGATAAAAAACGTATTGCGGCAAGAGAGAAAATGTTGGAGGTAGCTTCTGCCATGCACGGAAAGAGCTATGACAAAGATACCTGTATAATAGGCATAAGCGGACGCTACGAGTTTAAGAACAAGGGAATAGATATCTTTATTGATGCTTTGGGCAAACTTAAGGAGAACGGATATTCGGGAAAACAGATACTTGCCTGTATAATGATCCCTGCAGGGATAAACGGCCCCGATAAAGAACTTGCCTTAAGATTAAAGGGTGAATCCAATGAGAATGGTATAATAAGCACAACACATATCCTCCAAGACCCGGAATACGACAGCATACTCGCGTATATAAAAAGACATAGCCTTGCAGAGAACAGTGCAGTGGATGTTATGTATGTACCGTCATATCTTAAGGGTGACGACGGTATTTTTGATATGCCGTACTACGATCTCCTTATAGGAATGGATCTTACGGCTTTCCCGTCATACTATGAGCCGTGGGGCTATACCCCGTTGGAGAGCCTTGCCTTTAAAGTTCCTACAATAACAACCTCTTTGGCGGGCTTTGGCCGGTGGGTTAAGGAGAACTATAAGGGAGACATTAAAGCAATAGAGATAATAGAGAGGAACGATGCCAACTATAATGCAGTGGTAGACGGTGTTGTAGGCAAGATTATAGATATTGTGGAACTTACGGAGCAGCAGAAGAGCGAATATGCAGACAATGCATCCGATATATCAAAGGTTGCTCTATGGGCAAATAATATAAAATACTACAATGCGGCTTACGAGCGTGCAATGGAGAAGACACGGGCTATAAAGGGGCTGA
>ENA-OURV01001126-OURV01001126.1-human-gut-metagenome-genome-assembly--contig:-NODE-1126-length-21890-cov-9.091596_pt1 | contig 21890 bp, 19 predicted proteins | sample MGYA00242141_ERZ509072 | MGnify/ENA primary metagenome ERZ509072 (study PRJEB26280, sample SAMEA2338763) | human gut metagenome | biome: human gut; feature: human-associated habitat; material: faeces... | reverse complement strand
GACAGGGAATAACAATGGGGTTCATGCGGGGCACATATGCCGGCGTAAGCACGATATCCTGTATTTCCGCGCTGCCGCTCAGGGCCGCCGCCGCACTGTCGGCCAAGGCCAGCAGCCCGGAGGGGCTTACATCGTTGCCGTAGGCGTAAACGCATCGGGTGCCCTTGAGCAGGCGTATGCCGGCGCCGATATTGCGTGCGCTGACGGCGTCCTCTATGCTGCTGCTTACAAGCCCGAGGCTTTGGCTTACCGTGTCTTCAAAATAAAGCTCGCTGAAATCCGCACCCGTGCGTTTTGCGCGGGCCAAAGCGTCGGCTATTGCGGTTTTATCCGGTTTCATATTATAACTCAGGACTCCTTTCGCTGCGTTTGCGTCTTTACGGCAGGAGGACCGTACCTTGCAAAGGCATTATAGCGTTGATTTTCGTATTTATTTCGTATTAAATGTTAAATGTGCATTGTATATTGTGCAGGCCGCTTTTGAAATATTGCCCGCCGGGCAGTGCGGCCGGAGCTGCCTTACCCTGCGTGCCTGCGGGCTCAGCAGCCGGACAGCTTTTCAATTGCGGCATCAAGACGGCGCAGGGTCTCCTCGCGCCCCAGTATTTCGGCAAGCTCCACGGCGCCGCCGGGAGTGCTCTGAAGCCCGGTGAGGGCAACGCGCACCGGCCAAAGCACCTGACCGTTTTTCATTCCGTTTTCCTGAGCCGCGCCTATGAGGCAATCGTGCACCGAGGCGGCGTCAAAGGAGGGAAGCGCACTCAAAGCGTCCCGGCACAGCTTTATGGCCGAAAGCGCAAGCTCGCGCGTGAGCTTGAATTTTTTGTGCAGGTAAAGCTCGGTATCGTGCGGCGCAACCTCGGGCAGGAATTCCACCATGGCGGGGATGTCGCTGAGCACCTCGGTGCGGCTGTGCAGCAGCGCGCACAAAAGGGTGTAGTCATAGCGGCCGCAGGCCACGGATTTATCCAGCCACGGGGCGGCAATGCGGCAGAATTCCTCAAAGGGCAGAGCCTTTATATATTCGCCGTTCATCCATCTGAGCTTGGCGGGGTCGAAAAGCGCGGGGGATTTGCTTATGCCGGAGATATCAAAGGCGGCGATAAGCTCCTCACGCGAGAATATCTCCTGATTCGTTCCGGGATTCCAGCCCAGAAGCGCTATATAGTTTAGCACGGCATCGGAAAGATAGCCCTTGGCTATAAGGTCCTGATAGCTGGCGTCGCCGTTTCGCTTGCTGAGCTTATTGTGCTGATCCTTCATTATGAGCGGGAGGTGTATATATACCGGCTCCTCCCAGCCGAAGGCCTTATAAAGCAGCGTGTATTTGGGGGTGCTGGAGAGATACTCGCTGCCCCGCATTACATGGGTAATGCCCATAAGGTGATCGTCCACTACATTTGCAAAGTTGTAGGTGGGCAGACCGTCGGTTTTTATAAGCACCATATCGTCAAGGTCGGCGCAGTCCACCGTTATATCCCCGAAAACGGCGTCATGATAGGTGACGGTGCCGGAAAGGGGAACATTCTGCCGTATCGTAAAGGGCTCTCCCGCCTCGGCGCGGCGGCGCGCCTCCTCCTTGGGGATAGAGAGGCATTTTTTATCGTATTTATAGGTAAGTCCCTGCGCCGTCATTTCCGCCCGGCGCTGCTCCAGAGCCTCGTCGGTGCAGAAGCAGTAGTAGGCATCGCCGCTTTCCACAAGCTTAAGGGCGTACTGCATATACAGCGCCCGGCGCTCGCTCTGCACATACGGGCCGCAGCCGCCGTCCTTATCCGGGCCCTCGTCCCAGTTAAGCCCGCACTGCTTAAGGGTGCCGAAAATAACATCGCAGGCATCCGCCACATAGCGTTCCTGATCGGTATCCTCTATGCGGAGTATGAATTTGCCGCCTTGGTTTTTGGCATAGAGATAGCCGTAAAGGGCGGTGCGGAGGTTGCCTATGTGCATATATCCCGTGGGAGACGGGGCAAAACGGGTTCTTACCTTGGACATGTTTGCTTCCTTTCACTCCTTAAAGCGGAGTATGAGTTTGAATATATTTTGTGGTTATGGTTTATGCTGCTGTTTTTTTGTTTGTACCGCCGTGCTTTTGCCGTATGCGCGCAGGCTCAGAACAGCCCGGTTATTTTGCCCTCCGGCGTTACGTCTATTTTGCAGGCGGCGGGTACGCGGGGCAGCCCCGGCATGGTCATTATATCACCCGTAAGAACAACTGTAAAGCCTGCGCCGGCGCTCAGGCGCAGCTGGCTTACCTTTATGCTAAAGCCGCGGGGGCGGGCGGAAAGCCGGGGGTTGTCCGACAGGGAATACTGTGTTTTGGCTATACATACGGGCAGGGAGGCGCAGCCCAGCTTTTCGAGATTTTCAAGCTGAACGAGCGCCGCAGGGGAAAAATCCACTCCGTCCGCGCCGTAAATACGGGTGGCAACGGCCTCTATTTTTTCCCGCAGGGACATATCGGGGGAGTAGGCAAAGGTCGGGGCGGCATGCTCTGCACGGCACAGCTCCGTGACCGTTTGGGCAAGCTCTGCGGCGCCCTTTCCGCCGCGCCCCCAGACATCGGCCTCCACGGCTTTAACGCCTGCACGCATGCAGTATTGCTGCACCTGCGCTATCTCCTCCGGGGTATCGGAGGCAAAGCGGTTTATTGCCACTGCAACGGGCAGGGAATATACCTTTGTAAGGTTTTCTATATGCTTGCCAAGGTTCTCAAGACCTGCTGCCAGCGCGCGCGCATCGGGGCGGTCAAGCTCCGCCTTGGGCACTCCGCCGTGGGACTTGAGGGCGCGCACGGTGGCAACCAGCACGCAGGCATCGGGGAAAAAGCCGCCCAGACGGCATTTTATATCAAGAAATTTTTCCGCGCCGAGGTCCGCGCCGAAGCCGGCCTCCGTTACGCAGTAGTCCGCAAGGCGGAGGGCATGGTCGGTGGCTATTATGCTGTTGCAGCCGTGGGCGATGTTGGCAAAGGGGCCGCCGTGAATAAGCGCCGGAGTGCCGGCAAGGGTCTGAACTAAGTTGGGCTTTATCGCATCCTTCAGCAGGGCGCACATTGCCCCTTGCGCGTTGAGGTCGCGGGCGCGTATGGGCTCCCCGGCGGCAGTGTAGCCGGCAATTATATCGCCCAGCCGCTTTTTGAGGTCGTTTATATCCCGGCTTACGCACAGTATTGCCATTATTTCGCTGGCGGCGGTTATATCAAAGGAGTCCTGACGCATTACGCCGTTTGTGCGCACGCCCACGCCTCCTATTATGCTGCGCAGCTCGCGGTCGTTCATATCCATGCAGCGCCGCCAGGTGATGTTTTTAAGATCAAAGCCCAGCTCGTTGCCGAAGTATATGTGGTTGTCTATCATGGCGGCAAGCAGGTTATTGGCGCTGGTTATTGCGTGAAGGTCGCCGGTAAAATGCAGGTTGAGATCCTCCATGGGCACAATCTGTGAATACCCGCCGCCCGCCGCGCCGCCCTTTACCCCGAACACGGGGCCAAGCGACGGCTCGCGCAGTGCCAGCATACACTTTTTGCCCGCCTCCGTAAGCGCGTCGGCAAGGCCTATGCTCACGGTGGTTTTGCCCTCGCCCGCGGGGGTGGGGTTTATGGCGGTCACCAGTATCAGCTTGCCCTTGCGGGGCTTGTTTTCCACGCATCCGGGCAGCAGTTTGGCCTTATATCTGCCGTAGGGCTCAAGGTATTCCGGTGCTATTCCGGCCTTGGCCGCTATATCCGTTATGGGCTCAAGGTGTGCGCTCTGGGCTATTTCGATGTCGCTTTTCATTCGGGTGCCTCGCTTTCATGCTTGTTATGGTTATGCTTGCGGCAAATGCCGGGTTCTGTCCATATATTATATTTGTATGATTCTTTATACGATATTCGGAGGTATCCGCGCGAGGGGTCAGCCGTCGCTGCTTTTTTTGCCGGTCGCCTCGGCGCCTTCGTGACGGCGGCGTTCTCTTTCCTTTTGTCGCTGCGCCATTGCCGCCTCGGCGCCCTGCTGCGAATAGGTGAAGAACACCTCGTTTTCCATGCCGCTTGGCATATATTGCTGCGGGGTATAATGGTCGGGATAATCATGGGGATATTTATAGCCCTTGCCGCTGTCCGGGGCTTCATACCCGCGGTAGTGGGTATCCCGCAGATGAGCCGGGACGCTTACCGGCTTATCGGCCGCCGCCCATGCCGCATGGATGCCCAGGGCGCTGTTGCTCTTGGGAGCGGCACATACATAGGCTATGGCCTGGCTGAGGTTAAGCAGACATTCCGGCATGCCGATCTTTTCCACGGAGGTAAGGGCGGCCTGCGCCTGAAGCAGGGCCATTGGGTCGGCAAGACCCACATCCTCCGAGGCGTGCACCATCAGCCTGCGTGCCACCGTGCGGGGGTCAACGCCGGCGCGCAGCATGCGGCAGGCCCAGAAAAGGGCGGCGTTGCAGTCCGAGCCGCGTAAGGACTTACAAAAGGCGGAGAGCATATCGTAAAAGGCGGATTCGTCGCACGGTATTGTTTTTTGCTGCACCGACTGCTCCGCGGCGGTTTTATCCACGGTAATGCGCCCGCTTGCGTCGGGCTTTTGGGACAGCACCGCAAGCTCAAGACCGTTGTAGGCGGCGCGCACATCCCCTCCCGCACTGAAGACAAAATGCTCTATCGCCTCCGGGGTGACGGTAAGATCCGTATTGCCGTAGCCGCGCTCCCGGTCGCTTATTGCGCGCAGCAGGGCGGTGCGTATATCGTCGGGGGAGAGAGGATAGAACCGAAAGACCATGCACCGCGAAAGGATGGCCGGAGTCATGGCGATGTTGGGGTTTTCGGTGGTGGAGCCGATAAGGCGCACCGTGCCGTCCTCCATGGCGGGAAGCAGCGCGTCGGACTGCGCCTTGCTCCACCTGTGGCATTCGTCTAACAGAAGATAGGTGACGCGCCCGTACAGCTTTGAGCGCTCTCTGGCGGCGGATATTATCCCGCGCAGCTCCGGCACCCCCGCCGTAACGGCGTTAAGCTGCTCAAAGGCGGCGTTGCCCCGCAGGGATATTATTTTGGCAAGGCTTGTTTTGCCCGTTCCCGGCGGGCCGTAAAAAATACACGAGGTCATGCGGTCGGCCTCTATTGCCCGGCGCAGAAGGCAGCCGGGGGCAAGCAGATGCTGCTGACCGAGAAATTCGTCCAGAGTGCGCGGACGCATGCGCTGGGCAAGCGGTGCGTTCATATCCGCCTGCATATCAAAAAAATCCATATTCCGCTCCTTAATACATACTGTATTATAGCATAAACCGCGCGGCATTACAACGGCAAAAGGCCGCGCGGGGAAAGGGAAAAACAGAAAAGTGTATACGCGGGATTATATCGGTAACTTTTTTTCGATTTTTTATGCAAAATCGCTTTTTTAATATCGATTTATGTGTTATACTTGGAAAGGATAAATGGTTTAATGCCGCATTTAGGGCTAAAACCGCGGCGGAGGGCAAACATATGCACTCCGGGAGGGCAGAGCCGGTAAAACCTTATCCGCTTCGGCAAAAAGCAATGCCGCAAACAAAAATAAAAATTAAGTGAACACTGAAAGGAAGCAGAAACATGAGTCGTAAGGTTACTATTATCGGTGCGGGAAGCGTCGGCAGCACCATTACCTACACAATGACGGTAAGCGGATTGGCCTCAGAGCTTGTGCTTATCGACATAAACAAGGAAAAAGCGCTGGGCGAGGCTATGGACATTCAGCAGGGCACCCCCTTCTGTGCGCCGATAAAGATTTATGCAGGCGATTATAAGGACGCGGAGGGCTCCGATATCGTGGTTATAACCTCCGGTATGCCCCGCAAGGCAAACCAGACGCGTATAGATCTTGCTCAGAACAATGTAAATGTTATAAAAGAGATCGCCGGCGAGATCACCAAATACGCCCCCAATGCCCTGTACATAATCGTAAGCAACCCCGTGGATGTGCTGACATATGTATTCTGCAAGATCAGCGGAATTCCGGAGCACCGCGTTATCGGCTCCGGCACTATTCTTGATACCGCGCGTCTGCGCGCCCGCCTTGCCGAGGATATCGGCATAAGCCAGAAGAACATCCATGCCTATGTTCTGGGTGAGCACGGAGACAGCTCCTTTGTGCCCTGGTCCATCGCTCAGGTGGGCTGCATAAAGCTGCAGGACTGCAACCGCTGCATTATCTCCAAGCATCCCGGCGATCTTAACTATGAGGAAATAGAGCAGTATATGCGTACCAGCGGCTCTCAGATCATCGGCCGCAAGGGCGCAACATTCTATGCCATTGCCATTTCGGTGTGCCACATAGTGCAGACGCTCTTCGGCAGCGCCAACAGCACCATGACGGTATCCTCCATGATGCACGGCGAATACGGCATTGAGGATGTATGCCTTTCCATCCCGTTCATAGTGGGCCCGGGCGGCATTGCGGGCCATGTGCTTCCCGCGCTTACGGAGGAGGAAGTGGCAAAGCTGCAGCACAGCGCCGATGTGCTTAAGAATGTTATCAAACAGGTTAAATTCTGATCTGCGTTGTTAAAAAACGAACCGCCGGAAGTGTATTTTATACGCTTCCGGCATCGGAATATACGGATAAAAGGAAAAAAACGGTTATAAATTTCCGGCAAAAAGGAGGAAGCCCGTTCAGGGTGTTCTGTTATGACATTTAGCTATTATCCCGGATGTACCCTCAAGAGTAAGGCCAAGGAGCTGGACATAAGCGCACGCGCCTGTGCACAGGCTTTGGGCATTGAGCTCAAGGAGCTGGAGCAGTGGCAGTGCTGCGGCGCCTGCTATCCCATGAGCAGAGATGAAATCGCCACCCGTCTTGCCGCCGTGCGCGCCCTTGAAAGCGCTCAAAAGGAGGGGGGCACGCTGGTTACGCTGTGCTCTGCCTGCCATCATGTGCTTACCCGCGTAAACGGCGACATGAAAAACGATGCAAAGATCGCCGATACCGCAAACCGCTACCTTGAACTTGATTATCACGGCGGCACAGAGGTGCTGCACTATCTTACCATGCTCAGGGACCGCGTGGGCTTTGACAACCTCAAGGCCAAGGTGGTAAACCCGCTCAAGGGCAGGAAGATAGGCGCCTACTACGGCTGCATGCTGCTGCGCCCCTCCAAGGAGATGCATTTTGACGACCCCGAAAACCCCACCATTATGGAGGATTTTATCCGTGCTTTGGGCGCGGAGCCGGTCGTCTACCAGATGCGCAACGAGTGCTGCGGCGGATATGTTTCCATGAAGGACGAGGCGGCGGCCAAAAAGAATGTCGCCCGCGTTATGGACAATGCGCGCCGGTGCGGAGCGCAGGAGCTTATTACCGCCTGCCCGCTGTGCCTTTACAATCTTGATAAAAACGGCGGAGCGGATAAGCTTCCCGTACACTATTTCACTCAGCTGCTTGCAGAGGCGCTGGGTATAAAGGAGGCTTGACGATGCAGTTGACAAATGCCGAAAAGGCGGCCGAGGTTCGCCGTATAAGCGGCGTGGACACCAGGAAGTGCATGAAGTGCGGCAAATGCTCCGCGTCCTGCCCCTCCTTTGATGAGATGGAATATCATCCGCATCAGTTTGTCGCCATGGTCACCAAGGGCGATATCGACAGACTGATGGCATCCCCCTCCATATACAAATGTCTGTCCTGCTTTGCCTGCGTGGAGCGCTGCCCCCGCGGCGTAGAGCCTGCGGCAGTGGTGGAGGCAATACGCACCATGGCGGAGCGGCGTCAGGGCGGAACCTATTTTTCTCCTGACGAGGTGCCGGAGAAAATTGACGGCTCCGTGCCGCAGCAGGCTCTGGTAAGTGCGTTCCGTAAGTACAGAAAATAAAAATCCGGCATAGGTTGGGAGTGTAGAATTTGCAAAGAATAGGTGTATTTGTTTGTTGGTGCGGCTCCAATATAGCCGCAACGGTGGACGTAGCACGGGTAGTGGAGACCATACGCAGGGAGCCCGGCGTGGTTTACGCCGCGGATTATCAGTATATGTGCTCCGAGGCCGGTCAGGCCATTATACGCGGCGCTATCGCAGAGCATAAGCTTACCGGCATAGTGGTATGCTCCTGCTCGCCCAGAATGCATGAGGCCACCTTCCGCAAAACGGCGCAGAGGGCGGGGCTCAACCCCTTCATGGTGGAAATAGCAAATATCCGCGAGCAGTGCTCCTGGATACATAAAGACAAAGAGGAGGCCACCGAAAAGGCCATAGTGCTGGCCCGCGCGGCGGTTGCCAAGGTAAGCCTGAACGCGCCCCTTATCTCCGGCGAGAGCTCGGTGACAAAGCGCGCCCTTGTAATAGGCGGCGGTATAGCCGGCATACAGTCGGCACTGGATATTGCCGAGGCCGGCTACGAGGTGGACATCGTGGAAAAGGAGCCCACCATCGGCGGCAAAATGAGCAAGCTGGACAAGACCTTCCCCACGCTGGACTGCTCTGCCTGCATACTTACCCCTAAAATGGTGGATGCAGCGGCAAACGAGAAGATCACGCTTTATACATACAGCGAGATCGAGCAGGTAAAGGGCTTTGTGGGCAATTTCAAGGTGAAGATACGCCGCAAGGCACGCTATGTAAAAGAGGATGTCTGCACGGGCTGCGGCCAGTGCATGCAGAAATGCCCCTCCAAGAAAGGGCTTAACGAGTTCAACCTTGGCCTTAATAAGCGCACGGCAATTTATATCCCCTTTGCGCAGGCGATACCGAATGTGGCGGTTATCGATCCTACCCAGTGCATAAAGCTCAAAAGCGGCAAGTGCGGGCTGTGCTCTACGGTATGCGCCGCCAAGGCAATAGACTATGAGCAGCAGGACGAATTCATTGAGCGCGAGTACGGCGCCATTGTAATGGCCACCGGCTTTAACCCCATAAAGCTGGATAAGTTCGATGAATACTCCTATTCCTCCTGCCCGGATGTCATAACCAGTCTGGAGCTGGAGCGCATAATGAACGCCGCAGGACCTACGGGCGGCAAGCTGGTGAAGATGAGCAACGGCGAGCATCCGCACGATATCACATTTATTCAGTGCGTGGGCAGCCGTGATACGAGCGGGCGCGGCAAGTGCTACTGCTCCAAGATATGCTGCATGTATACCGCCAAGCACGCAATGCTTATCCGCGATAAATATCCTGATGTTAATGTGCATGTTTTCTACATTGACGTGCGTACCCCCGGCAAGAACTTCGATGAGTTCTATCGCCGCGCGGTGGAAGAATACGATGTTGATTACATCAAGGGTCAGGTAGGCAAGGTGTACCCGGAGGGCGATCATCTTGTGGTGCAGGGCGTGGACCTGCTTGCAAACGAGCAGATAATCCACAAGACCGATATGGTGGTGCTGGCCGCCGCCATAGAGCCCGATCCCACGGCGCGCAAAATAGCCTCCATGCTTACTGCCAGCATAGATACAAACGATTTCATAACCGAGGCCCATCCCAAGCTGCGCCCGGTGGAAAGCCCCACGGCGGGCATATTCCTCTCCGGCGTGTGCCAGGGCCCCAAGGATATTCCGGAAACCGTTGCCCAGGCCGGAGCGGCCGCCGTTAAGGTGGTGGGGCTGCTGTCCAAGGACAAGCTGGTAACAAACCCATGCGTGGCGGGCAGCAACGAGCTGCTGTGCAACGGCTGCTCTCAGTGCGAGAAGGTATGTCCCTACGGCGCTATCAGCTATATTGACAAGCTGGTAAACGATCACGGCATCAAGCAGACCCGCCGCATAGCCTCCGTAAACGAGGCGCTGTGCCAGGGCTGCGGAGCCTGCACGGTCACCTGCCCCAGCGGCGCTATGGACCTCAAGGGCTTTACAAATAAGCAGATCATGGCGGAGGTGGACGCGATATGCAAGTAGAAAATCAGGCCGTAAAAACCGAGTTCAAGCCTAAAATTGTGGCGTTTTGCTGCAACTGGTGCTCCTATGCGGGCGCGGATCTTGCCGGCTCCAGCCGTCTTGCTTATCCGGCGGATGTAAAGATAATCCGCGTGCCCTGCTCCTGCCGTGTGAACCCGCTGTTCATCCTTCGGGCCTTTGAAAAGGGTGCGGACGGAGTTATCCTCTGCGGCTGCCATCCGGGCGACTGCCATTACAGCACCGGCAACTATTATGCCCGCCGCCGCATGACCATGCTGTTCTCCATGCTGGACTATCTGGGCGTGGAAAGAGCGCGCACCCGCGTAGAGTGGGTTTCCGCCGCCGAGGGCGCAAAGTTCTCCGCGGTTATGAACAGCTTTGTATCCAAAATTTACGAGCTTGGCGAAAACGTGAGATTGGGGGATCTGAGATGCAAGAAATAGAAAAAACTCTGCGCTCCCGCTGTGCGGAGCTGCTTGAGAGCGGCGCCTGCGACCGGGTTCTTGCCTGGGAGGAGGGCGAGTTCTTCTACGATAAAACTCCCGCCGTGTTTACCGCCCCGGAAAAGGCGGAGAAGCTTTGCTATGACAGCTTCTGCGGCGCAAATTTAAGCAAATACCTTATAGAAAAGGCGGCGGAGGGCAAAACCTGCGTGCTGCTCAAGCCTTGCGATACCTATTCCTTCAACCAGCTACTTACCGAGCACCGCATAGACCGCGATAAGATATATGTTATCGGTGTGGGCTGCGACGGCATGGTGGATATCGAAAAGGTGCGCGCGTTGGGCATAAAGGGCATAACCGGCGTTACCGAAAACGGCGCGGAGCTTATCGTGCACACGGTGTACGGCGATAAAACCTGCAAGAAGGCGGACTGCCTGCTGGAAAAATGCCTCTCCTGCAAGGGAAAGAAGCATTTTGCCTATGACGAGCTGATCCCGGCGCAGGACGGTGAGGAGGAAACGCCTGCCGGACGCTTTGACATGGTGGAGAAGCTTCAGAGCATGTCGCCCAAGGAGCGCTTTGATTTCTGGCAGAACGAGCTGAGCAAATGCATAAGGTGCAACGCCTGCCGCAATGCCTGCCCGGCCTGCACCTGCCGCAAGTGCATATTTGATAACCCTGCAAGCGGAGTGGCCGCCAAGGCCAATGCCGACACCTTCGAGGAGAAGATGTTCCATATAATCCGCGCCTTCCATGTTGCGGGCCGCTGCACCGATTGCGGAGAGTGCTCCAGGGTATGCCCGCAGAACATACCGCTGCACTTGCTCAACCGTATGTTCATAAAGGAAATAAACGAATTCTACGGCGATTATCAGGCGGGGCTTGAGCCCGGTCAGCGCGGGCCGCTTATAAGCTTTGATAAGGAAGACGCCGATCCCACTGCCGTGAGCGATAAGGGGGACAAGGCATGAAAAAGCTGCAAACTTCCCGCATTAACGAGTTTTTTGACGCCGTTGCGGCGCAGGGCAGGCTGTATCTGCCCCTGGAGAACGATTCCAGCGTGAACTTCGGCGTATATGCTCCGGGTGCAAAATACGATCCCGCCGTGCTGCACACGGTAAAGAGCGCAAAGGATGTGTTCTTCCCGCAGTGCGAATCCATGGTGTCGTTTATGACCAAGGATAAAACCTTCACGGTAACCCCTGTTGCGCCGCTTGAAGAGCAATTTACCGTTTTCGGAGTGAGAGCCTGCGATGTTCGAGGCTTTGAGCTGCTGGACAAGGTGTTTCTCACCGACCCGGTGGATAACTTCTACGCCGCGCGCCGCGAGCACGGCACCGTGATATCCGTGGCCTGCGCGCAGCCGGAGGAAACCTGCTTCTGCGGCACCTTCGGTATTGATATGACCGCCCCCGGCGGCGATGTGCGCGCCTTCTGGACGGAGGAATATGTATATTTTGCGCCCCTTACCCAAAAGGGAACGGCGCTGCTGGATTCCGTTGCCGGTCTGCTTGAGGAGGCCGATGATACTCCCGCTCCGGTGGAGGAGCAGCGCAAAGAGGCGCAGAGCATCATGAAAAAGCTGCCCCTTGCCTCCCTTACAACCGAGGGCTGGGGCGCGGGCAAGCTGCACGAAAAGTTTGACCGCCCGGAATGGGACGAGCTGTCCGCCGCCTGCATAGGCTGCGGTACCTGCACCTTTGTGTGCCCCACCTGCCAGTGCTACGATGTGCGGGACTATAAGGCGGGGGACAAGGTAAGCCGCTATCGCTGCTGGGATTCCTGCATGTATAACGACTTCACCATGATGGCTCACGGCACGAACCGCCCCACTCAGAAGCAGCGGTTCCGTCAGCGCTTTATGCACAAGCTGGTGTACTTCCCGGACAACAACGACGGCGCATTCTCCTGCGTGGGCTGCGGCCGCTGTGTTGCCAAGTGCCCCATAAGCATGAATATTGTCAAGGTTATGAAAGCTATGGGAGGTAAAAACAATGACTGACGAGCATATCTGTACCTGTCATGCAAACGATTATAAAGATGTCCTGCTGCCGCAGACCGCGGTGGTAACGGATATACGCACCGATACCCCGGATGTAAAAACCTTCCGCGTGGTAACTCCCGAGGGCAAAATACCCTTTGACCATATGCCCGGTCAGTGCGCCATGCTTACCATTCCCGGAGTGGGCGAGGCTATGTTCTCCATAACCTCCTCCCCCACGAACACCGAGTATAAAGAATTCTCCATAAAGCGCTGCGGCATGCTTACCGAGGCGCTGCATGCCATGGAGCCCGGGCAGGAAATAGGCATACGCGGGCCCTACGGCAAGCCCTTCCCGGTGGATACCGAGTTCAAGGGCAAGGATCTGCTGTTCATCGCCGGCGGCATCGGCATTGCGCCGCTGAGGTCTGTTATAAACTATGTTCGAGCTCACCGTGAGGATTACGGCCACATAGATGTGCTCTACGGCTCCAGAAGTGCGGATGACCTTGTGGATTATCAGGAAATGCAGCAGGAATGGGCAAACGAGAAGGATTTCAGCGTTTATCTCACCATCGACAGAGAGCAGCAGGGCTGGGAGGGACATGTAGGCTTTGTTCCCTCCTATCTTAAGGAAATAGGCTTCAAGCCCACCAGCACCGCGATCATCTGCGGCCCGCCCATAATGATAAAATTCGTGCTTGCGGGGCTTGTGGAAATGGGCTTTAACAAAACCCAGATCTATACCACGCTGGAGCTTAAGATGAAATGCGGCGTGGGCAAGTGCGGCAGATGCAATATCGGCAGCAAATATGTCTGCAAGGACGGCCCGGTGTTCCGCTTCGATGAGATCGACGAGCTGCCCAACGAATACTAATAATCGGAGGAAACGAAAATGGAAGAAATGGTAAACATATATATCATGGGCAAGCAGTACACCGTACCCGCCGCCCTTACCATCATGAACGCCATGGAATACGCGGGCTATCAGCACAAACGCGGCTGCGGCTGCCGTGCCGGCTTCTGCGGCGCCTGCGCTACCATCTATCGCATCAAGGGTCAGAACGAGCTGAAATTCTGCCTTGCATGCCAGACCAAGGTGGAGAACGATATGTACATCGCTTCCCTGCCCTTCTTCCCCACGCAGAAGAAAATATACGATATAAATCAGATCCGTCCCACCGAGGATATCATGATGCAGCTTTATCCCGAAATATACAGCTGCATCGGCTGCAACGCCTGCACAAAGGCCTGCCCGCAGGGGCTTAATGTAATGCAGTATATCGCCTATGCTCAGCGCGGTGATTATGCTGCCTGCGCCGAGGCCTCCTTTGACTGCGTAGCCTGCGGCATGTGCTCCTCCCGCTGCCCCGCGCAGATAACTCACCCCATGGTGTCGCTGCTTGCCCGCCGTCTCTACGGCAAGTATATCGCACCCAAGAGCGAGCATTTGGCAAAGCGCGTGCAGGAGATAAAGGACGGCGTGTTTACCGATGCCGTAAACGAGCTTGCCGCCAAGCCGCTTGCGGAGCTTCAGGATATGTACAACCACAGAGACATCGAGAAATAGGGAGGAAAAACAGATGCTGACACAGGAAATGCTGGATTCGATAAAAAGAGTGGAAGCAAGCAGACCTCAGAGAATAGGCGCGGAGCTTAAGCGTATGAGCGCGCAGGAAAAGGACGAGCTGCTTCGCCGGTTTCATCCGGACTACCGTCAGGACGGCTTTGTTTATCTTGCCGTAGGCCCCAACAAGGGCGATAAGGTTCCCACGGAGCTGGGCAACCTGCTGCACGGCAAAAGCCGCGTTCTGGGCCAGGATGTAGAGCTGGACGATATATACTACGATACCGACGTGCTTATAATCGGCGGCGGCGGAGCGGGCGCTTCGGCAGCCATAGAGGCCGATAATAAGGGCGCAAAGGTGACCATTGTAACAAAGCTTCGTATGGGCGATGCCAACACCATGATGGCGGAGGGCGGCATACAGGCGGCGGATAAGGCCAACGATTCCCCCGCGATACACTATCTTGACGCGCTGGGCGGCGGCCACTTTGCCAATAAGCCCGAGCTGCTCAAAAAGCTTGTTACCGAAGCGCCGGACTGCATACAGTGGCTTAACGACATGGGCGTTATGTTTGATAAAGAGCCGGACGGCACCATGGTCACCACTCACGGCGGCGGCACCAGCCGCAAGCGTATGCATGCCTGCCGCGACTATTCCGGCGCGGAGATAATGCGCGTGCTGCGCGACGAGGTAATAAACCGCGGCATCCAGATAGTGGATTTCACCGCTGCGGTGGAGCTGCTGCTGGATACTCAGGGCAGAGCTGCGGGCGCCGTGCTTATGAATATGGAAACCGGCGAGATCCGCATTGCCCGTGCAAAAACCGTGATTATCGCCACCGGCGGAGCCGGACGGCTGCACTATCAGGGCTTTGCCACCAGCAACCATTACGGAGCAACCGCCGACGGACTTATCCTTGGCTATCGCGCCGGCGCAAAGCTGCTTTATGCCGATACCATTCAGTATCATCCCACCGGCGTTGCATATCCGGCGCAGATGTTCGGCGCACTGGTAACGGAAAAGGTGCGTTCTCTGGGCGCACAGCTTATCAATGTGGACGGCGTTGCCTTCATGAACCCGTTGGAAACCCGCGATGTCACCGCGGCCTCCATCATCAGGGAGTGCACTGCAAACGGCAAGGGCGTGCCTACGCCGCTGGGCAGCGCTATATGGCTTGATACCCCCATGATCGACATAATAAACGGCCCCGGCACCATCGAGAAGAAGCTGCCCGGAATGCTGCGTATGTACGAAAAGCTGGGCATAGATATGCGCACCACCCCCATACTCATCTATCCTACGCTGCACTATCAAAACGGCGGCATAGAGATATCCGCAAACGGCATGAGCAGTGTGGAGAACCTGTTTGTGGCGGGCGAGGCCGTGGGCGGCGTTCACGGACGCAACCGTCTTATGGGCAACTCGCTGCTGGATATCATCGTTTTCGGCCGCAATGCCGGCCGCAATGCGGGCGAGAAGTGCCGCAGCGTGGAGCCGGGCGCGAAGCTCAGCCTTGAGCATGTCAAAAAGTACGAGCAGGAGCTGGAGGCCTCCGGCGCAGCTACCGGTCAGGAATCCCCGATGCTGCTGCCCACCTATACTCACGGCAGTGAAATAAACCGCTTTAAGTAAGCATAAAATACAGCTGCGGCCGAAAAAATCGGCCGCAGACCTTTTGCTTTTTTGCAAAAAGAGGGATAAAGCATTTAATAAAAATTGAGGTATGGTATATGTCATTATTCGGAGGAGTGATCTCTGTATCCGGCATAGCGTTTTTCGTTATGGTAGTGATGCTTATTGCCGCCGTGGGCTATATGCTGGGGCGGATTACAATTAAAGGCGTTTCGCTGGGTACCGCAGGCGTGTTCATTATTGCGCTGCTTTTCGGCGCGCTGTTCTATCAAAGCATTTCCGATGCCCTTGTAATCAAGGGCACGGCGGCTGTTGAGGGCGCAGAGGGCGCGGCATATCAGACAAGCTATGCTTCCCAGGCGCTTAAGCTTGTGGAAAACATCGGCCTTGTTATGTTCGTAACCGCAGTGGGCTTTATTGCGGGCCCGAACTTTTTCAAGAACCTTAAAAAGAATTTCAAATCCTATATCGTTCTGGGTCTGCTTATCATCCTCTCCGGCGGTATTGCCTGCGTTGCCTGCTATTTCATAGGCAAGGGCGGCGAAAGCGATCCCAAGGAGTTTGTGGCAATGCTTGTGGGACTGCTCTCCGGCTCGCTCACCAGCACTCCGGCGTTTTCTGCGGCCAAGGATACCGTTGCCGCGGAATATGTGGATGCCGTTACAGTGGGTCACGGCATAGCCTACCTTTTCGGCGTTATAGGCGTTGTGCTGTTCGTGCAGCTTATTCCCAAGCTTGTAAAGGCGGATATGAGCCTTGAGCGCTCCAAGCTTGCCGCAGTGGATGTGGGACAGGGCGGCAGAAAGCCCGCCAAGGGCAAGCTTATACACATTGACCCCTTCGGAATAGGCGCGTTTGCCCTTGCCGCCATAGTGGGCATAATCGTGGGCAACATTCACATTCCGCTTACCTCCAAGGGCTTAAGCGGCACCACCTTTGCTCTTACCGCCACCGGCGGCACCCTGCTTGTATCCCTTATCGTGGCGCACTTCGGCCGCATAGGCAGAATCAGCCTCATGCCGGATAAAAAAACCCTTGAGGTCTTCCGCGAGCTTGGTCTTATGCTGTTCCTTATAGGCGCGGGCGTTGCGGGCGGAGCAAGCTTTGTAAAATACTTCAAGCCCATATATTTCGTCTACGGCGTCGTAATGACGATATTCCCCATGGTGGTGGGCTATCTGTTTGCAAAGTATGTTCTCAAGCTCAGCCTGCTTAATAACCTTGGCTCCATAACGGGCGGAATGACCAGCACCCCGGCGCTGGGCACCCTTATAAACGTCGCCGGCACCGACGATGTGGCTTCGGCGTATGCCGCCACCTATCCCATTGCCCTTATAGCCGTTGTGCTTATATCTCAGGGGCTTATACTGATATTATAACTGTTAACCGTTGCAGCCGAACAGCCGCCCCGACCGGGCGGAAGCCCTGCACTAAAGGCGCGGGCGCTGCCTGCGCTTTTATAAATATTGCTGAAAGGAATAAAAAACAATGCGTCAGATCAATGTGGAAGAGATCACCAACACCGTGCGCGATATGTGCATATCGGTAAACTATGAGCTCTCCGGCGATATGAAAAACGTGCTTTGCGCCGCCGCCGGCAAAGAGGAATCCCCGCTGGGTCGCCAGATACTGGAGCAGCTGAAGGAGAATATGGATATCGCCAAGGAGGATATGATTCCCATTTGCCAGGATACCGGCATGGCGGTAATATTCATCGAGATAGGGCAGGATGTGCACTTCGTGGGCGGCTCCCTTGAGGCGGCAATAAACGAGGGCGTGCGCCGCGGCTATACCGAGGGCTACCTGCGCAAATCCGTGGTGGGCGATCCTCTTATCCGCGAAAACACCAAGGACAACACCCCTGCTATTATCCACTATTCCATTGTGGACGGCGAATCGGTAAAAATCACCCTTTCCCCCAAGGGCTTCGGCAGCGAGAACATGAGCCGCGTGTTCATGCTCAAGCCCGCCGAGGGCATAGAGGGCGTCAAGAACGCCGTTATCACCGCAGTTAAGGAGGCCGGCCCCAATGCCTGCCCGCCCATGGTAGTGGGCGTGGGCGTGGGCGGCGACTTTGAAAAGTGCGCCATCCTTGCCAAAAAGGCACTCGCCCGCTCCGCCGAGGAGCGCAGCTCCGTACCCTATGTGCGTCAGCTGGAGCAGGAGCTGCTGGAAAGCATAAACAAGCTGGGCATCGGCCCTGCGGGGCTGGGCGGACGCATGACGGCGCTTGCCGTAAATGTGGAAACCTATGCCACCCATATCGCCGGTCTGCCCGTGGGCGTAAACATCTGCTGCCATGTCAACCGCCACATTGTGCGCACCATTTGATAAAGGAGGAAATAAAACATGGATAAGCATCTTAAAGTACCCTTTACGGCCGATGAGGCCGCCGCGCTGCGCGCAGGCGATATGGTATATCTCACCGGCGTTGTCTATACCGCGCGCGATGCCGCCCATAAGCGCATGAACGACGCCCTTGACCGCGGCGAGCAGCTGCCCGTTGACCTTTCCGGCAATGTGGTGTATTATCTGGGCCCCACCCCGGCGCGCCCCGGCAGGGTTATAGGCTCCGCCGGCCCCACCACCGCCAGCCGCATGGATAAATATGCCCCCCGCCTGCTCGATTTGGGTCTGCGCGGCATGATAGGCAAGGGCAAGCGCACCCAGCAGGTGGCGGACGCCATCGTGCGCAATAAGGCCGTGTATTTCGCCGCCGTGGGCGGTGCGGGCGCGCTTTTGTCCAAGTGCATTAAAAAGGCCGATGTCGTGGCCTATGACGATTTGGGCACCGAGGCCATCCGCCGCCTTGAGGTGGAAAATCTTCCAGTGATAGTGGTTATCGACAGCACGGGGGATAACCTCTACCTTACCGCGCCGGAAAAATATCATATCGATTAAACAATCGCCGTAAAGTATTTTCCTTTCAGGCGGAATCGGCTGTCAAAAAGCAAAAAGGGCTTCCCGTAAGCATGCGGGAAGCCCTTTAATATTGCGCAAATAATTGCGTAATTATGAATAATGTGAATCGCAGATGGATAAACGGTGATTTTATTACGGTTTTCACGCCTTTCAGGATAGTTTTGTGCATTTACTTGTCCCTGTTCTGATGATAAAATAAAGCAAAACCAAACAAATGGAGGAGAGAACATGAAAAAGTTTTTAATTTCTTTGGCTGTAGTTTGCATGATCAGCCTGCTCGCAGTGTCTGCTTTTGCATACGATTCACATCCTGTAGCAGATATGGTTTCCGGCGTAGCCATAAGTGAAGACAGCACGAAAATGGTTATTACGCTTACTGAGAAAATGAACGCTTGGAGAGGCGGCGGCCTTCGCGTTTCTGTTTTTGAAGAGAAGCCTGAGTTAACCGATCAGAATCTGTTTTGGGCGATTTTTGGCGGAAACTACAAGGAAGGCGACCAAACAATAACTGTTGACAGACTTGTTTATTCCGATAATGCACCCGTTTCGGCGGAGAACACTGTTGAGTTAGTGCTCGAAGGCGAGAAGAAGTTCGAAAAGAACAAGACCTATTACATCGGACTTTGCCCGCTTGATGGTGCAGGCAACTGGACATTCAGCGAGACTCTGTATGAGTTCACCTATACTGAGGGCCAGAAGCCCACTGCTGACTTCTCCGTAATCGCTTATGCTGTTGCTGCCATCACCGGCTGCGGCGCCCTGGTTGTTGCTAAGAAGAGAGGATAATTTCCTTAATCGGCAAAAATCAATTGCATAAAAAGCAGAAAAGGGCTTCCCGTAAGTATGCGGGAAGCCCTTTAATATTGCGCAAATAATTGCGTAATTATGAATAATGTGAATCGCAGATGGATAAACGGTGATTTTATTACGGTTTTCACGCCTTTCAGGATAGTTTTGTGCATTTACTTGTCCCTGTTCTGATGATAAAATAAAGCAAAACCAAACAAATGGAGGAGAGAACATGAAAAAGTTTTTAATTTCTTTGGCTGTAGTTTGCATGATCAGCCTGCTTGCAGTGTCTGCTTTTGCTTACAACAGCTATGACAACGATTGGGGCTGCAAAATCAAGCAGGAATCCGACGGCAGCATAACCGTGACCTTTGATAAGGAAAAGATCGAGGCTTCTCAGAAAGACTGGAAGCATGCCAACATGCACATTTCCGTCTATGACGCAGACCCCGGCTTCACCGCAGACAGCAAGATGGCTGCTTTTGAGGATAAAGGCGCTCAGGGTAAATATGCTTACACCGATGCAGTTGTCGGCCCCGGCCATGTCGGCGCAGTTGAGGGCTCCGGCTACCTTTCCTACAATATCAAAAAGGGCGAGGGCACTGGTGTTAATGAGCAGGGTCAGGCGACCGGCGAGTATGCTTTCGAGCAGGGCAAAACCTACTATGTTTTTGCTTGCGACAGCAACGGAAGCGACTGGATTTGGAACCGCAAGGCTGTAACCTTCACCTACGGCGAGTCCAAGCCCACCGCTGACTTCTCCGTAATCGCTTATGCTGTTGCTGCCATCACCGGCTGCGGCGCTCTGGTTGTTGCCAAGAAGAGAGGATAATTTCCTTAACCGGCAAAAATCAATTGCATAAAAAGCAAAAAGGGCTTCCCGCATACGAGCGGGAAGCCCTTTTAATATTCGTATGGAAAAACGCATTAAGGCAAATATATTAACATTTATCAATGGTGTTTTGATTGACAAACAGTGCGCGCTGTTATAAAATAAGCGTACTGAGATTATCTTTAAGCCGGTGCGGGACATCGGCAAGATATAAAAGCAGCAGCGCCGCGAGGGCGTGCTTCATAGCGCTTTTATGCCTTGCCGTACCCCGGCAGGGCTTTTGTTTCGGGAGAGTTATGAAGCTGTATTTTGTAAATTGCCGCAGGTATGTAAACGGCCGCATTGAGCTGCCCGCCTCCTTTGAATTTGATATTCCCGATAATGGCGAGGATAAATATTTTACCGATAAATTTATATTCCCGGCGTTCTGTGATGTTCATGTGCATCTCAGAGAGCCGGGTTTTTCTTACAAGGAAACCGTTGCCTCCGGCACTGCGGCTGCCGCCCGCGGCGGCTTTACCGATGTATGCACCATGCCCAACCTTTCCCCGGTGCCGGACAGCGCAGCGCATATGAAGCAGCAGCTGGATATAATCAAAAGAGATGCCCGCGTGCGCGTACATCCCTTTGCCGCCCTTACCGTGGGGGAAAAAGGGCAGGAGCCGGCGGCGCTGGAGGAGCTTGCTCCCCTTTGCATCGGCTTTTCCGACGACGGCAAGGGGGTGCAGAGCCGCTCCCTTATGCTGGAGCTTATGCAGCGGGTAAAAAAGCTGGGCAGTATAATATCCGCCCATTGCGAGGATGAAGCCCTTGTGCAGGGGGGATATATAAACAAAGGCGCCTACGCCCTTGCCCACGGGCACGCCGGCATAAGCGCGCAAAGCGAGTGGCGCCCCATAGCGCGGGATCTTGAGCTGGCGGCGCAGACGGGCTGCAAATACCATGTGTGCCATGTTTCCTGCCGGGAAAGCGTGGAGCTGCTGCGCCGGGCCAAGGCAGCGGGGCTGGATGTAACCTGCGAAACCGCACCGCACTACCTGCTGCTGGACGAAGGCAGCCTTCGGGAGGACGGGCGCTTCAAAATGAACCCGCCCCTGCGCACAAGGGAGGATCGCACGGCCCTTATCGACGGCCTGCTGGACGGCACCGTGGACATGATAGCCACCGACCACGCACCGCACGCTCCGCAGGAAAAATCGCGCGGGCTGAAGGACAGCCTTATGGGGGTTACGGGGCTGGAAACCGCCTTTGCGGCGCTGTATACCGGGCTTGTAAAGCCGGGTATTCTCCCTCTTGAAAAGCTGGTATACCTTATGACCGATGCGCCGCGCGAGCGCTTTGGCATTGAAAAAAGCGGCGATATATGCGTTTTTGATACGCAGATGCCCTTTGAGGTGCGACCGGAGGAATTTTTATCCATGGGAAAAAGCACGCCCTTTGCCGGGAAAACCGTGCAGGGCAAATGCCTTATAACTGTATGCGGAGGTAAAACTGTATGGACAGAGAACTGATGACGGACTGCGACCGTAAGCTGGTCTTTCGGGACGGCACGGAATACTACGGCTACGGCTTCGGCTGCGATTGCGACCGGGTGTGCGAAATTGTGTTTAACACCTCGCCCGTAGGCTATCAGGAGATAGTTTCCGACCCGTCCTATACCTATCAGGCGGTGGTGATGACCTATCCTCTCATAGGCAACTACGGCATAACCGATGAGGATTTTGAAACCCGTGTGCCCACCATAGGCGCGCTCATAGTGCGGGAATATAACGATCGCCCGTCCAACTTCCGCGCCACGCGCACGCTGGATGAGGTAATGCAGGAATATATCATACTCGGTGACCCATTCGCAGCCGGTATCTTAGGCGGTGGTGAGACCTG